>Ga0208693_1000080_pt1 | contig 76179 bp, 73 predicted proteins | sample AD_UKC071_MetaG_FD_184438 | JGI IMG/M metagenome (GOLD analysis project Ga0208693, IMG submission 184438) | Active sludge microbial communities of municipal wastewater-treating anaerobic digesters from USA - AD_UKC071_MetaG (SPAdes) (version 2) | ecosystem: Engineered > Bioreactor > Anaerobic >... | reverse complement strand
CAGGTGCGCCTCCTTGGCTCCGGCCTGAATGGCGGCCTGCCGTACGGCGCGCTCCTCAACGCCGGTAACACTCGATGGAATACAAACCATGATCCGGGGCCGGAAAAAGAACTTGCGGCCTCCGGCTGCTTTGCTTATGAAATAGCGGAGCATTTTCTCGGTGACGTCGTAATCCGCAATCACTCCGTCCCGCAAAGGCCGGATGGCAACAATATTTCCAGGTGTGCGCCCCAGCATCCTGCGGGCTTCGGAACCCACTGCTATAACGCGCCCGCTCTCCCTTTCCATGGCTACGACCGAAGGTTCCTGCAGGATAATTCCCTTCCCTTTAACAAAAACCATGACGTTCGCCGTACCCAGGTCGACCCCGATGTCGCTTCCGCCAAACATAAGCTTGTCCCCTTTCAGAATCAAAAAAATATGCCTGTACACTTCCTAAAAAACACCAAGGAAAACACCGGCTGGGCTGGTTTGTCCCCGTCCCGGCAAAATTTATACTTCTACCAGGATCGCTAAAATCCCTTTATAAAATTTGAAATTTAAGCCAGCTCTTTATATTTTCTACGGGTGGCTTCGCCGCCCCGAAGGTGGCGCTCGGCCTTATTGTACTCCAGGATTGTTTTTACCTCCTGGGCAAGCTGCTTATTGAGGGACGGCAGACGTTCGGTCATATCCTTATGCACTGTGCTTTTGCTGACCTGGAAAACCTGGGCAGCCTGCCGGACTGTGGCCTGGGTTTCCAGGATATAGTGGCAAATCTCCAGAACCCGTTTTTGGATGTACTCCTGCATTGCCCAACCTCCCGGTTATTGAAACTTAGGAAGCAGTTCTCAAATCCTGTTGGGAATGATTTAAAGCTCCTAATAAGCCAACTTCCTTTTAGATGTATATGCGCCTGCGGGAGAGAAATGCGTTCGCCGGGTAAGAAGCCCCCCTAGAATGTATTTCCTTAATAGAAATGAGCTATGAAGATCCTGAAAGGTGCAGGAATGAAAATTTTATCCTTTCATTACTTGCTGCCGCCGGTGGTATATTTTATAATAGAACTGACCGGTCAGTACAAAAACTGGGGGTATTTTCATGGGGGACACTTTTTCGGAGGCTTTCAAAGGTAACAGGGGGGACAACCGGGCACTTTTTGAAGCAGCAGCTGGAATATTTGCCAGGAAGGGCTACCATAAGGCCACCGTTGAGGAAATAGCCCGGGCCATCGGTGTAGCCAAGGGTACCATCTACTATCACTTTGATAACAAAGAGGACCTTTATCTGGCCGTCATCCGGGAGGGGGTTTCTCTTTTCAAACAAAAGCTAGACGGGGTGGCGGCAACAAAGGCTCCCCCACCGGAAATAATTGCTATGCTCATCGAAGGACACTTGCTCTTCTTCGAGCAAGAAAAGGATTTTATTTTTCTGTTCTTAAAGGAACTCTTCAGCACCAGTGCAAGGAGAGAACTCCTGGCGGAAATGCTGGCAGGTTGTCTCCAGGTCATCCGCAATGTGGTTGAGGAGGGCATTCAGGACGGTTCCTTGAGGACAGTGGACCCTGAAATAACCACCTCCGCGCTTTTTGGTATGATTGCTATACCAGCCCTTCATTACCTCAGCTACGACCGGAAAATACCCATGGAACCCGTGCAGAAGACCATTGGGGAGATTTTTTTCAAGGGCATTTGCCCTGCCCGGGTATGAATAAAATACATAGGAGCAGTCAGTTATTTAAACAATTATTTGAAATAGGGCATCGATTTTTGCTGGCGCAGTTCTTTAGCAAAACACAGGGGCTGTTCTCTAAGCGCACCAACGGCCCCAAAAAAGCATCTGAATCCAGGGAGGCATGCAACAAATGGCAGCCGGAGCCTTTGCTGAGCTCAATCTTAAAAAAGCCGTTATCTCACTCCTGTTCTTAGCAATTATTGGTCTTGCGGTTTTTCTTTTCCTGAATCATTACAGGCACCAGACCCTTGTCCAGGAAGAAGGGGAAAGCCTGACCGCCACAGGAACCATTGAAGCCAAAAGTGTTCTGGCCTCCTTTAAAGTAGCCGGTAGAATTGATTCGCTGACCGTAGAAGAGGGCAGCTATGTGGAGAAGGGGCAGGAACTGGCCAGACTGGATACCCGGGAAATTGCCGCCCGGTTGAGCCAGGCCCGGGGAGCCCATAATGCGGCCCTGGCCCAGGTCCGCCAGGCAGCGGACTCCGTGCCGCTGACCAGCCAGCAGGTGGAAACCGCCATTGAGCAGGCCAGGGCCAAAGTGGCCCAGGCCGAGGTCGGCCTCCAGGAAGCAAGCCAGTCCCTGGAACGGGCCACCGCTCTGTACGAAAGCGGCGCGGCTCCCGCCAAAACCCTGGATGACGCTAAAAACAATTACGAGCTGGCCCAAAACAAGCTCAAGGAGGCCCAAAGCGCCCTGGACCAGGCCCTGGCCGCCCGCTTGAAGGTCCAGGTGGCCCAGTCCCAATACGAGGCAGCCCTGGGCCAGAGCGAGCAGGCCCGGGGAGCCGTTGAAGAAGCCCAGGCCTACCTGGATAACGCCGTTTTGCGAGCCCCCATGTCCGGCTACATAACCCAGAAGTACCTGGAGGAGGGGGAACTGGTCAACGCCGGAACACCGGTTCTGGAAATAACCGATATTGAGCATACCTACGTCAAAGTTTTTATCAGCGAGACGAAAATTGGCCGTGTCCACCTGGACCAGGAAGCTGAGGTCAGCGTTGCTTCCTTTCCGGACAGGGTCTTTAAGGGGAGGGTGGTCTGGATCAATGATGCCGGCGATTTCGCCGTCCGCAAGGCCGTCAGCGAGCAGGACGAGCACGATTTGCGCAGCTTTGAGGTAAAAATTGATCTCCCCAACCCCGACCTTGTTCTAAAAACCGGGATGACCGCCAGGGTGAAGCTTCTGGAGGAGGTCAAATAACAGATGGAGCCGGTTGTCAGGGTGACGGACCTTGTTCAAAAAATAGGGAAAAGGATTATTTTGGATGGAGTCAATCTGGAGGTATACAAGGGGGAGTGCTTCGGCCTCTTCGGCCTCAGGGGAGCCGGCAAGACTGCTCTGCTGCACATCCTGGCCGGCATTGACAGGTTCAGGTCGGGAAGGGTTGAAGTCCTCGGCTATGACGCCCGCAAATCTGAACGTTTCAAACACCGGCTGGGCCTGGTAACCCAGGAAAAAAGCCTCTTTCAGGATTTACGAGCCGCTGAAAACCTGGATTTTCTGACAGCTTTAAAAAACGCCAGCAGGGAGAATTGCTACCGGGTTATCGAGAGGTTTCAATTAACTGATTACCTGAAATTGCCCGTGACTGCTCTGGAAGCAGGCGTTTACCAGCGCCTGGCCCTGGCCTGCGCCCTGCTCAACGAACCGGAGCTGCTGCTTGGCGATGATCTCTTTCAGTCAATCGACCCGGCTTCCCGCCACATCATTTTGAGAGAACTGAGGGAATACCTGGCCTGCGGCGGTACCTGCATCCTGAGCTTCAACAATATGGACGCTTACAGTAAAACTGATCTATACAGCATAATAAGCCGGGTGGGCTGGCTTGAGCAGGGCCGGCTAACGGTCTACCAGCCCGGGGAAGCCAGGGAACAGTGGGAAGACCGGCTTAAATCCTTTGCAGAACAAAGTGGTGAGCTCCATGCTTAGGCAGTGCCTGGCCGTTATGCGCCGGGAAGTTTACTACCTGTGGCGGGACAAAGGGCTACGGAAAATATTGCTGGCAGGTTCCCTCCTGGGGCTGCTTGTTTTTTACGCCACCTACAGCGCCCAGGTTTTAAAAGGTATTCCAACGGCCATTGTGGACCTGGATTGTTCCCGGGAAAGCCGGCAACTGGTTGAAGACATCAGCAACACCGAAAACCTGAAGGTAGTGGCCAACCCCGGCAGTTTTGCGGAAGTTGAAGAACTGATCCAGCGGGGAGAGGTAGTGGTGGGGGTCGTTATTCCGGAAAACTACGCCAAAAGTGTCTCCTTAAGACGCCAGGTCAACCTCGCCGTGATCATTGACGGCAGTAATATGATTTACGCCACCAACGCAGCCAATACGGTTTTAGCAATAACGGGTACAATCAACGCCCAGGCAGGGATTAAAACCCTAATAGCCGGGGGCATGCACCCGGACCAGGCCCGGGAAGCCTTCAGCTCCGTCACCTTCCGGGAAGAACCCTGGTTCAACCCCACCTTGAACTACGCTTACTTCCTGGTGCTGGCCCTGGCCTTGAATGTATGGCAGCAGTGCTGCATGCTGACAGCCTGTATGAACATCATCGGGGAAACGGGACGGAAAAGCTGGTCCCTGCTGAAGGCGGCGGGGGTTTCAAAATTCATGTTTTTTTTCAGCAAGTCCATTGTCCAGATCGCCCTTTTCATCCTGACGGTCCTGCCTGTTTATTACCTTTCCTTCAATGTCTTCAAGCTGCCCCTGGCCTGCAGCTTCTGGGTGTTTCTTTTGTTTACCCTGGCCTTTGCCCTCGCCCTGCACGCAACCGGTACCCTGGTCTCCAGCTTCAGCCGTAATGCGGTCAATTCTACCAGGTTCGGCATGATTATCGCCGTACCTTCCTTTATCCTCTGCGGCTACACCTGGCCCCTGGAGGCCATGCCCCAGATTGTGCAGCAAGCCGCCTGGGTCCTGCCGCAAACCTGGTTTTTCCAGGGGATCAACTACCTGACCTTTAAGGACCCGGGTTGGACCTTCATGGCCCCCTTCTTTTCAGCGCTGCTGGTAATTGCAGTCCTTAGCTACACCGCAGCCGCGCTTATTGCTTCCCGGAGCTAAAGGAAAAGCCCGCCGTGGCTGCCGACACCGCGCCGGCCCGCGCCGGTAAACCTGATCGCCCTGCTTTCCGGATAGTTAAGGAGTGAGCCCCTTTGAAACAAGTGGCAGCCATTGCCTATTACGAGATGGTGCACATTCTCAAGGACAAAATTCTTCTTTTACTGGTGTTTGCCGTCCCCCTCCTTTACGCCTCCCTCTGCGGCCTGGTCTATTTCTCAGGAATCCTGACGGATATCCCCCTGGCCGTTGTGGACCTGGACGATTCCAGGCTGAGCCGGGAAGTGGTTGAGGCCTTTGAGAATTCTCCGCACTTTCAGGTGGTCCCGGGGATCGATACCTATGCCGGGCTGGAAAAGGGAATGAAAGAAGGTACCGTGCGGGCCGGCGTCGTCATCCCAGAGGATTTTGAGGCCATAATAACCCAGCACAGAAATACGGAGGTTTTAACCGTTTATGACGCATCGAACCTGATCTGGGGCTTTAATATCCGGAAGTATACCCTTGAAGTCATCAGCACCTTTAATGCCCGTTATACCGCCACCTACCTTGCCGGCCTGGGCCTGACGGAAAGAGAAATCAGCAATGCCCTGAATAATGTGCGGAGCAACATCGAGGTCTGGTACAACCCCACGTACAGCTACGCTAACTATATCCTGATGGGGCTGTACATGATCATAATTCAACAAATCGGCCTGCTCTGTGTGAGCCTGACCATAACTAGGGAAAAGGAAAAAAACAGCTGGCTCCAGTATCTCTGTTCACCCGTGGCTGCCTGGAAGATCTTTCTGGGCAAGTCACTTCCCTATTTCCTCACAAACCTGATGAACTACGGCCTGCTGCTCTGTTTTGCCCGGAGCGTGGTCCTGGTAAAGGTAGAAGGTTCCACCCTTTTAATCCTCTTGCTGGGGTTGCTCTACAGTATCACCATTACCTCCGCCGGCTTCTATCTATCCCTTTGGGCAGCTAACTCCCTGCAGGTGACCCGTTATTTGCTGCTCCTGTCCGCACCCTTTTTTATGATTTCGGGCTATTGCTGGCCCCCCACCCACATTCCGGAGTTTATTAATAACACAGCCCGTTTGGTCCCCCTGACCTGGATGGCGGAGGCTTCCAGGCTGGTGACCGTAAAGAATTTGGGCGCCCCTTATCTTGTCGACAATATCCTGGCCCTGACTGTTATGGCCCTGGTCTCCACCTTCTTTGCCCTGACTTTCAGCAAACGCAGAAACCCCCCTGCCCCGGGGGGACTGGAGGTTGACTGCGGGAATAGTTATCCCAAAAGGGATTAGCAAACCATATTTGCCGGCTGCCCTGGCTCCGGACGTAAGGAGTTCATTCAAACTGGCCAGAACCTGCAAAGCTGCCCTTTCGGCTGCAAGGCCGCATTTCGCCAGGTAATCCTGGGGTTTTAAGATTTATGTTATTTACTGTATACACCTTTACAAGGTCTCCTCTTCACCCATACCTCGCAGCCTTGAAAGGGGTTAGCAGTACCAAGATATAATTTCTTATCTTCGGACAAAAACAGTATCCGGATACCATAGTTGTAAGGATTTCCAAGGCCGTTTAAGGATACAGCCTCCCAGTGAACCCCGTCCCGGGTTTTCCAAAGGTCAAAACCAAAGAACCTGTATCCTGACCTCATTACTAACCGGGCAAGATATTCGAGAAAATGGCGGACGTTCGGCCTGCGCAGGATAAACCTCATTTCGTCCAGTTCTTCATTGCTAAATTCTATTCTACCTGTTCCCTCTCCATCATCCATTGAAAACAAAATCTTCAGGATATCCGGCAGTAAGGGGATAAAAGCCGGCATCAACACTGACCAGCTGAAAGTGCCCAGATAAAGCTCGTCTCCGCAAGCCTGGAGCTGCCAGCAATAGGCATTGGATATATCACCAAAACCAGAAGGGTAGCCGCTTATCGGATTCCCCCTGGTACCAGTGACAGGGTTGGTGGGCACAACCGGTTTTCCCCCCACCACTAATTCCCAGTTGTCATATTTATCGATCCTGATCACATCAAAACCCTTTGGCGGTACAATATTCTGATCCGGATTTACGCTGAACACGGCGGCCTCAATGGCCGTCCCCACATAGATATGGTCGCGAAAAACGGCTATTGACCAGGGGTGTTCGTTGCGGGCATCACCCGCCCCCTGATCAACCACCAGCTTCCAGTTATCCTTTTCCGGTAGTTCTCCCCGCGTCCGCCATATTTCAAAACCATTGGGCTGGGTAGTTCCCACATAAAGATGGTTATTGTAGCTGAGTATAAGGTCCACACTGCCCCGGGGGTTTTTCCCCGGCTTTCCATCTACATCAACCAGTTGCCATCCTTCCCTTTCCGGATCCTCGCTGACAAATAACAGCGTTTCCCCTAAACCCAATAAGGGCAATGCCCCCATGTAAAGTTTACCATTGTGTTCAGCCATATACCGGGCTGAGTACCCGGAGATACCGGATTCCAATGGATACCAGTTTACCCCGTCAGTTGACTTCAGGATATGCAGTTTCGGACTTAATGGCGTAAGGGCAGCGGCATAAAGGGCCGTCTCTCCTCGGAGTGTAGTGTAGCGCTTCATAAACCGGAAACCGATATTCATTGGCTCCGGCGGTGCCTTGTAAACCCTTTCCCATCCCCTGCGTCCGCTTTTATGATACCGCCAGATTTCGCCGCTGTTATCTATATCTTTCGGTTCCAGTTCCGGAGGAACGGGGATTTCACTGCCAACCATCTCGCTGACAAACCCCAGTACAGAGAGAACAATATTCCTGGCTGTTCCCACATAGAGATAATCTCCCATTTCTTCCATTGACCAGACATAATTATTTTGCCTGGCATTATCAGGGTTCATTAGATCGAAACCCCGCACAGGTGTTATTTTCCTGAAAGCGGATGCCCCGCGCCAAATGCCGGGATTACCTTTTTTATCCATAATATCACCCCGCTACAGACTATGTAGCGGGCAGCTTATTTGTTCCTAACTACATAGCATCCCGCCCCTACAAAAGTATTAATATCATACATCCTAACCGGCAATTTCAGCATGCAGGTTCTCTGCTATCCTTTCCTGCACAGGGGTGATCCCGGCCGGGAGGTCAGTGCCTTTCAGTTTCAGTAATTTCCACCCCGCTGTAGTAATGCTTCAGAATGTTGCGGTAGTTGTAACCATGCAGGGCCATTCCCTTGGCCCCGTACTGGCAGAGCCCCACCCCGTGACCGTGTCCGGTGGTGGTGAAGGTAACCTCCCCGCCCTCCACCTTCCAGGTAAAGTTGGTTGAGCGCAGGCCCAGCAAGTCCCTGACCGCCACGGCGGAAAAGGAACGCCCGCCTATAAGTAAAGTTTTGGGCCTGCCTGTAGCTGTTTTTTCCGTAGTTTTAATTCCTGCCGGGCTGTTTTGTTTTCCCGAAACCGGAAGGGCAGCCAGGTTTGTGCCCAGGGCCTGGTCCACCTGTTCCAGGCTGTAGGTAACCGTCTGGACGGGTTCGGGGTCGCTGTCGTAGGGACAGGGTACACTGCGCAGGTAGGGCGCCTCAAATTTCCATACATCTTCCGAGTTCTCCGTCCGCCCGCCGCAGGAGGCGTGGTAGGCTGGGTCGATCAGCTGCCCCTGGTAGGTAAGCACCTGCCCCCTGGTCTCATCAACGGCCTGTTTCACCTTATAATAGTACCGGTAGTAATGGAGCGTTCCCCACCGCTCTTTCAAATCTGCCCGGGACAGCCAGGCCTGGCCGTGGCGGTGGTCATCGCATAAATCAGCCCCCTGGTGCAGTGGGTTTTCCAGGCTGCTTACCTCCAGGCGCTTGACGGCATAGGTCCTGGCTGCAACAACCTGGGCCTTTAAAGCTTCCAGAGGGAACTCCGCCGGCATTTCCGCGGCCACCACACCCACCAGGTAGTCCTCCAGAGGCATTTTCACTATTGTGTCTGAACCGTGCAGGTACACCCGGATAATTGTTGCGCCGGTAAAGAACTTCGCCGGAATATGCCAGTTATAAAGGTAGGGGAGCCCCAGAACCAGGGCAATGGAAAAAAACAAGAAGCCAAGCACTAATCTGCGCAACGCAAAGCACCTCTGTCCTATATTTAAATGGCTGGAAACTTTAGGCGGCCTGCGGCACAATTGTTTCTGGCTCGTATGTTATCCGAACAGTTAAAGAAAGATAACGGCCACCGCACTGATTGTTTTCCTGTACTTTATAGAAAGGACATAAATAAGTATATATAATCTATATTACATATCATGGAAAATTATAACAAATGTTCTGGAACCTTTTACCAGTTTTCTAGGCGGTTTAATAATGTGATTAATCTTATTTTTTGGTGTGCCTTTAAGAGCGCTGGATATCCGCTCCCAGGTTCCTCAACTTTTCCTCCAATCTGTCGTAGCCCCGGTCAATATGATGGACGTTACTGATTTCACTTTCCCCTTCCGCTGCCAGGCCGGCGAGCACCAGGGCCGCACCCGCCCTCAGGTCGGTGGCTTTCACCGGGGCGCCGGTGAGACGGGGTACACCCTGAACAATTGCCGTCCTGCCTTCGATCTTTATCCTTGCCCCCATCCGCTTCAGCTCGTTGGCGTGCATAAAACGGTTCTCAAAAACTGTTTCGGTAATCACACTGGTCCCCCTGGCCAGGCTTAAAAGCGCCATCATCTGGGCCTGCATGTCGGTGGGGAAGCCAGGGTAGGGCATGGTCTTAATATCCACCGGGCGCAGCTGTTCGCCGCCGGCAACCCGGATGCTGCTCTCGTATTCCTCCACCTTCACACCGGCCTCCCTGAGTTTTGCGGTAACCGGCTTGAGGTGATCGCAGATCACGTTGTCCACCAGCAAATCCCCGCCGGTGATGGCTGCCGCTATCAAAAATGTTCCCGCCTCGATGCGGTCCGGGATCACCGTATGGACAGCCCCGCTCAGGCGAGGTACGCCTTCCACCCGGATTACTTTTGTTCCGGCGCCCTTGATCCGGGCGCCCATGCTATTTAAAAAGTTGACCAGGTCAATTATTTCCGGCTCTTCGGCAGCATTTTCAATAACTGTGTTGCCCTTGGCCAGGCAGGCGGCCATGAGCAGGTTCTCGGTAGCCCCCACACTGGGAAAATCGAGGTAGATGTTGTTTCCGGTCAGGCTGCCGGCTACGGCCTCAATGCAACCGTGCCCGTAAATAATCTTAGCACCCATGGCTTTAAAGCCTTTCAGGTGCAGGTCGATGGGCCGGGTACCGATGGCACAGCCTCCCGGCAGGGGCATTACCGCTCTTCCGGTACGGGCCAGGAGAGGCCCCATCACCAGGAAGGAAGCCCGCATCAAACGAACATATTCATAGGGCGCCTCGGCTTCCTTAAGGTCCGGCACGGAAATGGTGATTTCCCGCTCGCCCCTGGTAATTTTGGCTCCCAGCCTCTCGATCAGTTTGCAAATAGTGGTAACATCAGCCAGGCTGGGAATATCCTGCAGGGTGCAGGTTCCATCTGAAAGCAGGGAGGCTGCTATTATCGGCAGGACGGCGTTTTTAGCGCCGCTCACTTTAACGGTACCCATCAGGCTTTTTCCGCCGCGAACAATTAGTTTTTCCACCGGATCCCCCCTGCTAATACTCAGTAAATATCACCGGCGAGGCCGCGTATACATAGGTAACCTGCTCCACCGGGTCAGTGCGCAGGGCCACGTTGAGATTTATTCCTTGCTTGTCGTAACGAAGGTCGCCGTCAAACTGCGGGCTCAGGCCCGTCAAGCTGACCAGGTTGTCTTTTACCACTTTCTGCTGAATCCTGGCTTCCGCCTGCTCCATCATCCTTTCGGCCCCTGCCAGGAGTTCCGCAGTGTTTAACCCGCTCCCGATTTTACCTGCATAGGTTACGGCCGTGTGGCTTTCCCCGCCGCAACCCTTCAGAGCTTCCCGGATTTTACGTTTATAATATCCTGTTTTTTTGCCGTCCACTCCGTCCAGGCTGACCATCACGTGGGAGAGCATCTTAGCCCTTTCAATTTCCATGGTCTGGCCCGCCACGGAAATTTCGTAACCCCCGGCCAGCCGGCCCGTCAACCGGATTCCCCGGGCATAGGGGTTTTGCCAGCTTTCATAGCTGCGGCCATCTCCGGACAAGCCTAGCCGGGCCGCAACCCTGTTAACCAGTTCCAGGGGTTCCCGGGTTCCGGTTGTTCCTTCGTCAACTCTAACCCAGCCGGTTATATTCACTGAGCTTAATTCAGCACCGGAGCACTGGAGCAGCTTGATCATGGTAGCATTTTCCCGGTAGGCGCCGAGAGTATCCCGGCAGGCGGGGGAAAGGGCAAAAGCCAGGAGAAAAAAAACTGCAAGCACACCCGGTGCGACCAACCATTGATTCCTCTTTAGTTTAAATCTTTCCCAAAAGCGTTGATTGAGCATAAACATCCTTCCAGGGCAAAAGTTAAAGTTCCTACTCCTATTCTTACCAATTATTTCAGGTAATATAAACTGCCTTAAGGCAGGGCTGGCGCAATGAAAGTAAGCGTCAAAAAATATGCACATAGTTAAAGACCAAAAAGTGAAAAAATGCAGGGTCAAAGAATAAGTCCTCACCTCATGTGCTAGATGGGGATTACTTTACACTTGCAAAAGGAAAATGGCAGTTTTTTGCCGAAAACACAAAAAACCAATTATATCCAAGCAGCAGGAATTGTATCTTTCTGGATAGGGTGCTATAGGGTACTTGAAATTCCAGCCTGCCGGGTACCAGTGTTTTGCCATGGAGTTTAAAGCTCTAGTAGAAAAGTCAGAGCCTCTCACGCCTTAAGGCGAGGGCTTGGGGAGCGATCCTAAAGCCTTTCCTTAAGGGCGTTAAATTGGGGCCACTTTCATTGTTCTAACGAGGTAGAAGATATCTATGAAAAAAAATGTTTTGTTAGCGTTGCTTTTAGTTGTATTCGCAGTTTTTTTCATGGCTGTTCCATCGTCCGGCGCGTCAGTTATATCTGCTGTCTATTTGGAACTGCCTGCAGGCAAAGACGAAGCCAACAACTACAACGCTTCAGTGGCAGCAGGTTACATCAACGGCACGGTACTTCAGCCCGGTAAAGAGTTTTCCTTTAATGATGTTGTTGGTCCACGCACGGAGGCACGTGGTTTCATCCTGGGCTACAATTCAGCCGGCAGGCCCGATGTGGGCGGCGGCATCTGCCGCACGTCGACCGTGTTATACCAGGCTGTTTTGAAAGCTGGGCTGGCTGTCCTGGAAAGACATCCCCACGTGCCGCCGGTTGACTATGTACCTAAGGGAATGGATGCTACCATACAGTGGGGTATCTGCGATTTAAGATTTGTAAATACGCTCGACGTGCCGTTGGAGGTAACCGCAGCAATGGAAGTTCTTGAAGACAAATACGAACTGTGGACGGTGTTCCGCAGCGTCGAAACGGCAGAGCGGGTTGTAAAAGTCAGCGTGTCCGGAGCAGTTTACCAGGGTCTTATTATCGACAACATGACATACCTGCCTGTTGACATAATTCCAACACTATGTAGGAACATAAACTATTCAGTTATTAAAGAAAAGGGCATGTATACCGTCAATGTTGGCCAGCAGTTTTTCAGCGAACTGGACGGTTCCGTGAAAGTTTCTGGTGCTCTGGGCGTGCTTATACAGGCGAGGAAACTTGCCGGAGCATCCGGAGCATTAATTGAATGGCTGCCGCCGGATATGGTAGTCTGGCGAAATCAGTTTCTTGAAGGAAAAAAGGCAGGTTAACCTCTGCCTTTATATGACCGGCCTAAAGCCTACAAGTGCCACTACTGTAATAAACAGCTTATTGCCTTGGTCAGCTAACTATTTTGCCAGGTGATTGCCGCATGACTCCTAAAGAAAATACTCCTATTCATCCCTAATGTACACTTATGAAGCCGCAAACCTTATTATTTAAAGGTATGCGGCTATAGTTTTAGTAGCTTAGCAATGTGTGCCCGCTTTTACGATTTTCGGTGATAAATAACAGGGGGGTTTCAGCATTTTAGCGGGCTGGTTCTAATGTTTCAGCTGGGTTTCGGTGATTGAGCAGAGGCGCAAGACCCTACCCACCCCCCAAGGCTTTCCCTTAATGCCTGTTTTTTGGTTTAAGGCAAAAAAAATTTAACCGGAACTTTTTGTCCGGTTAAAAGATCTATACAGATTTAATTGTAGCCAGTGTACTATTCACTACCAGCCGCCTTCAAGCGCATCAGGGCACGCCTTAAGGCCAGTTCCGCCCGGAGGATGTCAATTTCGGGGGACCTTGAGGCAAGCCTCTCTTCGGCCCGCTTCTTGGCAGCCTGGGCCCGGGCCACATCTATTTCTTCAGCTCTTTCGGCAGAATTTGCCAGAACGGTTGTCCTGTTGTTGCGTACTTCCATGAAGCCGCCGCTTACCACAACTTTGAACTTTTGGCCATCCTGCTCTATTCTCATGATGCCTATGTTAAGAGATGTGATCAGCGGGGCGTGGTCCGGCAGGATGCCAAGTTCTCCCTGGCTACCCGGCGCCACCAGAAAATTCACATCTTCACTGAAAACCTTTCTCTGAGGAGTTACGATTTCCAGTCGAAGTTTTTTTTCCGACATTGTTACGCACCCCTCTCTACTATACGCCTAACTTCTTGGCTTTTTCCACCGCTTCATCGATAGTACCGACCATGTAGAAAGCGTCTTCAGGCAGGTCGTCGTGCTTGCCTTCGACGATTTCCTGGAAGCCACGAATGGTTTCTTTCAGTGGTACGTACTTGCCGGCCATGCCGGTAAAGGCCTCCGCCACAGTAAAGGGCTGCGAGAGGAACCTTTGCAGTCTCCTGGCCCGGGCCACGATCAGTTTGTCTTCGTCGGACAGTTCTTCCATACCCAGAATGGCGATAATGTCCTGTAGTTCTTTATAGCGCTGGAGAATTTTCTGTACGCCCCGGGCTGTTGAATAGTGCTCGTTACCCACAACCAGCGGATCGAGAATCCTTGATGTGGAGTCCAGCGGGTCCACAGCGGGATAAATGCCCAGCTCTGCAATCTGCCTGGAGAGCACCACGGTACCGTCCAGGTGAGCAAACGTGGTAGCCGGAGCCGGGTCGGTCAAGTCGTCGGCAGGCACGTAAACGGCCTGTACGGATGTAATCGAACCCTTCTGGGTAGAGGTAATCCGCTCCTGCATCTGGCCCATCTCGGTGGCCAGGGTCGGCTGGTAACCCACGGCGGAAGGCATCCGGCCGAGAAGCGCGGAAACCTCGGAACCGGCCTGGGTAAAGCGGAAAATGTTATCAATGAACAACAGGGTATCGGCGCCTTCCTCGTCACGGAAGTACTCCGCCAGGCACAGGCCTGTCAGGGCGACCCTGAGGCGGGCTCCCGGCGGCTCGTTCATCTGACCGAACACCATGGTCATCTTATCCAGAACGCCGGCTTCCGTCATCTCCCGTAAAAGGTCATTACCCTCCCGGGTGCGCTCGCCCACACCGGCGAAAACCGAAATACCACCGTGCTCTTTAGCAATATTGTTGATGAGCTCCATAACGATAACCGTCTTGCCCACGCCGGCGCCACCGAACATACCGATTTTACCACCCTTGACGAAGGGCACCAGGAGGTCAATAACTTTAATACCGGTTTCCAGCTGTTCCGTTTTGGTGGACTGATCCACCAGGGCAGGGGCTGGACGGTGAATGGGGTAATGCATATCACTCACGATGGGTCCTTTGCCGTCAATGGGTTCTCCCAGAACGTCGACGAGGCGCCCCAGGGTGGGCCTGCCAACTGGAGTGCTGATGGGAGCCCCGGTGTCCACTACTTCCATGCCGCGGACCAGGCCGTCCGTGGAGCTCATGGCCACCGCGCGGACCGTGTTGTTACCCAGGTGCTGGGCAACTTCCAGGGTAAGGTCAATCTTCCGTCCAAAAATGTCTTCCTTTTCGCTTTTAATTTTTAGAGCGTTATATATGTCAGGCACCTGTCCGGGCGGAAAACGAACGTCCACCACAACGCCGATGACCTGTACAACATGACCAACGTTCATTCGCTGCTCTAACCTCCTTCGCTACAACTTATAACTAATAGCGAGTCAACGGAATGAGAAATCCAAATTGTTTGTAACGCCAGGGCTATAAGCCCAAGCCGCAGCTCGAATAATACATTCCAGACATGGCTAACGAGGTTTTTGTTCATCCTGTCAGCCCTGTGCCGGCTTCTTATTCCAGAGCCGCGGCGCCGCCGACAATCTCGGAAATCTCCTTGGTAATCTGGGCCTGCCGGGCCCGGTTCAGGTTCAAGGTCAATTGATCGATCATCTCCGAAGCGTTCTTTGTGGCGTTGTCCATGGCTGTCATCTGGGCACTGTAAAAACCAGCTTTCGTTTCTAAAAGTCCATGGAATATGGCGTTCTCTATATATTTCGGCAACAGCTCAGTCAGCACCGCTTCGGCGGAAGGCTCGAAGATATATTCCACCTTCTTGGTATCCTCTTCTGTTTTTTCGTCGACAGGCGGTTCCGCCGGCAGGATTTTATGCATGACGGGTCTCTGTACCAGTACATTTATGAACTGGCTGTAGATCAGGTAGACCTCGTCGTATTCCCCCGCAGAATACTTTTCCATGACAAACGATGCAATATCTCTGGCTGTGGCGTACTTGACTTCTTCACCCAACCCCACATACTGTTTGGCGATTTTATACTTGCGGCGCTGGAAAAAATCACGACCTTTGCGTCCAACGGTAATTAACTCAAAATCAACATTTGTTTTTCCAATCTCCTGGAGCGCAGCGCGGATCACGTTGCTGTTAAAACCGCCGCAAAGCCCCCGGTCGGCCGTCATAACGATATAGGCGATTTTTTTGGGTTCACGTACAGCCAAGAGCGGGTGCTCAACATCGGTGGAAGCCACAGCTAGCCTGCCCAGTACAGCCCTAATCCTCTTGGAGTACGGGCGGGCGAACAGCACCGCATCCTGAGCCTTGCGCATTCTAGCCGCTGAAACAGCTTTCATGGCCTTGGTGATCTGCTGGGTACTCTTGATACTTTTAATGCGGCGCCGGAGATCTCTCAAACTTGCCATCTTGCGTTTTCACCACCTTTAAAGTGGATGTCGGTTCAATCGTCAGTCCGACTTCTGTTACTCAAGGCCGTGGGCGGCCTTAAAGTCCCTCTTGAAGGCCTCCACCGCGGCGTGCAGCTCCTGCTCAACATCTTTGAGCTGCCCGGTTTTGCGGATGGTCTCGCCGATGTGTGGCTTGTTGGCCTTCATGTATTTCAGGAACTCAGCCTCGAAGGGCAGGACCTTCTCCACCGGCAGGTCATCCAGGTAGCCGTTGGTGCCGGCAAAAATGCTCATAATCTGGTCCTCCACCGGCATGGGCACGTACTGCCCCTGTTTTAACAGTTCGGTCATGCGCTCGCCGCGGGTCAACCGGGCCTGAGTGGCTTTGTCAAGGTCGGCACCAAACTGGGCAAAGGCGGCCAGTTCGCGGTACTGGGCCAGGTCCAGGCGCAGGCGTCCCGCCACCTGCCTCATGGCCCTCACCTGGGCAGCGCCGCCCACCCGGGACACCGAAATACCCACGTTAATGGCAGGCCTTATGCCGGCATAGAAGAGGTCCGGCTCCAGGTAAATCTGGCCGTCGGTAATGGAAATGACGTTGGTGGGAATGTAGGCCGAAACGTCACCGGCCTGGGTCTCAATAATCGGCAGGGCGGTCATGGACCCGCCGCCGAACTGGTCATCCAGCTTGCAGGCACGCTCTAACAGGCGGCTGTGCAGGTTGAACACGTCACCCGGGTAAGCTTCGCGTCCGGGCGGCCGGCGCAGCAAGAGTGACAGCTCGCGGTAGGCAGCGGCTTGCTTGGACAGGTCGTCGTATACGATCAGGACGTGGCGGCCCTGCCACATAAATTCCTCGCCCATTGCTGCCCCGGCAAATGGCGCGATAAAGAGCAGCGGAGCCGGGTCTGCTGCGGTGGCGGACACCACGATGGTGTAGTCCATTGCTCCGGTTTCGTTCAGCTTCTGCACCACGTTGGCCACGGTGGACTGCTTTTGCCCTACGGCAACGTAAATACAGATAACGTCGCCGCCCTTCTGGTTAATAATGGCGTCCACAGCAATGGCCGTCTTCCCGGTCTGGCGGTCACCCAGGATGAGCTCCCGCTGGCCGCGGCCAATGGGAATCATCGAGTCAACGGCCTTAATACCGGTTTGCAGGGCCTGGTGCACAGGCTTCCTGTAAATAACGCCGGGGGCAATTACCTCTACCGGTCTGAACTTGTCGCTTTTGATCGGTCCCTTGCCGTCAAGCGGCTGCCCCAGCGGGTTAACCACGCGGCCGATCAGGGCGTCGCCTACCGGTACAGACACAATCCGGCCGGTGCGCTTGACGGTATCTCCCTCTTTAATGTGTTTGTATGGCCCGAGAATAACGCATCCGATGTTGTCCTCCTCCAGGTTGAGGGCCATCCCCAGCACGCCACCGGGGAATTCCAGCAGCTCCATGGACATGCAGTCCATCAAGCCGTATACCCGGGCAATACCGTCGCCAACCTGAATGATGGTTCCCACATCGGTCATCTCGATCTGGGCCTCGTATTTATCTATCTGCTGCCGAATAATCGAGCTGATTTCTTCAGGTCGCAAATTCATCTACTGGTTCACCCCTATCTAGTTAACTTATTGCCTTTAAGCGTTCTTTCAGGGCAGCCAATTTGGTCTTAATACTGCCGTCAATAAACTTGTCCCCCATACGCACCACAACCCCGCCAATAAGTGACGGGTCAACATCATAGGAGGCTTGAATTTTTTTGCCGGTCAGCCTGGCTAAAACCCGGTTTAGCTCACCCTTTTCCTGGTCGTTCAATTCTACCGCCGTGGTGACTTGGGCCGTAATGATATTCCGGCCGGCATTGGCCAGGGCGATAAACTCGGCCATAATGTCTAGTAAATAGGTCTCCCGCCGGCGGTCTACCAGCAAGGCAAGAAAGTTACTTGTAACATCAGAGATTTTTCCTTTGAAAAGCTTTTCCAATAAATCTTTTTTTGCGGCAGGAGTGATCTGGGGGTGGTAGAGTAGCCTTTGCAAATCAGGATTATCCTCAATAACACCCTTAATTGCTTTCAGCTCGCTCTCTACTTTGTCCACCATATTCTTTTTTTCCGAGGCGATATCGTACAACGCCGCAGCATAACGCCCCGCTACAGGCCCCCCCCTCATTGCAGTTCCCCTGCCTCTTTAATAAATTGTTGAATCATGTTACGCTGAATTCTGTCATCCATTTTTTCGCTGATAATTTTACCTGCAATCATAATGGACAGGGAAGCAACCTGGTCGCGCAGTTCAGCAATAGCTTTTTGTTTTTCTCTTTCAATACTGGCAAGGGCATCTTCCTTAATTCTTTGAGCCTCTTTCTTGCCGTTTTCAATAATCTCCTGGGCCTGTTCTTCTCCGGCCTTGGTTGCTTTTTGAATGATCTCCTGGGCTTGCTCCCGGGCCCGGCGCATTTCAGCCTCATACCCGGCCCTGAGTTGTTCTGCCTGCTGTCTTTCTTTTTCGGCGGCGGCAATGTTCTTTTCGATGTTCTCCGAACGCTCGTTAAGGAGCTTCATTAAAGGCTTGTATGCCACCAGGCGCAGGAAAATTAATAAAATTATGAAATCAGCAATCTGAGCAAGCAGAGTGGCGTTGAACTCTAACACCGGTTCCCCTCCTTCCATCTCCGTTGACAAAAGGAAGGCCATAGCGGGCAACCAGCAGCCAGTAGCTGGATTAAAGGAATGCACTGGAAACCTATTTCTTTTAAATATTTAATCAGTTTTATGAAATCATTTAAATTACCGACCGCCGGCTGCTACCCCGCTACGCCTCTTTTGCCTTATCCTTAAGACCGGTCCTAGTGCGCGCTGACTTGTCCGAATAACATGAAGGCAATAACGACTGCAATAATAGGAAGAGCCTCAATCAGACCGATGGAGATAAACATTAAAGTCATAACAGAACCCCTGGCTTCCGGCTGACGGGCAACACCTTCAATGGCCTTAAAGCCGACAATAGCGTCGCCGAGGGCAGCACCCAGCGCAGCAAGACCAGCTGCAAGAGCAGCACCGAGAGCCGCAGCTGCTGCTAATTCCATTTAATTCCCCTCCTTTCAAGATGAATTGGTTCCCGAAAACTCGGGAGTTTTTTTGTTAAAGCTTTTTCCCCAGGGCCGTTTTTAAATAAGCCCTTTAATGTTCCTCCTTCACCGCCATAGAGAAGTAAGCTATGCTCAGCATGGTGAAAAGGAAAGCCTGGATAAAACCAACAAAAATACTGAATGCCAGCCAGAGAACGGAGGCAATAAACCCTCCGAAAACATGCGTCCATCCTCCCAGCAGCCCCAGGAGCACTGCGATCAGCACCTCGCCGCCGTAAATGTTTCCGTATAGACGGAAGGTGAGCGTGATCGGTTTGGAAAAATCCTCAAGCAGGTTTATGGGAAGGAAGAACACAAAGGGCTGGACATAATGCTTAAAATACCCGAGGCCCTTGTACTTGATGCCCATGAAATAGATAAGGAAGAATGTGCAAAGGGCCAGCCCAAGGGTGCAGTTATAGTCGGCCGTCGGGGAACTCAGCGTTGGAACCAGGCCGATCAGGTTGGAAAACAAAATAAAGATAAAATAAGTAACAACTACGCAGAGTATTGTGGCGCCCTTTTTCGGGTCCATGTTCTGATTAACCAGCGACCTGATCCCTTCAAAAATCAATTCAAGCACGTTCTGGGCTCCGCGCGGCCTTCGCATGCTCATATTCCGGGTGGCCGCAATAGCAAAGAGCGCTACCAGGATCATCACAACCCAGGTCATAATCATGGTTTTAGGGTTGAATTGAAGGGTGGTATTGCCTAGAACCAGCTCCCACTTATCATCCGGCCATCCCCAAATATTAAGTTCCTGTTCTACTTCATGCAAGGTCTTCATAATCTCTATTTCTCACCCCTTTCCTTACTAATTTTTATTTCTATTTCAAGGGATCGGCACCCCTGGCCTCCCGGAATGAATTGGCCGCGGCGATGAAAGTAAAAATGCAGGGAACAATAAATAGCCCGGCTGCAGTTGCATAAATATTTGCCCAGCCTGTCCGGGCTATTAAAAACAGAACGGCAAGATTAGTAAACATGCGAATGGCAAAGCCGCCCACCACCCGCGCCTTGGCTACTTCCACCGCAGCGCCCCTAAGCACGCCGGTTATCCTGCTCAGCCTTTTAGCCAGAAAAAAAGTATTCCACATGCTCACGGAGGTTCCCACCACAAAGCCCCACATAATGGGGTCATGCGGCTTGAAAACCAGGGTGAGACAGAAGAACACCAGCAAAAATCCTGCTATTCTTATTGCTCTGACTATCTGGCCCTCGAAGTCCCAGTCCCGCATTAACTCTATCCCTCTCATTTAAAAAAACGCTGAAGTGTTTTAAAGACGCCCGTAACTCCGGTTGCAAGGCCGGCAAAAATCCCCGCCACGGTGAGCCAGGGCCCGGTGGCTAATTTCTCGTCCAGGTAGTGCCCCCCGTAATACCCCAGCACCACCGTAATGGCCAGCTCCATGCCGATGGTGGTGGCCAGGGCCAGGGCCTGGAGAACATCGCCCGCACCCCTATTTTCTTTTTTATCTTTCTCCTTGTTCTCGGGCATCCTTTGCAATTTCCCTGTGAACTGAGGACTCCTTCGCGCCCTCGTCATTTCTTTTCCCGGTTATGATCTTTTCCTGATCTCTGTTTATCCTTCCGGTCATTCCCAACCGTGTCCCGCAAGGATAAACCCCGGTAAATTGTTCTCTGTATTGCAATCTGCCTTTTTCTTAACCTTTCACTAACTGGTTTCTACAAAAAAAATGTTATTCCTCCAACAGAATGGGTGATTTTAAAAAAATTTTTTCTAAATTTGCAAAAATTATGCCAGATTTATCCGATTAAAGCCCTAAAGCGGTTTAAGTCAGAAAGAACCTGGAATAAAAGGAACTTGCCCGGGGGACCAGGACCAGCCTAATAATTGCCATCCGGGACGAATTCAGCGGGTTTTTCAGTGGTGAAACCAAATTTGTATCTAATCAGCCCGGTGATTCGTTCCGAAGCCCTTCCGTCTCCGTAAGGGTTTACGGCATTTGCCATCTTCTCATAGAAAACCCTGTCGTCCAGTAGCCTGCGGGTTTCAAAGGCTACCGCCTCCCTGGTGGTCCCGACCAACCGTACTGTGCCGGCTTCCACCGCCTCGGGCCGCTCTGTGGTGTCGCGCAGCACCAGTACCGGCTTGCCCAGGGACGGCGCCTCTTCCTGGATACCGCCCGAGTCGCTGAGCACCAGGTAGCTGCGGCTGATCATATTGACAAAGGGTTCATAGTCCATGGGTTCAATAAGATGCACCCTTTCCAGGCCGCCCAGTTCCTCAACCGCCACGCTGCGCACGGCCGGATTTTTGTGCACTGGAAATACCACTTCCACATCCGGATAATCCAGGACCACATCCCGCAAAGCCCTGTAAATATCGCGCATAGGCTCACCCAGGTTCTCCCTGCGGTGGGTTGTGACCAGGAGGATCCTGCGTCTGTTGTAATCAATCCCCCTCAGGACGGGATCGGCAAACTGGTAACCCTGACCCACCGTAGCCAGCAAGGCATCGATCACTGTGTTGCCGGTAACAAAGATGGTCGAAGCATCAACCCCCTCGTCAAGGAGGTTTTGCCTGGCGGCAGGTGTGGGTGCAAAGTTCAGGTCGACCAGGGCTCCTGTCAGGCGCCGGTTCATTTCCTCGGGAAAGGGAGAGTATTTATTCCTTGTCCGGAGGCCCGCTTCCACATGCCCCACGGTTATTTGCAAATAAAAGGAGGCCAGGGCGGCAACAAAGGTGGTTGTTGTATCACCGTGCACCAGGACAAGGTCGGGTTTTTCCTTGAGCAGGACCTTCTGCAGGCCGGTCAGGGCCCGGCTTGTGATATCAAAAAGATCCTGCCCATGGCGCATAATATTCAAATCGTAAGCAGGGGTTATGTTAAACAATTCCAGCACCTGATCGAGCATTTCACGATGCTGGGCTGTTACAGCTACCTTGCACTCAATTTCCTCCGGGTATGCTTGTAGCTTTTTAACCAGAGGGGCCATCTTGATGGCCTCGGGCCTTGTTCCGAAAACAGCAATTATCTTCAGCAAGAATTCATCCCCTTGACTGCAAAAGCACATTTTTTAAAGATCGCAGGATGGAACTGCGCCTTACCGGCCGCTGGAAATATTCTATGCTCTAAACCTCTTTCAAATAACCTTTTTTTAGGAGCTTCTGAATGTGTTCCTGCCGTGCCTGCTCCAGGTCAACACCATATTTTTCCTCCAGGACAAACATCATGGACACGGCGGTTTGAGCCACATCGAGCAACTCACGGGTTATTTTCAAAACGGCCTCCTGTTCGCTGCACCTCCGGGTTTCCCCGGAAAGACCCCGCAGTTTACCGATGGCCTGGGCCAGTTCCCCGGCTTCTTCCATCAGTTTAAGGGCGGTGGATTCAATGGTAGGCTTAAGGTTGTTCAATTTCGGCAAAGCGATGTTCTTTTTTTGCACACGAACTTCCCCCAAAACGGACCAGGACAACCTCCGCCTCCTCAAAGAGTTTCAGAGCAAGGGGGTCCGGGTAGTCACCCTGGAAAACAACTTTCCGAATACCTGCGTTAATCATAATCTTGGCGCACAAAGCGCAGGGCTGGTGAGTAACATAATAAACCGCACCCTGGATGGCAATACCGTAAACGGCAGCCTGAATCAGGGCGTTCTGTTCCGCATGCAGGCCCCGGCACAGTTCGTGGCGCTCACCCGCCGGAACCCCCCGCTCTTCCCTCAGGCAGCCGGTTTCCAGGCAGTGCCTCAGGCCGGCCGGGGCACCGTTATAGCCGCTGGCCAGGATCCGCGTGTCTTTTACAATGAGCGCACCCACGCTCCGCCGCAGGCAGGTGGAGCGGCTGGCTACCACCCGGGCAATCTCCATGAAATATTCGTCCCAATCGGGCCGGGAGGCAGCAGCAGAGGTTTCTTGAAGCCCGGAGGACACCCTTTGCTGGACAGCCCCCTCCGGGGGCCTGTCCACGCCCTTTCCAGAAGCGAAGGTTTTCTCCGGCGCTTCACCGTCGCCACAGGTTTTGCTCCTCATATCTCCACACCTGCCACCGGTACACAAGCCCTTCCTAATACAGGGGATAACGGTCGCACAAACTGGCCACCTCGGCCCTGGCCCGTTCCAGTTTGTCCGGGTTATCGCGGTTGGCCAGGGTATAGTCGATAATCTCCGCAATCTGAACCATATCCGCTTCGTTCAAGCCGCGGGTGGTCACTGCCGGGGTACCGATGCGGATACCACTGGCTATGTTGGGCGGCTGCGGATCAAAGGGAATGGCGTTTTTATTAACGGTAAGGCCTACAGTATCTAGGAGCTCCTGGGCTTCCCTGCCGGTAATACTTTTACTCCTCAGGTCCACCAGCATCAAATGGGTATCGGTGCCCCCGGATACGAGATCAAAGCCCCTTTCCTTAAGCGCAGCAGCCAGCGCCCGGGCGTTGTTTACAATCCTTTGTTGGTAATCCTTAAAACCGGGCTCCAGCGCTTCTTTTAAAGCAACTGCTTTGGCGGCGATTACATGCATCAGGGGTCCCCCCTGGATCCCGGGAAAGACTGCCCTGTTTAGTTTAGTCCCGTACTTTTCAGCGTCCCGGCTCAGGATCAACCCTCCCCTGGGGCCCCGCAGGGTTTTGTGGGTGGTTGTAGTTACCACATCGGCATGGGGCACAGGATTCTGGTGCAGGCCCGCCGCCACCAGCCCGGCAATGTGAGCCATATCCACCATCAAGTAGGCGCCTATCTCTTCAGCAATTTCCTTCATTTTGTAAAAATCAATGGCCCGGGGGTAAGCGCTGGCACCTGCCACAATCATTTTCGGCTTGTGCTCGAAAGCAATACCGAAAACCTTCTCATAATCAATTAGGCCGGTTTCCTTTTCCACTCCGTAAAAAGCAAATTTAAAGTACTTGCCGGATATGTTAATGGGGCTGCCGTGGGTCAGATGTCCGCCGTGAGCGAGGTTCATACCCAGAATGGTGTCGCCGGGTTGCAGGAGGGCAAAGTAAGTTGCCGTATTGGCCTGGGAACCCGAATGTGGCTGAACGTTGGCGTAGTCTGCCGAAAACAGCTCCCTGGCCCTCTCAATAGCCAGGCTTTCCACTATATCGACAAATTCGCAGCCTCCATAATAACGGTGCCCGGGGTAACCTTCAGCGTATTTATTTGTCAGTACGGAGCTCTGGGCCTCCATGACCGCACAGCTGGCCGCGTTCTCCGATGCTATTAATTCCAGGGTACGGCGCTGCCGCTCAGTTTCCAGCTCAATCGCCCGGAAAACTTCCGGGTCCACTTCTGCAAGAGGCCTCTTTATACTCATAAAAAATCCTCCCCGCAGCCGGTCCTTAGGCTTACCGGCTCGAACAATTGTATTTTTTTTCGATTGCACATATTTTGGCGACCCGGCGTTCGTGCCGTCCCCCTTGAAATTCCGCCTGGAGCCAGGCTGCAACGATATCCCCGGCTAGACCCGGGCCAATCACCCGCTGGCCCATGGTCAGGACATTGGCATCATTATGCTCCCTCGCAGCCCTGGCGGAAAAGGTGTCGTGACACAGGGCCGCCCTGATCCCGGGCACCTTGTTTGCCGCAATAGCCACACCGATCCCCGTACCACAGCAGATAATACCCCGGTCAAAATCACCCTTTTGCACAGCTTCGGCCACCTGCAGGGCCAGGTCGGGATAATCCACCGGTTCCTCTGAAAAAGTCCCGAAATCCTGATACTCTATGCCGGATTTCTCCAGTAAGGCCACAACTTCTTGTTTTAACCTGAATCCACCGTGATCACTGGCCACGGCAACCTTCATGCCAGGCATCCTTTCAACATAATTATTTGAGTTAAACATAACTTACAATGTTCTACAAGAATTGGCTTATTCCTTTTTAACCTGTCGATTAATTTGGGCGCCACCCTCTTCAGCCAGCTTTGCCAGAGAGCGGGCAATCAGTTCTTCCAGCTTCCGGGCGCACTCCCGGTAAGCATCCAGGGGATAGCCCAGGGGGTCCGGAATATCTTCAGATTCCGCCCCGGCATAATCGGCAAGGGTAAATACTTTTTCCGAACACTGGGGAACCAGCCTTTTGATGTATTCCCGGTGGGCGGCTGTCATGGTCAGCACCAGATCGGCTTCCCGGATATCTTCCGGAGTAAGGCGGGTTGCCCGGTGGTCATGGAGGGAGATTCCCATTTCCGACATGACCTGGATGGCTTCCCGGGAAGCCTGTTCGCCGGGAAAAGCCGCAATCCCGGCAGAAGATACCTGGATTTCCCGTTGACCCCGTTCCTCCAGTATTTTGCGCGCCAGGGCGCCGGCCATACTGCTGCGGCAAGTGTTGCCGGTGCACACAAAAAGAATTTTCACAGGAGCTTTCACCTGCCGATAAGTAAATTTCAAGAAAAATTAATTTTAAATTTGAATAACGAAATTATGAACTCCTGCAAAGTTATGCGTAAATCCTGATAATCAACTTGCGCCTCAATATGTTTGGATCGCACAGCCATCCAGGGCATTTTATTAACGGAACCTTATCCGGATAAGTAAGGAGTCTTCTCTTGTCACGTCATGCCTCACCATTATTCCCGGTTTTCAGCATGGCTTCCCTCCTGCTTTTAAAACAAGAGCTTGATCCCGATACCGATCAGGATCAGGCCTCCCAGCAGCTGGGCTCGCTCACCTACACGGGTACCCAGGAACCTCCCAAAAACCAAACCGCAGGCCGTCATCAGACCTGCCACCAGCCCGATTACACCTGCTGCCAGGAGGAGATTAACCTGTTGCGTACCCAGGGTAAAACCCACGCTTAGGGCATCCATACTGACACTTGCACCCAGTAAAACCAGGCTTTTCAGGCTAAAGCCGTTTAACGGAGACTCCAGACCATGGTCATTTTTCAATGAACCCAGGATCATCCTGACACCCAGGTAAATTAGAAGAGCCGAACCTAGAACTGCAGCCGCGCGGCCGATCAGGCTCCCTGCCAGTTCCCCTGCGTACCAGCCGGCCAGGGGCATAAAAATATGGAACACCAATATAACGGCGCTAATCAGGATAATCTGCCGCCGGTTCACACCGGCCAGCCCCACTCCCACACAGAGGGAAAAGGCGTCTGTTCCCAGCGCTGCCGCCAGGGCCAGCAAAGTAAAAAGGCTCATAGTACACTCCGGTCCGGAAAATTTTAGACTTGTCTTTAACCACCGGTCTTAATTAAACCATTAAAATTAGTTATTCCGCTTGCCTTTTATTTAATACCTTTTGCTTAAAGTCTAAGGCTGTTTTCCATTGGAGGAAACCGGACCATCGGCTATGATCCGCCTGTCAGCAGCCTTTCTCAGGCGGTTCATGATCGCCAGCCCGATACCGCTGTCCTCTAAACCCTCTGCCAGGATTAAATCGACACCCAGTTCGTCAAAGCGGCGCAGAGCGGCATACAAGCCGGCTGCCACCGTTTCGGGGTCCTCCCTGCGTCCGGCCAGAACCACTTCCCCTACCGAAGCATAATCCCGGTTGCCGGAGCAGGAGAGGATACCCACCCGCCTGCCCAGAGCCTTCTGTTCCCTGGCCAGTTCCAGCAAGCGGGCAGCAACCGCTCCGGGTGACCCCTCAATAAGCAGGAGGGGCGCGTCCGGCGCGTAATGGGTATATTTCATACCGGGTGAACGGGGCCTGTCACTGAAGGCCTTTTCAACCTCCACCTCACCCAGTAACTCTCTCAATTCCTCCGGTGTGACTCCCCCGGGCCTCAGGACTACCGGAACTGACCCTGTCAAATCCAGCACCGTGGATTCCAGGCCTACCCCGGTCGGGCCTCCGTCCAGGACGGCCTCAATACGGCCGTTAAGGTCCTGCAAAACATGCTGCGCCGTGGTCGGGCTGGGCCGCCCCGACAGGTTGGCGCTGGGTGCCGCCAGGGGCACGCCGGCCGCCCTGATCAGGGCCAGGGCAACCGGGTGGCGGGGCATGCGCACCGCCAGCGTCTCCAGGCCGGCCGTCGTCTCTAGCGGCACCGCCGGCCCGGCGGGCAGGACCAGCGTGAGGGGGCCGGGCCAGAAAGCATCCATCAAAACTCCCGCAGCAGGAGGAATGCTTTTAGCCAGGCTTTTGACATCCTCCCGGCAGGCCACATGTACAATCAGGGGGTTGTCCGCAGGACGCCCCTTGGCCTTAAAAATTCTGGCCACTGCCCTCCCGTCAAGGGCGTTGGCCCCAAGGCCGTAGACGGTCTCCGTGGGAAAGGCCACCAGCCCGCCCCGGCTCAGGATCCGTCCCGCTTCCAGGATAGCATCCGTCTCGGGGCAGGCTGGATTAACCTTGATGTAGCGGGTTGCAAGTTTATTTTCCATACCTGACCTCTTCCGGGTTAAATCAATAGTAACAGGATCTTTCAGAACCTACCACAGGCAATACCGGTTCCCGGGCTATTTCAAGCCCTTCCCAGGTACCGGGCAACCACCAGCCTGTCCAGGCCGGCCAGGTCTTTAAGCACAGCTACCTCCCAGGCCGGCTTTTCAAACAAGTCCAGCGACGCCTGCCCCTGCCGGCAGCCAATTTCCAGCAGCAAAAAGCCGCCCTGTTTTAAAAAAGGGGGTGCGGCTGGAATCAAACGGCGGTAGCAGGCCAGCCCGTCGGCACCCCCATCCAGGGCCAGGGCCGGCTCAAAGTTGCGGACCTCTACGGGCAAAACGGGATACTCGTCCCGGGCGATATAGGGAAGGTTGGCTGCGATCAGATCCACCCGGCCTGCTAACCCGCTGGCGGATAGAGGTTCTAAGAGATCGCCCTGGTAAAAATAACAGCGCTCCCCCACTCCCAGCCTGGCCGCATTCAAACGGGCCACGCTCAGGGCTTCCGGAGAGCAGTCAGTGGCGTAAACCACTAAATCGGTCCGGTAAAAGGCCAAACTGACGGCAATGGCCCCGCTGCCCGTGCCCACATCAATAACTGCGGCAGAGGGAGGGAGTATTTTGAGGGCGGTTTCAACCAGGAGCTCGGTCTCCGGCCGGGGGATCAGCACGGAGGGATTGACACTAAAGTTAAGGCCCATAAACTCCTTTTGTCCGGTCAGGTAAGCCACCGGTTCACCTGAGCAGCGCCTGCCCACCAGCTCAAAAAAAAGGGCCTCCAACTCCTTGGGCAGGTTCCTCTCCCAGTCCCGGTAGATACCGGCCCGGTCCATTCCCGTAACGCTGGCGAGCAAAACCTCGGCGTCCAGCGCCGGAGAGCCGCTGTTTATTCCCTTTTTCAGCTGCTGCCTGGCCCTGAGCAGGGCCTCACCCATGGTTAGCTGCAAATTCTCCCCACCTCGTAAAAGGGCCGGGCAAATTACCCCCCAAAGCAGGGAGCCAAATGCATGACCCTGATAAAAGCTTTAGTCCGCCTGTTTTAATCTTTCCGCCTGGTCCGTGGTCACCAGAGCATCGATAATTTCGTCCAAGTCCCCTTCCAAAACGGCGTCCAGCCGGTGCAGGGTAAGCCCCACCCGGTGGTCGGAGACCCGGTTTTGAGGAAAGTTGTAGGTACGGATCCTCTCGCTGCGGTCCCCTGTTCCCACCATGGACCTGCGGGTACTGGACATTTTCTGCTGCTGCTCTTGCTGAGCCCGGTCAAGAAGGCGGGCCCGCAGCACTTTCATTGCCTTATCCTTATTCTTGTGCTGCGATTTTTCGTCCTGCATGGAAACAACGATACCCGTGGGGATGTGGGTAATCCGGACAGCGGATTGGGTTGTATTGACGGACTGCCCCCCGTGACCGGAGGAGCAAAACACGTCGATCCGCAAATCATTGGGGTCGATCTCCACGTCCACCTCCTCGGCCTCCGGCAGCACCGCCACCGTAGCCGCAGAGGTATGGATGCGACCGCCGGACTCGGTGGTGGGAACGCGCTGGACCCTGTGCACACCGCTCTCGAATTTCAACCGGCTGTATGCCCCCTTGCCTTCCAGCAAAACGATTACCTCTTTAAAGCCGCCGATATCGGTGGGGTTAGCGTCCAGGATTTCCGTCTTCCAGCCCTGCCGCTCGGCGTAGCGCGCATACATCCGGAACAGGTCCGCGGCAAACAGGGCTGCCTCCTCGCCGCCGGTACCGGCCCGGATTTCAAGGATGACGTTTTTTTCATCGTTGGGATCCCTGGGCAAAAGGAGCACCTTGAGGCGCTGCTCCAGCTCCGCCTTTCTCTGCACCAGTTCATCCAGCTCGGCCTGGGCCAGTTCCCGCATCTCCCCGTCCGATTCTTCCTGCAAGAGGGTTTTTGCCTCTTTAATTTCTTTGTTGACTTTTTTATATTCCCGGTATGTCTCAACAACCTCGCTTAATTCGGAGTGCAACTTGACATATTGCTGCCAGCGGCTGAGATCGGCCATGACCTGCTGATCGCCAATAAGATTGCCCAGTTCCTCATACCGTTCCTCCAGGCTGTCCAGTTTTTGAAACACTACTTTTCACGCTCCTTCGCTACAGCCTCGAAAGCGGCCAGCGCAACCTCCACCTGCCCGTCGTCAGGCGGACCGGTGGTCAGCTTTTGCACCCACAGCCCCGGCGCAACCAGCACGCGGCACAAGGGAAGTGAATAATACTTACCTGATATTTTAAGCAATTCATAAGATATTCCCGCAACCACCGGTAAGAGAAGAACCCGGGAGAGAATTCGCCACCAGAGCACCTGCTCCCCCAATAAGGAAAAGAGCATGATGCTGATGAGCAGAACAATCAAAAGAAAACTTGTGCCACAGCGGGGATGGAGGGTTGAATAGCGCTGAATCCGCTCCACCTCAAGCCGGTCCCCAGCCTCATAGGCATTGATGACCTTGTGCTCGGCCCCGTGGTACTGAAAAACCCGCTTGATATCCGCCATCCGCCCGATGGCTACAACGTAGGCCAAAAAGATGGCAATCCGGAATAATCCCTCAATGAGGTTCTGGAGAAAGGGGCCCGGAGCAACTCTGTTCAGTAGGTGAGCCGCCGCCACTGGCAAAAAGACAAACAGGAGTATAGCCATAGCCAGGGCGAACCCCATAGTCACGAAAATTTCCCAGGGAGCCAGCTTTTCTTCTTCTTCACCGAGAGCCTGGTTGGCTGAAAAAGTCAGCGCCTCGATCCCCAGCACCAGGGCTTCGATCAACACCACCACACCGCGCACCAGGGGTGCTTTGAGCACCGGAAATCGCCTGGTCAGGGAGCCAATCGTCTTTTCGTCGACAACTATGGTCTGGTCCGGCCGGCGAACGGCAACGGCCCGGGTGTCCGGGCCCCGCATCATGACACCCTCAATAACCGCCTGGCCTCCGTACTGGAAGGGGGAACCCATAATCCACAACACTCCCCTTGACCGGCCCGCCGGCAATTATCAAAACGGGCGCGGTTATCTTTTACAGTAGACTAATGCAGAAGTAGCAGAGCGCCTGCTCTGCTACCAAAACCTACCCTACTTGGATAAACCGTATTTTTTACGGAAGCGCTCGGCCCTTCCGCCGGTTTCTACGGTCCGCTGCGAGCCCGTGAAGAAAGGATGACACTTGGAGCAAATCTCCACGCGCATTTCTTTTTTCGTTGAGCCTGTTTCAAATGATTCACCGCAAACGCAGGTTATTCTTGCTTTACCGTACTTCGGGTGGATATTTTCTTTCACTAGTACTCACCTCTTTTCCATGGTCAACGACAAAGACACACTCCCTAATTATAGCACAGGTTCGGCCAACCCGCAAGGGAATTGAGCAGAGGCAATTTTTCAAGCCCCTTACAGTTCGAGCCCACCTGGCAAATATGCTCATAACCTGAACTGGAAAACCGCAAGCGGCAGGGTTTTCGAACAGGTCAGCGCACCGGGTGACTGTAGCTTCCCACAGCCAGTCCCGGCACTTCTCCCAGGCTCTCTAGCAGCGCCGGGATACCCATGATTTCACCGCCTCCGGGCAAATGCCGGAAAAGCAGGTCCGGGTCGATATTCAGGTTGCGCAACTGCACCTGGTTTACACCTGTATCACGCAGCAGGACCTGCAGGGCTTCTATTTCCTCTTTCCGGTCGGTGAGCCCGGGCAGAACCAGGAGGTTCAGGGCCGTGTAAACTCCACAGGAGGAGGCAGTCCGCAGGGAGCGGCGGACATCTTCCAGGCTGTAGCCCGCCGGGCGGTAATAGGCCCTGTAGGTGTCCTCCCGGGCGCTGATCAGACTAATCCGGATGGAATCCAGGCCAGCCCTGCATATATCCGCCACGCCCGCGCTATGGCCGCCGTTGCTGTTCATATTGATGGTACCCAGATGGGTTTTATTGCGGATTGCCCCGATGGCTTTGACGATGGTCTCCGCGGCCAGGGCCGGTTCCCCTTCACAGCCCTGCCCGAAACTGACCATGCTTCCTTCCCCCTGCAGGAGGTGAGGCAGGGCTACCTCGACAATCTCCCTGACCGACGGTTTAAAGTTTATCCGCGCCTGGGGCGAAGGGCAGCATTCGGCAGGTTGCAGGGAAATACAGCCCAGGCAGCGGGCATTACAGGAAGGAGAAACAGGTATGCCGCCCTCCCAACGGCCGTAGAAAATATTCTGGGCGGTAAAACACTGGTACTCCAGGGAGCAGCGGGCCAACTGGCGGAGAATGCGGTTTTGGGGATATTCTGCCCGTTTCTTCCGGACCAGTGCCGGCAGTTCTTTGGTATTATAATGAACCGGGTCCCACCTGCAGGGGTCCTCGGTGAGGCGGGCAGCCGCATAGAAGGCCCCGTCCCGGCAGGCTACGGCTGTGTATCCCAGCAGCGGCAGGGCTTTCTCTCCCTTCCCCCGCCTGTAGGCGGGCAGCAGGGTACGGGTGTAGCCCTGGGGCAAAAGCGCGCCCACCGCCCAGGCCCGTCCGGTTGCCCAGGGATTTTTGCCGGCAACCGTGAAACGCCCTGTCCGGGTGAGCCCCACAGGCTCCCCCCCGGGCACCAGGACCAGGGATGCACCCCGGGGCAGCCTGACCATATCCTCATCCTTCAACTCCACAAACCGGTCTCCGGTCCGTCCTGTGGCCAGCAGGGAGGGGTGGTCGTACACTTTTCCGTCATCACCGGCAAAAACCAGTCTAAACATACACCCTCCCCCTTGAAAAAACCTTTTATTCAATACCTATAGAAACTTTTAAAAACCAGTTTTTTAGATTTGCCGGGCTTTTCTGAACCATGAAGGACAAGTCCAGGCTTAAGGGAATTAAAAAGCGCTGCTTCCCGGCAAACCGCCAACCTCCCGTTCTCTCCTCACCTTTGAACCCTTGAACAGGCCCAAAGGCTTACTTACTATACCTGGCTGCAGACAGCAACGAGGTCCTTTAACCCTTCCTGCACCAGTTCCCCATACTGCCGGATAGCATCAGGCTTGATCTGATCGTCGTGGATTCCGCAGGCAACCACCACAGGCACCTTCAGCTTGCTAGCCAGAAAATGAGCTGCCGGGCGGGCAATCTCATCTTCCTTGTGTCCGGTCAGGGTTAATACGGAAACCGTAGCGCTGGTACGTTCCGGGTCTTGCAGGCTGGGGCGCGGGACCCCCAGGGCAATGCAACCCAGGTGGGGTCTTTCCCCACCGGTAATCACTACATTCCAATCCCTGCCCATACTTACTGCCTGTAAAAGCACATGCAACCCACCGGATTCTTTGTGGATTTCAATAATACCCATTGATTTTTCAGCTCCAGTTCCGTTGGCATGGAGCGTGGACGCCACCAGGGCACCCCCATCTGCTGCTTTTAGCTTTTCTGCTGTCACCACGGGCAGGGACACCACCTGCTGGGTTATATTTGAATTATATTTTACTTCAGTTTTTTGCGCCAGGCAAACCGGTTTGCCCGGCGGGTGACTGTTTTCTACACCCGCTAAACACTGTCTTTTTTTGCGGCTGGCGGGAAACCCCTTTCCGGGTAGGGCACCGGCCGAATCAATCAATGGCATATTGAAGCTTCCTATAACTACTTAAATCCCGGAAAGGAACCGCGGTGCTGTATCCAGCAAAGCACTTGCCAAGCTTCTTATAAAGGCCTGAAACATTACCCGGGTGAATGGACCCGGTGCTTTAAACCCAGATCTAAAAGCGCCTGGAAAACTAATAGGTCTCCAGGCGCCACCTGTCAAGATATTAAGAGCAGGTATTAATACCCATACATCCGCACAGCGCCACCCGGCAAAAGGGTGACTTAAGGTGACTTAAGTTGTTTAGAACTCTATATAACGGATCCGATTGGGATCCACTTTTTCCAGGGCCGCAAGCTCCTCTTGAGTTGGGGCGGGATAAACAGGCACGTCGGTACTGGTAATTTCCCAGCCTGTGTTTTCCTTTACTTCATCGATGGTTGTGTAGGGGAAGATACTGTCCAACTCCAGCTTGCCGTCCCTTAATCTAAAGATGCACAGGTTGGTTACCACTGTAAATTCCTTGGCCGGGTTTGCCTTAGCAGTCACAAATTGCACTTTCTCCACAAGGGATTTCCTGTCGTGTTTGGTCTTCCAGATCACGGTCCTTTTGGTCACTGGGGTAAGCGTTGCGCTCCCTGCCCCACCGGGCATCCTCACTTTCGGCCTGTCATAGGTTCCTCCCACGAAGGACATGTTAATTTCGCCCTTCTGGCTGATCTGGACAAAACTTAGGAAAGAAATGTCCACTCTTCCGGAACAGGCCAGGTCAAAAATCTCATCAAGCCCGTAAGTTGCCACCGAGCCCTGGTATAGATTGGAGGATAGGGTTGAGCCTGTAAAGGCCGGTACTTCCCACCCGGGGTCTACCCCACCGGTTATGTTGAGGTAGGTAAAGTCCTTACCCAGGGCCTTAGCCAGCTTCATGGCCGTCATGGGAACCGGGGAAGCCAGGCCGTGAAAAACAATATCCCCGTCTCTTATTTCACGGGCCAGCGCCACACACATCATTTCAGCATGTCCGTAAGCCAGTTTAGATCCTCCCTTCCGTTACAGCAGCCAGGTATTCATCCAGGGCATCTTCCTTAACGGCTTTAAAATATGCTTTCATGCCGCCGTCATCAACAACATCATACTCGCCAAAGCAGGTCCCCGGCTTTGCGCCCTGGGGCGCCAGCACCACCGCTTCAACCAGAAAATGGGGAACACTGGTGCGTTCCGGGTTCATACGGAAAATTTCCGTAGCAACAATTCTTTCAGCCGTGATGATTGTTTTTTTAGCCGCTCTGGTCAGCAGGATGTCCTGAAAGACCGAACCCATGATCCGGGCGTTACCAAACTCGTCCGCCTCGTGCACATGGATAACAGCCCAGTCAGGAACCAGTGCCTTCACTGCTACCACTTTTTCATCGCTAAAGGGAGAGGTCATGACTTGATAAAACTCCGGCCTTTGCTCAATCAAATCACTACCCCACATGCCACCCACTGGCATGAACGGTACACCGTAAGCCCCAGCACGCAGGGCTGCAATAATAGCCGTTCACGAACCTTCTATGGCCTTGATCCTGCCCTCCTGACAACCCTTGCGAAATCCTGCCGCCAGGCCGTATTCATTTTCAAACCCAAAGAACCCAAAGTACACCGTGTCCACAGCCCCGGCTGCGCAGAGCACGTCAGACGCATAGCCGGGGGCGGCGCCGGCAATTTTCAGGTTAAACCTTTTCAGCCTGGCCAGGGCGTGGGCATAAGCGGCAGGAGTGCGGTGCAACGCATTCCCGCCCAGAGCAAGCATCTGGCCGTCCTTAACCAGTTCAGCCGCCGCCGCCATAGGCATCACTTTCCTGCACATCTCTAACCCCCCTCAGACAATTCTAAATCAAGCAGCCGCTTACCCTTTGGATCATGAGAATTCTCTAGTCAGCAAGTTATATCCTGGCGACACTTTCAACTTTTCTTCCTGAGCGCTCCGGTTACATCAACCGCCCTCAAGTTTTCTAATTCCTCAGGGGTGGGTTCCGCAGTAACCCTGACTTCCGGAGAGACCTTCAAATTCCAGCCGGTATTCTCCTTGATTTCTTCGACGCTGGAAAAGGGGAAGTATTCCGTCAGGATGAACTCCCTGGTTACCGGGTCAGGCCTCAGGATCCCCAGGGAGGTTATGATTACGGACGGGCCACCCCCCGGGAAATTATACCTGTCCCTGGCGTTGCCGCCGGTCAGGTAGCCGGGCGACGAAATATAATCAACCTTTTCTACAAATCTCCTCTTTTCATGCGTTGCCATAATAATAAAGCGCTTACAGCCACAGGCGATCTCGTTTGCACCGCCGCTGCCGTTCAGCCTCACTTTGGGCGGAAGGTACCTGGAATTGGCCGGATCCGCCCACAAGCCGGTGGTGTTGACGTTGCCGTACTTGTCAACCTGGGCCGCACCGATAATACCTACATCGCATCTACCTGAAGCAACTAAAAAACCCAGGGCGTCAATTGCGTTGGTAAATGAGACTGCGTTAGAGGAAATCCTGTTGCATTCAATGCCCCACGGCAGCCCGCCCACTGGAAAGGCGCCGTAGACACCGCCTTCGGTCAGATCCCTGATATTGGGCGCGTGATTTCTTTTAGCAAAGTAGCCGGCCAGCATACTTAAGCCGACGCCGAAGATAGCCATTTCACCGTCCTTAATCTCCCTGCCGGTGGCTATAGCCATCATTTCCTGCCTGGTATAATCCACAGTACTACCTCCCTTCCATCAATTCCTCAATCTCTTCATCGCTCTTAATCCATTTGCGGTAAGGATCCATCAAATGGGCAGTTGTGGTGTTTTTAAGCTTAGCAATCTTTTCCTCACCGATCAGTTCCAGGTACTCTTCGATGGTATTATAGCCATCGACGTAAATCCTTTTATATTCTTCATATCCCTCTTCGGTCTTGAGCATTTTGTTCATATAGAACATGTGCTCCTCGTCACTGTCATAAAGCCCGGTGGAGCACTGCGGCCAGACACCCATAGGCCAGTAAACCACCGCGTCAACCACAATACCCGGAATTCGCACCAGGTTGGGGAACTGGCGCATGCAAGCGGTATCCACGATTAAATCAGCCTGCAGGACAACCTTTTTAGCTGCTCTTGACAATTCGTAGCGGCTCCATTCCGTCCCAAGCATGATCGCATTACCGTGTATATCAGCCATTGTAACGTGGATTACGGCCACATCCGGCTTTAACGGGGAGAGAGCCCCGCAGGTCCGCCCGGTGAAGGGGTCGGTAATCTCCGGAATTTTTGATGTAGCCGGGTATTCATCGGGATGAAATGCGCTTCTCCACTGCTGGTCTGAACCGTAGCTGGAAATTGTCGGGCAAAAGGGCCAGTTCATACCCCCAGCCAGGAGCCTTAAGGGCAAGGTCAGGTTAGAGTAGTCTTCCAGTATGGTTTTGCCGTTTTCAACCGCTCTTCTGAGACCATTGGCAAAGCCGTATACTTCAAGGCCGGAAAAACCAATCTCTATTTTGTCCACGGCGCCGGCTGCACAGAGCAGGTTTAACTGCTGCGTGCAGCAGTTTGAGATCACGTGCAGGTTTTTCCGCCCTTGCCTGACCATCTCACGTCCAAAGGCAATTGAGTCCGAACCCACGGGAAGCGCGGCCCCATGAGCATACATCATACCGTCCCAGGTATATTTTGCCACTGCTTCCTGCATTGATATTAGTTTGTTGGGCAAGCTAATTCCCCCCTTCAAAGCATTGAATAGTATTCTTGTATGGAATAAAACTGTGTTAGCAATCTATAGCTTTGAAGTTTTAACACAGTATTGCGGTTTGCAAAGATTATGAGACATGTTAATATATTGCGATCCACCATATCCACATTTGCCAAGATCCTGAGTCTTATTTAAGAGTTTGCAGTATTGGAGAGGGATCTGTCAGCAGGCGGTTAAATCCCAGAGAGCGCGGGGAAAACCCGAAGGCCAGCCCCATCAACTGGGTAAAGTAAACTACAGGCAGGTTGAACTCCGTGCCATTGCGGGCCTGGATAGCCTGCTGGCGGGTATCCAGATTGATTTGACAGAGGGGACAGGCGGCCACTATCGCTGACGCGCCGGCTTGACGGGCCGCTTCCAGGATCTCCCCGCATAAATCAAGCACAATATCGGTCCTGGCCTGGGCCAGGGCACCGCCGCAGCACTCGGCCTTATGGGACCAGGTGACCGTTTGGGCACCCAGCCCTTCCAGCAGTAAATCCAATGAAACCGGTTGTTCCGGATCGTCAAATCCTACAATCCTGGCCGGCCTGGTCAAACAGCCGTAATAGGCGGCCAGTTTCAAGCCCGAGAGCCTATGCGTAACCCTCGAGGTAATACTATCCAAACCTACCTCTTCAGTTAATAATTGAAGAAGGTGCGTAACCTTGATTTCATGGGAGCTTGTCCCACCAGCCTCAAACACACCGCGCAATTCCTCGTTTTCTTTTAATTCAAGGGAGGCTGTCTTTAAGGCAATAAAACAACACGGACAGGGGGAAGTTACACAGCCGGTGTTCATCTGGCCGGCCAGGGCCAGGTTACGGGCGCCGAGATTTGCCGCCAGCAAGCGGTCAAAACTGTGCGCCGAACTGGCTCCACAGCAGTTCCAGTCATCTATTTCCTGCAGGTTTAAATCCAGTTGCCGGCAAACCAGACGCGCGGATTGGTCATACTCCCGGGCCATCATGTGAGCGGAACAGCCTGGATAATAAGCCACATCCATCGCTATACCTCCCTCCGGTCGGGCTCTTGCTTGAAGAAGCTGCGCACTTTATTTAGATCCCTGACTTTGGAAGAAAAGGGACTTATTTTTCCTTTGCGTAAAAGTTTCTGGCCAAGCCCGGCATCTTTAAAATACTGGCCGGTCTGCATGTTGAATTTCAGGGCCAGGGCCGTTTCCGATACTCTGCCCCGCTTGTATACCTCTTCCAGCAGAAGCTTGTGGAAAAGAATAATATCATCAACCCCGGGACCATGATCCTTTATGGCAAGGGACTTCTCCCTCAGGTAATCCATGATGCGAGGGATGTCTATGCCCGCGGGGCAACGGTCGACGCAGAGCCTGCAACTCACGCAAACCCAGGGAGTATTGCAGGACATGAGGGTCTTTACCGCACCAATTCTAATGAGCTGAATTATTTTGCGGGGCGTATAGTCCATATTATGCGCGGTTGTACAACCACCGGTACATTTGCCGCACTCCCAGCACTGGTCCAAATCAACATTACAAGCCATTTCCAGTTCATCCCTGAATGTGCGGTCAATACTACCTACCTGAAAGGACATCTGTTTCTCCCCTTATACCCATGTTCTCCCTTTATGCTTTTTTAAAAAAAGTTTTGTGGTTTTACGTAAACCCGGCTTTTTCAATCCTGGTTAAAAAGCGCGATTACCTCTGCTGCCGCCGCCGCTCCTTGCTGCTGCGCACCAGCGGAGTCAGTGGGAAAACCGCAGCCCCCTGCAAAAAACACCCTCGTGCCGGCCTTTGCCGTGAAACCATCTACAGGCTCGAGAAACCCGTGCTGGTTTGTCGCCGCTGCGAAGGACTTCGCCAGCTCAAGGGTCTCCTTTTTAGGTACTGCAGCCGCGGCCAGCACAACAAGATCCACCTCTACTTCTATGGGCACTCCCATCAAGGTGTCTTCTGACCTGACCATCAGCTTACCGCCATAGGGCAGTACTTTGGCCGGCCTTCCCCTTACATAACGTACCTCTTTCTCCTCCATGACCGAACGCACAAATTCCTCATAGTCTTTTCCGGCAGCCCGGTAATCCATATAAAAGATATAGCAGCTTGCCTGGGGAAAAAGCTCTTTAAACATACCGGCCTGCCTGGCCGTATACATGCAGCAGATTTTTGAGCAATAGGGATATCCCTTAATCCGGTCCCTTGAACCCACACATTTAATAAAAGCAACCGCTCCGGGCGCCTTTTCCCTCTTGAGCCCCTTCTTCCATTCCCTGAGCATTTCTTCAAACTCAATTGAGATCATTACGCCCGGGTAGGTCCCGTAACCATACTCCCCATACTTGCGGGCATCAAAATAATCAAACCCGGTGGCAAGTACTGCCGCCTGCGCTTCCACCCCGGTTTCTTCTCCCGTCAGGTTGTTCCTCAAGGTCAAAGAGTAGCCGGAACCATTTGGGGTGCAAGAGCTTATCTCAGTGTTTGTATAAACCTCTACCGCAGGCAGTTTTTTCAGCTGTTCCAGCTTCAGGTTCAGCTTTTCCAGCGGATCCTGCCACTTCGGAAAGGTACTGCTCAAAAGGAGAGCGGTACCACCCAGGTTTGCTTCTTTTTCAACAAGGATGACTTCATGTCCGGCCTGACCGATTTTCAGCGCCGCTTCCAGGCCGGCCATCCCACCGCCTACTACCAATGCTTTCCTGGCCTTCCCTTTCATACCTGTGCCCCCTTATCGATGCCTAAATATTCCAGGATGCCGTCCAGTTTTATGGTGTTGGCGTTGAAGCCCAGTTTTACCGGTGAAGCACCCAGGCTTAGCGCGATTAGCTGGCCGAGATCTATTACAGGTATTTGGAACTCTCCCCTGCCCATTTGAGACAGGTGTGGCTGTTCCCGGTCCATCGCCACATTGCAGCCGGGGCAAACCGTGGTAATCAGCTGCGCCCCCTCATCCCTGATGCTGGAGAGTTTGTTAAGAAGGTGAGGCAGCACCACTTCTTCCTTGTGAGTAAATACCTTCCCTACCCCATAGCCGCAGCAGGCTCTTCTTTCTGTATAATAAACAGGGGTTGCTCCAAGTGCCTGGAGTATTTCCTCATGAAAGGTGGGCAGGTCAAAATCATCAATAACGCCCTCCTGGAGAAGGTAGTGGCACCCGTAGTGAGCTGCTACCCTGAGTCCCTTTAAGGGATATACCATTTTTTCCGCGATGCGATCCTTTAAACGGTAGTACAACTCCTGAACATGGTAAACCTTTGCCCTGCCCTGGTAATTATAACCAAAGCGGCCTATCAACTGATTGGCTGTATCCCTGGTTTTCTGGTCTTCCAAGAGGTGGGCAAATTCACAATTATAGGCGTAACAACCATTGCAGAAGGTGTAGATGTCAAGGTTTCTTTTTTCCGCCAGGGCATGGTTGCGTGCCGTGACAGCAAGGGAAAACTCCGGCAAATACGCTGAACAGGTCAGCAAATAACCGGAACAACAGGTCTGGTCAGGATCCATAATGACTTCTATCCCCATCAACCCGCAGATATGCCTGATCGCATTTTCCACGCCGGGGTATTGTAAGGTGCCTGTGCAGCTCCGAAAGAGATAAATGGCTTCTGGAACTGATGGCAGCTTTTCTTCCAGAGACATAACCCGTTTCTTATTCAAGGTTTATCCTCCCTTTCGAATAATTCAAGTCAACGGGCGCTTCAGGTTTATTGGCCACTGAATCCACCCAGGCCTTGCTGCCTGTCATCTCAAAGAGAGCGTTGTATTCCGACTTGGCTTTGTCCGAAACCTCCGGCCACGGGGACAATCCCATCTCGCTGCGCAGCTTTTCAACCTTTGCCCTCCCTTTTTCACGGGGAACAAAAGTCATTCCCTCTGTCATAGCCTTGAGGGCGAGCTTCTGGTAAGTCTGGAAATACTTCAGGCCAAAACCGGCTTCAACGGCACGGAAACGGATCTGCATCATCAACATCGGAAAGTAAATACCTGAAGGGCATGCCCTATAGCAGCTGGCACACCAAAGGCAGTGCCATATCTCCTCACTGGCCAGCAGTCTTTTCTGGTTGCCGTCAAGTACATCCTGGATGATTTGCCTGGAGTTATAGGAAGGGCTAACGCTGGCTGCCGGGCAATCGCCCACACACTTGCCGCAGGCGAGGCACTGTCTCAAGTTGCCGGCAAGTCCATAGGTGTCTACCATTTTGTCAAAATCCTTTACAAGGTACTTCCATTTCTCACGGGCCATAGTCTTATCCCCCCCTTAATTATTGTGTTATGCTTTATAAAACATAGTGCAAGCACCGTGCCAGAAAAAATCCTTTGCAAAACCCGCCTTTAACCAGGTTATGTTCCTAAAAAAAATTTAAGTTTGTGCTTAATAAAACACAATGAAGACACTTTTTTTAAATCCCTTACAAGGTTCTTCCATTTCTCACGGGTTATAGTCTTATCCCCCCTTATTCTTTTGCGTTATGTTAAATAAAACATATTGCAAACACCATGCCAAAAAATCTTTTGCAAGGCCCGCCTTTGACTGGATCTGCTCCGAAAAAAATTTATATTCTCACGGACTATAAGCTATAGGTAAAACCAGCCCCGTTACTCCAGCCCACAGAGGAACATTCAGCAAACTCAATGTTATATTTAAGTGGTGCTGCCGCTGGCTTGAACAACTACCCTGAAAAAAGTCATTAAACCCCTACCTTCACCGCGTCAGCATCATACCCGTTAAAGCGTCAACCCTTTGTAATTTCACTTTAGTTATCCGGCATCTATCCAGGGGAAACAGAAGTGCTTTTTTACAGCAAATCAATAGCCCTCCCGGTTTTAAGGGAGGGCCATAATTGGGTAAAGTCGCCTGCTTCACCTTTAGTAATACTCTTAATCCCCCTGTGGTCAAGGGTGCAGCACAGGACCTGTTGCAGGTTAAAGGGTCGACGCCAGTGTCAACTGTTTGCTTACTCAGCTGTTTTAAACGCGAGCTTTAGATACCCGTTCTCTACCCGGCAAATCCGTCGATTAATAAAGGCCGCTGGTGCGGCCTATTAGCGGCTTTTTAACTGTTCAGTTCCTGCAATTTAGCCATAATAACGCTCCTGTTCCAAAAACATCTGGGGATCAAGAGGCACTCCGTTTTTCAGGACCTCCAGGTGAAGGTGCGGTCCCCTGGAGTTGCCGGTATTCCCTGCCAGGGCAATAACTGTGCTTGGGCCCACGGCGTCACCCGCTTCAACCATAATTCTGGAACAGTGGGCGTAAAGCGTTCTGAATCCATTACCGTGATCAATAATCACAGTCAGGCCGTAAGTCCCCCTGGGGCCGGCAAAAACCACCCGTCCGGAAGCCGCCGCCCTGATGGGGGTGCCTTCTTCGGCGGCAATATCAATTCCCTCGTGGGGCCTGCCATCCCTCATGCCGAAGTTAGAAGTGATGGCGCCCACCAAGGGCCAGGAAAACGGTCCTGCCGCAAGCCCCCTGGAGGCCGTCTCCCAGACCCCCTGGCCGGTGTCCCCGCAGGGTATGATTAAACATTGACCTGCCAGGATCCTGTCCGGGTCTATCTGCCCGTTTCTTGCTGCCAGCTCTTCCACCTCAACACGGTACATCCTGGCAATCTCCCACATTGTTTCGCCCGGTTGAACGAGGTGGGTGAAGTATTCAGAGGGGATTGTTAAAAGCTGTCCCACCTTGATTTTATCACAATCCTCCAACCTGTTTGCGGCAGCCAGCATTTTCAGGGAAATTCCGTTTTTGGCAGCAATAGCGGTCAGGGTATCTCCGCTCTTTACCTCATAGAAACGCTGGGCAGTTGCCACTTCCACCGCCGGTGGGGTGATATAGGGAGCGTTCACCCTGATTAATTCATCCAGGCGTGCTGAAGCTGGTCCGGACCAGGCGAGAAGGGCAAAAATGGTTAATACGACAAGCACCGCCCTGAACTTGCGTACTTTTTTATTTGATTTCATAAGCATGAAAAAATCACCTCTTCAATGCAAATCATCAGTTAGTTTTGCCAGAAAAGGTGAATTTTATACACATGTTGCCTTTAATGGGGACTTTATGCTCTTTTTTCCTCCCCTGTCGCTTTGCTGTACCGGAACAATCCGGCCGGCTCATATTTATGATATACCTATGCAAAGGGTTGCCTGGAACCCTCAGGGCTGTCAAGACACCCGCTCCATGGGTTTATTAAAGATCAGCCACTCCTTTTACGTCCCTCCCTTTACGTCCAGGCTCAAGTCGCCCGCTGGCGGCGGCAGCGTTGGCCTCGGCCCGGCGCAGGTGACGAAAGGCATGCAGCAGGTCAGCGTTGGTTTTCGTGCGCTTCATCTGCTCTATCAGCATTTCCATGGCATCCCAGGGGGTGGCCCCGCTGGTTGCCCTGCGAAACTGCCAGATCATTTCCAACTCGTCCTGGGACAGTAGCAGTTCCTCTTTGCGCGTCCCGGAACGCAAAACATCAATAGCTGGAAATATCCTTCTCTCGGCCAGCCGCCGGTCCAAAATCAACTCCATGTTTCCGGTACCCTTAAACTCTTCAAAGATCACATCGTCCATCCTGCTCCCCGTTTCCACCAGGGCCGTAGCCAGAATGGTCAGGCTGCCGCCTTCCTCCAGGTTGCGGGCAGCTCCAAAAAACCGCTTGGGCTTGTGCAGGGCTGCCGGGTCCACACCCCCGGACAGGGTGCGGCCGCTGGGTGGAACCACCAGGTTGTGGGCCCTGGCCAGGCGGGTGATACTGTCCAGCAGGATTACCACATCGTGTTTATGCTCCACCAGCCGTTTGGCCCGCTCCAGAACCATATCAGCCACCTTGACGTGGTTTTCAGGAGGCTCGTCAAAGGTGGAACTAACCACCTCTCCCTTTACAGAACGTTCTATATCGGTGACCTCCTCGGGACGCTCATCGATGAGGAGCACCATCAGGACTATTTCAGGATGGTTCCTGGTAATGCTGTTGGCCACTTCTTTCAGGAGAGTTGTTTTGCCGGCTTTGGGAGGAGCGACAATCAGGCCGCGCTGGCCTTTGCCGATGGGGGCTATGAGATCGATAATCCGGGTTGATAGGTTTTCCGGATCGGTTTCCAGGGTGATCCGCTGCAGGGGATAAAGGGGGGTAAGCCCGTCAAAATGAAGCCTTATTTCAGTAGTTTCCGGGTCAACACCATTAACCTGTTCAACTCGCAGCAGGGCAAAATAGCGCTCACTTTCCTTGGGACGACGCACCTGACCGGCTACGAGATCCCCGGTGCGGAGATCAAAACGCCTGATTTGGGATGAGGAAACATAGATATCATCATGGCTGGGAAGAAATTGAAAGGGCCTTAAAAAGCCGTATCCGTCGGGCAGGATTTCCAAAATACCTTTGGCAAACAGGAGGCCGTGTTTTTCCGTCTGGGCTTTTTTTATTTCAAAAATCAATTCCTTCTTGCGCAGTTTATAATAGCCGGGTATTTCGAGTTCCCTTGCGATCTTGTACAATTCTACCATGGTTTTACTTTCCAGGTCCGCATAATTCAAAGGCAGCCCCCCCAAAAAGTGGTCTGTTAGAATACTTTATATCCAGCGCTAAATGATTTTATGTGCTCCGGTGCCTGCTTCTCCGTTTTAGTAAATACATCAAGAGCGTGTAAACCGCAAACCAGATCAGCGTTGCGTTGATCAGGCTGCCTACCAAAAAGGGATAACCGTGCTCCATGATTTTGTTCAGAAAGGGTGCAAGCAGGAAATCGCCGCTTAAAACCGGGCCCGGCTCGGGTAAATCTCCCAGAAGCAGCCTGCCGGAAAGAAAATTCAAAGTAAAGAAAACCGGAACGGCCAGCTTAAAAACAACTACAGTGGCAACCGCCGCTGCCGGGCTGCAGTTGGTAAGACGGGCAACCAGGTAAGAAAGCGGTATACTGATCACAGGTATGGGCAGGAAGTCAAAGGCCAGGCCTAGAGCGACTCCCCTGGCTATTTTTTTTGGTGAATCGGGCATCTCCATAACTTTTTTGTAATAATTGCAGATGCTCTCAGGCAACCAGGAGGTTATCTTTCTCTTCAAATATAGAACTCCCTCGACAAACATGGCATAACTCCTCGTTATTAAGGGTTCCTTTCCTCAAGAACAGGATATTCTTGAGCAACCCCATTGTCTCACATAAAACCTTTTATTCCAAGTACAAAAAACTCTTCCAGGAATTTTTTGTACATTTTCGAGGAAGAGGCAAAGCAACTTATGTAAATCACATTAAGTTTACCTGCAAGGAAACCATTAATTTATGTATGTACTATTTGTTTTTGACGGTTTCCCAATCCTCAAGGAATTTCTTTACACCGGCTTCGGTCAGGGGATGCTGGATCATCTGCATGATGACCCTGTACGGGACCGTGGCGATATGTGCCCCCAATTTTGCGGCATAAGTAACATGAACAGGGTTGCGAATGCTGGCTGCAATAACTTCCGCCGGAAGCTGGTGAAGGTCAAATATTTCTACAATGTCGGCCAGCAGCGTCAATCCATCCTGGCTAATATCATCCAGCCTGCCTAAAAAGGGACTGACATATGAGGCACCGGCCCGGGCGGCGAGCAGAGCCTGGTTGGCTGAAAAGATTAAAGTCACATTGGTGCGGATGCCTTCCCGCTTTAACTGTCTTGTGGCTTTCAAGCCCTCCGCCGTCATCGGAACTTTAATCACAATATTGGGGTGAATAGCGGCCAGTTCCCTGGCCTCCCTGATCATTCCGGGTGCATCCAGGCTGACCGCCTCGGCGCTGATCGGCCCATCTACTATAGACGCTATTTCCCGCACCGTTTCAATCAAGTTACGACCTTCCCTGGCAATGAGGGAAGGGTTGGTGGTCACCCCGCTAATCACGCCCAGAGCATTGGCCTGGCGAATTTCTTCCACATTGGCGGTATCAATAAATAGCTTCATTTAGTTTTTTATTCACCCCTTGGATAATTAAGCCTGTGGAATGGAAACTGCAATACTACCCGGCCAGAAAATGCTGAAATGTAACATTAGAAAAGTGTGTTTTCAACCACTTTCGGGAATCTAATTAAGCCTTACCGGAGCTACCGAAAAGCCTGATTTTTTCCCGGATAATCCTGGTTGCCGCCTCCCTGGCAGGACCGAGTATCTTGCGGGGATCGATTTCCTTAGGATTGGCGTCCAATACCTGCCGGCAGGCAGCGACAAAGGCCTCGCGGATATTAGTATCAATATTTACCTTGCGCACCCCGAGACTGATAGCTTTAGTAATATCTTCATCCGGAACTCCGGAAGAGCCGTGCAGGACAATGGGAATTTTTACGATGGACCTGATCTTTTCCAGGCGGGGGAAATCCAGTTCGGGGGTTCCTTTGTACTGTCCGTGGGCAGTGCCGATGGCCACAGCCAGGGAGTCCACTCCAGTCTCATTAACGAAGATACCGGCTTCCTCGGGGTCTGTAAAGAAAGCATCCCTTTCGCTTACAGAAATGTCGTCCTCGGTACCGCCAATCTTGCCCAGTTCAGCTTCCACAGAAACACCCACAGCCCGGGCTACGTCAACCACCCGGCAGGTCAGGGCAATGTTCTCCCGCAGGGGCAGCCTGGAACCGTCAATCATCACCGAGGAAAACCCGGCGCGTATGCATTGAATTACCTGTTCGAAGCTCGTGCCGTGATCCAGGTGCAAAGCCACCGGCACGCGGGCTTTTTCTGCCGCCAGACGGGCCATGGCTACAATGTAATCGATCCCTGCGTATTTAATAGCGCCCTGGCTGGCCTGTAAAATGACAGGAGCGTTCTCTGCTTCAGCAGCTGCAATGATGGCCTGGACAATCTCCATGTTATTGCAATTAAAGGCGCCTACGGCGTACCCGCCGGCTTCTGCCTTCTCCAACAAATCTTTTACCGGTACTAGAGACAATTGGCCTCCCCCTTTTCTATTAATTATTCAAAATTATAGCCGGAGAAACACCAAATTATGTCTTACTTCTTTTGCGGCGAGCTTTTTTTTGTTTACCCGTGTTGGATATACCGTCCGGACAGGTGTTGGAAAGGCTGTCCAGACATTTAAAGCCGTGCCGCGCAAGTTCGATAGTCTCCACTTGCTGAATGACTTTGAGGTCGTCCTCCGTTTCAGCATAGATAATATTGATACTGTCACACTTCTTGCACTGAAGTTCGAGGCGGTCAGGAAAGATATCCACTTCAATTTTGTAGTTGCCGCACTGGCAGTACAGTCCACCGCGCTCAGCAATACCATGCAGGCAGTTCAAAACCTCATACATGATCTTTGAATTATGGAAGTAACTGTCGCGGCCGAATTCTTTTACCAGCGCTTCCAGTTCCTCTTCGTAGCTGGAGGTCATCTCGCTTACCTTGGACTTTGGCCCGATATGACCCAATTCAAGATCTGTTTCCTGGCAGGATAGACTGGTGACTTTTCCGGACCAGAGTGATTTGCCGGAAAACTCCAGGAAATGTTTTGTTTCACAAACCACACAGGGAAGCTGAAACCAGTAGGTGTTCAGGTTTTTTGTGCTCACAATCAACTTGGTGGCTCCGCAGGAGCAAGTAATATGGAAGGCTTTACCCCTGGAAAAGGAAAAGCGGGAAAAATTATGGTACTCCATTTTCCCACATTCCGGGCAACGCATGGCCAGCACAGCGTTTGTATCAATACGCATTGCTTAAACCCTCCTAGCGATAAACGGGGCGGATTTGCCGGAAACCATATGGCCGTTGATAACTCTTACCATTAAAAATATATTGCCCCAATCGACTATTGTAATACTTCGCCGCTAGGGATTGAAATCCTCTTTTTACCGCAGGCAACGAACTGTGAAATCGGAGGGTAAAGCGGCTTAACCGGTCTCTTTCACGCGCTTTTGCCTGTCCTTTTCCATCATCAGCAAACCCTTGACCAGATAACGGACTTCATCCAAATCAAAGGGCTTGTTGATATAATGTACCCCCCTTTTCCTGGTCTCAGCCAGCATGTCCAGCTCTCCGTAGGCAGTCATCATCACAACCTGTATTTCCGGATTGATCCTGTGCAGTTCTTCCAGTGTTTCCAGCCCACTCATCCCGGGCATTTTAATATCAAGCAAAATAAGCCGGGGAGCTGCTGCAATTGTTTTCCGGATAGCTTCTGCACCGCTGGAAGCTGTGTCCACACGAAGGCCCTGTTCAATAAAGGCCTCGGACAGGAGACGGCGTACTCCGGGCTGATCATCAACAATCAAAATATCGCAGGCTTCCCCAGGCATTATCTTCACCTCGTTAATAAAATAAAGAGTCTGGGCGTAAGTATTCGCCAGTTAGCAAAGAATCCCTCCCGCCAAATAAAAATTATACCTCTGGATTAAAAATAATCCCATAACGGGACGTGGGAAGGTAAGGAAGCCGCCGCTATTACCAGTGCCACCAAAAGAAGGATTAAGAAAGCGACCAGAGCCAGGTAAGGACTTAGCACAGCCAGCAGGGAGCGGCCTGTAGACAGGCTGTGAACCTCCCTGACACCTATGGTGTTGAGGACCAGGATCCAGATGGCCACAGCAAGTCCAGCCAGGCCTGAGAACATGTTCACAGCCAGGCTTTCGGAACCGGCCCCGAAGGTTAAAAGCTGCACCGGAACCAGCAGGACAGCTGGTAGACTCGCCAGGCCGGAGGCCGCCATAACACCCCTGGCACTCCCCAGGCCGCCCAAAACTTCAGCTGCCAGACTCAGGAGTGCACTATAAGCAAACCACTTGAAATACCCCCAGAGAAAAACGGTCACGGCCCCTAATGGTAGCAGCGCCTGCAGGGAAGGGCCAAAGAGACCTAAAGAAGTAACGTTAAGTTCCCGCTCCAGGACCCTGGCGGCAGCCACAAACCATGCCCCCGTACCCAGAAGGTTCAAGATGGTTACAAGCAACACGGCCTGTCCCAGCGGCGGCCTGTGGGCGACCTTTTGCATGGTTGAGCGGGGTTCAAAAAAAACCCCGTAGACCAGCTCCAAAAAGCCAGGACCAGGCTCTTCCCCGTCCTCCTGCCCGGTACCCGCCGGCAGGTGTTCAGCCCCCCCGGCAGCAAAAGACTGCCCCTGCTCCTGTTCCGGCCCGCTGAAATCAGGCGGAAGGCCCGTACCGGCTGGGTTATTCCGCCTTCCTGCTTCCTCCCTCAGGACTTCCTCGTTCATAGGCTATGTTCTCCTTTCCGGTATTAACGTAAATTAAGGGTATACACCTTTTCATCCTGTCCGGGCAGGGTGAACCAGCCGGAACCCGGGAATGAACCGACCCCCATTCCTTTAAAAACCTCAGATAAGAAATTTTTCGGTCCCATATCGACAACAGCCGGCTCACCTTCAATGCCTGCCAGTTCAGCGGCTAACAGGATGGCATCATGAAAGTCCCCCAGGCGGTCTACCAGCCCCAGCTCCATGGCCTGGCGCCCGGTGAAAACCCTGCCGTCGGCCAGGGGCTTGATCTCCGAGGTGTCCCTGTGCCTGCCCCGGGCCACTGCATCAATAAACTGTTCATAGACATCGTCCACCATGGACTGGAAGATGGCCCGCTCCTCGGCCGTTGCCGCGCGGGACGAAGAACCCATATCCTTGTACGGGCCGCTCTTGTAGGTTTCCGGCTCAATGCCGATTTTATCGTACAGGCCTGCCAGGTTTGTTGTCTCCATAATCACGCCGATGCTGCCGGTAATGGTCCCGGGGTTGGCCACGATCTGGTCGGCCCCGGCGGCAACCCAGTAAGCTCCGGAAGTAGCCACATCCCCCATTGAGGCAACCACTTTTTTGCCGGAATCCTTAACCCTCTGGATTTCCTTCTCAATTTCCTGGGAAGCTGCCGGCGTCCCGCCGGGACTGTTCAGACGTATTACCACAGCCTTTAATCCCGGGTCCCGGGCAGCCTCCCTCAGCCGCGCAGCAATTAATTCGGCGCCTCCCTGGCTCCCCAAAAGCCCGCCACTGCCCCTGCCCCCGGCAATAATCCCTTCAATATAGATTATAGCGACCTCTCCGCCGCTGCCTGCACTGCCGGGAGAACTATTACCCCCCAGCCGGACAACAGCAAAAATAAAGGAAATTGCGACGACGCCCAGGATCAAAGCTGCAATAATTTTTTTCCCCAAGCTAATCCTCCTTTCTCCACTTTTCATAGCATGCATAATTACCTGAAAGAATACCCTGAAGGAAAAGCGGTTAATTCTGTCAATAAGTGCTGTCTTTTCTTATTCAAGGCCCAACCCGGAGAACCCTGTTTATGAGAAGCTAAAACCTTTGCGAAAACAATTCCGGGCATTTTTAATTACTCTTCCCACGGCCAGGAACAGGCTCCTCTACAAATCAACAAGGCTCTTAACAACAATAAAAAACAGCCCTGGTTTTCCCCAAAGCTGTCTCATCTATAGCACTAAATATTATTTTTAGCCATTTGATATTTCCTTGCCGCCCCGATAAAATCCCTGAACAGTGGATGGGGGCGATTGGGCCGGGACTTGAATTCCGGGTGAAACTGGGTTGCTACAAACCAGGGATGATCAGGGTTCTCAATGATTTCCACCAGGCTGCCCTCGGGCCAGATGCCGCTGAAAACCAGGCCGGCCCGGGCCAGACTATCGCGGTAAAGGTTGTTTAACTCGTAGCGGTGACGGTGCCTTTCGACAACGGTTTCCTGCTGGTAGGCCTCGTAAGCCTTCGTCCCGGGCTCAAGTTTGCAAGTGTACCCGCCCAGCCGCATGGTGCCCCCCTTTCCAGCAATATCCCTTTGACCTGGCAGGAGGTCAATAACCGGGTGGGTTGTATAAGGGTTAAACTCAGTGCTGTTGGCATCATGCCAGCCCAGAACATTGCGGGCAAATTCCACAACGGCCAGCTGCATGCCCAGGCAGAGTCCCAAATAAGGGATCTTTTCTTCCCGGGCAAACCGGATCGCCTCAATTTTACCTTCTATGCCGCGATCGCCAAAGCCGCCGGGTACCAGGATCCCGTCAACATCCCCAAGTAACTCCCTCACGTTAGCCCGGGTGACCTCTTCAGAATTAATCCATTTGATCTCTATGGCGGAGCCGTGGCAGTAACCCGCGTGACGAAGCGACTCGGCCACGCTGAGATAGGCATCATGCAGGGAGACGTACTTTCCAACCAGGGCGATGGTGGTTAAGTAGCACAGGTTTTTCAGTTTGTCCACCATTTGGCGCCATTCGGTCAAATCCGGGGGGCAAGTAATGATCCCCAGTTTTTTCAAGACGATATCGGCCAACCCCTCTTCTTCCAGCATCAGGGGCACTTCGTAAATAGACGGTGCATCCAGGGCCTGGATCACCGCCTCTTTATCGATGTCGCAAAACAAAGCCAGTTTTTCTTCCATCTCTTTAGACAGAGGCCGTTCAGTGCGACAAACAACCACGTCGGGCTGGATGCCAATCCCCCTGAGTTCTTTGACACTGTGCTGGGTCGGCTTTGTTTTCAACTCATTGGCAGCCTGAAGATAAGGAACCAGGGTAACATGAATATAAACCACGTTACCTCTACCCACGTCCCCTTTCATCTGGCGGATAGCTTCCAGGAAAGGCTGTGATTCAATATCACCCACTGTGCCGCCAATTTCAGTGATAATGACATCGGCCTGGGACTCGTTGGCCACAGCCAGGATCCGCTCTTTGATCTCATTGGTGATATGGGGAATAACCTGTACGGTACCCCCTAAATAATCCCCCCGGCGCTCCTTGTTGATCACGGCACTGTAAATACCGCCGGTGGTTACATTACAACTGCGGGAGACGTTGATATCAATGAACCGCTCGTAATGTCCCAGGTCGAGGTCTGTTTCCGCTCCGTCTTCAGTTACAAAAACTTCACCGTGCTGATAGGGACTCATGGTGCCGGGATCCACATTAATATACGGGTCCAGCTTTTGAATGGCCACTTTCAACCCGCGGCTCTTTAAAAGGCGCCCCAGGGAAGAAGCCGTAATCCCTTTGCCCAGTGAAGATACCACACCGCCGGTAACAAAAACAAATTTGGCCATGTTAGCCTCCTGTTATTTCCTGTCAAATATTGTTTGTTATAAAACTAACACTCCCATTTTATCGACGCCCGCCAGGCCTGTCAACCAAAAAAGCACCCCTTTTACATTCTTTCAGGCGCTGTCAGGCCAAGCAAGCCCAGGCCGTTTTTCAGGGTTATGCGGGTTGCTTCCACCAGCAGCAGCCGGGCTTTGGTCAGCTCCCGGTCAGAGGTTATGACCCGGTGGCTGTTGTAAAAACTGTGCAACAGTCCGGCCAGCTCGTGCAGGTAACGGGCAATACGCTGGGGAGCGAGGTTTTGTGCCGCGGCAGCCACTTCCCCGGGGAAGTCGGCCAGCTTTCTGGCCAGTGCCAGCTCATATTCCTCCTGCAGTAATTTAAAATTGACAGCGGAAGGCTGCGGCAGCTCTCCTCCCTGCTCCGCGAACTGCCGGAAGATGCTGCAGATGCGGGCGTGGGCGTACTGGATATAATAAACTGGATTGTCGTTGCTTTCAGACTTGGCCAGGTCCAGGTCGAAATCCAGGTGGCTGTCGGGACTGCGCATGACAAAAAAGTAACGGGCAGCGTCACGGCCTACTTCTTCCAGCAGTTCCTCCAGGGTTACAAACTGGCCGGTGCGCTTGGACATGCGCACGATTTCGCCGCCCTTATAGAGGCGGACCAGCTGCATGATCACCACTTCCAAGGCGGCCGGGTCGTACCCGAGGGCAGCCACCGCGCCCTTCATTCTTGCCACATGGCCGTGGTGGTCGGCGCCCCAGATGTTGATCACCCGCTCAAAACCCCGCCGGAACTTATTCCGGTGGTAGGCAATGTCCGCTGCGAAATAAGTGGGGATCCCGTTTGCCCGGACCACCACTTCATCCTTTTCCACACCGAAGCTTGTGGCCTTAAACCACAGGGCCTGATCTTTTTCGTATATATAACCCTTTTCCTTTAAATAATCCAGGGTAGCCTGGACTTCCCCGCTGTCGTGCAGGGTCTGTTCTGAAAACCAGACGTCGTAATGCACGCCAAAATCAGCCAGCACCTTTTTTATGGCGCCAAGCTTTTCAGCCAGGGCGTATTTAACCAGGGCACTGCGGCGCTCCTGGGGGTCGGCCGCCAGGTAACGATCCCCCTCCAGGGCTAAAAAACCCCGGGCGGAGTCAATAATGTCCTCGCCGTGGTAACCGTCCTCGGGAACCTGGGCCTCGTTGCCGAGCAGCTGCAGGTAACGGGCTTCCAGGGAAAGGCCGAATTTTTCCATTTGATTCCCGGCGTCGTTAATGTAAAACTCCCGGGTTACATCATAACCGGCAAAATCCAGAATGGAGGCAATACTGTCCCCAAGGGCCGCTCCCCGGGCGTTGCCCATGTGTAAAAGCCCTGTAGGGTTGGCACTGACAAATTCCACCTGTACCCTTTGGCCATTTCCCAGCTTAACCCGGCCATAGTTCTCAGACTTCTCAATGATGCGGGGAATGACCTGGTGAACCCAATCCCTTTGCAGGTAGAAATTAATAAAGCCGGGCCCAGCTATCTCTATTTTTTCCACCCAGGCCAGGTCCCGGGGCAGGGTCTGCACCAAAATTTCCGCTATTTTGCGGGGCGCCATTCTGGCCGGTTTGGCCAGGAGCATGGCCAGGTTGGTGGCAAAGTCCCCGTGTTCTTTCTCCCGGGGCACCTCAACGGTAAAATCCGGAACCCGGTCCACCTTGATCATATTTTTTTCGCCGGCTGCTTTCAGGGCTCCCACCAGCAAATGGGCAAGTCCCACCCGGATCTCCTCAACGATGTCGAACATCTATGTAAACCTCCCTAAAACGAACAATTTTGGCCTTACCTGGCTACAGCAGCCCGTTGTTAATCCATACTCTAGATTAAACCCTGGAACAAGGCCTGTCAAGCTGCCGGGCAGCTGCAGGAAAGCAGGACCCGGGGTCCTGCTTTCCTGCCAGGAGCACTTATATTGGAACCATATTGAAACCCGAAAGGGAGGTCATTTCCCTTGTTCGTAGCCGGCAGCAAAGGCCGCTTTATTAACTTTAAGAAACTTTTCCGGCACAGTTTCCGCCAGGGCCTTCTCCCATATTTCCCGTTCCAGGGGAAGGCTTCCGGCCAGGGCGCCCAGGAGGACCATATTGACGGCCCTGGGATTGCCGCACCGGGTGGCGAGCCCCAGGGCGTCCAGCACCAGGGTGGCGGGCACCTTGGATTTTATATAAGCGATGATCCCGTCCGGGTACTGCGCCGCTCCCACCAGGACCGGCACCGGGGGGATGGCCTGGTCGTTGATGATCACGGTCCCGCCCGCCTTGAGGTAGGGCAAAAGGCGTAAACCCTCCAGCCTTTCAAAGGCCAGAATAAAGTCCGCCCGGCCCTCGCTGATCACTGGTGCATAGACCTTTTCCCCGAGGCGCACCTGGGTTACAACACTGCCGCCCCGCTGGGCCATGCCGTGAATCTCCGAAACCTTGATATCGTAGCCGGCTTCCTGAGCCGCCCGGGTCAGGACCTTGCCGGCCAGGATGGTGCCCTGGCCCCCCACACCTCCGATGATCAGATCCAGGGGCTTAAGCATGGTCTACGCCCCCCTTCGTCAGCGCTCCTGTCTTGCAAACCTGAACGCACAGGCCGCATCCCGTACAGGAGACGGTATCTATGGAAACTCTCTTATCTTTGAGAGCAATAGCCGGGCAACCAAGCCCCAGGCAGACCCTGCACCCCGTGCATTTTTCCGCCAGAACCCGGGGAGAGGGGCCGTAGTGCCTGTCCAGCAAGGCGCAGGGCTGGCGGCAAATGATTACCGAAGGTTCCCGGGCAGCCACTTCCTCCTGCACCGCTTCCGCAACCTCCGCGAGTTCCCGGGGATTGACCACCCGCACCCGCCTGACACCCAGGGCCCGCACCAGGGCTTCCAGATCTACGGCCGGCGCCGGTTCTCCCATCAGGGTGCGGCCTGTGCCGGGATGCTGCTGGTGCCCGGTCATGGCAGTGGTCGAGTTGTCCAGGATGAGCACTGTACTGCTGCCCTTGTTGTAAACCACGTTCAACAGCCCGGTAAGGCCCGAGTGGAGGAATGTGGAGTCGCCAATGACCGCCACAGTACGCCCGGCCATGGCTGGTTCGGCCTTTTCAGCCCCGTGGGCGATCCCGATGCTGGCGCCCATGCAAACACAGCAATCCATGGCCTCCAGGGGAGGCAACCCGCCCAGGGTGTAGCAGCCAATATCCCCCGTAACGTTCAGCTTCAAGCGGCGCAGGGTGTAGAATACACCCCGGTGGGGGCAGCCCGGGCACATCACCGGCGGTCTTCCGGGAACAGCCGGGGCGTCCTCCAGAACGATTCCGGCAGCAGGCTTGTCCTGTTGCTCCAGGAGACCGGCCTCCCTCATTTTTTCGGCCACAATAGCCGGACTCAACTCACCCATAGAGGGAATATAGGCTTTCCCGGAAACCGCCAGCCCCATAGCTTTGATTTGTTCCTCAAGGAAGGGTTCCAGCTCTTCCACAACCAGGAGCCTCTTGACGCCCTCCGCGAAGGAGCGGATCAGTTTTTCGGGCAGCGGCCAGGTCAGGCCCAGCTTCAGCACCGAAACGTCCGGGAGCGCCTCCCGCACATACTGGTAGCTGATCCCGCTGGTAATGATCCCGGCGGAGCGGTCCCGCCACTCAATCCTGTTTACAGGGGTGGTTTCCGAGTATTCCCTCAGTCCTGCCAGGCGTTCTTCCATAAAGGCCCGGCGCTCCCTGGCAAAGACAGGCAGCATCAAGTATTTTTTCGGGTTCCTGCTATAGGACCGGGATTCCCACGGCTGCGGCTCCCTTTTTTCAACAAGAGTCCGGGAGTGAGCCACCCGGGTTGTAATCCTCAGCATTACCGGTGTATCATACTCTTCGCTGAGCTGCAGGGCCAATCCCACCATATCCCCCGCCTCCTGGCTATCGCTGGGTTCTAAAAGGGGGATCTTGGCAAAACGGGCGTAATGGCGGTTATCCTGTTCGTTTTGCGAGCTGTGACTTCCCGGATCATCGGCAGAAACCAAAACAAAACCCCCGTTGACACCTGTATAGGCAAAAGTAAGCAGGGGGTCGGCGGCAACATTCACACCCACATGCTTCATGGCCACCAGGGTACGGGCGCCGGCCATGGAGGCCCCGATGCCCACTTCCAGGGCCACCTTTTCATTTGGCGCCCACTCGGCGTAAACGCCCGGATAACGGGAAAACTGCTCTAAGATTTCCGTGCTGGGTGTGCCTGGATAAGCCGCGGCCACCTTGACGCCGTTTTCGTAAGCAGCCCTGGCGATGGCTTCGTTGCCGGATAGAAGTTCCTTCAATTTACTCACCTCTTTCTCACCTCCAAAAACCTCGTTATCTCACAGAAAAAGCCGGCGCGGCAGTTACGGCCACCGGACCAGCATTAAAAATACTGGTGTATTGCCTTTCTAAGAAAGGAACTACTACCAGTTTAACAAAGCGAGGGTCAAAGAGCAACGCAAAAGATGGCCAGCAGCTCAGGAAACCTTTTTCAACCGGTCTTCCAACTGGCAAGTCAATAAACTTTTGCGCTGGAAAAGTACGGTCAAGAACAGCGCCCAGGTGCATTAAGCTTTTTGGCCAGGCCCGGGGGGCCGGATGGCCCCTGGCAGGCCCGGCCTAAGAGGCTAGAGGGACTGGCACCTACCTTCCGATACCGGCCCGGGTTTTACAAAGGAACCCTTTAGAACAGTACGCCGCCCCATCCTGCGTTTCAGGAACAGCTTCATCCGCTTAAAGGCCTCGTTCAGGTCATCAATGGATGCGGCATAGGAACAGCGGATATGGCCCTCTCCCTGTTCACCGAAGGCACTGCCGGGAACCACCGCCACTCTGGCCTCCTTTAGAAGCTGTTCAGCAAACTCTTCCGAGGAAAGCCCGGTTTGCCTGATCTCGGGGAAAGCGTAAAAAGCGCCGCCGGGCTCAAAACAGGGCAAGCCCAACTCCTGGAAGGCATGGAGGACGAGACGCCGGCGCCGGTTGTACTGCTCTACCATCTTTTTCATCTGGCTCTTGCCGTTTCTCAGCGCTTCCAGGGCGGCCATCTGGGCCGTTATGGGAGCACAGAGCATGGTGTACTGGTGGATTTTCCTCATCGCGGCAATAAAATCGGGGTTACCTGCCGCGTAACCGACGCGCCAGCCGGTCATGGCGTAGGATTTAGAAAAGCCGTTCAACAATATGGTGCGATCGCGCATCCCGGGCAGGGAAGGCACGCAGGTATGCTCTCCAATATAGGTTAGCTTTTCATAAATCTCATCGGAGATGACCAGCAGGTCACGGGCAACGACAACTTCAGCTATCTCCATCAAGTTTTTCCGGGAAATCGTCGCCCCGGTGGGGTTGTTCGGATAACACAGGAGCAGAACCTTTGTAGCTGGTGTAACAGCCTTTTCCACCATTTCCGCGGTCACCTGGAAACCGTTGTCCACCGAGGTTTTTAAATACACCGGCCTGCCCCCGGCCAGGGTGATACAGGGGGCGTAGGACACGTAGGAAGGTTCTGGTATTAAAACCTCGTCTCCCGGAGACAAAAGGGTGCGCAGGGCCAGGTCCAGCCCTTCGCTGACCCCCACGGTAATTAAAATCTCATTTTTAGGGTTATAAAACACACGGTAGGTTTCCGCCAGATCCCGGGCTATCTCTTCCCTCAATTCCAGCAGCCCGTTATTGGATGTGTACATGGTGTAGCCCTTCTCCAGGGAGTAGACACAGGCTTCCCGGATATGCCAGGGCGTCACAAAATCGGGCTCGCCCACACCCAGGGAAATAACCCCTTTCATCTCGGTGGCAAGGTCAAAGAAGCGCCTGATCCCCGAGGGTGGAATGGCCCGCACCACCGGGTTAATCCGTTCCTGCCAGTTCACTGTTGCCGTCATGGGGTTACCACCAGCCTTCTGTCGGATTCATTATCTTCAAGAATGGTTCCGTGATATTTGTATGTTTTGAGCACAAAATGGGTACATGTGCTGATAACATTTTCAATGGTAGCAAGCTTGTGGGAGACAAAATGGGCCACTTCCTTCATCGTGCGGCCGTTAATCATTACAGACAGGTCGTAGGCCCCCGACATCAGGCGGACGCTGCTCACTTCGGGGAAGCGGTAAATACGCTCGGCCACCGAGTCAAAACCCACTTCCCGCTGGGGGCTGAGCTTGACTTCGATAATGGCCGAAACCATCTCTTCCCCAACCTTATCCCAGTTAATCAGGGTAAAATAGCCCAGGATAATTTTGTTTTCTTCCATCTCCTTGATCTTACAGGCCACTTCTTCTTCATCCCGGCCCAACATTACGGCAATCTGACCTGGTGTAAGCCTGGCGTCGGTCTGGAGAAGTTCCAGGATCTCCTTCAACTGTCATCCTCCTTTATGCTGTCAAAGTATGCTGGTAAAGCTGCAATAAAAAAACCCGCCCTCACCAAGGGACGGGTATTGAACTCGCGGTACCACCCTAATTGGCTCAAGAGGCAATGCCTCAAGGCCCTCTTTAGCCCTTTAACGGGGGCAGACCGGCTGTCGCTTACTCTCTCCTGGTGAAGATTTCGGCGTGCGGCATCCGGGGCGGCCCGGGCGTCTTATTCACCGGGCTTACACCTGCCCCCGGCTCGCTGCTGAATAATCAACGCCATTCTTCCCCATCATTGCCTCTTCACGATAAATTGATGAAATTATAGCACGGTAGCACAAGGGTGTCAACAGGTAAAGTGTGGTGGATAGGGTCAAAACAATGTCTGTAACAGGCTTGTCCTTTGCATTTTCTCCACCTGTGCCGTATCCTTTGAAAACGTCATCGCCGTGGCGAAATCAGGCTGAACTGATGTTCCAGCAAAAGGCTTAAAATGCTCCGGGGACAGCTTCCAGGGCTGCCCCCCGGAGCATACCGCGGACCTGCAATTCAGGACGGTCCCCGGGCGTCCACCGGGCTTGCCCCCTTTTCCATTTTTGCCTCCAGATAAAAAACCAGTTCCGGGCCGGAAATCACCAGCTTCACGCTGAGGCGGTAGCTGGTTCCTGCAACCTCGACAGTCCTGTTGTCAATGATCTGTGGAATCAGAAGATGGTTGAGCTTTTTGACCTCCTGTCCCTTTAACGGCTCCAGCCACTGCTGCACCTGCTTATCGATGGCCAGGATAACAGCGTTTTCTTCAAGCCGGGTAAGGCTCCCACCGCTGATGGTAATATGCGTTTCAATGCTGGAAACCACATCTTTTTCCTTTTCGCCCATGCTCTCTCTTAAATGATTCAGCTCGTCCTGCAATTGTTCCTGTTGCCGGACCAGAATTTCGTTCTCCTGGGTGAGCTGGTCAATCTGACGGCCGACGTAAATACTGACAAATACGCTTCCCACGATCACGCCCAGAATAAAAAACACCGCCAGGCGGACACCTCTCTCATTCATTTTTCGCACCCGGCCACTGCCAGGATCATCAGGTGCCCCAGATGAGTGCCGGCCATGGCGCCAATAATATAAAAAATCTGTTTAATAACAGCCGTAATCTCCCCCTTTAAGAGTCCCGATTCCAGAATTTCAATGGTGGAAAAGGTACCGCCCAGGGCAGCCACCACCGCCCAAATCCGGATTTCCCTGGCCAGCCTGAGCATTGTGGCCAGAGGGGGTTCCCGGACCATGACGGCGGCCAGGGAACCGATCAGGGCGGCGCCAAGCATGACGCCCATGGCTGTGAAAAAGATAAGCACAAACTTTTTTTCAAAGGGCACCCTTTCCACCTCCTCCTGGGCATGCCCTACCGGCGGACGCCCTTTGGATTTACGCAATATAAACGGATTTAATCCCTGCAGGAAGGGCTGCCGGCATTCTGGCTAAGTTTAAGCAGAGTGTTTTTATATTATATTATTTAGTTTGTTAGCAAATATTACCTTTAAGGGGACAGTCCCTCAAAAAACCCGAAAGACAGGTTTACCCTGTCCCCGGCAAATTGGTTGTGTAATTTATAACCCGGCTGGCGGAATTAACTCTGGGAGCTCTGCTACATGGTCAGCGTGCCGTTTTCCGTTTCAATGAGCTTTAATATGTTTTCTTCCCGGCCATTTTCGGCATTGATGTAAATCAAGTAGGTTTCCTCTCCCAGCTTTCCCCGGAACTCATAGGTCAGTTTCTCATCCGCCGCCCCCACAGGGATCAGGGCTAACTCCCCCCCTGTCACTTCCAGGCGGGGATTAATTTCAGCCCTGGCCTGCTCCCGGGAAATCCTTATCTCCGGCAAGTCCCGCTGCTGGTGCGACATCAGGTAACCGGTGGTCTCAGCTCCGATGATCTCCCCGTTATCCAGGGCTACTGTGACTTTTACCAGGTCCGGGTAGAGGGTTACGCCGTCCTGGACCGCGGCGAAGTTAAGAGTAACCGTGTTTTCCTGCTGCATGTAATAGGTGGGCTTCATCTCCCCAAAATCTCTTTCCTTGAGGAAACGGAGAGCCTTCTGCCGGGCTTCGTCAATACTGATTGCCTGCTCTGAGGGGAAGCGCGGCTGGAGCATCCAGATCACCCTGCCGCCCTGCTTGCTAACATCCAGCTGTGTATGGGGCTTGGCGTCCCCCTCACCGGCGCTAACCTCCACCCGGTAGGCCGGAATACGACCGTTGGTATCCCCGGTTACAACCGCCTTGTATTCCAGGTTTGGGTCCTTGTCCACAAAGGCAAGGGCCCGGTTCACGGCCTCGTTCCGGTCTATTTCAGCCTGCCCGCTTAAGGCTTTAGGTTCGGCTTTCTCCAGATGCTCCGAAAAGGGGCCGTCGTAAATCAGGGAGGGATAGTTCTGCATCCGCTGGTCCAGAGCCTGGAGGTCCGACCTGGCTGCGTTGCCGGAGGTATCCTGCAGGTTTTTGCGGACCTGACGCACCAGTTCGCTAAAGTAGAAGTTGTTCTGGGCCACTTTATAGCTCATCCCCTGCAGCTCCCGGTTCAGGTCCACGCACTGCTGGTAAAGATTATTCAGGCTCTCCCACTGATCCTTGCTAATTGCCTCACCACGGCTGATCTGCCTGGCCAGGCTGTTCCCGTAATCCCCCAACTGGGTCAGGAATTCGGAAGTCCGGCTGGCCAGGGCATCGCCCAGGGGCAGCTGGCTAAGGTTGGACTGGGCGAAGGCTGCCTGCTGACGGAGGTCCATCAAAAGCGCCAGGTCAAGGCGCGGGTCTGCGGCCACCATGCTCTTGGACAGGAGCACTTCCAGTTGCTGAACCTGGCTGGCCAAATCAAAAAACGCCCGCTGGTATTTGTTGTCCAGAAAGATCTCCATTTGGCGATTGGCCAGGCGATGGGTATTACCCCAGATGGCCACTGCCCCTATGGCCAGAATCCCGAGAACTGCGGGAATAATCCATTTTCTCACAAAGACCTCCTCCTTTAGCGTGCAAAGACGTGGTTCCCTATTTTTGTAATAATGTTTCTCGACCACACCCACGGGTTAACCGGTTTAGCCGGGTTCCAGAAAAAAAGCGCGCCGCCCGTAGGGTCGTAACCACTCAGGGCCAGCTCCGCAGCCCGGATGGATTCCTGGGTGAGAGGCCTGTAAGCCTGCCCGTTGCTGATGGACTCAAAGGCATGGTCCTGGAAAATGACACCACTGATGGTACGCGGGAAATCAGCACTCTTGACCCGGTTGGCAATGACCGCTCCCACCGCCACCTTGCCAGTGAAGGGCTCGTCCGCAGCTTCCCCTTCAATCACCCGGGCCAGCAGGATCACCTCTTCCCTGCCTGAGGTTACGCCCCTGGTAACAGCCGGGGCCGCCGCCGGAGCGCTCAAACCCATTGCTGCCAGTGTCTGCGGACCCGCAACGCCGTCCGGGTTAAGGCCGTTGTTGCGCTGAAATTTTTGTACGGCGCGATATGTTTCAGCTCCGTAGTACCCGTCCTGGGGCCCGTTATAATACCCCCACTGGCTGAGCCTCTGCTGCAGGCGCAAAACATCATCGCCCCTGCTCCCCCAGTACAGTGTGGGGCCCTGGGCCGACGCCTGCCGCCACTTCAGGGATGCACCGGCAATGAACAGGGCCAGCAGGCAAACTGCGTAAATAATTAACCTCTTGGTGGAAAACTCTTTGGGTTTGATGATTTTTCGTCACCTCCTGGCAATCTGTATGTATTTTTTCTCCTGTTCCAATTTTTATGTACAAGCGCAACCTTTCGAAAAAATAAAAAAGCCCGCCCCGCTGCGGGGGCAGGTCTAACCCTTATTTACTATGTCTTATAAACTCAGGCAGCTTCGCCCAGGTGTTTTTTTGTGCTTTTACTGGCACTTATATTTCCTGTTCCCTTTAAAAAAACCGCCTTCACCTGGGAAACAGGCCCTGTCCAGGTAAATTAAACGCAGCCGGTGGGTTTGGGCAAACCGGCTATTCTACAGGCGCCTTTAGCTGGACCAGCTGGGAACAATTCATAGATCTGCTTCAAACTGAAACCGGTATCTTTACAGAGCATGCGGATCATCGGAGCTATTTGGTTCTCGGCATAATACTCGCGCAGGTAGTTAATTACTTTCCAGTGATTGTCGGTTAAATCAATTCCTTCATCGGCTGCAAAGGCGCGGGCAACATCTTCCGTCCAATCTTCGAAATTGACTATAAACCCGTATTCATCCAGTTCAATCTCCCGGCCATTGACATCCAGATAATCCATGTGTATTATTGTACACCTCCACAATGCAAGATAAAAACTTAAGCCTATCCCGGAGGATATTTGCTCAAACATGGGGGGATGTTCTGGTTATACTCCGCCCCTACGTTAACAAATAATATCATTTCCGGTCTGTTCAGTCAACGCGCCGGTTTTAAGTTAGATACCCGGGCATGGGCAGGATATTCTCTTAATAAAACCATTATCTTATGTTAAAAAAACCGCAGGCCTGCCGCTTTCTTGCCCCAAAAACCTGATAAAAGTAAACTGAGTATCTGTTCTAGTATGCTTCCGGCCTGTTGTATTCAATTTCAGTAATTTCAAATTGGTACCAGTGAAAATCCCCCGTATCCAGTTTCCAGACAACATCCCCCCTGGAAGGTATCCGGACGCCGTTAAATTCCCGGTGCTCCTTAATAAGTACCGACCAGGGTCTCAGCAGGTACCGGCCGTTGAACTCCCCGTACCTCTCTGCAACAAAGCTGACAACCTCTCCCTGCTCATTAAAGGTAAACACCCCCGTGGCGCTTACACCGCCGTAGTCCATGGTGACCTTTGCCGAATTGGGGCCTGCTTCCTCCCAGTGGAGATAGGGGCTCAAAGCCGCGGCCGGAAACCAGACCGTCTCGGCCAGGTAGCGCAGCAGCGTGCCCTGGTCGATTTCTTTACCCCCGGCATCCGCGACTTTTACCAGTGAGAAAAGCTTGATCAGCATATGGCCCCTGCCTTCTGCGTACCTGTCCCTGCCTGTGAAGTAGACCAGCGGCGCCATATTAACCCTGGCTTTCCAGATAAAACCTGGTTTATCTACCGTAAAGTATTGTTCCACCCGGGCAGGCATCCAGTCCCTTTCCTCTTTCAGCCTAAGCTGCGCATTTTGCTTTAAACGGACAGCCCTGATTCTTTCCCGGCCAACCACCCCGGACTGTTCCAGCCACTTGCGGGCAACCGGGGGCAGGCCGCTTAGATCCGTTTCCCGCACGATTTCAGCCTTACCTGTAAAATTATCTTTGAAAAGATCCTCAACTTCCCTTTTTACACTTTGATTGAACCGGAAATCTGCAATGAGGATAACAGCAAGCAAAATAATAATGATTGCCAGAATCCCAAGCACTGCCAGGACAACTTTTGGCATAAAATAGCAACTCCCCGCTTATCTGGATTTAACAGGTAGCAAGCTTTAAACAAAGACTAACCATTTACAGCAAGGGCAAAAAATTCTAATGTTCTATAAAAAAACGCTTACTTATGGTACGGTTCACCCTTCATAATCTTAAACCAGCGGTAGAGCTGCTCCAGTAATATCAGACGCATCAACTGGTGCGGGAAAGTGAATTTGGAAAAGGAGAGCCTCAGGTTGGCGCGGTTGAGGATATTCCGGGATAGCCCCAGGGAACCGCCGATAACAAAGGTAATATCTCCCCGGCCCTCCAGGGCCAGCCTGCCGAGCACACCCGCCATTTGCTCCGAGGAACATACTTCCCCCTTTATGTCCAGAGCAATCAGGAAGGTGCCCGGACGCATCCTTTTGAGCAGGCGCTCCCCCTCTTTCTCTTTGATTCTTTCCTGAACGGAGGGCGCCGGGCTCTCCCCAAAGCCCGCTTCCTCCACCTCCACCACGTCAACCCTGGCGTAAGGGGCAAGTCTTTTCAGGTATTCAGCCGTTCCTTCCACCAGGTACCTTTCCTTGAGGCGGCCCACAGCCAGCACTGTTATATGAAACATCTATTCCCCCCAGTAAAATAAGCGTGTTGCCACGCTTATTTTCTCCAGATGGATGCTCCTAGAGCCATAAGTTTTTCCTCCAGTTTATGGTAACCTCTGTCTATGTACATGGCGTTGCATATTTCCGTCTCTCCGGAAGCTATCAGACCGGCCACAATCAGGGCAGCACCGGCACGCAGGTCGGTGGCTTTAACCTGAGTACCCTGCAGGGAGGGAACCCCCTCAATTACAGCTATCCGGCCCTCTACTTTGATTTTGGCGCCCATGCGCTTGAGTTCATCAGCAACCATAAAACGGTTTTCAAAAATGTTTTCCACAATCACGCTGGTACCTGGAACAACTGAAAGCATCGCCATCAGCTGGGATTGCATGTCTGTGGGAAAACCGGGGTAAGGCATCGTTTTGATGTCTATGGGCCGCAAGGGTTTACCCGCGCGCACCCTAATGCTATCCTCTCCCTCCAGCACCTCGACGTTGGCTTCGCGCAGCTTGGCGCTCAATGGCTGCAGGTGGAGCGGAATCAGGTTTTCCAGGATTACATCTCCCCCGGTAGCTGCAGAAGCCACCATAAAGGTCCCTGCTTCAATACGGTCGGGTATGATTGGGTAGCGAACACCCCCTTCAAGGATGGGGGTGCCGTCAATTTTTATAACATCAGTGCCGGCGCCCCGTACTTTGGCGCCCAGGGTATTCAGGAAATTTGCCAGGTCCACAATCTCCGGTTCTTTGGCCGCGTTTTCAATTAGCGTCTGGCCTTCGGCCAGGCAGGCTGCCATCATGATATTCTCTGTGGCACCCACGCTGGGAAAGTCCAGGTAGATCCTGGCTCCCTTCAGGCGGCCCTTGACTCTGCCGCGGATGTAGCCGTGCTCCAGGGATAGCTCCGCTCCCAGTCCTTCCAGGCCCTTAAAGTGCAAATCCATGGGCCGGATGCCGATATTGCAGCCACCCGGCAAGGCCACCTGGACCCGTCCGAACCGGGCCAGGATCGGACCAAGGAGGAGATTGGAGGCCCGCAGTTGTTTAACCAGCTGGTAAGGAGCCCCGTTATTTACTTCTGCGGGAGGTTTAACCCTCAGGGTTTCAGTATTTTCCCAATACACGTTTGCTCCGAGGCTTCTGATGATCTCAATCATTACCCGCACATCGCTGATGTCAGGAACGTTTTCCAGCACTACCTCGTTCCTGGAAAGAAACGTGGCGCACAAGATAGCCAGGGAAGCATTCTTGGCGCCGCTAATCCTTATCCTGCCGCGGAGGGGCTTACCTCCTGCGATAACAATCTTGTCCATTAAAGTCCTCCTAAAAGACTATTCACGACAATAAATTGAAATCCAATAAAGAATATTCGTGTTAAATGTTTTTATTCCTGCCCCAGCGCTCAGGATTGTTACCTGTGATGCAATTTCTTTTTTATCCGGACCTTTTCTACACCTTAGGCCCAGGAGTTATTAAAACAAATGCCGGCCCCTGCTTACCTCCCTTTGACTCAAGACCCAGGCCTGCCAGCGCGCCTCAAACTGGGCTTCATCCAGTTGCAGCACCTTCTCAGCAGCCTGGCTGAAGCTGCAGCCGAAACCCAGCTCTTTTATCAAACCGGCCAGGGCTTCCTCGCCGTACTGACTGACAATGTACTGCACCACGGCTAGTGACTGGCTGTAGGCACGGGTCTGGTCGGCCAGGTTGTCGAAATCCCGGCTAAGCTCCTCCATGGAATATAGGGGAGGCTCCAGTAAGTCCTCCGGCTTGCTCAAGATAAAGCCGGTCAGCTTGTATTCCTCATACTGCGCCACACCCTCGGTAAACCAGCGGGGGTAATTGCCCCCCGTCAGGTAATCTACCATCAAGTGGGTCAGCTCGTGGGCCATCGGCCCGGAAGTTACAAAGACTTCCCTGACCCGGGAGGCCTCCGTTTCAGCCACCCAGGCTCCGGGTGAAAGCACCCGGATAACCCCGGCCCAGTATACACCCATGGCGCTCTCACTGGCGTCCCAGCCAAAACTCTGATTGAGCTCTTGTTTTGTGGAATAGAGGATAATGGGGACCCTGCCCCGGGGCCTATAACCGAAATCTTCTGTAATAGGCTGGTAAAATTTTTCTGCGGTTTCCAGGACCAGCTCCGCCTCAGCCCGGTCCCCGGGCCTATACTTCACAAAAAAATGCTCGGATGTAAGCTTGGACATATTCCAGGAACCAATTACCACATAGATCTTGACCAGTTCACGGATAGCCCCGTAGCAGTAATATCTGGCGCTGGCAGGGATTCTCCACAGTATGGGCAAAAGCAGTACAAGAAAAGCTGCTATAAGTTTCCGGGCTAAACCCTTATGGCCGGAAACACTTTTGGGGTTTCTTTGTATTCCGCTTTGCATGAGTTACCTCCCGCCAGTTAATTAATCAATTTAATTATAAAGCGGGAGTTGATCCCTCTCCTAGCGGAAAATAATTCATTAAATAAGACCCGGATGGATTGGCTGTTCCACGCCGCCAGGTTCCGGGTCATCTTTAGCGCAAGGTGAAAAGCTGGTATACTTTGCAGCCTCAGTAGTGAGGAGGTGTTCCGGGTCATTTTAGGGCAAGGTGAAAGTTGTCACTGGCCTGAAGCCTTCTTCCATTCTTCAATGGCCTGCCGGGCCTTTTCAGCATCCGCCCCTTCCCCGGCAAGGGAAATAAAGGTTTCCATCTCTTGGATGGCCGCAGCATAGTCCTGCTTGCCCGTGCCCAGGATAATAGCATACAAGTAATGGGCGTTTTTGTTGCCGGGGTCCCTATTGATCAACTCCTGCAGGTGCCCTATGGCCTGTTCATACTGGTCGCTGTAATAATAGAGCGTTGCAAGATTAAGCCGGGCCTCCGCCTGAGCCGGGTCAAGGGCCAGGACCTGCTCGTAGGTTTTTATGGCCTGCTCCCTTTGAGCTGTATAGATATAGATTTCAGCTAATTCCAGCAATACATTTTTATCGCCGGGATTCGCTCTGGCCCTTTCTTCCAGGCTGGCAAGCTGTTCCTGGAGCGTTTGGACCGCATTATCACCCCCGGTAGCACCGTAGTCAACCGGTTGCCTCTGGAAAAGGCCGGCCAGCGGTATCACCAGGCCAATGGCAATCAGGACGGTAACCGTTATAAAAATGAACCTGCGAAATTTATTCCTCTTAACGGATTTCCGTAAAAACAAACCTACCACCCCAAGGATATTATAGCACCGCCAAACCTGTTGGCAAGCTTTTTTACATAAAAGGGAACCGGGCGATCCTTGATATTTCCTGGAAAAAACCGCCCGGGGAAAACCGGACGGCTGCTCCTATGCAAGTGAAAACTGCCGGATTAATAACGAATTAATAATTTAATAAGTAGATAATTTAACTGTCTAATTTATGGTAAGTAGTTTGCCGGATTCTGCGGCTTTCCTCCAATTCTGACTTCAAAGTGGAGGTGGGGACCGCTGGCACGCCCTGTTGCTCCCACCAGTCCGATTTTTTCGCCGCGATCCACCTTTTCACCATTTTTAACATTAATGGATGAGAGATGGGCATACAAAGTCACGAGACCTGAACCGTGGGAGATCTCCACAGTATTACCGTAACCTCCCTGCCAACCGGTAAAGGTAACAGTCCCGCCGGCAGCTGCTTTAACTGGACTACCGTAGCCTGCGCCGATATCCGCACCTTCATGCATCCGGCCGCTGCGCATGCCGAAGGGGGATATGATCCTGCCGGAACAGGGCCAGCTCAAACGTGCCGACCCACCCCGTGAGGCCAGCATGGTTAAGGAACCTTTGGCCACAATTTCTTTTTTAGGCTCACTGATCAGTTCTTCGGCCAGGACCTCTCTTGACGTTTCCAGCCCGTTCTCCCGGACTATTTCGTATGTAACGGTTCTCTTGCCCGGTACACCCTTGCAGATAATCCTCTGCTCCCCGAACAGGAGGCTGTCGTCCTTTTGAACCTCAACAGAGTAAGGTATCTCTTCATCCACAGTTACCTGGCGCTTTGATACAACATTAATTAACGGTGATTCCTTACTCAGGTACAACACCTGATCAATGCTCAAGCGATCCGGATCCAGACCTGGGTTCGACAAGATGATCTGCTCCATGTCCAACCTGGCGGCCCGGGCTATATCCCAAAGGGTGTCGCCCTCCTTGACCTTATATTCAGTCACCTTGTTGGTCCCCAGAAGGACGTATTTCTTGGCCGACTCTAAATCCATGATGTTGTTGAGATCAGTATTTCCCTCAACCAGTTCGATTTTTTTCCTTGAACAAGGGGCTTTCACCCGGCTCCAGCGGGTAGAGCTCCTTCAGCCAGGCCAGTAAGCCTTCGGCATCTTCCCTATGCTTCAAAAAAACCCTGGCTTCCCCGTCTACCAGTATGGATGTACAGGATGCCTGAAAAGTAAGGGACTCATCGAGTCTTTTAATTAAAGCTTCCTGATCCAGCATTTCCTCCTGCTCTACCCGGATTCCCCTGTAGGCGATATCTTCTGTTACAACTACGGGGCAGCCTGCCTGCTCCGATTTAACCCTGGTCAGTTCAGCCAGGGCCTGTTTAGCGCTTTTCTCGTCATTTGCAACGGCAACCATTTTATCGTTCACATAGACGGCACAGGCATTCCCGCCGAAAATAGCATAGGCTGTAAGGGCAAGAATTAAACAAAGCGCCGCTCCTAACACCACCCGCCGGTATACAGGCTGCCTGGACAGCCACTGTGGTAGCCCAGAAATAGGGGCGAACCTAGCAAGCCTGGGAAGGCGCCGCGCTCCTTCAAATTCTGGCGGCAAAATTGTCAACTCCTCTCGGAAAACAGGCTGGAGAAACCTGTAATATAATCGTGAGCTTCAAAAAATGAAAAAACACTTGTTTATTATAACATGACCGACCAGGGGAGACAAAACAGCCCTTTTCGCAGAATATTGTCCAAAACAGCCTGAAAAAGCTGCATTAAGGAAATATTTCACTTGTTTGGCAGATGAACAACCCTCCGGCAGGAAAATATTACTCTTAATCCTGCCGGCTCTCCTTCACTTTTAGGTAAAGAGCGCACTCAAGCCTTTTCCGGGCCAGGCTACAGCCCTGTTCGTGGGGCCTGTAAATTGACCCGTTTGCAGCCTCAGCGTTGGCATGACAGCCGCCGCTGCAGTAAAACTTGGCCCAGCAGCCAGCGCAACCCTCCTTATTGTAGATATGCGCCTGGCGAAAAGCCTCCACCAGGTCCGGCCTGACCCTGCCCTCCAAAACATTGCCCATCAAATAATTGCTCCTGCCTACAAACTGGTGGCAGGGATACAAATCTCCATTGGGCGCAACGGCCAGGTATTCGTATCCTGCTCCGCACCCTGTAAGCCGTTTCGGCAGGCAGGGACCTCCCTCGAGATCGATGTTAAAGTGAAAAAAATCTATAGGCTCCCCGGCCTCTCTACGCCGCAGCAATTCCCTGGTTAACTGTTCATACTCGGCAAGAACCGCGGGCAGATCTTCCTGGCGGATAGCGTAAGGGGCTCCCTCCGGCGCAACCACCGGCTCCACTGATAGATGCTTAAAACCCAGGTCGGCCATGTGCAGGACATCATTGCAAAAGTCTAAATTATGCCGGGTGTAAGTGCCGCGGATAATGTAGTTCCGGTTGTGCTGGGAGCCCACAAAACTTTTTATTCTGGATACAACCCTTTCATAGGAACCGGCTCCCCCCGGGATAGGCCGCATCCTGTCATGTACCTCCTGTCTCCCGTCAAGGCTCAGGACCACGTTGATCTCGTGTTCGTTGAGAAACTGCGAAACTTCCCGGTTCAATAAAAGGGCATTGGTGGTTACCGTGAATTTAAACACCTTACCCCTTTCACTGGCCCTTTGGATCCCGTAGTAGACCAGTTCTTTCAGTACCTCAAAATTTAAAAGGGGTTCTCCTCCAAAAAAATCAATCTCCAGATGCTTCCTGTTCCCTGAACGCTCAATCAGGAAGTCTATAGCCGCGCGTCCTATTTCCAGGGGCATCAACTGGTCTCCTCCGCCGAAGCGCCCCTGCCCGGCAAAACAATAGCGGCAGCTCAGGTTGCAGGAATGGGCCAGGTGAAGACAAAGTGCTTTGGTTACGATTTCATTGCTGGGAGTGTACTTCCCCTGGTAGGGGTCTGGGCTGAAAAGCAGGCCGCATTGTTCCAGTTCTTTTATTTCTTCCAGCGTCTCCGCAACATCCACTGGGTCGTAACGGCCGCGGGTTCTTTCAATCAATTCTACCTCAGTCACCTGTCCGTAACCATCCAATAAATCCCAGGCCAGTTCGTCCACCTCGTGGACCGCTCCGCTGTGAACGTCTAAAACGATTCTGGTTCCGTCAAAAATAAACTTGTGCAACAACTATCCTTTTTGCTCCTTTCACTTAAAGAAAAGCCCCGTCCCAACGGGACAAGGCTCTTTTTAATTCGCTTGCTCCCTGGCGCAAAGCTGATTGCTCACCGTGCAGGAAGTCTTGCAGGCAGACTGGCAGGAAGTCTGACACTCGCCGCAGCCACGCTGTTTTTCATTAGATAGCCGCGTTTTATTTACTGTTTTAATATGTTTTCCCATGAAATTTATCCCTCCTCGTGATAATTATAAATGATCAAGGGGATGGAGGCAACAAATTTAAAGGAGTAAGGCAGTGTTGAGGCACTGTTTGAGAAAAAGGGTGGGCCTTTGCATCTATAACCAGATCCAAAGGCCCACCTGTTACTAGCCTAAATACTAGCCTAACCTAACTATAACCGCAGGCATTTTTGTCCAAATACTTTGAAGGAAGCTCCAAACTTCGGGTTAAATGCTTCGGTCACATTTTTCAATAGATCGCCTGGGTCCCCTCCTACCGTGAAGTCATCAAGGCCCCATTTCCCTTCTGTGAAGTCATATGAGGCAGACTGGGAAAATGGCCCCACATTTACTCCGCCTGTAAATTTTAAGGTACCACAATCATCAAGGGTTAATCCTGCGCTGGGACCTATACCGGCAAAGCTCAGTCCACCCTGGACTCCAACGGTACTACCGGTCCGGGCCAGGCCTCCGAAAGGAGCTACTTCTACTCCTGCGCCTACGCCGAATCCGACCTCTGCGCATATTGAGACCCCTTCACCGGTGATACAGAGCTGACCGCCACCACCGATGCCGCCATAAAGAGTTCCTCCGATGCAAAACAGGCCAAAGGGATCGCGCAGGTTGACCGGGTTATTGTTAACGTAAACGTACAGGTTACCCTGCTGGCCATTGAAGAGAATCGGGTCGCGGGCCGTCCACCGCCCGGCTGCCGGGTCGTAGTCCCGCAGTCCGAAGTGCACCAGTCCGGTGTCCGGGTCGGCTATTCCTCCGGCATAGCCGATGGCCAGTTTAAAGGCAGGATTACTGTCATAAGTTAAGTTTCCATAGCTGTCATATTCCATGACCTTTACTACCTGACCGCCGGCATCAGTAACTACACGCGGGGTACCCTGGTGGTCTGTGGCTACATAGTACCAGTCAGCACCCTGTTTAATAGCATAGAGGAAATTGCTTTCGTCGTAATAGTACTGGCTGACGGCACCCGTATTATCCCGCACGGCTGTGACCTGGAAGGGATAGTCGGGATTGCCGTAGAGGTAATACTCGCTGACCGGCGCCTCGTAAGTTGAAGCTACCACCGAGCGGCCCACCCGACGGCCCAGGCCGTCATAAGCGTACGTGACTTCCAGACCGTCCTGCAGTGTTGCCCTGTACAGCTCGCCCATGGCGGTGTATTCAAATACATCTCCACCACGTTGGGTCAGGAAACCGTCTTCATTAAACTGGTACGCTACATCACCCAGCCTGGTTAAGCGATCCTGGATGTCGTAATCAGCTTCAACTGTCAGCCGGTTGCCGTTGTCATCATAGGTAGCTGTCAGCCGGTTGCCGTTGTCATCGTAGGTGTAAGTTTCAACAACTGCGCCTCCGCGCTCGACCCCTGTCAACTGCTTGTTGGCGTCATAGGCATACTCGTATTCGTAAACAGCAGAGGCTACAGTTTCTTTCTTTGTCCGGATCATACCGGTGTTGTCATAGGTGAGCTCCAGGCTGTAAACCGGATTGCCATTTACAGTACTGGTACGTTTCTCAGGCCTACCCAGGTTGTCGTATTCATAAGTGGCGGTCATACGACCATCGCTGATCTGGCTTGGCGCGCCTAACGGACCGTTATGCTCAATCGTAAAGTCTCCGTATTTGGTCAACAGTCCGTCTTTATCATATCCCAGGAGCACCCCGGGCTCTCCAACAGCTGTAAATCCGATTAGTTTGAAATTATTGTCGTAACTGTAACTATACTCGCCATATACTTCGCCGCTGACGCTGACGGTCATTTGGGTTGGCAGCGAACCATCGTATTCAAAACTGTAGTTGATCCCGTCAGGATTGCGTTCGATGCCGGCAACCCGATCTGTCAAGTCGTTGTATCCAAAGGTCGATTGCACGGAGTCGTAAGCCATACCGGTGACGCGGCCGCCGTCGTCATATTCATAGTCCACGGTCCGCCCGCCCGGCAGGGTCAACCGGGTCACCGCGCGATCCCTGTCATAGCTTTTCTGATAACTGGCGTTATCCGGCGGCGTATAGCTTTCTCCCAGGTCTACTGTGGTGTAACCCAGTTGATGGGTTGCACCTTGGGTTGCACCTTCCGGCATGGTTATAGCCGTAAGGTTGCCATTGGCATCGTAGGAAAACTCGTAAGTCTGGCCACCGGGCATGGTGATGCCGGTCAGCAGGTCAGCGCCGTTATAGGTGTAGTGGAACTCATTTCCTGCAGCATCCTTAAGTTCTGTAACCCGGTTCATATCATCATAGGTGTAGGTCAAGCTCTGATCGCCCTGCTCAACACGAGTCAAATGTCCTTTCTCGTCGTATCTGTAGTTAACCGGTTCCAGCCCGTCCGCTGTTTCTTCTAACGTACGGCCATACCTGTCAAAAATAGTCTGGGTTTGTCTGCCTTCCGGGGTGCTGGTGTTTAGTGTTATTGTTTGGTTAATTCGGTCAATGTCGTAAGTGCTGTTATATTTGTTTCCGTTGATGGTTACCACATCAGTTATTTTAGTTACACTAAAAAGGTCATTGGGGTCGGTCATCTCCGCCGTACGCTCCCGGGTAACTTTTGACGTTAGCCCCTCTGGAGTGACGATAGTAAACTCCCTGGTGACAGGCGCTCCCATACCTATACCCGGCCGCGGGTCAGGCCCCACCTCCATAGTTATGATCGTACCGTCGGTGTAAGTGACCTGGCGGGTGCCATCATTATTGATGAGGATTGTCGTTTCGGCGCCGCTGGCATCGGTGTTCACCCGGCGCACATCTGTACCAAGGTAATTCACCTCGTAAGTGGAAACGCGTCCCTCGGCGGTTTCGACCCGGACTATATAGCCATAGCCGTCAGGCAGCTCGGTGCGCGTCAACTCGGTATACCCACCGGCAGGGTCCTCGTCTCTGACTAGCCGCCCATATTCATCATAGGTAAAACGATGCACGTTTTCCTTGTGGTCGCTCAAGCTGGTTAACAGGCCTTCGCTGGAGTATTCCAGACTGGTTTCTTTGAAGAGCGGGCAGATGATTTTGGCCAGCAAACCATTGGCACCGACCTCCAGCCAGGTTGTCTGTCCGCCGGGGGCGACAATAGCCTTGAGTTTGTCCTGCTCGTCCCGTTCGATGCGGGTAACGTTATCAAAAGCATCCCTCACTTCAGTCAACCGCCCTTGAGGATCATAGGTAAACGTATAGATGGTGCTGCCGGTCAAGGCATTGATTGTCCGCAGATGACGGCCGGAGCTATCGAAAACAAACAGCGCGCTGCCATCCTCCGCAGGGATAATAAATTCGCCGAACCGGAAACCGGGCAGCAATGAACCGGCCCGGCGGACGCGGTTATATCCCTCCTCATAAAGGTCAGAGCTGGAGATATAAAAGTTGCCATCCGGAGCTACAGCCACATCATTGGGAACGATCTCAGCCTGCTTGGCCAGACCGCCGTCACCACGGAAGCCATACACGCCATTACCGGCAGCAGTGGTAATTATGCCGTCCGGTCCGACCCGGCGAATGCGCATGCTGCCATCAGCTATAAAAAGGCTACCGTCGGAACTCACCTCTACGCTGATGGGAGCAACCTGGGCGTCAATGGCCGGACCGCCGTCACCGCTAAAACCATCTCCACCGGTACCAGCTACGGTGGTGATGATGCCGCTGGTGTCTACCCGGCGGACGCGATAGTTAAACGTGTCCGCAATATAAAGGCTGCCGTCCGGGCCGAGGTCAATCGACCGCGGATAATTGAGCCGAGCCTCACTGGCCGGACCGCCGTCACCGCTGTAGCCACCCGAGATGGCATTCGGGCCCGATAACTTACCTGCGATTACATTGATCCGGCCATCCGGTCCCACCCGGAAGACACGATGGCTCGAATCGGCGATATAAATGCTGCCGTCCGAACTGACAGCTACGTCCATGGGTCGATAAATCGGGGCCTCTGTGGCCAGATCGCCTTCACCGCTATAGAATTCACCGCTAGGGTATCCAGGCAAGCCTGTGCCGGCTACAGTGGTAATTGTGCCGTCCTCCGGGTCGACCCGCCGAATACGGTTGTTATAATGATCGGCAAAGTAAAGGGCGCCATCCGGGCCTATATCCATCCCCCAGGGCTCATTGAGCTTGGCCTCTGTGGCCGGCCCGCCGTCGCCGCTAAAACCAGACGTGCCATTGCCGGCCACAGTGGTGATTATACCGTCCGGACTGACCCGGCGAATGCGGTGCCCCATGGTCTCAGCAATATAAATGCTGCCGTCCGGGCCAATAGCAATCTTCCCGGGCTCGCCTAGTTCCGCCTCTGTGGCAGGCCCGCCGTCGCCGCTATACCCAAACGTGCCGGTACCGGCTACAGTGGACATAATAAAGCCGCCATACGGTGTGATGCTCCTCTCGCTCCCGTCTCCATAATAAAGCACCTGGCTTTCTGGATCGTAGGCATGGTGGATATTCAAAGACCAACCTCCAAGTCCGGCCTTGGTGGCATCCCAGTACGAAAAGAAACCTTTCCAGGTCACCCAGATGGTGCCCTCGACTCTATCCATGTCCGAGGACCACCCTTCGGGAGACCTGCCCCCGTAAGAGCCGAAACTTCTATCCAGGGGGGCGGGATTACCATAAATAGCGGGATAAACATAACCGATGCGCACCTCGTACGGCACAGTGCCTTGAATACTGCGGCCGTATGCGTCCTTGCCGTCCCAGGTAAAAATGTATTCCTGGTTTTTCTCCGGAGCGAAGGTCTTGGTGAACAACTGGCCGGCAACGCTGACCTCCAGCTCGATCCTTTTCAACTGTGGATGCAAATCCTCCGCCGTGCTGATCGGGATTCTCAGCGAACGGATATTTTTATTGCCCTCTACCCGGCTGCTGCGGTAGTTCAGGGAAAAGGGCGTACCATATACCTTGGCGCTCTCGCCCAGCACCTGCGTCTGGAATTCGATAATCGAGCCGCTGCCGGTGCAGGGGTTTTCTTCATTATTGCTCCTTGGCGGCGGCAGGTTGGGGCGATCAGCATCAAGCGGCGGGCCATAGGGCCAGTTGCAGTCCCAGGGAGTGAAGTGCGTAATGGGCACCCGCCACAGCTCCTGCCCCACCTGGTACAAGGCGGCCAGTTTCTGCCGCTCCTCTGCAGTTATGTTTAAGGCAGCCAGGGCCGCAGCATCGGCAGCAGATCCGCTGCCGTCCAAGTCCAGGTCAGCCAAGCCATCAGTAATGCTCAGGATCTTAATTACCAGGCCGTTTTCGGAGGGTACCCAGGCAGCCTGCTCGTAGTCGTAATAGCCCATGGGGACAATGCCGCCCACGGGTGCACCAATAAAGTTTTCCACATAGTGTATAATCGGTTGACTGAATATGACGTGTTCGGCCTCATCGGCGCTGTAATCGACGCAATAGGTGTAACCGACGTTGGGAGGCAGTTCGGCCGGCATGGCCTGGGGGCCGTTCTCACCGACCGTATACTCCGTGGCCCGCACAGTAAGACTGTCAAGGGACTCTCTGGAGCCATCGGGCAATACCGTCTCGGCCTGGACACCGGCCGGGATTATGAGCGTGGCCGTGCGCGTGCCGTCTTTATCGCTAACCGTGCTGCCGCGCACTACCTGCATGGGGCTGTTGTCACCCGGGGTAACAGGCGTTGCCTTACTGTCATAAGGGACGAGGACCACATCAGGCAGGTGAGTAAAGTCCTGCCAGGGCACATCTACCTGGCGCTGGGCAACGAGGTAACCCTCTTTTTCGTACCGGACAGTCAGGACGCCGCCGCCGTTGACTACCATGTC
>Ga0208693_1000071_pt1 | contig 81606 bp, 75 predicted proteins | sample AD_UKC071_MetaG_FD_184438 | JGI IMG/M metagenome (GOLD analysis project Ga0208693, IMG submission 184438) | Active sludge microbial communities of municipal wastewater-treating anaerobic digesters from USA - AD_UKC071_MetaG (SPAdes) (version 2) | ecosystem: Engineered > Bioreactor > Anaerobic >... | reverse complement strand
ACTGGCATTAAGGGGTCATGTATCCCCTTGTTTTCAGCAAATTCTCGCTATATTTTCAATATTTCAAAGAAAACAGGCATTTTCACCCGCGTGAAAATGCCTGTTTATCGACAGTCTGCGGGCCGCAGCTATGCTGCGGCTCGTTTTTTGCGATATATGTAAAAAAAGTGTTGACATTTACGTTACGTAAAGGTTTATTATATCCTTGCAGGTGGTGGTAACTGTGGAGTACACAATAAAAAAACTGGCTCAGATTTCCGGGGTGAGCACAAGGACCCTGCGGTATTATGATGAACTCGGACTTTTAAAGCCTGAGCGGATTAATTCGTCGGGTTACCGGATTTACGGGCAAAAGCAGGTGGATACCCTGCAGCAAATCCTTTTTTACCGCGAGCTGGGCATGAGGCTTGAGGAAATAAGAAAAATAATTGGGGACCCTGATTTCAATCTGCTTAAAGCGCTTCAGCTTCACCGCGAAAATCTGCTGAAGGAGCGCGGCAGGCTGGATAAGCTGATTGCCAATGTGGAAAAAACAATTTTATATAAGAAAGGCGAGTTGAAGATGACCGACATCGAGAAATTTGAAGGCTTTAAACAAAGCCTGATTGATGAAAACGAGAAAAAATACGGCAGGGAAATCCGCGAAAAATACGGGGAAGAGGCGGTAGAGCGCAGCAATCAAAAAATAAAAAATATGACCCGGCAGAAATATGACGACATTACCAAATTGAACGAGGAGTTAATCGACGTCCTGCTTAAAGCCTGCGATACCAATGACCCGGCAGGCGAGCTTGCGCAAAAGGCGGCTGATTTGCACCGGCAGTGGTTATCCTTCTACTGGGGAGAATACAGCCCGCAGGCGCACGCGGCGCTGGCGCAGATGTATGTGGACGACCCGAGGTTTACAGAATACTACGATAAATTTAAGCCGGGGCTGGCGGCCTTTCTCCGCGACGCGATACTTATATACACCGGACAGTGATTGAAAAAAGGGACGGCAATTTTCGCCGTCCCTTTTTTCCGATTTAGACTTCGACCTCGCCGTCGTAGATTTTTACCGCGTTGCCGGTCATGTAGACGGTGTCCCCGGTGTAGCGGATAACAAGGTTGCCGCCTTTCAGCCTTACGGTGATGTCCTCGTTCATCGGGCAGTACCCGTTGAGTACCGCGGCGACAGCGGCTGCGCACGCGCCGGTGCCGCATGACCATGTCTCTCCGCTGCCGCGCTCCCATACCCGCATTTTCAAGGTCGCGCGGTTTAGTACAGTGATGAATTCGACGTTGACCCGTTCGGGGAAAAGCGGGTTGTATTCAAACATCGGCCCGATTTTTTGGATATCGAGGTTGTCGAGGTTATCAACGAACACCACGCAGTGCGGGTTCCCTATTGAGACGCAGGTGATTTTATATTCCCCGCCGTCGATTCTGACCGGTCGGGAGATGACCCTGTCGCCGTCGAGGTTGACCGGGATTTTTGAGGGTTCAAGGACTGCCGGGCCCATGTCCACGGTGGCGGAGTTTACCTTGCCGTTTTGAAAGTACAGCTTCAGCTTTTTTATGCCGCTCAACGTTTCGATGGACATCTCATCCTTTTTGACAATGCCGTTGTCGTAAAGGTATTTCGCCACGCAGCGGATGGCGTTGCCGCACATTTTGCCCTCGCTGCCGTCGAGATTGAACATTCTCATTTTCGCGTCCGCAACGTCGGAAGGGAGAATTAACACCACCCCGTCGCCGCCAATCCCGAAATGGCGGTCCGAAAGGCTGACGCTCAAGGATTCGGGGCTGATGATTTCCTGCTCAAAACAGTTGAAATACAAGTAGTCGTTGCCGCACCCATGCATTTTGGTGAATTTGAGCTTTACGTGGTCGCTGCGCATATTGTTGATGTCCACAAGCTCGGTGCTGTATTGACTGTACCGGCTGCGCAGGCTGTTTGCGAGCGCGTTTGCGGTGTCGATTGAGGTAAGGCAGGGGATTGCCAGTTCCACCGCTTTGCGGCGGATTCTGACGCTGTCGCGGGTCGGAATTCTGCCTTTTGAGGATGTGGAGATGATATAGCTGACCTTCCCGCTTTCAAGCAGGGTGATTACGTTATCGTCCGATTCGTGGATTTTATTCACCGTTTCGACCTCGATACCGGCTTTTCTTATGACTTCTGCGCTACCTTTGGTCGCGTACAGTTTAAAGCCCAGCTCCACAAAACGTTTTGCGGTGTCCACGATTTCAAACTTGTCTATGTCCCTGACGGTAATCAGCACCCCGCCGCGCTTTGTCATATTATATCCGGCCGCCACCAGCCCCTTGTAAAGCGCTTCGTCAAGGGATTTCCCAATCCCCAGTACCTCGCCGGTGGATTTCATTTCGGGGCCGAGATGGGTGTCCACGTCCACCAGCTTTTCAAACGAGAATACCGGAACCTTGACCGCGACATAGGGAGGGGTGCGGTAAAGCCCGGTGCCGTATCCCATGTCCCTGAGCTTTTCGCCGAGCATCGCGCGGGTGGCAAGCTCGACCATCGGCACGCCGGTAACCTTGCTGATGTAGGGAATAGTGCGGGAGGAGCGGGGATTGACCTCGATGACGTAAATCTTGTTCTCGTGGATGACATACTGGATATTGATTAACCCCTGCGTTTTAAGCGAAACCGCAAGCTTTTTAGTGTATTCGGTCAGCAGTTGTATCTGCGGGCCGGTAACGTTCCACGCGGGATATACCGCAATCGAGTCGCCGGAATGGACTCCCGCCCGCTCGATGTGCTCCATAATACCGGGGATTAAGATGTCCTCGCCGTCGCAGATGGCATCGATTTCAATTTCAATCCCCATCAGGTATTTGTCAATCAGCACCGGGTTTTCGATATTGTGCGACAATATGATGTTCATGTATTCGATTATATCTTCGTCGCAGAAGGCTATTATCATGTTCTGCCCGCCGAGAACATACGACGGGCGCATGAGTACAGGGTACCCAAGCACGCCCGCGGCTTTCAGCGCCTCGTCGGTGGTCATCACGGTGGCGCCTTTGGGGCGGGTGATGTTGTGCTGTTCAAGAAGGTTGTCGAAACGCTCGCGGTCCTCGGCGGCGTCAATGCTGTCGGCCGGGGTGCCTAATATCCTGACTCCCTGAGCTTCAAGGAATTTGGCCAATTTGATTGCGGTCTGGCCCCCGAACGCCACCACCACCCCGTACGGCTTTTCGGTGTTTATGATGTGCATTACGTCCTCCGGGGTCAGCGGCTCAAAATACAGCCGGTCGGCGGTGTCGAAATCGGTCGAGACTGTTTCGGGGTTGTTGTTGACAATCACCACGTCGAAACCCGCCCGCTTTAACGCCCATACGCAGTGAACCGACGCGTAGTCAAATTCAATGCCCTGACCTATGCGGATGGGGCCGGAGCCGAACACAATCACCGTCTTTTTGCCGTCGGCGCGGTGTTCTTTAAACTCCTCGGCCTCGTTTTCGTCGTCAAAGGTGGAATAAAAATACGGGGTCTCAGCCGGAAATTCCGCCGCGCAGGTGTCCACCATCTTGAACGCGGCGCTGACCGGCTTTTTGATTTTCTGCCCCGATATCCGTTCAATCACCCAGTCGGGGTAACCCAGCTTTTTGGCTTTGAGGTATAACTCGTTGTCAAAGCCTTTGGCGAGCTCTTTTTCAATTTTTGCAAGGTTGTTCAACTTGTGTAAAAACCAGATGTCAATTTTCGTGATGTCGCGGATTTCCTCGCATGAAATGCCGCGTTTGAGCGCTTCAAAAATTACAAACAGCCGCTGGTCGTCGCAGTTGTGCAGCCTGCCGCGTATCTCGTTGTCGTCAAGTTCCGCAAGCTCCGGCATATTGAGGCTGTCGAGCGAAATCTCCGCGCCGCGGACCGCCTTCATTACCGCCTGCTCAAAGCTTGTGCCGATAGCCATTACCTCGCCGGTGGCTTTCATCTGGGAGCCCAGGGTGCGTTTTGCGTACACGAATTTGTCAAACGGCCATTTTGGGAATTTTACCACCACGTAGTCGATCGCCGGCTCAAAAAACGCCGTGGTTTTGCCGGTTACGGCGTTCTGGATTTCGTCAAGGGTGTAGCCGATTGCGATTTTCGCAGCCACCTTCGCTATTGGGTAGCCGGTCGCTTTTGACGCGAGCGCCGACGAGCGGGAGACGCGCGGGTTGACCTCGATGACCGCGTATTCAAAGCTGTCGGGTTTAAGCGCAAACTGGCAGTTGCAGCCGCCCTCTATCTTAAGCGCCGAGATGATGTTGAGCGCCGCCGAGCGCAGCATGGCGTATTCGGCGCTGGATAGGGTCATGGCGGGCGCTACAACTATGCTGTCGCCTGTATGCACCCCGACCGGGTCGACGTTTTCCATGCTGCATACCGTTACGGCGTTCCCCGCGCTGTCGCGGATGACCTCGAACTCGATTTCCTTCCAGCCGGCGATACATTTTTCGACAAGCACTTGATTAATCGGAGAAAGTCGCAGCCCGCCCGCGGCAATTTCCCTGAGCTCGGTCTCGCTGTGAGCGATTCCGCCGCCGGTGCCGCCGAGGGTGAAGGCCGGACGGATAATCACCGGATATCCGATTTCTGACGCAAAATCAACTGCGGACCGGACGTCGTTCACCACTGTGGACGGAATTACGGGTTCCCCGATTTCCATCATGGCGTCCTTGAACAGCTGCCTGTCCTCCGCCTTGTCGATGGTGTCCGGGGACGCGCCGAGCAGGCGGACATTGTGCCTTTCCAAGAACCCCTCTTTCGCAAGCTGCATTGACAGGGTAAGGCCGGTCTGCCCGCCGAGTGTGGATAGTATGCTGTCCGGCTTTTCAAGCTCGATAATCCGTTTTAAGGTGTCCAGCGTTAAGGGCTCGATATATATTTTATCCGCCATTGCCTTGTCGGTCATGATGGTCGCGGGGTTGGAGTTTACAAGGATTACCTCAAGCCCCACTTCCTTCAGCGCGCGGCATGCCTGCGTGCCGGCATAGTCGAATTCCGCGGCCTGACCGATTACAATCGGGCCGGAGCCTATCACCAGTATTCTTTTTATGTTCTTGTTGAGCGGCACTCTCAACCGACTCCCTTCATCAGATTAATAAACCTGTCGAACACTGCCCCGTCGGGATAAAACTGTACCGAAAACGCGGGAATGCCGGCGTAGTCAGTACCCTCGACAGTCCCGTCGTTTATGTTTATATACCTTGCCTTCGCGTTTTCCGGCAGCGTGTCTTCGCTTACCACATACTGGTGGCTTTGCTCGGTAATCAGCAGGCGGCCGCTGCTCAAATCCCTGACCGGGTGGTTGCTTCCCCTGTGCCCGTATTTCAGCCTTTCTGTCTTTGCGCCCTGCGACAAAGCCATGAACTGGTGCCCGAGCGAAATCCCAAGCAGCGGGATTTTCATATCGGCAAGCTTTGCCACCTCGCTCACAATCTCAGGGTAATCGGCGGGGTTGCCGGGCCCGTTTGAGAGCACCACCCCGTCGGGCTTCAGCGCCGCGATTTCAGCCGCTTTTGAAAAAGCGGGCACTATTGTAACAGCGCACCCGCGTTTTTCAAGCCCGGTCTTAATCCTTTTCATAAACCCGAAATCCCATAAAACCACGTTGAATAAAGGGTTGTCGCCGGCAAAACGGGTTGTTTTGCTGCAGCTGACGCTTTCTATCGGGTTTTGGATTCTGTATTTTTTTATATTTTCTGTCAGGGCTTCATAATCGTCGAGGGACGAGGTTATCCGGGCGTTCATCACCCCGTTTTTCCTGATAATCCTTGTAAGGGCGCGGGTATCGATATCGTAAAGCCCGACGATGCCCATAGATTTTAAAAAAGCATCAAGATTGCCCTCGCTTCTGAAATTTGAGGGGTCTTGACACCATTCCCTGACGATATATGCTTTTAGATGAGATTTGCCGCCTTCAAATTCTGAGGGAATAACGCCGTAATTGCCAACGAGCGGGAATGTCTGGACGACAATCTGTCCGTAATAGCCGGGGTTGGTCAGCGTTTCAAGGTATCCGGTCATTCCGGTGGTGAAAACAATCTCGCCGGTTACATTCCTGTCAGCGCCGAAACGTTTCCCCTTGAACACCTGTCCGCTTTCGAGCACCAGATAGGCAGTGTTTTTCAATCCAATTCCCCCTTGTCGGCGAATATTCCCTGTTCTAACCGCCTATTATACAGAACATGAAATCTCAGGTCAAGTATAAATTGTTTTTTCCAAAATAAAATTGCGGGTTTAACTGTGAAATTTGAAAACGGCACATCTAAACCCGCTAGTGCCTTGAGTTGTAAGGCAGTTTCTTTATATCGGTGTTCAAAATCTCAAGATACCGGTTGTATGCCCTGTCAACCGCCTTGTCCCACGACAGGTAAACGTATTTGCCGGCGTTTAAGCCCACCTTGCGGATTTGCTCCCGATTTTGGCAGGCGTTTATTAAAACCTCGGCGCAGGAGTTCGGGTTCTCCTCGGCAAGGTAGCCGGTAACCCCGTGCTCCACTCCTTCCGCGGCGCAGCTGCCGCGGATTAGCAGGGCGGGGCATTCGCAGGCGGCGGCTTCCTTGACCACTATGCCGGACGTGTCGTAGGTGGAAGGAAACAGGAAGATATCCGCAAGGCTGTAAAATACGCGGAGCTGTTCCCGGTCGTAGATTGCGCCAGTGAACACGACCTGCTCGGACAGACCAAGCTCGCCGGCGTATTTGCGGACTTCGGGGGCGTCAAACCCGTCTCCGACCATGAAGGCGCGGAACGGCACCCCTTTGTCTTTGACGATTTTTAAGAAATCAAGTATCAGCCCGACGTTTTTGTACCACATCATCCGCCCGACAAAAAGGAAGACGAATTCATCGTCTTTTATTATACCGTATTTGTCTTTAAGCAGGTCAGTCTTATCCTTTGGCGCCTTGCCGTAGGCGAAATCGGTGCCGTTTTCCATCACAAGGTACCCGCCGCGGTATCCGATTTTGCGCAGCGCCTGCCCGCAGCCTTCGCTGACCACCCACACCTCGTCCGCGTTGTTCACGTTTTCGAGGATAAAGCGCAGCACAATCCTGCGGAACCCAGATATCGGCACGCGTTTTTCGATATCAATTTCAAATTTGGTATGGTAGGTCAGCACAACCGGGGTTTTGGTGAACCTCTTGATGTTTTGGGCAAGGACAGATGAGGCGAAAGGCGCATGAACATGCATAAGGTCGAACTGTTTTTGACGCAGGCGGATAAGGGTTTCGATACTGAACGGGTTGCCGGCGCGGTACCCGATACGCTTGTCCAGCGGGATGGAGCGATAGCGGAACACTTCATACGGGTAATTGTCCACCACGTCTTTGTATTCGGGCGTAACTACGGTAACGTCGCAGTACTTTCTGTGCAGAACGTCCGCGTAGTTTTTTACGGCCTGAGCCACCCCGTCGATAGTCGGGGGAAAGGAATCGTTGAACAATCCGACTTTAAGTCTGCTCATTTCTATCATGCCTTCCTTAAGTTGTTGTGATTAATCTTACACTATTCTGGAAATCCTTTCAAGGAATTTAAGCAAATAATGTTTAAAAATCCTGTTAAATCAGTTATAATATATCTATAAAAATTAGCTTATGGGCTGGAAGGTTGGTAATGGTATGGCGAATACTTACACAGTTACTTTGCAGGATATAATCAAGGAGACCTCCCTGCAGGCTGAATACCTGCCTAAAAAACCTGAGGAAATCCTGATTTCGTCCAACGACTTGAACAGGCCCGGCCTGCAGCTTGCGGGTTATTACGATTATTTTTACAGCGACCGTATCCAAATCCTCGGAAGGACCGAGGTGGGCTACCTAAACAGCCTCGATAAAGAGCTGCTTGCCGAGCGGATAGAAAGATTTGTCTCAAGCCGCCCGCCCGCAATTATTCTTTGCCGTAATCTTGAGATAATTCCGGAGCTCAGGGAATGCTGTGTCAAATATGAGGTGCCGCTTTTAAAGACGCAGGAGCCGACATCCAGCTTTATGGCCGCGCTGATTGCGTTTTTGAATGTCCAGCTTGCGCCGAGGATTACGCGGCACGGGGTTTTTGTGGAAGTGTACGGCGAAGGTATCCTGCTGATTGGGGACAGCGGAGTTGGCAAAAGCGAAACTGCGGTTGAGCTGATTAAACGCGGACACCGCCTGATTGCGGACGACGCGGTCGAAATCAGGCGGGTTTCTTCGAAAACGCTGGTTGGCACCGCTCCGGAGAATATACGGCACTTTATAGAGCTTAGGGGTATCGGGATTGTGAATGCCCGCCGGATATTCGGCATGGGCTCGGTGAAAATCACCGAAAAAATTGATATGGTAATCCAGTTGGAGCACTGGGACACATCCAAAAAGTACGACCGCATGGGGTTTGAAAACGAGTTTATCGAGATACTCAACATCCGCCTGCCGCTGGTTACCATCCCGGTCAAGCCCGGACGGAACCTCGCTGTAATAATCGAAGTCGCGGCGATGAATAACCGGCAGAAAAAGATGGGGTATAACGCGGCGCAGGAGTTAATGCACAACCTCGGACTGGACGCAGGCGAGCCCGCCCCGCCCGAAGCCAGGATTGAATGGGCGCGCTTTTGACAGCGCGGCGGCCGGATTTGATTTGACCATGAGGTTGGTCTATTTATGAGCTTTACGCGGTATACTTGAAAAGAAAAAGAAAAAACAGTATCGGAGGCGGACCGGTGAGTCTTGAAAGGGTTGCTGAAATAAGCCGTGCAATCGGCTGTGAAGTAGTGGAAAACGCAAGGATGGAGGATTTTACCTCTTTCCGCATAGGCGGGCCGGCCGATTTGCTGATAACAGCCAAAACCCCCGATATGGTGCGGCGCGTCAGGCAGGCTTGCGCCGAATTCAATCTGCCGCTGTTTTTTATAGGCAACGGCACAAACCTGCTTGTCAGCGACAAGGGGATGCGCGGCGTTGTGTTAAGGCTTGACGGCGAAGGCAAAACGCCGGTGATAAAAGACGGGTTAGTGTTGTGCGAGGCCGGAATTTCGCTGAAAACCCTCTGCAGGTTTGCGAGGGACAGCGGTTTGTCAGGGCTGGAATTCGCTTACGGTATCCCCGGCACGGTCGGCGGCGCGGTGTATATGAACGCGGGGGCGTTCGACGGCTGGATTTCCGATGTGATAGAATGGGCAGAAGCGGTTTTTGAAAATGGGGAAACCAAAAGGCTTAGCCGGGACGAGATGAAATTCGGGTACAGGAAAAGCGTTTTCATGGATTCTCCCGCGATTGTGGTTAGCGCGGCTTTCAGGCTGAAGCCCGGCAACCCTGCCGGGATATCGGAACGGATGGAAGAATATTTGAGGACAAGGAAAGAAAAGCAGCCGCTCGAATTCCCCAGCGCGGGCAGCTTTTTCAAGCGGCCCGAAGGAAATTTCGCCGGCGCGCTGATTGAAAACTGCGGCCTCAGGGGCTGCAGGGTCGGAGGCGCGCAAATCAGCCAGAAGCACTGCGGGTTTATTATAAACCTCGGCGGCGCCACCTGTTCGGACGTTAAAGCCCTTGCCGACAAGGTGATAAAAACCGTTTACCGAAACCACGGGATAAAGCTGGAGCCGGAAGTGTGTTTTGTCGGCGAGGAATAAGGGATTGCAAATAAAGATTATATATCGGGAAGTGGGTAATTGAGTTGGATTTTATAATTGTTACCGGCTTGTCCGGGGCAGGGAAATCCCGCGTTGTTACAGCCCTTGAGGACATCGGCTTTTACTGTGTTGACAACATGCCCCCGAAACTCCTGCCGAAATTCGTCGAGCTGTGCCTTCAGTCCGAAAACCTGTCCCGCGTCGCGATGGTTGTGGACGTCAGGGGCGGGCAGATGTTCGGCGACCTTTTTGACGCGCTGACGTCAATAAAGCAGATGGGGAGCAATTACAAAATCCTGTTCCTCGACTGCGAGGACCACGTTCTCGCGCGCAGGTACAAGGAAACCCGCCGGCAGCACCCTCTGGCGTCTTTGGGGTTCAACAACATTCTGGACGCGATAGCCGCCGAGCGCGAGCTGCTGAAAACTCTGCACGACCGCGCGGATTACCTGATTGATACCACCCACCTTTCGCCCGCCCAGCTCAAAGAGAGGATAACAGAGCTGTTTTTGGGCAGTTCCACTCAATCGCTGATGGTGCAGTGCCTGTCGTTCGGGTTCAAGTACGGCTATCCATCCGAGGCGGATTTGGTGTTTGACGTCCGCTGTTTCCCGAACCCGTTTTACGAAGCCGAATTGATGAACAAAACCGGGCTGGACCAAAGCGTGCGCGATTACGTGCTGGGGTTTGACGAGGTGCAGGGCTTTTTGACGAGGCTTTACAGCCTTGTGGATTATCTGCTGCCGTTTTACTGTATCGAAGGGAAAAGCCAGCTTGTGATTGCAATCGGCTGCACAGGCGGGAAACACCGCTCGGTGGTGATTGCCGAAGCCCTGGCGCAGCATATTTCCGAACAGGGGTACAGGGTGATGGCAAGCCACAGGGATATAGGGAAATAGACATTAGACTTTAGACGTTAGGTGTTAGATGTGAATGGTAATTAAGCTAAAGGCGGTGAGGATGGGTTGTCGTTTTCATCTGAGGTAAAGCGCGAGCTTGCGGCGCTGGTGCCGGAGCAGCCGTGCTGCAGGGCCGCCGAAGCTTACGGCCTGCTTGAATGCGGGCATACCTTCTCCTCGTCCTCGATATCAATCAACACCGAAAACCCCGATGTGTTCAACGCGTATCTGTCGTTTGTGAGCTCGGTATGCGGGCTTAATCAGTCCTCTTTTGAGATTGCCGTGCGCAAAAGCGGGATACACACCATAAGGATACCCGGATATCAGGACAGGATTAAGGTGCTCGAACGTTTCGGGCACTCCCCGACGGACGTATCAATCAGGCTGAACAGGGCGAACCTTGAGTGCGACAGCTGCGCCGCCGCCTATCTGCGCGGGGCCTTTTTGTCGTGCGGCGCGCTGGCCGACCCTAACAGCGACTACCATCTGGAATTCAGCCTGCCATATTACCGGCTGAGCATGGATATTACGGCGCTGATTAGAGAGCTTGACTTTAACGTGAAGTCGGTAAAAAGAAAGGGCAGCAACGTATTGTATTTAAAGGAAAGCGGCCAGATTGAGGACATGCTGACAACGATGGGCGCGACAAAAGCCGCACTTGAGATAATGGGTATCAAGGTGGTCAAGGATATACGCAACGCCGCCAACCGGATTGCCAACTGCGAGAGCGCGAACATAGACAAGACGGTCGCCGCGGCTATAAAGTATTCGAATGCGATACGTAAAATTCAAAGCAGAGCAGGGCTTGACAGCCTGCCGGAGGATTTGCGCGAGCTGGCCGCGGCAAGGCTTGCCAACCCGGATTTGTCGCTGAGGGAGCTTGGCGAGATGCTGAGCGTGCCTCTGGGCCGTTCGGCAGTAAACCACCGTCTGAATAAAATCCTGAAGATTGCTGAGAGTCTGGATTAATGACTAATGAATATGGAATATAAAAAAGGGAGGCGTCTTTTTGTCCGGTTTTGTCCATTTGCATGTGCACAGCGAATACAGTCTGCTTGACGGCGCCTGCCGGATTAAGGATTTAATAAAAAGGGTAAAGGATATCGGTCAGACCGCAGTCGCGATTACCGACCACGGCGTGATGTACGGTGTAATAGATTTCTACAAGGAAGCGGTAAAACAGGGAGTCAAGCCCATCATCGGCTGCGAGGTGTACGTCGCCGCGCGCTCGCGTTTTGAAAAGGTGCACGAGCTGGACGGCGCAAGCTCGCATTTAATCCTTTTGTGCAAGGACGAGCAGGGATACAAAAACCTGATAAAAATGGTTTCCTCGGCGTGGATTGACGGGTTTTACAACAAGCCCAGAGTGGACCGGGAAATACTGCAGCAGTATCACGAGGGGCTGATTGGGCTTTCGGCCTGCTGCGCCGGCGAAATCCCCCGCGCGCTGATTGGCGGGGACTATGAGCAGGCAAAGCGGGCCGCCGTCTGGTACGACCGGGTTTTCGGCAGGGGCAATTTCTACCTTGAGCTTCAGGACCACGGGCTGAGGGAACAGAAGATTGTCAACCCGCAGCTGATAAAGCTCTCCCGCGAGACCGGAATTCCGCTGGTATGCACAAATGACGCGCACTATCTGACCCGAAATGACGCGGACGTACAGCGGGTACTTATCTGCATACAGACCAACACCACCATAAGCGAGCCTTCAAAACTCGTGTTTGAGACCGACGAGTTTTATATAAAGTCCGAGCAGGAGATGAGACAGCTTTTTCCGGACATACAGGAAGCTTACGACAACACCGTGCGGATTGCCGAGATGTGCAATCTTGAGTTCAAATTCGGGGAAGTGAAGCTGCCGAAGTTCGACGCCCCCGGAGGGGACAGCTACGAATACTTCCGAAAACTGTGCATCGAGGGTATGCATCGCATTTACGGCGAAAACCCGGACAGCGAGATAGTCAACCGGCTGGAATACGAGATGGAGACAATCCGGCAGACGGGGTATGTCGACTATTATCTGATTGTAAACGATTTCGTTCAGTACGCAAAAAGCCGGAATATCCCGGTGGGGCCGGGGCGCGGTTCGGGCGCGGCCAGCCTTTGCGCCTACTGTATCGGGATAACCGGAATTGACCCGGTAAAGTATAACCTGCTGTTTGAGCGTTTTTTAAATCCCGAACGTGTGAGCATGCCGGATTTCGACATAGATTTCTGCTATGAAAGGCGCCAGATGGTAATCGACTATGTCATCGAAAAATACGGCGCCGACCATGTCGCGCAGATTATCACTTTCGGGACCATGGCCGCAAGGGCGGCAATCCGGGACGTCGCAAGGGCGATGGGGCTGCCGTACGCGACCGCGGACAGGACCGCGAAGCTAATCCCGTGGGAGCTCGGCATCACAATCAATAAGGCTTTGCAGATTTCCCCGGAGCTCAGAGATTTATACGACGGCGACCCGCAGGTGCGGCAGCTTATTGAGATGGCAAAAAAGGTCGAGGGCATGCCGCGGCACGCCTCCACTCATGCCGCAGGCGTGGTGATAACCGACAGGCCGGTCAGCGATTACGTGCCCTTGTGCTTAAACGGCGAGCTGATAGCCACCCAGTACCCGATGAACACCCTTGAGGAGCTCGGCCTGCTGAAGATGGATTTCCTCGGCCTGCGCAACCTTACGGTAATCGACGAGGCGCAGAAAAACATCAGGGAGACGGTTGAGGGCTTTGACATTCACAGCATTCCGATGGACGACCCCGAAGTTTATAAAATGCTCTCAAAAGGGAACACCGAGGGGGTTTTCCAGTTTGAGTCAGCCGGTATGAAGCGGGTGCTGTCCGGCCTGCAGCCCAAATGCTTCGAGGATATAATCGCGGTTATCGCGCTTTACCGGCCGGGGCCGATGGATTCCATCCCGAAGTTTATAAACAACCGGCACAATCCCGAACAGGTGCAGTACCTTCACCCCCGGTTAAAGCCGATTTTGAACGTTACCAACGGCTGTATCGTATATCAGGAGCAGGTAATGCAGATTTTCAGGGAGCTTGCGGGGTACTCACTCGGCCGGGCGGATATCGTGCGGCGCGCGATGTCAAAGAAAAAGCACGATATAATGGAGCATGAACGCCGGATTTTCATATACGGCCTTGTGAACGACAAAGGCGAAGTGGAGGTTGAGGGCTGCGTCCGCCGCGGGGTGCCCGCTGACGTCGCCGAGCAGGTGTTTGGCGAGATGTTCTCGTTCGCCTCTTACGCCTTCAACAAGGCGCATGCGGCGGCTTATGCGATGATTGCGTATCAGACCGCCTATCTTAAATGCCATTATCCCAAGGAGTATTTTGCCGCGCTTCTGACCAGCGTGCTGGACGGCAGCAGCAAGGTCGCGGCGTATATCGCCGAGTGCGGACGGCTTGGGATAAAGGTGCTGCCGCCGTCGGTCAACGAAAGCAGGGCGGGCTTTACTGTGGAGGGTGAGGATTTGCGGTTCGGGCTGCTCGCAATCAAAAATCTCGGCCGCGGCCTGATTAATGAGCTTGTGTCCGAGCGCGAAAAAGGCGGAAAGTTCGACAGCTTTTATTCCTTCTGCCAAAGGATGTCCGCCTACCGCGAGTTCAATTCAAGGGCGCTTGACAGCCTGATTCGCAGCGGGGCGTTGGACGGGCTTGGGGCGAACAGGCGGCAGATGCTGGAATCCTCCGAAATGGTGCTGGCGCAGATTGAACAGCAAAACCGCGTCAACATAACCGGGCAAATCGGTTTCTTTGACGTGCTTGAACAGGATTACGCGGCGCCTAAACTGCCCGATAAGCCGGAATTTCCTTATTCAGAGCTGCTCGCGATGGAAAAGGAGGTAACCGGGCTTTACATATCGGGGCACCCGCTGACCCCGTACGTTCAGTTTTACGAGAATTCCCGCGTCAGCCGGATTGACGATATAATCAACTCCGTTGAGGAGAGTTCCGCCGACTTCAGGGACGGAGACCAAATCACCGTGCTTGGAATGTTGGAGAATATCAGGCGGAGGACCACCAAAAACAACTCGATGATGGCCTACGCGGTTTTGGAGGATTTATACGGCTCGATTGAGGCATTGATATTTCCCAGAACTCTTTCGGAATACGCGCCGTACATAAAAAGCGGAGCGGTGGCGCTGATTTTGGGCAGGCTTAGCGTCCGCGAGGACGAGGAGCCCAAAATCATTGTGGATTCAATCCAGCCGGCGCCCGACCGGGACGGGCAAATCCCCGACAGGAAAGCCGTAAAAAAGAGCAGGGCGCCTTACGGTTTATATCTTCGGTTGTCTTCCGAAAAAGGGGAGGATTACCGGCGCGCCCTCCTTGTAACCGACATTTTCAACGGGCCGGTCCCGCTGTATATCCGGTTTAAGGATAGCGGCAAGCTGATGAGGGCACCGCGCAGTATGTTCGTGGAGCCAAACGACGTGATGATAGCCGAGCTTGAAAGAATACTCGGAAAAGAGAATGTTGCATACGTGGAGCCGGGCAGACAGGGTTAAATTTGTTGAATATTTCGCTTTTGATAGCCTTGCGCGCCGGGGATATAATGTAGTATAATGATACGAAAAAGCCGTAATACCTGCAACGCGGGCCGGCAGGGATTAAGGAGGATACCGATGTCTATCAGAAAAATTGCGGTGCTGACAAGCGGCGGGGACGCACCCGGCATGAATGCGGCCATTCGCGCCGTAACAAGGGCGGCGCTGAGCAAAGGGCTTGAGGTTTACGGGGTTTACCGCGGATATAACGGCCTTGTCAACGGGGATATCTTCCCGATGAATTTAAGAAGTGTTTCGGATATTATCCATCAGGGCGGGACAATGCTCTACACAGCCCGCAGCCCGGAGTTCTGCACCGAGGAAGGAATGCAAAAGGCGATAACAACCTGCCGTGAAAACGGGATTGACGGGGTTATAGTAATCGGCGGCGACGGCACTTTCCGCGGCGCGCAGGATTTGACAAAGAGAGGGCTGCCGTGTATCGGGATACCCGGCACCATTGACAATGATATTTCCTGCTGTGAATACACTATCGGCTATGATACCGCGATGAACACCTGTATCCAGATGGTGGACAAGCTCCGCGACACCGCCCAGTCCCACGACCGCTGTAGCGTGGTCGAGGTCATGGGGCACAGGGCGGGCTACCTTGCCCTGAATGTCGGGATTGCGGTCGGCGCCACCGCGATACTGGTGCCTGAAGTGCCGTTTGATTTTGACAGGGATATTGTGCAGAGGATGAAAAGGACGTCCGCGACCGGCAAAAAGCACTTTATAATCGTGGTCGCCGAAGGAGTGGGCGGCGTGATGGAGCTTGCCGGCAGGATAGAGAAGGAAACCGGCATTGAAAGCCGCGCGACCATTCTGGGGCACGTCCAGCGCGGCGGTTCGCCGTCGGTCAGGGACCGCGTTCTGGCGAGCGAGATGGGGTATTATGCCGTCGAACTGCTGTTGAGTGGCAAGAGCAACCGGGTGGTCGCCACCCAGAACGACAGGATTGTGGACTTCGACATCGAATCGGCGCTGAGAATGAAAAAACCATTTGATTTTGAGCTTTATAATATTGCTCACGAGATTTCGATATAAAAAAACTTCGACCGGCATGTCATTTAAAGCGGCTTTCTGCGCTTTGGATGGCATGCTTTTTAGGTATTGCATTTTTACATCAGGTGAGAGCGTAGTTAAAGCCTGTTATCAGCGGGCATTTTGCAGCCAGAGGGATAGCGGCAGATTTGCTTGAGCCGGCCGCCAAAGGAAAGGAAACAGGCCAATGGAGAAAGTTTTATTATACAGCGTCCCGTCGCCTGCAGACGGCGACAAACGCGCGGCCGCGATAATCGCCGCGGCCGGGGATTATACAAGAATGAACGGCATTAACAAACAGTTTGCCCTGCTGGACGGGGTTCCGGTGATTGCGCACGCCGTAAAGGCGTTTCAGCAGGCAGACAGCATCCGGGAGATTGTAATCGCCGCAAAAAGGGAGGACATCCCGCGGATTGCGGATATATGCAGAGAATACGGTTTTTCCAAAGTCAGCGCGATAGCCGAAGGCGGGCGGACAAGGCAGCAGTCGGTGTTAAACGGGATAAGGTGCGTTCAGGCCGACACCCGTTATTTCGCTGTCCATGACGGCGCACGCCCGCTGGTGAAGCCTGAGTTGATAGACAAAGTCGTCCGGCATGCGTGGGAGTACGGCGCCGCCGTCGCCGCGGCGAAGTGCAAGGACACGGTTAAAAAAGCGGATACCGCGGGATTTGTTGAGGAAACCCCCGACAGGCGGAGCCTTTGGATTGCGCAGACCCCGCAGGTTTTTGAGAGCGGGCTGTATATCAGGGCGGCCGAGTCGGCTGAAGCGGCCCGCGAGGTTTTCACCGACGACAGCCAGCTTATAGAAAGGCTGGGGCACAGGGTTTTTCTGGTTGAGGGGGACTATGAGAACATCAAAATAACCACTCCGGAGGACATTTTGGTCGCCGAGTGCATAATTAAGTCAAGAAAACAGTTTGCCGCGGGAGAGGAAGGATGAAAATGCGGATTGGGCATGGCTACGACGCGCACCGACTTGTTTCGGACAGGCGGCTTGTGCTGGGCGGGGTGGAAATCCCCTTCAAGAAAGGGCTACTCGGACACTCGGACGCGGACGTTCTAATCCACGCGATTGCGGACGCAATTCTCGGAGCCGCCGCCTTGGGGGATATCGGCTGCAGCTTCCCCGACACCGACCCGAAGCTGTTGAATGCCGACAGCGTTGAGATTCTTAAAAAAGTGGTAAAGGCTGCGGAGGAAAGGGGCTTACGGGTAGGGAATATTGACGCGACCGTAGTCGCTCAGGCGCCAAGGCTGTCCCCGTATATCGGAAAGATGAGGGCGAATATCGCAGCCGCCTGCAATGTTGAGGTTTCGGATGTGAACGTCAAGGCGACCACCGAGGAGCACCTCGGGTTCACCGGCGCCGGCGACGGGATAGCGGCGCACGCGGTGTGCCTGCTGGTAAACAGAGAATAAAAATAAAGCCAGTTATACGCCGGTATAACTGGCTTTTTGTGTTTTTATGTTTTGGCAAAAGGGCGGATTTTTCAAATGCGACGCCGGCTCCACAAAAAGCCGGCTTATTTCGGCTGCATATGGATAATGAAAATGAACGGGCGGATTACCATTTCCGCCTGTTTTTGGTGTCAGGCATTGGAAGCCGGCTGCCGGCGTCCCCCTTTTGAGTTTTTACCCGCGGCGCGGTTGGACAATATCTCAATTGACCTTGTGTGCAGGGGCTGCATATATTGTCGTGAAGAGGCTGAAAAAAAACGAGGTGGAAACTTTGGGCAGCATGTGCTTTTATGTCAGCTCCGTAACCAACGCAATCAGGGGCAAGGAGTTGCTGGATAAAAACGGAATTCGCGCGCATATCAGCCGTCTGGCTGATGAAAATATAAAAAACGGGTGCGGTTACTGTATCTTTGTGTCCTCTGATTATGAGAGAGCGGAGAGTCTTCTTCGCTCCTGCGGGATACGTATACGCGGCGCCAGAAAAATGAATGATTTGAAATGAAAGGCGGCACGGTTTATTTTGACAACGCGGCCACAACCTGGCCTAAACCTTATTCGGTCAGGAAGGCGGTGAACCGGGCGCTTACGGAATACGGGGCAAACCCCGGCAGAAGCGGTTATCCGATGGCGCTGGCCGCCTCACGTCAGGTTTACAGATGCCGCGAACTGGCGGCGGAGTTTTTTAATCTTAACAACCCATCGAATGTGGTGTTTGTCCAAAGCTGCACCATGGCTTTGAACATAGTGATTAAAGGACTGCTTAAAAACGGCGGGCGGGCGGTCGTGTCCGATATGGAGCATAACGCGGTCATGCGGCCCCTTCACGCCGTATCGCCGGGCTATCCCGTATATGATGTGGCGACCGTTTTTCTGGGGGATACAGAGAGAACGCTGGAGTCGTTCGGCAGATGTATCAGGCCCGCCACCCGCGCGATTGTATGCCTTCACGCGTCCAACGTGTTCGGGGTACGGCTGCCGGTGCGGGAAATCGGAATGCTCGCGCGCCGGCACGGGCTTGCCATGGTCGTGGACGCCGCGCAGAGCGCGGGCGTGTTGCCGATTGACATGCAGGCAGACTGCATTGACTACCTGTGCGTGCCCGGGCATAAAGGTCTGTACGGGCCGATGGGTATCGGTATGCTGCTCTGCGGCTCGGACAGGTTTATCCCTCCGCTGCTTGAAGGGGGGACGGGGAGCTTTTCGGCCAGTTTGAGACAGCCGCAGGATTTGCCCGACAGGTTTGAAAGCGGCACCGTGAATACTCCGGGGATACTCGGCCTCGCCGCAGGGATTGAGTTTGTAAAAAGACAGGGGATAAATGAGATTGCGAACAGGGAGATGAGGCTGATATCCTATATATACAGCCGGCTTGAGAGAATGAAGAATATAAGGCTTTATACCCCGAAGCCCGATTTCTCGTGGTCGGCGCCGGTGCTGTCGTTCAACATCGAGGGCCGGCACAGCGAGGAAGTCGCGGACGCTTTAAGCAAGAAAGGGATTGCGGTGCGCGCGGGTCTGCACTGCGCGCCGAACGCGCACAGGAAGTTCGGCACTCTTGACACCGGAACGGTGAGGGTGGCGCCTTCCGCGCATACCACCATGGCCGAGGCAGGGTACCTGTGCGGCGTGATAGAGAGAATGGCGGGGTGAAGTCAGGCCTGCCGGGTCGCGGGGAGGGCCGATGTTGTCGAGAGTAAGTAAATAACGTGTGTAGCTGATGCGTGAGATTTAATCCGCCTTTTCCCGCAAAAGCGCGCAGAAATTCGACATTTGATGACAGGCGTTTGAAAGAGGGCAGTTTTATAACCCGCGATAACCTGACAACGACTATGTAAATATTGAGGATTGCAATAATTACAATTTATGATAAAATTATAGTATTAAAGGGCAATTAGGACGTGAACGAAGGGAAGAAATGCCTGTGGCTGAATGGTTTTCGGAATTATGGGAAAATGTGGTTGCGTTTCTTCGTTCCATAGACTGGTTCAGGGACACGCTGGACGTTGCGCTGGTTGCATTGGTGATATACGGGATAATCAAACTTGTGCGGGATTCGCGCGCTGAACAGCTCCTCAAGGGTATTTTGATTTTCGCCCTTGCTTTTTTCACCGCGTCGCTGCTCAACCTGAAAACCATGTATTATATGCTGAAAGCGGTTTTCGATTACAGCCTTCTTGTGATTATAATCATTTTCCAGCCCGAAATCCGGCGTGCGCTCGAACAGATTGCCCACACAAGGTTCGGAGGTATCAACCTGTTCGGCATCGGGTACGACGAGGCGGAACAGGAAATCAAACGGTGGCAGAAAGCCATTTCGGCCGTCTGTTCCGCAGTGGAGACTCTGCGCAAGCAGAAGATGGGGGCTTTGATTGTTTTTGAAAGGAATACAAAGCTTGGGGAAATAATCAATTCCGGCACCATCATCAACGCCGAGGCCACCCCTGAGCTTATATTGAATATTTTTTACAACAAGGCGCCGCTGCATGACGGCGCGATGATTATACGGGACGGAATTGTATATGCCGCGGGCTGTATCCTCCCCCTGTCCGACAACCCGCAGATAAGCAGGGAGCTCGGTACCCGCCACCGCGCGGGCGTCGGAATGAGCGAGAATTCGGACGCGCTTGTGGTGATTGTGTCCGAGGAGACCGGAGTTGTTTCGATGGCCGCAGATGGCGGTATCAAGCGCAATTATACTATAGAAGCGCTGAGAGTGGCGATTGAAAACGGGATTCTTTGGGACGGAACACACCGGGATAGGAATGGAGAAAATAAAGCGCTCGGCCTGTTTCGGAGGTGGAAGTCCAAATGAAGTTTAACCTGTCGTTCAACAAGCTTCTCCACAACTACAAGCTGATGGTGATTGTTTCGGTTCTTACGGCTCTGGCGATTTGGGCGGCGGTCCATTCGGTCAGCGGCGAAGACGTAATCACCATTTCAAAAACCGCGAATTTAACCCTTGACAACACCTATGTCGGCAGTACGGGTTTAAAGATATTCTCCGGCGCCTCCCTACAGGTTGACATCAAGGTCAGGGGCAGCTTGTTTGTAATATACAAGCTGAACGAATCCAATATCGAAATCAGGGGCGATTTCAACGACATCAAGGGGGTCGGGGACTGGGACGTTACCCTGAGCGCGGCCAAAAGCGGGGACGAAACCGACTACACCATAATCGAGGTAATCCCCAGAAAAGCGAGGGTTTTCTGTGATTACGAGGACTCAAAAACCTTTACGATAACCCCGAACATAAAAAATGTCGCAATCAAGGAGGATACCGGATATCAGCTCGGCCCGCCGGTGGTGCAGGGAGAAGGAATTGAAAACGGAACCATTAAAATCCATGGGCCGAAATCTGTTATAAGCAGGATTGCCGCCATTTCAGCCGAAATTGACCAGCCCGGGACGATTTCGGAGGTTACCACATTTCAGGCAACCCTTGTGGCCTATGACGAAAAAGGGGAGCCGGTGGACATCAGCCTGTGCGAATTTGAGGGGCTGACCAGCGCCGACAACAAGGTCAACGTAATCGTGCCGGTGCATGTTAAGCGCAGGGTGGACTTTACCTATAAGTTCAACAACATACCTTCGGGGCTTAAGAACCTGAGCAATTTCATAAAGGTTTCGCCTTCGCACATCGAGATAATTGGGACTCCGGAACAAGTGGAGACATTCGCCGACGACATTGCCAATCTCGGTACCTTTGATTTCAACCACATCGGGCTTGAAGACAGGCAGAAGAAGATTGAGCTTAACATACCTCAGGGAATTGGGGTAATCGACGGCACCACCGAAGTTACCGTTACGTTTAACATGGAGAACTTCACTTCCAAAACAATTGACTTGGAGATGAATTCAAGTAACACGTCGGTAATCAGAAGGCCGGCCGGACGCAGCTATCAGCTTGCCACCCAGAAAATCGGCGTAAAACTGATTGGCAGCAAGCAGTCCATCGAAAAAATAAAGGCTAGCAACCTGTCCGCGGTTATCGACATGGCGGACGACCCGACCACAGGGGTGCGGGAGTTTCGTGCAATGATAAGGGTGTCCGGCTTTGACGACGTATGGGTTTACTACGGCGAGTCCGAGCCGAGCGGGTATCAAATATATATGAATGTAAGTTAATCTGTAAAAAGCGGCGGGTTCTGCTTGCCGCTTTTTATGAGTTTGCGCTTTAGCCGGCAGCCGAAAAGGCCGCGGGCTAAAGCTGTGTTTTATGTTTATGACCGCGGAAGCGGAATTGGGATAAAGGAGTGTGGAATATGCGGGTTTTGTTTCAAGGCGACAGCATTACAGACGCCGGCCGCGACAGGTCGGACATCCACAATCTGGGAGGCGGTTATCCCTTTATTGCCGCGGGTACGCTAAAGGAAAAATACCCCGAAATCGACTGGGAGTTCATCAATCTCGGTATCAGCGGGAACCGGGCAATCGATTTGCTTAACCGCTGCCAGACGGATTTTATCGAAATCAACCCCGATATCCTCTCAATCCTGATTGGGATAAACGATACGTGGCGGGCATTTGACAGCAACGACCCGACCTCGGCTGAACAGTATGAGAAAAACTACCGCAGTCTGCTTGAAAAGGTCAAAATCCGGACAAACGCCAAGATTATTATGATGGAGCCGTTTTTGCTCCACAATTCGCCGGACAAGGATACGTGGCGCGGGGATTTGAACAAAAAAATTGACGCGGTGCGCCGGCTGGCGCGCGAATTCGCGGACGTGTATGTCCCGCTTGACGGACTGTTCGCCGCCGCGAGCGTTCAAAAAGAGCCCTCTTACTGGGCGGCGGACGGGGTGCACCCGACGGCGGAAGGCGCAAAGCTTATTGCGGCCGCCTACGTCGAAGCAGTGGAAAAACTGGGTGTTGTTATACGTTAGTATCCAACGCAGGGGCTTGGGCGATTTTTCACAGCCGCATAAAAGCAGGGCGGGTACGCTACCCCGCCCTGCTTTTATGGTGCTTGCTTGACTGATTTACTGCATTATTCCTCGTTCCAGCTGTACATCTTACGCAGTTCCCTGCCGACTGCTTCCAGCTGGTGGGAGGCTTCAATCCGCCGGCAGGCGTTGAAATGGGGACGCCCGACGCGGTTTTCGTTAATCCATTTGGAGGCAAATGTGCCGTCCTGAATTTCACTGAGTATTTTCTTCATCTCTTTTTTGGTTTCTTCGGTTATAATCCGCTTGCCGGTCTCGTAATCCCCGAATTCCGCGGTGTCCGATATTGAATAGCGCATGAGTGAAAAGCCGCCCTTGTAAATCAAATCCACAATCAGCTTCATCTCGTGAATGCACTCGAAATACGCGTTTTCGGGTGCATAGCCGGCTTCCACAAGTGTTTCAAAACCCGCTTTCATCAAAGCGGTTACCCCGCCGCAGAGCACCGCCTGCTCGCCGAACAAATCTGTTTCGGTTTCGTCCTTGAATGTGGTTTCAAGCACGCCCGCGCGCGCGCCGCCAATCCCCGCGGCGTAGGCGAGCGCTATGTCGAGCGCCCGGCCGGTCGCGTTCTGGTGGATGGCGACAAGGCAGGGTACCCCTTTGCCGTCAAGGTACTCGCTGCGGACGGTGTGGCCCGGCCCTTTCGGGGCTATCATGAACACGTCGATGTCCGCCGGCGGCACGATTTGCCCGAAATGTATGTTAAAGCCGTGCGCGAACGCCAGCGCCTTGCCCGGCGACAGGTTTGGGGCGATGTCGTTCTTATATAAATCCGCCTGCTTTTCATCGTTGATAAGTATCATGATGATATCCGCGGCCCTGGCCGCTTCGGCGGCGGTCATCACCTTAAGGCCGGCCTGTTCCGCTCTGCCCCAGCTCTTTGAGCCTTTGTAGAGGCCCACGATAACGTTAACCCCGCTGTCGTGCAGGTTGAGCGCATGCGCATGCCCCTGTGAGCCGTACCCGATAACCGCGACCGTCTTGTCCTTCAACAATCCGAGATTGCAGTCGCTCTGATAGTAGATTTTTGCCATTCTGAATACCTCCATCGCCGCTTTGCGGCAGTATTATTATTTTTATAACGGGAAACCGGCGTTGCGGCCGGTTCTGCTTCACCTTTTTGTGGGACGGGTCGCGTTCGGCCCCTTTTCGAGAGCGATAATCCCTGTCCGCACGATTTCCTTTATCCCGTACGGGCGCAGCAGCGCCTCAAGTGTTTCGGTGCGCTCAACGGTATCCGTAAACTCCAAAGTCAGGGTTGTTTTTGTAACGTCCACAATCCTGGCGCCCATCAATTCGGATATACGCATTACCTCGGCGCGCTTTCCGTTGCCTGCCGCAACCTTAATCAGAGACAATGTGCGGGCGATGGTCTCTTTAGGAGCCAGGGTCTTGACCTTGATTACCGGTATCAGCTTGTTCAGTTGTTTTTCAAGCTGTTCGACAACGTATTCGTCCCCTTCGACCACAATTGTCATCCGCGAGATTGCCGGGTCTTCGGTAATGCCGACCGCAAGCGAATCGATATTAAAGCCCCTTCTTGCAAACAGACCCGAAACCTTGGAAAGGACGCCTGCATGATTTTCCACCAGAACGGAAATAGTGTGTTTCAAGCGGAATCCCTCCTCACAAAGATGGATAGTCGGGGTTTACGCTGCATTCAAGCAGGAACGGCTTGTCGTCTTTCAGCATCTGGTCAATCGCCGCCTCTACTTCGCTGTCGGAGGATACCGACAGAGCCTCAATCCCGTACGCTTTGGCGATTGAGACATAATCAGGCTTTCCGTTAAGGCAGACCGCGAATTGACGGCCGCAGTATAACCTGTCCTGCAGCTCGCGCACCATTCCGAGTCGGGTGTTGCGCATTACCACGATTTTAACCCCTAATCCCTCCTGACAGATTGTGCCGAGCTCCATCATACTCATCTGGAAAGCGCCGTCCCCGCATACCGCGCATACCTGCCTGTCGCGCTGGGCGGTCTTGGCGCCGACCGCGCAGGGTATCGAGTAGCCCATTGTGCCCATGCCGCCGGAGGTCAGAAAATATCCGTCCTGAATTAAAAAATTGTTTGCGGACCAAATCTGATTTTGCCCGACGTCCGCACAGAGAATGCTGTCTGGCCGCATTTTGCGGGACAGGGCGCGCATGAACAGTTTTGGCTCCACAAATCCTTCCACAGGCTGGGTATTGGGCTCAAAGTACCGCGCCTTGCGCTCGGTAACCTGCTGCACCCATTCCTGCGGGGCTTCCCAAATGCAGTTGCGGATGAATTCCGCCAGCACCAGCTTCAAATCGCCCACAATCGGGATGTGGGCGGGCATATTCTTGCCGATTTCCGCCGGGTCGATGTCAATATGTATGATGGTGGCGCGTTCGGCGACCTGCCCCGGCGCAGCGACCGCCCTGTCCCCGACTCTGGCGCCTGCAAGGATTACAAGGTCGGCGTCGCGGATGGCCTTGTTTGCCGGCACGCAGCCGTGGCTGCCCAGCATTCCCATGTTCAGCCGGTGTTCGGACGGCAGGGCGCCTATCCCCATCATTGTGGATATAACAGGTATATTGCACTGCTCGGCGAACTGCCGGAGTTCACCGCGGGCTTTTGCCGAAAAAACCCCTCCGCCGGCGCAGATGACCGGGCGGCTGCTTGATTTTATGGCCTCGATTGCCTTTCTTATCTGAAGGGAATGGCCCTGAGTGCTTGGCTTGTATCCGATGATGTCCACCGGGGTGTCGTAGTCAAAATCTTTGATTTCGGCTTTCTGCATGTCAATCGGCACGTCGATAAGCACCGGACCCGGTCTGCCGGTGGATGCGATATGAAAAGCCTCTTTAAAAATACGAGGTATTTCGTTTGCGTTCTTGACGAGATAAGAGTGTTTTGTAAACGGCTCGGCGGCGCCCGTTATGTCGGCTTCCTGAAACACGTCGCGCCCCAGAAGGTCGCTGCGCACCTGTCCGGTAATCACGACAAGCGCGATTGAATCCATATATGCGGACGCTATCCCGGTCAGCAGGTTGGTGGCGCCCGGGCCGGAAGTGGCAATGCAGACGCCCGGCTTGCCCGACACACGGGAATAGCCGCTCGCGGAGTGCGCCGCGTTCTGCTCGGTGCGCACCAGCACGTGTCTGATACTACTGCCCGACAGCGCGTCGTAAAAAGGGCAGATGGCGGCCCCCGGATAGCCGAACGCTACCCGAACGCCTTCCATTTCCAAACACTTTACCATTGCTTGTGCTCCGGTCATCTCCAAATCCTCACATTCGCTGGATGGTTGTGGCTGAATAATTCTGAAACTCTATTATATCCATATTTTTTTCGCGCGTCAATACTTTTGAAATCAAAGGGAGTCCGCCGGGTGGGGGCTTGGGATAATCCAAACGGTTGGAGGTTGTTAAAATGAGCCTGTTTATAACAATTTGCGGGTGTTAAGACGGGTGTTTTTAAATAGAATTAGGGCTGACACACAACCTGCGATTGTGCGTCAGCCCCTTTTTATAGGCTATTGCCGGTTTTGGCGCTTTCTTCCGCGCCAGAAACCCTGTTATATCCCCTGACCCCGCCCGTTATTCCCGTATCCGTTCAGGGCTGTTCCTGCCCGTGGGTTATCCGCCTTGTTTTGTCCGAAGCATTCGCGGGCAGACAAGGCCGGCCAGCCCCTCATTTTATTTTATGCGGGATTTGGTTTTTGGTGAATTCTGTGTTTTGCCGCCAAAAAGGCTTGCTATGGGACAGGTGGCTTTTGCCTATTCTTCGCCGCCGGGGTTTAAGGCGGCTCTGGCTTTCTTTGCCTTGATTTCAGCGCCAATCCAGATAATCAGCGGCAGGATTATCTGAAAAACAGCGCTGTAATACCTGTAAGCGATAAACGCATTGACAAACATCTTCATCACGTTGTTGAAAATGAAGTAGCTTAGCGCGACCGAGATTATGCTTATCGGTATTACGGCCGTTTTATAGCTTTTGATGTTAAAGAGCTTTGCAGTGCCGATTGCCGAGCCCAGTATGCAGACCGAGATTTTCAAAAACCCGCCGAGGTAAAAATTGCTGGTAATGGACGCGTCAAGCCTTGTCAGGAAGGCCCCTATTCTTACTATCCGCATTGTCGAATATGACGGGAACAAATGGGATTTGAGGGTCGGTACGTCCAAGACGAACAGGTTACGCAGAAGGGTTATCAGCAAAAGTATACCGGCGAAAATAAGGCCGAGCAGATATATCTTATACGGACTGTCTTTTTTCCTGACCGATGACGCTAAGGACAAAAACAGAACTGTTTCGCCGTACGGGAAGGAGAACAGGGATGTCGCGGCGTTAGTTATGGTTTTAAAATCGTTTTTCATTACCGGCAGGATGTTTGAAAAATCCATTACCGGAAGGCATATTATAATTGTCAGCCCCACTATGAATACTGTAACCGGCAGCGCAATCGCGCACCATTTGCCCAGCCCCTGTATCCCTTTGAACGCGATGTAGGCGCTGACCGCGGAAAGAAGGATTAACACCGCGAGCTGCGGGGTTTCGGGCATTATTGCGATTTGGACGAATTCAGAGAAATTCCGAAAGACAAGTGAGGCCAGCAGGATAGAATACAGCACGAATAAAAGGATTATAATCCTGCCGCTTATATTCCCAAACACCGACAGCGCGATATCGAATAAATCGCAGTTTTGATACAGCTTCATTATCCTGGCGTAAATCAAAACAAACGGGACGGCGGCGGTAATCGCGATAATCATCGCAATCCATGTATCCTGCTCGGCACCGTTTATATTCCGTTCGCTGACAAAAAAACAAGAGATTTTCGCCAAAGCGAAACCTTTTGCTTTTAATGGCGCTTTTGCGTGAGAAAGGGGCCGTTGCTCAACTTTCGTTTTGCAACAGCCCCTATGATTGCGGCGCGGTTTTACTGATTGTTTTTGGGGCCGCCGTTATCTGTCTGCGCGGGGGTATCGGTCTCAGTTTTAATTACGGCAATTCTTCTTTTTTTTCTGCGCCTGATTGACAGGCAGATAATCAGCAGAATGATGACCGCGATAGCCGCAATAATGACGAAATACGGCAGGGAGCTGACAAACCAGATAAAGAAACTGCGCGCGGCTTTGCCGATTGCTTGGATATTCTCCGAAAGGTTGCCGCCGATTTCCTGCCACAGGCCGATGTTTTTGGTGGGGGTTTCGCGTTCAACCTCCTGAATTTCCATGGTAACCGTGCTGTATTCAATCAGGTCGTCGTATGTCCTGATTTTTGACTCATAAGATTCAAGCTGGTACCTGACGTCGGTGAGCGCTTTTTGTATGGAGAGGATATCGTCCAGCCTTTCCGCTTTTTTCAGCAGCGCGAGCAGGCTCTCCTCCTCGGCTTTAAGCGCCCTGATACGGCTTTCTATGTCCACATAGTCCATCGTAACGTCGCGGACGCTTTCCTTTTTGGATTTCACAGCCGCAAGTGTTGAAACCTGATTTGTGAAATCGTCGAGTTTGTCTGCCGGTATCCGCGCGACGATTAATGCGTAGCGGTTTGCGCCGTAATCGGTGCTTCCGCTGACGTCTGATTTTTGGATATACCCGCCGAGGCGGTTGATTTCCTTTTCAAGGTTTGAAATGAATTTATCGAATTCCTTTGTTTCAATCTCAAGCTCGGAATCCTTAATCAGCTTGCGGGTTTTTATATCCTTAATCTGGTTTTCGGATTTTTCCTCTGTCGCGGTTACGTCGTCTGCAACCTCATTGATGTAATACCCGCCGCCGTCTGACCTGCCGATTTTTTCGCCAATCGGAGCAGCCCCGTTGCAGGCCGCCGCCAGAACGCAGACAATCAGGATAACAGATACAAACAATAATTTGCGCTTCAATACTACCCCTCCTTCAATACTGATACTGCTGCAGATACCCTAAACCCGTTAATGACCGTTCGGCCCGGTTTGGCACAATTCCTGTTAAAATCAGTATAGCACGAATGCCGGATAAATGCCATGCAATATTCGGGCTGCGCAGGTTTCATTACCGCCGCCGGGTCAGAGCCGCCAGTATTTGCGGTCCAGGCTGCGGTACTGCACGGATTCGGCAAGGTGCGCGGTGTCTATGATTTCCGACTTGTCGAGGTCGGCTATGGTGCGCGCCACCTTCAGCAGCCGGTCGTATGCCCTTGCGGACAGACCAAGCCTGTCAAACACATTTTTGAGCATTGCCGACGCCGCGTCGGTCAGCGGGCACGCTTTCCTCAGCATCCCTGACGGTATGCGGGCGTTGCTGGTAATATTCGCGCCTTTGAACCGGTCAAGCTGGATTGCGCGCGCGGCATTCACCCTTTCGCGGATGGCAGCCGAGCTTTCGGATTTCAGGTTGGACGAGAGCTGTTCGTACTCAACCGGCGGGACTTCCACATGCAAATCAATCCTGTCAAGCAGAGGGCCGGAAATCCGCGACAGATATGAACTGCGAACGGCGGGCGAACACTTGCATAGCCTTGTCGGGTGGCCGAAATAGCCGCAGGGGCACGGGTTCATTGCGGCGACCAGCATGAATGAGCAGGGGTAAGTCAGGGAGGCGCTGACCCGCGAGATGGTAACGAAATTATCCTCTAGCGGCTGTCTTAACGATTCCATCGCTACACGGGAAAATTCGGGGAACTCGTCCAAAAAGAGCACGCCGTTGTGCGCCAGCGAGGCCTCGCCTGGCCGGGGTATGCTGCCGCCGCCTGTCAGTCCGGCGACTGAAACGCCGTGATGCGGGGAGCGAAACGGCCGGCTTTTTAAAAGCCCCGCCCCGCCCGGCAGGGTACCCGCGATTGAATGTATTTTTGTGGTGTCCAGCGCTTCTGCCTGCGTCATATCCGGCAGGATTGAGGGCAGCCTGCGCGCCAGCATGCTTTTGCCCGACCCCGGCGGCCCGATAAGCAGAATGTTGTGCGAGCCCGCCGCCGCTACTTCGAGCGCCCTGCGCGCGGCCGCCTGCCCGCACACGTCCGAAAAATCGGGGGCGGCGGGGTTCGACACAAAGAGGTTGGGGAAATCTTCGGGTTTTGCGGGCGCAATCGGGCTGGTGCCCGTTAAATGCCCGATTAGCCCGGACACTGAAGAAACAGGGATTACGTCAATCCCGTCGACTACGGCGCCTTCGGCCGCGTTGCCCGACGGCACGATTACCTGCTTTAAGCCGGCGTACCTTGCCGCGATTACCATCGGCAAAACTCCGCGGATAGGGCGCACTTCCCCGTCCAGCGAGAGTTCGCCGACAAAAGCCGAGCTGTCCAAATCCACATTCAGTTGTCCGCTTGCCCGCAGCAGCGCGAGCAGCAGCGGGAGGTCGTAAACAGAGCCTTCCTTGCGCACGTCGGCGGGAGCGAGATTTACCGTAATCCGGCTTACCGGGTATGTAAAGCCGCAGTTCTTAATCGAGGAACGCACGCGGTCCCGCGACTCGCGCACTGCGGCGCCGGGCAGCCCGACCACGTCAAATCCGGGAAGCCCCTGCGAAATATCGGCCTCGACTTCAATCGGGAAACCGTCTATGCCGAGCAACCCCAAGCTCTTAACCCGTGCAAACACCATTTTTCCCCCTTAATATCCATTTATCGGAATTATAACTCATTTTTTGCAATATGTAAACAAACAGGAAGAGTTTTAGAGGATAAACCGTATTGCGATTTAACAGGGCGGCGGCCGCCGGAGCAAAGCCGGATACAGCAAAAAAGCGGGCGGGAAAAGATGTTTTGATTTTTAGGCGGCAATCAATTATAATAATAACATAAAAGGCGGAAAACCCCGCCGTTGTTGCGGACGGTTTATTTTAATTGTGTAAAGGAGAAGAAGTATGAAAAAGTATGTTTGCACTATATGCGGTTATGAATACGACCCCGCCGTCGGGGTAGAGGAGCAGGGGATTGCTCCGGGCACCGCATTTGAAGACCTGCCCGACGATTTTGTATGCCCGGTTTGCGGCGCCGGCAAGGATATGTTCGAGCCTGCTGAATAAACTCAGATTGAAAAGCCCCGCGTGCGCTGCACGCGGGGCTTTTTCAGTAAACCGGCGGCGCCGCTGTGTTTAAGCGCGCGGCGAAATATATATCGCAGAACAAAAGAGAACTCCAAAAAGGGTTCTCTTTTTTGTTCTACTTTTCAAGCTTGTCTCATATTCTATAACCGAGGTGAGACAGGCATGGACGGGTTCATGCAGGCGGCGGCGTATCTGCCGGAAAGTCTGAGAAACGCGCTTACAAAGCTGCCGCAAAGGATTAAGGCGAGCATACAGGAAATCAGGCTGCGCGCCGGAGCGCCGGTGATGTTATCGGCCTTTGACGGTGAGTGGATGGTTAATTCTGACGGCACAGGGATTTGCCGCGACACTGAAGACCCGCTGATGAGCACCAAACATCAGATTGAAGAATGTTTTATGATGTTGTGCGAATACTCGGTGCATACCCATCAGCATGAGATATGCTGCGGGTTTGTTACGGCCCGGTGCGGGTGCCGCGCTGGGATTGCCGGCACCGCGGTGGTTGAAAACGGCAGGGTGATATCCTACCGGAACATAACTTCGATTTGTATCAGGGTCGCAAGGCGGCACAGCGGCTGCGCGGCAGAGCTTTTATCGGTGATTTCAAGCGGCTCGGCTGTCAAAAGCGCGCTGATTTGCGGGGAGCCGTCCAGCGGAAAGACCAGCCTGCTTAAAGACTTGGCATGGCAGCTTTCGGCGGGGAAAGGCGGGCGCAGGTGGAGGGCGGCGGTCGTGGATGAAAGGGGAGAATTGTCCGGCGGGGCAAAGCTCGAATACTGCGACGTTTTATCCGGCTGCCCGAAGGCGGCGGGAATTCAGCAGGCGGTAAGGTGTCTGGCGCCGGACGTGGTAATATTCGACGAGCTTGGGACGTCGGAGGAAACCCGCGCCGTTCTCGAAGGGCTGAATTCGGGCGTTTTCGCTATATCCTCCGCCCACTGCCGCGACGAGAGCTCCCTGCTCCGTCGGCCGCCGCTTGTGCTGGCTTTGGAATCGGGCGCGTTTGAGCTGGTGGTTTTTCTCAAAGGGCGGGGTGCGCCCGGCCAAATATCAAGGGTTGTGAAGGCGGGGGATATTCTTGCTGAAAATAACAGGCCTGATACTGGTGTTTTTAGCCGGGACATCTGCAGGGCTGATGGGCTTTTTGTCCCTGCACCGGCGCGTAACGTCGTTTGAGCAGATGGAAAGGCTTGTATCCTTTATCGAGACTCAAATCAGGTATTCGGGCGCTCCGGTATATGAGATTTTACAAAAGGCGTCAAAATCGGATTTTGGAAAGCTTAAGTTTTTGCAAAAAGCGGCCGACTTGATACGCGGCGGTCTAAAACCCGATATTGCATGGGAAAGCGCAATCAACCTGTACTGCGACGACGTCGGGTTTACCGCCGACGACCGCGGGCTGGTCTTTGATTTCGGCAAGGGATTGGGCAGCAGCGATACCGAAGGGCAGTTAAGGCACTGCGAAACGTACCGGCGGCTTTTTTCGGACAGGCTTAAGAGGGCCAGAACCGACGCCCAATACAAAGGCAGGCTGTATATAACCCTCGGAATTTGCGGCGGATTAGGTGCGGCGTTATTGATGTTGTAGGGATAGCCTTACCGAAAGGAAGGTCTTAAAATGGATGTTGATTTAATATTTAAAATTGCCGCTGTCGGTATTATTGTTGCGGTTTTAAATCAGGTGTTAATCAGGTCCGGCAGGGAAGAACAGGCGATGCTGACCACACTTGCCGGATTGATTGTTGTTTTATCGATTATTGTAGGCGAGATAAGTGAGCTGTTCAGAACAGTTAAGTCTGTTTTCGGGTTGTAGGAAATGAACGCGGCTGCGGTTGTCGGGATTACGGTGCTTGCGGCATTTTTGGCGCTGCTTGTGCGCCGGCACTACCCTGAATACGGGATGGCAGTAAGCCTGCTTGCCGGGATGCTGGTGCTGGGTCTTGTAATCGGCTGGGCGATGCCTGTAATCGGCAGGCTTCAGGCGCTTTTGGAGACCGCCTCCCCTTCGCCGGAATACGGTTTGATTGTATTCAAGGCGCTTGGGATAGGCCTGCTGGCGCAGCTTTCCGCGGACGCGTGCAGGGACGCAGGCGAAAACGCGCTTGCCGAAAAGGCGGAGCTTGCGGGCAAGATTTCAATGCTGGCGCTCGCGCTGCCCCTGTTTGAAAAAATCGCGGAGCTTGCGGCCGAGTTGATGGACGGAGGGGGAGCGGGTTGAAAATCTGCGTAAAGGCCGCGGCGCTGGCCGCGTTATTGGCGCTTTTAACCGGTTTTTCCGCTTTGGCGCAGGACGGCGCCGGCGGCGATAATCTTGAGCAGATGTATTACGAACAGCTGAAAGCCAGCGGGGCGGAACAGCTGTGGGAGTCCCTGCCGCCCGAAACCCTCGATTTGCTTGACAGGATAGGAATTGACAGCTTTGACCCCGGCGCGTATACGGGAATAAGGCCGGAAAATGTCGCGGACAACCTTCTTCTGCTGCTGAATAAAAGCTCCGCCGGCCCGATAAGGGCGGCCGCGGTACTACTGGGGATTGTGCTGCTGTATGCCTTGATTGAGAGCATGAGGCAGGCGGTGAAGGAAGAGACGGTTTCAAAGGTTTACGGCGTAATCTGCGCTTTCGCGGCGTGCGCGGCTTTGATTATCCCGGTTGCCGGGTGCATAAAAAACGTCGCCAGAGCCGCCGAAAGCTCGACGGTTCTGATGTTGAGCTTTGTGCCGGTATTCGCCGGCATAATGCTGGTTTCGGGGCAGGCGGTAACCGCGGCGTCCTATCAATCGGCGATGCTGTTCGCTGTCGAGCTGATTTCGATTGCCGCGACTGAGCTTATTGTGCCGCTGATGACGGTTTCGCTTGCTTTGAGCGCTACCGGCTCGGTAACCCCCGATTTAAAGCTCGGCGCGGCCGGCGGGCTGATAAACAAGTCCTGCGGCTGGCTGTTGGGGATTGCCGCGACAGTCTTTACCGGGCTTATGGCCGTTCAGGGATTGATTAGCGCCGCCGCGGACGACCTGACCACCCGCACCGTCAAATTCTCGCTCGGCGCGTTTGTGCCGGTGGTGGGGAGCGCGCTGGGCGAGGCATTGAACACGGTCAGGGGGTGCCTTAGCCTTTTAAAATCCACTCTCGGAGGGTTCGGGGTTATCGCGATAGCGCTGATAGCCCTTCCGCCGATTATAGAGTGCGTAATCTGGCTTATTACGCTGGGTTTTCTGAACATGGCGGCCGAGATGTTTTCACTGTCTTCGGTTTCCGCGCTGTTTAAAGCTGTGCAGGGCGTGCTTAAAACCCTTGTCGCCGTTCTTTTGTCATGCTCGATGTTTATGATTGTGGCGACCACCGTGGTAACTCTGGCGGGAGGGGGAGGCAGATGAACGGGATTGTCAGATGGGCGGCGGCGCTGTGCACAACGGCTGTCGGGTGTGCGGCGGTTCAAATCCTTGCTCCCAAAAAAGGTATCGGCAAAATCTTCAGAATGGTTCTGGCGGCGTTTTTCCTGTGCTGCATGATTGCGCCGCTGCTGTCGTCAAAACCGGTATTAAACCTTGGGGCAAGCGGCTTTAAAAGCCAAATCTCTGCCGACCGGATACAAGCGCAGGTTTACCGGCAGTTCAAACAGCAGGTTACCGCGGCGCTTTTTGCAAAAATCAGTCAGGTGTTCAAAAGCTATGATATCGCCCTGACAAAAGTTGATTTAAATATGGATATCGCGGACGACCAGAGCATATATATTACCGACGTTGTCCTTTATCTTGACAGCAAAAGCCGCACCAAAGCGATTGCTGCAAAACAGCTTGCCGAGGAAATCCTCGGCGTTAAAGTTAATATCTTGGTGTCCGAGGATTGACCTGCCGCTTTGCGGCAGGCAGAAAACGGTATTGAAAACTAACAAGCGGCAGTCGCAATCAAAGCAAAAAGGTGAAGAAGTATGAAGGGGAATTCAGGCAGCCTGAATGCCAAAAAGGGGATACTCGCATTTTTCAAAAGCAAAAAGGGAATTAATGCGGTAGTCGCTATCGGGTTAATCGGGATGCTGCTGATTTTCCTGTCGACTCTGTTTCCGGGCAGGGATAAGCCGGTCGAGAAGGGTTTAAAAGCTTCGATGACGGCCGAGGAGTTTGTGTCAAAAACCGAAAAAAAGCTGTCGCAGATAATCCGCAGCATAGAGGGCGCGGGGGAATGCCGCGTGATGGTAACCCTTGAAAACGGGGTGGAATACGTGTATGCGCGCGAGCAGGACATAAACACCGACAGGAAGGAAGACGACAGCGGAAAATCCGAGCGGGACGGTAAAAGGGAATCAATCATCATAGTGGATACCGAAAACGGGCGGCAGGGTCTGCTGGTTACCGAAATCCAGCCCACCGTCAAGGGGGTGGTGGTGGTCTGTCAGGGCGGGGATGACCCGGTTGTTCAGGAGAGGATTGCAAGCCTTGTAACCACCGCGCTCAACATATCCTCAAAAAGAGTGTGCGTAACTAAATTGTCCGATTAAATATACAGCCAATGACGAAAGGATTGAATCAGTATGAGCGGTATTTTCGGCAAAAAACAGATAATGCTTGCGGTGCTTGTGCTTGCGCTGGGGGTCGCGGTTTACCTTAACTATTACTTTTCAACCCGCAACCCGATTACCACCGACGCAAGCGCCATAACAAGCTCGAAAAACCTCGGGGACGCAAAATTCGTAGACAACCCGTCTGCCGTCGGGCCATCGGATAAGACCGGCGATAAGGCGGCGGATTCGTCCGATTATTTCGCGCAGGCGCAAAAAAACCGGGAAAATGCCCGACAGGAGGCGATTGACATCATTCGGGATTTAATCAATAACGCAAAAGCAAACAAGGAAACGCAGCAGCAGGCATTGGAAAAGGCCGCGGCAATAGCCGCCGCGGTTGAGCAGGAGAGCAAAATCGAAAGCCTGATAAAAGCAAAAGGCTTTCAGGACTGCATCGCGTTTATCGAAGACGACCAATGCAGCGTTGTGGTGAGGGCGGCGGAACTGAATGAGGCGCAGGCGCTGCAGATTGCCGAAATCGTAACCGCGCAGTCCAAAGTACCCGCGCAAAACGTCAGAATTGTAACAGTGAAGTGATTTAAGCTTATAACTGGTATGCCGTGATGGGCAAAACGGCATACATATCAAACAGAGCTTTCGTAATTGTACAGGTGTCAATAAGCGTTGGCACTTGTACATTTATTGTAATTGACCAAAAATTATTCTCCTTGATTTTTTGACGGCGTGTGTATATAATAATATACGGTAACAAGGTTTTTTTCGTGTGCTCTGGGGCATGCGGACGGTCGGGTCCTGTGCGATGGTGCGCCGTGAACCATGTCAGGCGGGGAACCGAGCAGCATTAAGCGGTTGCTTCCGTGCGCCGCAGTAAACCTGCCCGTTCGTATGCCCGAGGGCATGTTTTTTAAAATTGTCGTTGAAGGGGGATGGCCATGTATCAGGTGCTTTACCGGAAATGGCGGCCGCAAACCTTTTCGGACGTATGCGGACAGTCCATGATAACCGCCGCATTGAAAAACGGGCTGCGGGCCGGGCGGATTGCGCACGCCTACCTGTTCACCGGTTCGCGCGGCACCGGAAAGACCACCTGCGCCAAAATCCTCGCCAAGGCGGTTAACTGCCTTGATTTGCAGGACGGCGAACCCTGCAACCGCTGTGTTAACTGCAAAGGGATTGGCGACGGCACCATTCTGGACGTTGTTGAGATGGACGCGGCGTCCAACAACAGGGTTGACGATATCCGGGCTTTGCTGGAAGAAGTCAATTTCACCCCTTCCGCCGCGCGGTACAGAGTATATATAGTGGACGAAGTCCACATGCTGACGCCAAACGCCGCCAACGCGTTCCTCAAAACCCTTGAGGAGCCGCCGGCACACGTCGTTTTTGTGCTTGCCACCACAGAGGTGCACAAATTGCCCGCGACAATCGTCTCGCGCTGCCAGAGGTTCGATTTTATGCGGCTTTCACCCGGCGATATCGTCGCGCGGATTAACCATATCGCAGAACACGAGAATTTCACCATAACCGAGGACGCCGCCTTTCTCATCGCAAGGCTTGCGGACGGCAGCATGAGGGACGCGCTCTCCCTGCTGGACAAATGCATATCTCGCAGCGGGGAAGTTGACGCGGACGTGGTCGCCGGGGTCGCGGGGCTTGTGGGGAATGATTATCTGTTCGAGCTGTCCAAAGCCGTAAGGGAAAAGGACAGCGCGTCGGCGCTTTCTATAATCGGCGGTTTGCATGAATCCTCGCACGACATGGAGAGATTGTGCTCCGAGCTTACCGAGTTTTACCGCAACCTGATGATAGCCAAAAGCGTGCGAAATCCGGAGAGCCTGATTACGGCGACTCCCTCCGAACTTGAGCGGCTCCGCGCCGAGGCAGGCTGTTATGAACTGCCTGAGCTTTTGCACTGTATCGAGACTTTGCAAAACGCGCTTGAGCGCATAAATTACGGGGTTACCCGCAAAATTGTAATGGAGATGGCGGTTTTGCGCCTGTGCTCACCGCAGCTTGACGCCACCGCGGAATCCCTGCACAGGCGGGTTTGCGCTTTGGAGTCGGCGGCAAAGGCCGGACGTGTTTTGGCGGTACAGAGCGATGTTGCCGAGCCTGTAAGCCAGCCTGCAAAACCCGAAAAGACAGCCGCCAAGCCCGCGGATGCAAAAAAACCGGCTGACACCAAAAAACCCGCTGCGCCCGCAGCGGACGAAGAAAAGGAAGAGGAAACCGAGTTCCCCGGCTGGGGGGACGTGCTGGAAATCCTTGGGGCTTCGTGCCATCCGCTGTACGGGGTTCTTCAGGGTTCATCTGCGTACCTGCGCGGGGATTTTGTCCTCATCGACACCGACAACGAGCTTTTTAAATCGCTGGTTGTCCGCGACGGCAACAAAAAGGTGCTGGCCGAAGCGATAAAACAGGTTACCGGGCGGGATTACAGGATTGGGGTCAAGAAAAAGTCCGCCGCCAGAACCGAGACCACGCAGGACGCCCTTTCCGAGTTCATCCGCACCAGCGCCGACATGGGCGTAAAAGTTGATGTGAAATAATACGGATATAAGGAGAGATTCTGATGAAAGCTAGGCTCCCCGATGGCTTTTCAGGCAAGGGGCAGGGAAACATGCAGAACATGCTGAAACAGGCAAAAAAGCTGCAGGATGAAATGGCGGCGCTTCAGGAGGAACTGGATAAACGTGAGTACAGCGCCTCTGTAGGCGGAGGGGCTGTTACCGCGACGGTTACCGGGAAGCATATTGTTACTGCGCTTGAGATAAAGCACGAAGTGGTCGACCCCGATGACGTCGAAATGCTGTCCGACCTTGTTATGGCGGCCGTGAACGAAGCCATACGCAAGGCGGACAAAAGCACTCAGGCTGAAATGGCCAGGATTTCCGGCGGACTTTCATTGCCGGGGTTGTTCTGATGATGCTGCATTTGGCGGCGCCGCTGGCGCAACTTATTGAGAATTTGCAACGTCTTCCGGGGATTGGCCAGAAATCGGCGCAGAGATTGGCGTTTCACATACTTAATATGGGGGAAAAGGACGCTGCCGAACTCACGCAATCTATTGCAAAGGCGCGCGAGAAAATCCGCGAGTGCTCGGTCTGCTGCAACCTGACCGAACATGAGCTTTGCCCGGTATGCAGCGCGGACGGGCGGGACAGGAGCACCATCTGCGTGGTCGAGGACGCGCGGGACGTGCTCGCGCTTGAGCGCACCGGAGAATACCACGGGCTTTATCATGTTCTGCATGGGACAATCTCTCCGATGGACGGGGTCGGCCCCGAACAGCTCAGGATTAAACAGCTTTTGACAAGGGTCGCGGAAGACGACGTCGCCGAAGTCATCATGGCGACCAACCCGACTGTCGAGGGGGATGCGACCGCGATGTATATTTCAAAGCTGCTGTCCCCGTTCGGGATAAAGGTAACCAGACTCGCATACGGTATCCCGGTGGGCGGGGACCTCGAATATGCTGACGAGGTTACCCTGCGGCGTTCCCTTGAGGGCCGCGGCCCGATATAAGCATTAACATAAAATCGGGGAAGGTGGCTTGAGATGGCAAATAAGCCCGACAACATAAAAACGATAGCGACAAATAAAAAGGCTTTCCATGATTATTTTGTGGAAGAAACCATTGAAGCCGGTATAGCGCTTGCCGGGACCGAGGTCAAGTCCATCCGGCAGGGCGCGGTCAACCTTAAGGACGCGTGGTGTTCGATTGAAGGCGGCGAGGCATTTGTCAACGGTATGCATATCAGCCCCTACGAAAAGGGAAACATTTTCAACAAGCAGCCTTTAAGGCAGCGCAAGCTCCTTCTGCATAAAAAGGAAATCCACCGGCTTTACGGCCGGATTAAACAGCAGGGATATACCCTGATACCCCTGTCTTTGTACTTTAAAGGCTCGATAGTAAAGGTTCAGTTAGGGCTGTGTAAGGGCAAAAAGCTGTATGACAAACGTGAGGACGCTGCCCGCCGCGAAATGAAACGGGAGGCGGACAGGGCGTTGAAAGAAAGGTATCCGGGCTGAAAAGGGAGCGGGTCAAAACCGCTCCCTTTTGATGTGTTTGGCATGGTCGAGACTGGCCGCGCATATATTTAATTAAAAGCAGCAGGTTTGAAAAGGGGAGCGGAGAGTATGAAGGTGGGGAGGTATTATGTGCTGAACAAATACCATGCCCTGCTCGCCGTTGCCGCTGTTTTCGCCCTGGCCGCGGCAGTGGTGGCGTTGGCGGGCTCGATACCGGCCGCGCTGGCGTCTTTGACCGCAACCCCGCGGGAAAAAAGGGTAATCCGATGCACAGACCGCCCGGACAACGTGGTATGCCTGACCTTTGACGCCTACGGCTCGGACGACAATATCAGTCAGATATGCGACATACTCTCAGAACACGGCGTAAGGGCGACTTTTTTTGTAACTGGCGCATGGGCTTCAAGGTTTTCCGATAGCGCCGCGCTGCTACACGAAAGCGGGCACAGCATTATGAACTCGTCGGACAATGTGTCGGGGCTTGCCCTGCTGCCCAAAGCAAAAATAATCGAGAAAATAAACAGGTGCGGGGATATTATAGAGGCGGTTACGGGCGAAAGGCCGGCGTTTTTCAGGCCCCCTGACGGGGAATACAGCGAGAGCCTCTTTAATGCGCTGTCCGAGTTTGAAATGCTGCCGGTAGGCTGGGACGTGGACAGCTATGATGACAAAGGGCTTGACAAAGAAGGGATAGTAAAGCGGGTAACCTCCCTTGTTTCGCCGGGCTCCATCGTAAGATTTAATGTGGACGGCGAGAACACCGTCAAAGCGCTGCCGGACGTTTTAGCAAAGCTTAAGGAGAAAGGGTTCAGGTTTTTCACCATACCCGAAATGGTTTATACCGAAAACTATATGATTGACAGTCAGGGGCGGCAGGTTGCGATAAAAAAATAGGGGCACACAAAAAAACGCCGCGGCATGTTTGCCGCGGCGTTTTTTGAGCTGAATTTACATTACTAATGTTGCGATACGGATTGCAAAGAGTGCGGCGCATACGTACATGACGGGATGAATGTCGCGGAACTTACCGGTAACCAGCTTGAGGATAACCCATGTAAGCATACCGAACATGATACCATTTGCGATAGAGTAAGTAAACGGCATCATAACGATTGCGACAAAGCCGCCCAGCACATCCGCCATATCACCTTCAAACTTCATGTTAAGCACGGCCGACATCATAAGCAGCCCGACAAAGACCAATGCCGGAGCCGTGGCAAAAGAGGGGATTGCGAGGAATATGGGGGAGAGGAACAGGGCAACTATGAACATACCGGCTGTTACCAGAGCGGTAAGTCCTGTGCGGCCGCCTTCAGCGACACCGGCGCTGCTTTCGACATAGCTGGTAACAGTAGACGTGCCGAGGATTGCTCCCGCAACTGTGCCGATAGCGTCCGAAAGCAGTGCGCGGCCGGCGCGGGGGAGCTTGCCCTCTTCATCTAAAAGGTTGCCTTTGCTGGCGACCCCAATCAATGTTCCGACTGTATCAAACAAGTCGACAAAAAGGAACGCGAATACTATAACGGCAAAGTCAATAAAGTTCTTTGACACATAGCTGAAATCAAACTTGAAGAATGTGGGAGCGACAGACGGCGGGATAATGTCTTCAACGCCCTTGAAGGAAGGAATAAGCGAAAAATTGCCTGCGTCAACGTCAACAACATACCATCCGCCAAGCTCCGCGAAAATTCCTAAAACCCAAGTAATCAGAATACCCCAAAGGACAGCGCCTTTAACCTTGAAATGATGCATTACCGCGATTGCGAGCAAGCCGACAAATGCGAGAACAACAGGAGCGGCCGACAGGTCGCCCAGCGTAACCAGGGTTGCGGGGTCGTCCTTCATGATACCGGCGCCCTCAAGCCCGATGATGGTGATGAACAGGCCGATACCGGCGGTGATACCGAGCTTAAGGTTGGTGGGAACAGCGTTTACCAGTGATTCGCGGAACTTGAAAAGCGACAGGATGATGAAGATGATACCTTCGACCAGAATGGCCGTTAATGCGATTTTCCAAGGGTCATTGATACCCTGCTGCGCCAGACTCGGAACAACCACAAAAGCAAAATATGCGTTTAGCCCCATGCCCGAAGCGAGCGCCACAGGATAATTTGCGAATACACCCATAATAAGGGTCGCAAATGCGGCCGAGATTGCGGTTGCCGTAAATACCGCGCCCCTATCCATACCAGCCGCAGACAGTATTGACGGGTTGACGGCCAGAATGTAGGCCATCGCAAGGAATGTAGTCAGACCCGCGATAACTTCAGTGCGCACATTTGTCCCGTTCTCCTTGAGTTTGAAGAACTTTTCCATACACTCTCTCCTCATTTCCATCCTTTTTATCTTTTCCCCCATATCTTGGGAAAATCCATGTTTCAAGTATAGGATATAATTAATAAAAAATCAATAAGTTGGTCAAAGTTTGTTAATAAAAATATCCTGTCGTTGTTTAATATTTTTTATCTAATATTAATAACTTTTTTTATCTGTTGGCGAAAAATATCTTTAAAATTGACATTTTTGCCGGGTTTAAGTATAATCGAAGAAATTGTTTGAATGGTAGCTGGCTGGAAGAAGAGTGAATGAACCGGAATGAATGGGAGGATTGTATATGGCTAGCATGAAACCTAAACTAAACAAAAAATCTGGATTGCTGGAGCCGGGATTTCAGTTTTACGACTCGCCCGAACCCAATCTTTTCAGAAATATGTATCCTTATAACGATATTCCCAAGCTTATTTTCAACCAACGCATTGTGCCCATGAACCTGCCCGAAAAAATCTATATTACCGACACCACGTTCCGGGACGGTCAGCAGGCGCGTTCCCCGTACTCGGTGAAAGAGATTGTGGATATTTATAAACTGCTCAACAAGCTGGACAACGGCAGCGGGATAATCAGGCAGACTGAGTTTTTCCTGTACTCGGAAAAGGACAGGGAAGCGGTTATAAAATGTCAGGAGCTGGGCTTCAGATACCCCGAAATCACGGCATGGATTCGCGCGCGCAAGGAGGATTTCGCGCTTGTTAAATCCATGCAGCTTAAAGAAACGGGGATACTTGTTTCGTGCTCCGATTATCATATTTTTAAGAAACTGGGCTGGACAAGGCGGCAGGCATGGGACAACTACCTCGCGATTATTGAGGAGGCTTTAAGCGAGGGGATTGTGCCCCGTTGCCACTTTGAGGATATTACCCGTTCCGATTTCCACGGTTTTGTGCTCCCGTTTGCGCACAAGCTGATGGAGCTGTCAAAGGAAAGCGGAATTCCGATAAAGATACGCGCCTGCGATACTCTGGGGCTGGGCTCGTTCATACCGGGGGTTGTGCTCCCGCGCAGTGTTCAGCAGATAATCTATGGGTTTACAAACTACGCCGAGGTTCCGTCCGAACAGCTTGAATGGCACGGCCACAACGATTTTTACAACGCGGTGCCGAATGCGGTTACCGCATGGCTGTACGGCTGTTCGTCGGTGAACACGTCGCTGCTGGGTATCGGCGAGCGCACCGGCAATACCCCGCTTGAGGCGATGGTTATCGAGTACTGCCAGATTAAAGGCAGCAGCGGCGGCATGAATTTAAAGGTAATCACCGAGATTGCCGAGTATTTTGAAAACCAGCTTAATTTTGAAATCCCGCCGCGCACCCCGTTTGTCGGGCGCGCATTTAACGCGACAAGGGCGGGAATACACGCCGACGGGCTGATGAAAGACGAGGAGATTTACAATATCTTCAACACCACCGACATACTCGGCAGGCCTCCGATTGTGGTGGTTGACGCCCATTCCGGCACCGCGGGCATTGCCGCGTGGGTGAACTCATATTACAAGCTGGCCGGCAAGGACAGGATTGACAAAAGGCACCCCGGAATTGCAAAGATTAAAAAATGGGTTGATTCCGAATACGCAAGCGGCAGGACCACGGTTATCGGGGACGCGGAGCTGGAGCAGCAGGTAAAGCTGCATCTAAGGCGCGTGCTGACGTTGAGGGAAAGCCGCTCGGAATAGACGTTAAATATAAGTTTTCGGCATTGTTTAGGGGCAGGGCGCCGTGGGTTGTTGACCCACGGCGCCCTGCCCTGTTTGCTAATACGGCGGGGCTTTGGATATCGTCCGCCGGCCGCGGGATTTTGTAAAAGCGCGAATGTTTCATCCATAAGTCCCTAAACCCTGTTTTTAGTCTGCGGTGCATATTAAATTTTGCGCCAAAATCGTAGCCGCGGACTTGTAATAATGTCAATATTAAGTATAATAAAAAGCATCCGATGGCTTAAAGGGGTTTGGCGGGATGTCAAAAGTATTAGTGGCGATGAGCGGGGGAGTGGACAGTTCGGTTGCCGCGGCCCTGCTGAAAAGACAGGGGCATGAACTGTGCGGGGTTACCCTCAAGCTGTTTGAAAATGAGGATATCGGCATACGCTCCGCGCGCGCCTGCTGTTCTCTTGCCGATGTCGAGGACGCGCGCAGGGTCGCCGCAAAACTGGGGTTCCGCCATGTGGTTTTTTCGTACGCCGAAGAATTTAAAAATGACGTCATCTCCCGCTTTGCTTCGGAATATGCAGCCGGAAGGACCCCCAACCCCTGCATTGACTGCAACAGGTTTATTAAATTTCCCCGACTGCTTTCCCGCGCAAGGCTTTTGGGGTTTGAATACGTCGCGACAGGGCATTACGCGCGGATAGAATGCGACAATTCGACAGGTCGCTGGCTGCTGAAGAAGGCGCGCGATATTTCAAAGGACCAGACATATGTGCTTTACGCCATGACACAGGACGAGCTTGCCCATACCCTGCTGCCGCTCGGCGGCCTGCTGAAGTCCGAGGTCAGGCGGCTTGCGGAAGAACTGAAACTGGTCAATGCCGCAAAACCGGACAGTCAGGACATCTGCTTTGTGCCCGACGGGGATTACGCCGCCTTTTTGGAGCAGGTAATCGGGGTAAATATTCCAAAAGGGGATTTTGTGGACAGCAAAGGCAATGTCCTTGGACGGCACAAGGGCCACCACAGGTACACAATCGGGCAGAGGAAGGGGCTTGGTATCGGGCTTGGCGAGCCGAGATACGTAATCGGCAAAGACCCGACGAAAAACACGGTGGTTCTCGGCGCCAAAGATGAACTGATGTCATCGGGGTTTACCGCGAAGGATGTCAACTGGATAATGTTCGACCGGCTGCGCGAGCCGATGCAAGCGACGGTCAAAACCCGCTACCGCCAGCCGGAGGTCCCCGCAGTGCTGTACCCGCAAAAAGACGGGGTGCTGGTAAAATTCAATCAATCCGAGCCTTCCGCCGCGCCCGGTCAGTCCGCGGTGTTTTATCACGGCGATACGGTCGTCGGCGGGGGAATTATCTCTGAAATAATAAAGTAGTTTCGAAAGGGCTGGATATTATGAGAATACGCGATATGCAGGATGAAATAATAAGGCTGAAAAAGGAAAAGGACGTCTGTATTCTTGCCCACAGCTATCAGGCGCGCGAAATAGCGGAAATCGCCGATTTTATGGGTGATTCCTTTCAGCTCAGCGTGATGGCGCAGAAGGCTCCGCAGAAAACCGTGTTCATGTGCGGGGTGCGGTTCATGGCCGAAACCGTGAAAATCCTGTCCGAGGACAAGCGCGTCGTGCTGGTCAACCCGCTTGCCGGGTGCCCGATGGCGGAACAGATTGAGCCTGAAATGGTGGAGTATTTCAAGCAGAAAAACCCCGAATACACAATTGTGGCTTATATCAATACAACTGCGGCGCTGAAGACCGTCTGCGATGTGTGCGTTACCTCCTCCACCGCCGTAAAAATAGTAAGGAAAATCCAGAATGACCGCATAGCCTTCTTGCCCGACTGCAATCTTGGGGACTATGTCCAAAAGCAGGTGCCCGAAAAGGAGATGAAGCTGCTTCAGGGAGGGTGCCCGATACACGCGTCGGTTACCGTCGCGGATGTGGAAAACGCAAGGCGGCTCTATCCCGGAGCGCTGCTGCTGGTTCACCCCGAATGTATCCCGAAGGTGGTGGAAATGGCGGATTATGTAGGCTCGACATCGGGGATTATGGAATACGCCAAAAACTCGCCGCACAGGGAATTCATCATCGGCACCGAGAACAGCATAGCCGAGCACCTTCAGTACATCTGCCCCGACAAGCGGTTCTACCCGCTGTCCAAAAAACTGATTTGCCCCAATATGAAGCTCACCACTCTGGTAGATGTCTTAAACGCCCTTAAAGGGGAAGGCGGAGAGGAAATCGTGCTGCCGCCGGAAACAATCACAAAGGCCCGCAGGTGCATTGACGAAATGATTCGCCTGGGAGGATAAAGCAAAAATCCCGCCGTTAAGCGCAAAAGCGCCCGGCGGGGTTTTGTGAATGAAGAATAACCGCCTTAACTACCAAATGGGCGGTTATTTCTTAACGCTTAATTTGGAGACAGCCGTCTAATTTGGCTTCTCCGTCTGTCCTTATATATATCACCATGGTAATTCTTTTTTGCAAGTACCATCGCAAAGTTTTTATTAATTGTGTTATGACAAGCAGCTTCAATGAAGTTTTTTATGAATATTCTGCATACAACGAATAAATATACATCTTTGGTTGTATTATAACGAATAATTTTGTGCGCAAGAATACAGACGGACAAGCGCAGGTACGGCGTTTATGGCAAAATTAACAAAAATCATGCATTTGAATAAATATGCGAAAAAACCTATTGAAAATAATTATTTATGCAGTTATAATATGGGCATACCAGAAGGTATGGTTAATAAACTCAGTTTTGGTTTTAGCATATGAAAGGGAATGATTTCAATGGCTTTTGTCAAAAAGGTGGTACTCGCGTATTCGGGAGGGCTTGACACTTCAATCATAATCCCGTGGCTTAAAGAAAATTTTGACAACTGCGAAGTAATCGCGGTCGCGGCGGATGTCGGGCAGGGAAAGGAACTATCCGGCCTTAAAGAAAAGGCTATAAAAACCGGCGCCTCAAAAATCTACATAGAGGATTTGAAAAAGGTGTTTGTGGAGGATTTCATCTTTCCCACCCTCAAAGCCGGAGCAATCTATGAAAACCAGTATCTGCTGGGAACGGCGATTGCCCGTCCGGTAATCGCCAAGCGGGTTGTGGAAATCGCTTTGGCCGAAGGTGCCGACGCAATCGCCCACGGCTGCACCGGCAAGGGGAACGACCAGGTGCGTTTTGAGCTTACAATCAAGGCGTTTGCGCCTGATATGAAAATCATCGCGCCGTGGCGGATATGGGATATAAAGTCGCGCGAGCAGGAAATCGACTATGCCGAGTCCCACAATATCCCGCTGAATATAAGCCGCGAGACCAATTATTCAAAAGACGGGAACCTCTGGCACCTGTCCCACGAGGGGCTGGACCTTGAGGACCCTGCAAACGAGCCGGATTATGACAAAATTCTGGAGCTGGGCGTCTCCCCCGAAAAGGCGCCCGACAAGCCGACGTATATCAGCATATCGTTTGAAAAGGGTATCCCTGTCGCGCTTGACGGCGTTAAGATGGACGGGGTGTCGCTGATTCAGGAACTCAACAAGCTCGGCGGCGCAAACGGTGTCGGGATTGTGGACATGGTGGAAAACCGCCTTGTCGGCATGAAGAGCCGCGGAGTGTACGAAACGCCGGGCGGCGCCATTCTCTATAAGGCCCATCAGGCGCTTGAAACCATCACCCTTGACCGCGACACACAGCATTACAAACAGCAGGTGGTCGCCGGCAAATTCAGCGAACTGGTTTATTACGGACAGTGGTTCACCCCGCTCAGGGAGGCGCTTTCGGCGTTTGTGGACGCGACACAGCAGACGGTTACCGGTCAGGTCAGGCTCAAGCTCTATAAGGGCAATATTATTCTGGCGTCGGTCAGCTCGCCGTACTCGCTGTACGATGAGGAAATCGCCACCTTTGACGAGGATGAGGTATACAACCAGAAGGACGCGGAAGGGTTTATAAACCTTTTCGGGCTGCCGATAAAAGTAAGGGCAAAAAAACAGAAAAACCAATCCTTGCTGTAAACCGGGGGCACGGCAAGCCGTGCCCTTGGATGATTGAAATGGGGTATCGGTATGAAGCTATGGGAAGGGCGGTTTAAAAAACAGCTTGATAAAAAAGCGGACGATTTCAACTCCTCGATTGCAGTGGATTCAAGAATGGTAAAGGAGGATATCGCCGGCAGTATCGCGCATGCGGCAATGCTCGCAAAGCAGGGGATTATTGCGCAGCAGGAAGCTGAAGCCATAATAGACGGGCTTTCGGGTATCCTTGCCGATATCCAATCCGGCAAACTCGAAATAGACGCGGACGCCGAGGACATACACACCTTTGTGGAGGCAAAGCTGACCGGGAGGATTGGGGACGCAGGCAAGAGACTGCATACAGGCAGGAGCCGAAACGACCAGGTTGCGCTTGATTTAAGGCTGCATTTAAAAAAGCTGTGCGGCACATTGCGCGGACAGCTTATTGACCTGATATCAGCGCTTTGCGACAAGGCGGAAAAATATGCCGGCGCGGTCATGCCGGGCTACACCCATCTTCAGCGGGCGCAGCCGGTAACCTTCGGCCACCACCTGATGGCTTATGCGGAAATGTTTATCCGGGACATCGGGCGGCTTGATGACGCTTGCGGCAGGATGGACGTATCCCCGCTTGGCTCCGGCGCGCTGGCTTCGACCACATACCCGCTTGACCGCGGCGCGGTTGCCTCTGATTTGGGGTTTACCGGAGTTACCCATAACTCGATTGACGCGGTGTCCGACCGGGATTTTGCAATCGAGCTCGCCTCGGCGCTGTCGCTGGTGATGGTTCACCTGTCCCGCTTTGCCGAGGAGATTGTGCTGTGGTGTTCGTGGGAGTTTAAATTCATCGAGCTTGACGACGCTTTTTCCACCGGCTCGTCCATAATGCCGCAGAAGAAAAATCCGGATATCGCCGAGCTTGTGCGGGGAAAATCCGGCAGGGTGTTCGGGGACTTAATGGCGCTGCTGACAGTAATGAAGGGACTTCCGCTCGCGTATAACAAGGATATGCAGGAGGATAAGGAAGCGATATTCGACGCTTTTGATACCGTAATGCTCTGCCTTGACGCGTTCACGCCGATGATTGAAACAATCAGGGTCAATACTCAGAACATGCGCAGGGCAGCCGCCGAGGGCTTTATCAACGCCACCGACTGCGCCGACTACCTTGTCGGCAAGGGGCTGCCGTTCCGCGACGCTTACAAGGCAGTCGGTACATTGGTCGCCCTCTGCATTGAAAAGGGGCATACCCTTGAGAGCCTGCCGATTGAGGATTACAAATCGGCCTGCGGATTGTTCGAGGATGACGTGTATCAGGCGGTTTCGCTCGACCGCTGCGTTGAGATGAGGAAGGTTTACGGCGGGCCGGCGCCTGAAAATGTGCGCGGGCAGATTGACAGGGTCAGGGAGCTTATCGGAGGCTTAAAGTGATAAGTCGGTTAAAATAAAAGAGCCGGTGAGGTTCTGGTGGGGTACTAGTGAGCTTTAAGTGTGCTGCCAGTGAGTTTCTAGTGAGAAGCGGTTAAAAGTGAGTAGCTGGTGAGGTTCTGGTGGGGTACCAGTGAGCTTTAAGTGTGCTGTCAGTGAGTTTCTAGTGAGTAGGGAGTGAGCTTTAAGTGAAGATAAAGGCTGGCGTTATCGGTGCTACCGGATATGCGGGGGTTGAGCTTGTCCGCCTGCTGCTTAAACACCCGAATGTTGAAATCGCGGCGGTCAGTTCGGTTTCGTTTGAGGGCAAACAGCTTGACGAAGTCTACCCCGCTTTGAGGAAAATCTGCGGCCTTGAATGCGGCGACGCGGACGAGGTGGTTTCCGCCTGCGACGTGGTGTTCGCCGCGCTGCCGCACGGGCTTTCGCAGGATATCGCCTACCGGTGCGTAAATTTGGGAAAGAAGTTTATAGATTTGGGGGCGGATTTCCGCCTTGAAAATCCTGAGGAGTACGAAAAATGGTACGCCTGTGAATACAGGTACCCTGAACTTCACGAAAAAGCGGTTTACGGCATTCCGGAGCTTTTCAGGGATGAGATAAAAGGCAAATCCCTTGTCGCAAACCCCGGCTGTTATCCGACCAGCGCCGCGCTCGGATTAGCCCCGGCGCTTAGGGCGGGGATTATAGAGCCTGAGGGGATTGTGATTGACTCAAAATCCGGAGTTACCGGCGCGGGGAGAAAGCCGACGCAGGGCACTCATTTCCCCGAATGCAACGAGGCCTTTTCCGCATACAAGGTGGCGGAGCACAGGCATACTCCGGAAATCGAGCAGACCTTGAGCAGGATTTCGGGCGACAAAGCGTCGGTAACCTTTGTCCCGCACCTTCTCCCAGTCAACAGGGGGATACTCTCCACCATGTACGCAAAGCTGAACAAGGAGATTACAGCAGCACAAGTCCGCGAAATGTATCGGGAGGCGTACGACGGCGAGTATTTCGTCCGTGTTCTGCCGGAGGGCGCCGGAGCTGATATAAAGAACGTAAAATGCTCAAATTACTGCGATATTCAGGTTTATGTGGATGAGCATACAAAAACCCTGATTGTTACTTCCGCGATTGACAACATGGTCAAAGGGGCTTCGGGGCAGGCGGTACAGAACATGAACCTGCTGTTCGGATTTGAGGAAACCGCAGGGATTGACATGATACCTTTGACATTTTAAAGGAGAAATGGATATGTCTTTTAAATATGTGAACGGCGGGATTACGGCGGCAAAGGGGTATAAGGCGTCGGGAATTCACTGCGGGATACGGAAAAACCGCAGCAAAAAGGACCTTGCGCTGGTTGTGTCCGAGATACCGGCTGCCGCGGCCGCGGTATATACCCAAAACCTTGTAAAAGGCGCGCCCTGCGTAGTTACAGAACAGCATTTGAAAGACGACTCCGCGCGCGCGATAATATGCAACAGCGGGATTGCGAACACCTGCGCCGCCGACGGTATTCAGAAAGCAAATGAGATGTGCCGGATTACGGCAGAAGCGCTGGGGATTGACCAAAGCGATGTTTTAGTGGCGTCAACCGGGGTAATCGGCCCCTCGATTGATTTGGCGCCGATTGAGCGGGGGCTGCCGCGGCTTGTGAAATCCCTGTCGGTCGGCGGGCATTCGGACGCGGCCGAGGCGATAATGACCACCGACACCGTAAAAAAGGAATACGCGCTTGAGTTTAATATCGGCGGCAAGACCTGCACAATCGGCGGGATGGCAAAGGGCAGCGGAATGATAGCTCCGAATATGGCGACCATGCTCTGCTTTATCTCGACCGACGCGGCGGTGGAGCCGAAACTGCTGAAATCCGCGCTGGCGGAAACAGTGGAGGACACTTTCAACATGCTGTCGGTTGACGGGGACACCTCCACCAATGATATGGTGATACTGCTCGCCAACGGCGCGGCAGGCAATCCGGCAATATCCGAAAAGAACGGGGATTACAGCGTTTTTGCCGCCGCGCTGCGCGAGCTTTGCGAAAAATTCTGCCAGATGCTTGCGGCGGACGGGGAAGGGGCGACCAAGCTGCTTAAATGCCGCGTTGCCGGCGCCGCCTCGAAAGAAGACGCAAAAAAAATTGCCAAAGCCGTAATCGGCTCGTTGCTTGTAAAAGCCGCGATGTTCGGCGCCGACGCCAACTGGGGGCGGGTACTGTGCGCCATCGGGTATTCGGGCGCCAAAGTCAGCGCCGGCGGCGTCAGGGTGGCTTTTTGCTCGGCCGCGGGCAGGGTATTTGTGTGCGAAAACGGCGCCGGAGTTAGTTTTTGCGAGGACACGGCAAAAAAAGTCTTAAGCGAAAAGGAAATCGTGATTGAAATCGGCCTTTCGGACGGCGGCGGGGAGGCCACCGCGTGGGGCTGCGATTTGACGTACGACTATGTCCGCATAAACGGGGATTATAGAAGCTAGGCGTTGGGGTGATAAGAATGACCATTTCGACTTCGGAAAGGGCGCAGGTGCTGACTCAGGCGCTCCCGTACATCAAGCAGTATTCGGGCAAGACGGTGGTTATAAAATACGGCGGGAACGCGATGGTGAGCGGGGGGCTTAAATCCGCCGTGATGGAGGATATCGTGCTTTTGTCCACCGTCGGGATAAAAGTGGTTCTGGTACACGGCGGGGGGCCGGAAATAAACGAGGTTATTATCAAAATGGGTAAAGAGCCGAAATTCGTCGGCGGGTTGCGCTATACCGACAGGGAGACGATGGACGTCGTCCAGATGGTGCTGGCGGGAAAAATCAACAAGGGGCTTGTCCAGCTTATCGAACAGCACGGCGGCCGGGCAATCGGCCTTTGCGGGCTGGACGGCGGTATGATAAAGGCTGTAAAGATGAAGGGCGAACAGGATTTGGGCCTTGTCGGGGATATAACCAAGCTGGACGTTACCCTTATCCGCGACTGTCTTGACAGCGGCACAATCCCGGTTATTGCGACCGTTGCCGCGGGCGAGGACGGCGAGGAGGTTTACAACGTCAACGCGGATATCGCCGCTTCGCAGATTGCGGCCTCGCTTTCGGCTGAAAAGTTTGTGCTGATGACCGATGTTCGCGGGCTGCTTGCCGACAGGGAGAATGAAAACAGCCTGATTTCGGTGGTGAACGTCAGCGACGTGCCGAGGCTTAAGCGGCAGGGGATTATCAACGGCGGCATGATACCCAAAGTTGACTGCTGCGTCGAGGCGGTGCGCCGCGGGGTCAAGAGGACTCATATTATTGACGGGCGGATTGAGCACTCGATACTGATTGAAATGCTGACCGACGAGGGTATCGGCACCATGTTCTTATAAAACGCGGCGGGTTTTTGCCGCGCGGAAAGGGTGGTCAGGTGAATTTCGAAGAGATTAAACTTGCCGAAAGCCAAAGCCTTATGCCGACTTACGCGAGATTTAACGTCGCGGTTGCCGGCGGCAGGGGCTCGGTGGTTTTTGACAGTCAGGGCAAATCCTATATTGATTTTGGCAGCGGAATAGGGGTGAACTCTCTCGGCTATTCCGACGCCGAATGGGTCAGCGCCGTTCAGGAGCAGGCCGCGCGGCTGGCGCATATTTCAAACCTGTATTACAACGAGGTTCAAATTTCTTTTGCCAAAAGGCTCTGCCAAATGGCGGGCATGGCGCGCGCGTTTTTGGCGAATTCGGGCGCCGAGGCGAACGAATGCGCGATAAAACTGGCGCGAAAATACAGCCATGACAAATACGGCGCGGGGCGTTCCGTAATCATCAGTTTAAAAAATTCCTTCCACGGCAGGACGGTTACCACCTTGTCCGCGACCGGGCAGGAAGTGTTCCACCAGTATTTCTTCCCCTTTACCGAAGGCTTTGTGTTTGTTGAAGCCGGCGATTTGAACGGACTGAAAGCAAAGCTTTGCGGGGATGTCTGCGCGGTGATGCTGGAGTGTGTGCAGGGCGAGGGCGGAGTGGTGCCGCTTGACCCGGATTTTGTAAGGCAGGTTGAAAAAATCTGCAGGGAAAATGATATACTGCTGATGGTTGACGAGGTGCAGACCGGCGCCGGCAGGACCGGCAAATTCCTTGCCTGCGAGCATTACGGCATAAAGCCGGATATTGTTACAATGGCAAAGGGACTGGGCGGCGGACTGCCAATCGGGGCCTGCCTGTGCGGCGAACAGCTTAGCGGCGTGCTGTCGGCGGGTACCCACGGCTCCACTTTCGGGGGGAACCCGGTGGCATGCGCCGGGGCAAAGGCGGTGCTTGACAGGCTTTCCACCTGCGGCTTTCTGGACGGGGTTACACAAAAGGGAGAGTACATGCGCCGCAGACTGGAGTCAATGCAAAACGTCAAATCTGTCCGCGGGCTCGGCCTGATGATAGGCATTGAGGTTGAAAAAGGAGACGCCAAGGAGATTGCCGCGAAATGCCTTGAAAACGGACTGCTTGTGCTGACAGCCAAAACGCTGTTGAGGCTGCTGCCCCCGCTGACCATTACATATGACGAGATTGACAGAGGGCTTGAAATCCTTGAAGCGACACTGAAAGAGGTAAGGGCATGAAACATTTATTAAAGCTGCTTGATTTATCCAAAGAGGAAATTCTGAAGGTTCTAAACCTTGCCGACCAGCTTAAGTACGAGCTCAAACACGGGATTGAGCACAAATATCTTTCGGGAAAAACGCTGGGCATGATTTTTCAAAAATCCTCTACCCGTACGCGGGTTTCATTTGAAACCGGCATATACCAGCTGGGCGGTTACGGGCTGTTTTTGTCCGCAAGCGATTTGCAAATCGGCAGGGGCGAGCCGATTTGCGATACCGCGCGGGTGCTCTCAAGGTACCTCGACGGGCTGATGATACGCACCTATGAGCAGGAGGAAGTCGAGACCTTTGCGAAATACTCAACCATTCCGGTGATTAACGGCTTGACCGATTTCAGCCACCCCTGTCAGGTGCTGGCCGATTTGATGACCGTAAGGGAGTACAAGGGGACCCTTGAAGGGCTCAACATGTGCTATATCGGAGACGGAAACAACATGGCGAATTCCCTGACCGTCGGCTGCCTTAAAGTGGGGATGAACGTTTCGCTCGCCTGCCCGGAAGGTTATTACCCCGACCCGGCGATACTGGAGTTTGCCGCAGGGTACGGCGACAGGTTTAAACTGACAAACGACTGCTTTGAGGCTGTAAAGGACGCCGACGTGGTTTTCACCGACGTTTGGGCGTCAATGGGTCAGGAGGGCGAAGCCGATCAGCGCAGGCGGGCTTTCGCCGGATATCAGGTCAACAGCGAGCTTTTGTCTTACGCGCGGCCGGACTGTATGGTACAGCACTGCCTGCCGGCGCACCGCGGCGAGGAAATCACCGATGAAGTGTTTGAAGCCCACGCGAATGAAATATTTGACGAGGCCGAAAACCGCCTGCACGTCCATAAAGCCATAATGGTGATATTGATGGGGGACAGCGGCAAAGCTGGAGAATGAGGCTGGTTTGAACAGCAGGGCAGACAAAAAAACGTGGATGAGGCGGCGTGCCGCCTCATTTTTGCGTTTTTTAGCGGTTTATATGGTTTTCATTTTCGCAAATATATGCTATGATTAAAGGCAGTAACGGCGCGGCGGAAAAACGCGCTGCGCAGGATACATCTTAAGCAGAAGAGGGTGAGATACTATACTTAGGCTGCTACTGGCGAAACTCAAGGAATCAAGCCTTTCCGTAATCCCGATTATTGCCCTGGTCGTGCTGCTGAGCTTTACAATAGCCCCTATTCCGTTGTGGAACCTTGCGCTCTTTCTTGTCAGCGCTTTAATGATAATATTGGGGATTACCCTGTTTAATCTTGGGGTGGATATATCGCTGATACCGATGGGCAAGCATGTCGGGTCGGCGCTCGTAAAAATCAGAAAGCTGTTATTGATTGTTGTATTGACTTTTTTAATAGGCGTGTTCATTTCGATAGCGGAACCGGATTTGGCGGTGCTGGCGGGACAGGTGAACGGGGTGCCCGATACTGTCATCATCATCAGCATTTCGCTGGGTGTCGGCCTGGCGCTTGTGGGCGCCTTTTTAAGGGTTTTATTTCAGTTCCCGCTCTCGTTCATACTGATTATCTGTTATATGCTGGCTTTTGTTCTGTCCGGCTTTACCGGCGCCGACTTTCTTTCTATCGCATGGGAATCGGGCGGAGTTACCACCGGCCCGATAATGGTGCCTTTTGTGATGTCTCTGGGGCTTGGTTTGGCGTCGGTCCGCGCGGACAAAACCTCGGAAGAGGATGATTTCGGGCTCGTGTCTCTTTGTCTGATATTTCCGATACTCACCATGCTGGTATTGGGAATTTTCTTCACCCCTTCCGGGGGAAGCGCGATGACGGCGCCTGCTATTGACTCGGTTTTAGATATAGCCTCGCTTTTTTCTTCCGGTTTTCCGGTGTATGTAAAACAGGTCGCGGTCGCGTTGCTGCCGATTATTCTCACTTTTGCGGTTTTTCGAATCGCTTTAATCCGCATAAGATTTAAAGAAGTATTAAAAATCAGCGTGGGCACGGTTTATACCTATATCGGCCTTGTATTGTTTTTGACTTCGGTAAACGTGGGTTTTATGCCGGTCGGGTATCAACTCGGCGGAGTTTTGTTCGATAATAATAGTGAAGCGGCTCTTATTATAGTAGGTATGTTGATTGGGTATTTTGTGGTCGCCGCGGAGCCGGCCGTCTTCGTGCTGAAAAGGCAGGTGGAGGAGGTTACCAGCGGGGTAATCTCGGCAAGGGCGATGGGAATCGGGCTGTCGGTTGGCGTTGCGATATCGGTGGGGCTCGCCATGCTGCGCGTGATTACGGGGTGGTCCCTGTTGTATTTTGTAATTCCGGGTTACCTGATAGCTCTGTTGCTCTCGTTTGCGGTGCCGCACCTGTTTACATCATTAGCGTTTGACTCCGGGGCGGTGGCTTCCGGCCCGCTTGCCGCAACCTTCATGCTGCCGCTGGCAATCGGTGCGGCCGAGGCAAAAGGCGGAAATGTTTTCACCGACGCGTTCGGGATTGTGGCTCTGGTGGCCTTGACGCCGGTGATTACCATTCAATTGTTCGGTCTGATATATTCAATCAGGTCCAGGATTGCAAGAAGGGAAATGGTTGTCCCCGGTATCGAAGAGGATACCATTATAGAGCTGGATTACTCATCACCCGAACAGGAAGAGGGAATGGAGGAGAACGATGTTTAATCACTCTGAGACGCGGCTTGACGCACTGATTATGATAGTGGACCACAGCCTTGAGGAGACCCTGCTGCATGTCTACAAGAGCAGTGATGTGCCCATACTGATTTTGACGCACGGGCAGGGTACGGCAAAATCGGTTGTTTACGAAGTCCTCGGCTGCGGCGGGCTGAAGAAAACCGTTTCAGTCAGCATTCAGACCAAAGCCATGACAAAGCATTTGCTAAAACAGTTAAGCGACAGGATTGAGTTCAATAAGCCGTTTACCGGTATCGCTTTCACCATAAATGTGAGCAGTGTCAGCAATATCCTTTCCAAACTCTGCGTTCAGGCGGAAGAGAATATCAAGATAGGAAGTGAGGATATGGATTCAACGCACAAAGAGCCGTATCATCTGATTGTAACCATAGTAAACAGCGGGTTTTTTGACCAGGTTATGGAGGCGGCGAAAGAGGCGGGCGCAAGCGGGGGTACCGTAATCCATGCGAGGGGATTAGGCTCAAAGGAAGCCAGAAAATACCTCGGTATCACAATCCAGCCGGAAAAGGATTTGGTTTTGATTTTAACCCCGAAAGACAAAAAGCTCGCGATTATGGAGAATATTATGCATAAGGCCGGGCTGAATACCGCCGGCACCGGCATCTGCTTTTCCCTGCCGGTGGACAGCGCCGTCGGGGTGGGCTCGCTTATTGAAAACATTGACGAGATTTAAGCTCCCCTTTTCTGCCGATGACCGATACCGCGGCGCCTGCCGAGCCGGAAGTTTTTGAGCGGCTTTATTTGGATAATAGTCAAGAATATGGCGTAATATAGCTCCCCGCCGCAGGGTTTATCCTGCGGCGGGGAGCTTTGCTTTTTTGCGGGAAATATTTTTAAAAAATATTCTTTATTTGATTTAAATCAAAGAATCTTTTTATAAGCGATGGTATACTAAAGCCAAAAGACGGGAAAGGGGGATAAATCATGGACAGCAGACAGGATTTCAACTCGGCAAAGGCAAGGCATTTAGGGAGATTAGAGCAGTATGTGCCGGTTGTGGCGAGAGTGCACGGGAAAAGCCACCCCGAATTTTTGAAGGTGCAGAAGACCTTTGACGCGATGGTAAAAAAAATCGAAGAAAACCCGCAGGCGCCAAATATTGGCGAGGAGTTTATAAAGCTGCGCGAAATCACCGGCAACTATTCAGTCCCGGACGGTGTATGCGAAAGCTATCAGGCGGTCTATGACATGCTCGCGGAACTGGACAGGGCATTCCATATTCAGGCGGGGAACGCCTGACAAAAAGAAGGTGATGGTATGCAAAGGCTTATACTGGGCAGGAAAAATCACATAATGGCAGTCGGCGCCGTTTTGATTGCGGCGGGGTTTGTAAGCGCGCTCGTATTTAAGAACGAAATCGCTGCCGGCTGGACGCTTGCCGCCGCCTCTGTTATAGGCGCCGCGCCGATTGCCATTCAAGCCTATCAGGCGTTAAAGGTCAAGGTTGTCAGTATTGACCTGCTTGTTACCATCGCGGTAGCCGGCGCGTTGCTGATTAAGAATTTTGAGGAATCCGCGATTGTAACCTTTCTGCTTTTGTTCGGCGCGTTTTTGGAGCAGCGGACATTGAATAAAACCCGCTCGGCGATTAAGGAGCTCACGGAAATGGCGCCGGAAAGCGCATTAAAACAGATGCCGAACGGGGAGTTTGAAGAGGTTGACGTGGAAGAGGTTGATGTCGGGGATATTCTGCTTGTAAAAACCGGGGCAAAAATTCCGGTAGACGGCACCGTTTTATCCGGCGAGGGCAGCGTTGACGAGGCGAGCATTACCGGAGAATCCCTGCCGGTTTTAAAGGAAAAGGGCTCTAAAGTGTTCGCGGGCACAATCCTCGATAACGGCACTATCCAGATTGTCGCCGACCGTATAGGAGAGGATACCACATTCAGCAAAATCATCGAGCTGGTGGAGGAGGCGCAGGATTCAAAATCAAAGGCGGAGCGTTTTATCGACAGGTTTGCGCGGTATTATACCCCCGCTGTCCTGCTTATCGGGGTTATCGTCTTTATGTTTTCCCGCGACCTTGAGCTTGCGGTTACCATCCTTGTACTCGGCTGCCCGGGCGCTCTGGTAATCGGGGTGCCGGTGTCCAATGTCGCCGGTATCGGCAACGGAGCGAGGAACGGGGTGCTGCTCAAAGGCAGCGAAGTCATCAGGGATTTCAGCCGGGTGGACACGGTGGTGTTCGACAAAACCGGTACCCTGACCGCCGGCAGCCCGTCGGTTGTTGAAAAACTGTATTACGGCGGGGATACAAAAAAGGCGTTAAGTTTACTCGCGAGCGTTGAGCGGGAATCCGGACACCCGCTGGCAAAGGCGGTTTTAGAGGAAATCGGCGACGCAGAGTTTCTGACGGTGGAAAACACTGAGGTAGTCAAAGGCGCCGGGATTACAGCCTCGGTAGACGGGCACAGAGTCGCGGTGGGCAACCCTGCGCTAATGGAAAGGGAAAAAATCAAAATAAGCGGACAGGCAAAAGCCGATATTGCCCGACTTGAGAAAGAGGGCAACTCCCTTGTGATTGCCGCCGTGGACGGAGAAATCAGGGTCTTGATGGCGGTGCGCGATACAATCCGCCCCGGCGTGAAAGAGAGTCTGTCAAGGCTTAAAAAACTCGGAGTCAAAAACCTTGTAATGCTGTCGGGCGACAATCAGGGGACGGTTGACGCGGTGAGCCGGGAGCTGGGACTGACCGAGGCACGCGGGAACATGCTGCCGCAGGACAAATCCGCTTATATCAGAAAAATGATTGAGGAAAAAGGAAAAACCGTCGCCTTTGTCGGCGACGGCGTGAACGACAGCCCCTCGCTTGCGCTGGCGCATATCGGGATTGCGATGGGAGGCGGGACCGACGTGGCGATTGAGAGTTCGGATGTGGTGCTGATGAACTCGGATTTCAGCCGGCTGCCCCATGCTCTGGGCCTTGCGAAAGCCACCGCGAGGAATATGAAACAGAACATCATTATTGCCGTGGGTGTGGTGCTGTTTCTGCTCGCCGGGGTTATTTTCAGCGAATGGATGAATATGTCAATCGGCATGCTGGTGCATGAAATCAGTATTCTGGCGGTTATACTGAACGGAATGAGGCTGTTAAGGTTCAAATTGAGAAAGCAAGCATTAAGACAATCACAGTAAGAAAGGAAGGTATATAATGAAAAAAGCGACCATTCAAGTAAATACTCTGACCTGCCCGTCCTGCGCGCTTAAAATCGAGGGCGCGGTAAAGGCCCTTGACGGAGTTGAAAAGGAAAGCGTAAGAGTGCTGTTCAACTCCAGCAAAGTAAAGCTGGATTATGACGAGGGGAAGCTGGCGGTTGAGGATATCGAAAAAGCCATTGCCGCGCTGGGGTACGAGGTCAAAAAATCTCAGGTAAAATAGGTTTTAGCGGCTGAAAAGCAGGGGATAGGAAACAAATAAATGAGGAACCGGAAAGCGACTGAGCGGACACACTAATCCATGATGAGCTTTTCGAGTTCCTCTTTGTTTTCAATAATGATTTTCCGGCGGCCTTTGAGCCGGATTAAGCCTTCCTCCTGCAGCGCGCTGAGCTTGCGGCTCAAAGTCTCCTGCGTCATGCCGAGCTGTGAGGCGAGGTCTCCCTTGGTCATTGGCAGCAGTATCTCCCGCCCGCCGCCCGAAAATTCAAGCAAAGCGCTTGCGACACGATTAGTTACCGAGCTTAAGCTGATATCCTCAATCCGGTTCTCCGCATTTTCCAGCCTGCGCGAAAGCTCGTCCAGCACCTTGAAGGCGATGGACGGGTATTTCGCCATCAGCTCTTTCAGGCGCTCGCCCTGAAGGATACACATGGAGGTCTTTTCGGTCGCAACCGCGTTGTCAGTCAGCGGCAGTGATGAAAACAGGGACAGCTCGCCGATGAATTCTCCCGGCCCTGCCAGCCGGATGACCTGTTCTTTTCCGCCGGCATTCAACCTGAACAGCTTTACCCTGCCGGTATGTATCACGAACAGGATTCCTCCGGTATCCCCTGCGCGGTATACGGTTTCGCCTTTCTCAAAGCTGCGGGAGGTAGTGATTTCGGCGATTTCCTTTTTCTCGTCGCTGCTGAGGCTGCTGAAAATCGGCACCAGCTCGATACAGAAGGCGTGCCCCTCGCAACAGGCACAGTGCGGCATACGGCTCCTCCTTTTGTAGTCATCGGTTTGTGTTTATTGTACGGTGTTTTATGAGGTGTATACCGTTTTTCCTTTAACAATGGTTTTGTGGATACGGATATCATCGTCAAAAATGACGATATCCGCGTCAAACCCTTTTTTCAAATCCCCTTTGTTTTTCAGGGACATCGCTTTTGCGGGCGTGGTTGTCGCCATGCTGATTACATGGGGCAGCGGGATTTTAAACAGTTTTACGAAATTGCGTATCAACTGGTTGTATGTTGCTATGCTGCCGGCAAACGCAGACTTGTCGGTAAGCCACGCGACTCCGTCCTGAATAACCGTCTTTATGCCGGTATGGCGGTTCCCCAACACGCACTCGCTGTTTTCGGGCATTCCGGCTCCGCGCATGGAATCGGTAACGAGAGCAATTTTTTCCGGTCCCTTAACCCTGTATGCCAGATGTACCAGTTCTGCGGGCAGGTGGATACCGTCGCCGATTAGCTCCACGGTGATTGAGTCGGCTATCAGGCACCCTTCCACGGCGCCGCCGTGCCTGTACCCGTTTATTCTGGTAACTCCGGACATGCCGGAATACAGATGGGTTGCGATGGTAAACCCGTGCTTTTCGGCGTTAAGTATCTGGGTGGCGGTCGCGTTTGTGTGCGCTATCCCAGCTTTTATCCCTCTTTTTGTCAGATACTGCGCCATTTCGTTTGCGCCGTCCAGTTCCGGGGCGATATCCCACCGCTTTATAAACGGGTATTTTTTAACAAAGTACTGATATTCCTGAAAATCAGGGCTTTTCAGATAATCAGCCGACTGCGCGCCGCACTGCTTTGGGTTGAAATACGGCCCCTCCAGATGAACCCCCATGAACTCCGCTCCGTCATATTCAAAGCCGTAAAGAGCGGAAAAACCGTCCAAAACCGCTTCAAGCTCGCTGACAGGGGCGGACATGGTGGTAGGGTAAACGCTGGTTACACCGTATTTCGCATACGCCCTGAGCGCTTTTTTCAGCCCGTCGGCTTGATTGTCCATAAAATCGTAGCCTTCAATGCCGTGGGTGTGCAGCTCGATAAACCCCGCGGAAACATACGCGCCGTCTGCGTCAATAACCCGGTATCCCGGCAGACGCCCGATTTGACTTTGCGGCAAAACAGCTTCAATCTGTTTGCCTTTGACAATTATACAATAACCGTCCAATACAGTATTTTCTCTGATGATTTTGCCATTTTTGATTACTAAAATACGACCACCCCACTGTGGAAAATTATTTGAGATTTGGCTATTATAATTATATCAGATGTACTGGAAAAAGAAAACAGCGCGTTTTATTGCGGGCAGTGTCTGACTTGTTTTTAAAAAACAGTTGCAATATTTGTCTTTTCGTGATATTATAACTTCCGCGTGATAACAGATACAGATTTGGCAAGGAGGTGTTTTTGTGCCGAATATTAAGTCAGCTAATAAACGCGTCAGGATTATCGCCGCAAAGACCGCAAGAAATCAGGCTCTGCGTTCTGCGCTTAGGACCCAGATTAAAAAAGCGCTGGTTGCAGTGGAAACCAATGCGGAAGACAAGGATTTGCAGGTGCGCACCGCCATCAAGAAAATCGACCAGGCTGTTGCCAAGGGTATCCTGCATAAAGACAATGCGGCAAGGGAAAAGTCTGCCCTTGCTAAAAAACTCGGCGCATAATAACGGATTTGCTGTCCGGCCTTCGTTTTGGACGGGGGCTTTTTTGTTTTTCATAATCAAATGTGGGATGAAACTCGATAAATGCTGAAAACTTAAGCTGCAAAACTCGAAAAAAGCGGGTGTTGCGGCTTTTTGTTATTGTCTTTGCCCGCGGGCGTTTTGAGCCTGAAATGCCGGCGAATGGTGATATGCTGAAGCTGAAAAAAGCCAAAGCACGGTTATATGTGCCTTGGCGATAATTTTATATAAGAGGTTGGGAGTTTGATACCCGGTATTTGCACAATAATTCACAATATTGTCTTGGCGCAGGAAATCGGGTATGATTATATCGAGGAAGCGGGGAGCAAAAAAATCAATTTCGGCGGCTCTGTCGGCATTGAGGCGAGTACCGGGGATTTTATGCCAGACGCCGGGCGGTCAATCAAGGTGCTGAAAAATCTGAAACACAGGATTGGGTTTGACGGTTAAAACCGCATTGCGGTGAAACCCTAATCAGGTCAGCGCGAGGATTTCAGCAGCTCTTTTTATAATCCCTGTAAAGGTTTTCAATCGACCTGTCATAGGTCCTTTCACCGGATTTTGAGAAGAGACATCCCGGCGCTTCCCCGCGCTTGCGGTGGTACGCGACGCATTCGCAGCATTTGCCGTGGCGGGAGCACGAGGCGTATGTACAGGGACAGTTGATCGTGTTGTAATTGCAAGCCATTATAAACCCTCCGGAATGATATCATTGATTATCAGCTGGGGGAATATCTATAAAGCAATTCGCTTTTCCCCTGTTTATTATAGCGCGGTTTTTGAGTTACATCAAGGGCCGCGGAGATTTTCCGGCTGCTATATACTGGTTTTGCGCGCGGAAAATTTTAAGACGGGATTAACCCGCATAGTAAGGAATGGAGTGGTTGGATGTTCTTTATAGGGATATTCGGCGTTGAAAACAAAGACAAATATTTAGGGGCATACAGCAATGCCGTATGCCCCTCCTGCGGCGGTATGGCTTCATACAGGGTACACAAGTCCTATACCTACCTGCATGTTTTCTTTATACCCACTTTCAGGTGGAATATCAGGTATTATGTAAAGGCTTCGTGCTGCGGCAGCCTTTACGAATTATCCCCTGCCGCCGGCAAAAGGTTTGAGAAAAATCCGGGCGCCGAAATCGCCGCCGAGGATTTGAGGCGGGTTGATTACCGGCCGCCGTTTAAGCACTGCCCGAACTGCAGGGTTGACGTGCCCGATGAATACAGCTTCTGCCCCTATTGCGGGGGGAGGCTGTAACCGGATTTGCTTTGGGCATTGGCATGCCGCTAAGATAAATACTGTAATGACATGGCGGCGGGTAGCCGCCTTTTTCAGTTCAGCCCCTGTTCCCCGACTTTCTCAAACAGGTCGGCCACTTTTTTTGACAGGCCGCTGTGCTGCGGGAGTTTCAGGTCGGGGTCGGACGCCAATACTTTTCTTGCGGCGGCCTGCGCTGTCCGCAGGATTGACATATCGGTTTTTAAATCGGCTATTTTTAAATCCGGCAGGCCGTGCTGACGGTTTCCGAAAAAGTCTCCGGGCCCGCGCAGCTTCAAGTCCTCGTCTGCGATTTTAAATCCGTCATTGGTGGAGCACAGGACTTTAAGCCTTGTTACCGCTTCCTCGTTCTGCGCGTCAGAAATCAGGATACAGGTTGATTTGTGCCGCCCCCGGCCAACCCGCCCGCGCAGCTGGTGAAGCTGAGCCAGCCCGAACCGCTCCGCGTTCTCGATTACCATTATTGCGGCGTTTGGGACGTCCACTCCCACTTCAATAACCGTGGTGGATACCAGCACCGATATTTCATTCTTTACAAACATGCTCATTACTTTCTCTTTTTCGGAGGATTTCATCCGTCCGTGCAGCAGGCCCAGCTTATAACCCGAAAATGGCCCTTCCGAAAGCTTTTTCATATACTCGGTCGCCGAAGCCAAATCGCTTTCCTCCCCGTTTTCGACAAGGGGGCATACGATATATGCCTGCCTGCCTTCGGCTATGTGTTTTTTAATATAGTTAAACGCGCGCTCCCTTTTGTCGCTGCCGATTGCATAGGTCGCGACCGGTGTCCTGCCGGGGGGGAGCTGGTCGAGGATTGAGATATCCAAATCGCCGTATATTATCAGCGCCAGCGAGCGGGGTATCGGGGTGGCCGACATCACCAGTATATGCGGGTTGGCGCCTTTTGCCGCCAGCTTTGCCCTTTGCGCCACGCCGAAACGGTGCTGTTCGTCAGTGATGACCAGTCCGAGTCTGTGAAACTCCACGCCCTCCGACAAAAGCGCGTGGGTGCCGACCGCCAAATCAATCTCGCCCGAAGAAAGCGCGGCAAGAATTTTTCGCCGCTGCGCCGCGGTAAGAGAAGCTGTCAATAGCCCTATCCGCGCCCCGCCCTTACCAAGCAGAGCCGACAGGGAGGCGGCGTGCTGTTCGGCGAGGATTTCGGTCGGAGCCATTAAAGCTGCCTGATACCCGTTTTTTATTACGGTGTAGGCCGCTCCCGCCGCGACCGCGGTCTTGCCGCTGCCAACGTCCCCCTGCACCAGCCTGTTCATCGGGTGCTTGCCGCGCATGTCGCCGATACACTCACTTAATGCGCGGGATTGTGCTTCGGTCAGCCTGAAGGGGAGCAGGCAGATGAAATCCTCGGTATAATCCTCGGCTATCAAAACGGTATTGGCGCTGCGCGAGCGGCTTTTGATTTTCAACAGCCCGAGCTGAAGGATTAACAGCTCCTCAAAAACAAGGCGTTTTCTCGCGATACTGATTGCGTTTGAGTTTTGCGGAAAATGGATGTTCTCAATTGCGAACCTGCGGGTGCACAGCCCGTATTTCTGCCGCATTTCGGCGGGTAGCGGGTCGTAATCCAGCTCTTTATCGATAGCTTCCAGAGCGCGGGACACGCATATTTCGATATAGCGGGTGTTCAGCCCTTCGGTTTGCCGGTAAATCGGCCTTATCCGCTGTCCGCTTTCGGGTTGCTCGATTAAGGGAGACGCCATCTCGCGGGAGGTGAAGTTCCCGCCCACCTGCCCGAAAAACAGGTATTCCTTCCCCGCTTTGATTTTTGCGGCCGCGTATTTGTTGTTGAAAATGGTTACCCTCATTATTGAGGAGCCGTCGCTCACAGAAAACTTGTAAAGGGTCAGCCCTTTCCTGACATGGTGCGCGACCGGCTCGCCGAGGGCCACCGCTTTTATGCAGCAGGGACGGTCAAACGGCGCCTCCTGAATTGATACTATGCTGGTCCAGTCTTCATAGCCTCGCGGGTAAAACTCAATCAAATCGCCGAGCGTCGCGATTTCAAGACGGGCAAACTGCTCTGCGCGCCGTTCGCCGACTCCTTTGAGATAGCGCAGAGGCATTTCGCTTTTACCCGCCATATGACCACCTCAAAACTAAAAAGTTTTATAAGATTGTATCATACCTTTTTATTTACTGCAATCAAGAGGGTTTCCAGAATACGGAATAAATAATAAAAAATCTTCAACAAAAATATCGCAGCCGCTTTACATCTTAATCATTTTATGTCATAATAACGAGAAATATAATTTAAATTTGCAGTCCGGTTTTTCGGGCTGCACTGAAGAGGAGGGTTTGTTAGTGTCAAGCAATCACAGGCTCGGTTATCTGCCGGATGAACAGCCGAAAATCTACCAGTTGCTGTTGTATGCAATCCAGCAGGTTATCGTCATGTTCCCGGCAACGGTTGCTGTCGCATTAATCAGCGGTTTCCAGATTTCGGTAACCATTTTCGCAAGCGGTCTGGCGACGGTGTGCTTTATCCTCATCACCGGAAGAAAAATCCCCCTTTACTACGGCTCCAGCTTTTCATACCTTTCCGCAATATCCGGCCTGCTCGCCAACGAGGCTTTTTTTAATGAGATAAGCCCGACGGCGCGGCAGGCTTTTGAGAGCTGGTCCCCCGACAAAGGGCCGCTGCCCGGCGAAGTGCTCTCTTACGCCCAGTTCGGTATCGTGATGTCCGGTCTTATTTCGATAGCCGCCGGATTATTGGTCAGGGCTTTGGGCTCGAAAGCGATTGAGAACATACTTCCCGCTTCGGTAACAGGCCCGATTGCGATGATTATCGGGTTGACGCTGGCCGGAACCGCTCTCAGTGATGCGGCGCCCGCCAAGGTTGCGGAGGGCGCGACCGCTACCGTGGCAAACAGCAACTGGGTCTGGGTGGTTTCGCTGGTAACTCTGCTGTCCACAATCCTGTTTTCAAGATACCTCAAAGGCTTTCTGGGCCAGCTGCCGCTCCTTCTCGGCGCAGTAGTCGGCTGTATTGTCGCGGGGCTTATTTACCTGATTGGCGGCAGTGATATGAATTTGTTCCAGCAGATTGAAAGCCTGCCGGACGGCATATTTGCGGTGCCCCAGTTCACATTCCCGAAGGTGTCGTGGGTTGCGCTCGCTTCCATCATGCCGATTGCGCTGGCCACCATTCCGGAATCCACCGCGCATATATACCAGCTTGACGTCTATGTCAACGATTTGGCTAAAAAGAAGGATTCCAAAAAGAAATATGATATTGCGGGCCTGCTCGACCGCAACCTCATCGGCGACGGTATCGGCGACATCGTTACCGGCTTAATCGGAGGCCCCGCCGGCACAAACTACGGCGAGAATATAAGCACGATGGCCATCACCAAGGTGTTTTCGGTGTCCGTGGTTTTAGTTGCCGGTATCATTGCGATGGTGATTTCCTTCTTTACCCCGCTTATCAATGCGATATATTCCATTCCAAGAGCGGTTATAGGCGGGCTTGAAGTGTACCTGTTCGGCGCGATTGCCGCACAGGGTATCGCAATCATGATTGAAAAGAAGGTCGATATGTTCTCGGCCAAAAACATCGCGGTTATCGCGACAATCATGGTGATTGGATTGGGCGGGAACTATGCTTTTGGCGGCAATATCCCGTTCTTTGGCATTACTGTCCCGTGTATTGCGGGAGCCGCGATATTCGGCATTATCCTGAACGCCCTCCTCTCAATCGGCGAGAAAATTAAGAAAAACGGCAATGCCGAAGGCGCCGACAGCGCGGAAGAACCGGCAACCGAGGAATAAGCCTGTTTTGAAAGTTTAAAAAGCCATCGGGCGGAGCCGCCCGATGGCTTTTTTGTAAGCCTGCCCCGGAAAATCCGGGGTTATTTTTTTGCGCTTATAGAGAAAATTAAAATGAATCCATAAATTACAAACAGAGCTTCATTTTTCGGCAAAATATTCGTATCCCTGCCGTTATTCTAATAATGGAGAATAAACTGCGCACGATTGGAAAAAATATCATTTGCAGGGAGGCTTCGAGATGGAAGTCAAAATCGAAAACAGGCCGGAAGGGCTGTATGTCCGGCTTTGCGGGGAAATAGACCACCACTCGGCAAGGCAAATCCGCGAGCAGGTGGATTCGGCAGTCGAAATGCTCAGACCGGCAAAGCTGTGCCTTGATTTTAAGGAGGTTAGCTTTATGGACAGTTCGGGTATCGGGCTTATTATGGGGCGGTACAGGCTTATTCAGCTTTATCAGGGGAGCCTTGAGATTATCAACATCTCCGAAAGGATAAAAAAAGTAGTAAGTCTGTCCGGCATTGACCGGCTGGATATAAAAATCCACTCGCTAACCGCCCGCTGACGGCAAAATTACAGTTGAAAGGCAAGGTTGTACATATGAAAGCGTTAAATGAAATGAAAATCACGTTTCCCAGCCTCTCCTGCAACGAAGGTCTGGCGCGTTCGGCGGTGGCCGCGTTCGTTACCCAGCTTGACCCGGCGGTGGACGAGCTTATTGACATAAGGACGGCGGTGTCCGAGGCGGTTACCAACTGCATTGTCCACGCTTATCCGGGCGGGACGGGGCTGATAACGGTTACCGCGAAAATCTACCAGAACGGGCGGGTCCAAATCAAGGTGAAGGACAGGGGGATAGGCATTGAGGACATAAAACAGGCGATGGAGCCTCTGTTCACCACCGGAGGCGAGGAGCGTTCGGGGCTGGGGTTTTCGGTCATGGAGAGCTTCGCCGACAAGCTGAGGGTAAAATCCGCCAAAGGGAAAGGGACTATTGTTACCCTCGAAAAATACATATCAATGCAGCATAGGCAGGGGAAACAGTTTTGAACAATCGGGAAGAAGTCATCTGCGGCAATATCGGGCTGGTGCACTCCTGCGCGCGGCGTTTCATAGGACGCGGGATTGAATACGACGATTTGTTTCAAGCTGGGTGTATGGGGCTTATCAAGGCCGCGGACGGATTTGATGAAAAACGCGGGCTGAAGTTTTCCACCTACGCGGTTCCGGTTATCCTCGGCGAAATCCGGCGCCTGTTTCGGGACGGAGGGGCTGTAAAGGTCAGCCGTTCCCTCAAGGAGATGTCGATGAGGGCGTCCCGCGAGAGGGAGGATTTTATAAGCAGGGAGGGCAGGGAGCCTACGGTGAGCGAAATGGCGGATTTGCTCGGGGTCGGGATTGAACAGGCGGCTGAGGCGCTGAGCGCCGCAATGCCGGCGCTGTCCCTGACAAAAGCGGGGGAGGACGAGGGGGAACAGCTTGACGTGCCGGTCGAGCCGCCGGACGAGCTGCTGACCGACAAGCTGGCGCTGCAGCAGGTTTTATGCGAGCTTGACTCTTTGGACAGGGCGCTTATTGTTCTTCGCTACCTCAAAAGCAACACCCAGCAGGCTACCGCGGAAAAGCTCGGAATGACGCAGGTTCAGGTGTCGCGCAGGGAACGCGCTATTCTGGAGATAATGCGCAGAAAGCTGACCGGCTGACCGACAGCGGCGGCCGCTTTGCGGATATGCCCTGAAGCCTTGACAATCCGCCGTCGAAAATATATAATGTGAAGGAAATAACAGCAGAATACCGGTATATTCGCAGACGGGAAAGAAACGGATGTAAGGCATACAGAGAGAGCGCCGCGCGGTTTTGCGGCTGGAACGGCGCTTATGCTGAAACCCGTGAGCCATCCCTGAGAACCGCTGCGACGAGCGGCGGCGTTTTCCGCGTTAAGGAATAATGAGCGGCGCCTTTTTGGCGCAATTTGGGTGGTACCACGGAGCCTCCGTCCCATTGCAGGGCGGGGGCTTTTATAGTTTAATACCGGTAAAACGCGGCTGTCAGGCTTTCATTGTCAAGGAAAGGTGATTTAAAATGCAGTGGGCAAGTGTCAACCAGCTCCGTGAACAGTTTTTATCTTTTTTTGAAAGCAAGGGGCATTTAAGGCTCCCCAGTTTTTCGCTTATCCCTCAAAACGATAAATCCCTGTTGTTAATCAATTCCGGCATGGCGCCTATGAAAAAGTATTTCACAGGGGAAATAACCCCTCCCAGCAGGCGGGTTACCACCTGCCAGAAGTGTATCCGCACCCCCGATATTGAAAGGGTGGGAAAGACCTCGCGGCACGCAACCTTTTTTGAAATGCTCGGCAATTTCAGCTTCGGCGATTATTTCAAGGAAGAAGCGATAACATGGGCGTGGGAGTTCTGTACCGAGGCCATCAAAATGCCGGCTGACAGGCTCTGGGTCAGCATTTACAAGGACGATGAAGAGGCCTTTGATATATGGACAAAAAAGGTAGGCATTTCTCCTGACCGCGTGGTCAGAATGGGGAAAGAGGACAATTTCTGGGAGCACGGTTCGGGGCCGTGCGGGCCCTGTTCCGAGCTGTATTTCGACCGCGGCGAGCAGTACGGCTGCGGCGCTCCGGACTGCGGGGTGGGATGCGACTGCGACCGATATGTGGAGTTCTGGAACAATGTCTTTACCCAGTTTGACTGCGACGGGAAGGGCAACTACACACCGCTTGACCACCCGAACATCGACACCGGGATGGGGCTTGAGCGGCTGGCCTGCATTGTTCAGGGCGTCGGCAGCCTTTTTGAGGTGGACACCGTTCAGAACATAATGAGCCATATCTGCGAGATTGCGGGCGTAAAATATAGGGAAAACGAGCAGACCGACGTCTCGCTGCGGGTGATTACCGACCATATCCGTTCCATTACTTTTATGATAGGGGACGGCGTCATGCCTTCAAACGAGGGCAGGGGCTATGTGGTCAGGCGGCTGCTTCGGCGCGCCGCGCGGCACGGCAGGCTGCTTGGGATAAACCGGCCGTTTCTTCATATCGTAAGCGGAACGGTTGTGGGCGAGAACATCTCGGCGTATCCCGAACTCGGCGAGAGGCGCGAGTTGATAGAAAAAATCATACTCATAGAGGAAGAGGCGTTCGGCAAGGCGATAGACAGCGGGCTTGCCCTATTGGACGACATGCTGGCTTCGCTTGACGGGGATACCCTGTCCGGCGCAGACGCTTTCAAGCTCTACGACACCTATGGTTTTCCGCTGGATTTGACAAGCGATATTCTCGCCGAAAAAGGGATAAAGGTGGACGAGGAAGAATTCAACAGGCTGATGACCGAGCAGCGCGAACGCGCCCGCGCCGCCCGCAAAAATGCCGGCGCCGACGCGTGGAGGGGCGACTTTGACATGATAAGCCGGCTTGTTCCGAGCAAGTTCGTCGGCTACCACACCACCAGCGCGGAGGGGAGAATAACCGCAATCGTCAAGGGCAGCGAGTTTGCCGAAAGCCTGTCTGAAGGCGAGTCTGCGGCCGTTATACTCGACGTTACGCCGTTTTACGGGGAAAGCGGCGGACAGGTCGGCGACAAGGGGACGATTTCAGGCGGGGACGGGTTGTTCAACGTCTCCGACACCGCGAAAAGCCAGAACGATGTGGTAATCCACATCGGCACCCTTGAGAAGGGCGAGCTTCGCGTGGGGGACACGGTTTTGGCGAAAGTCAGCGAGTTCGAGCGGCTTGCCACAATGCGCAACCACACCGCGGCGCACCTGATACAGGCCGCGCTCCGCCGGGTGCTCGGCAGCCATGTCGAGCAGGCCGGTCAGCTTGTGGACAGCAGGCGGATGAGGTTTGACTTCACACATTACGCGGCTTTGACCGATGACGAGATAAAGCAGGTAGAGACCCTTGTAAACAGGTGGATTTTGGCGGGTATAAAAGCCGATATCCGCGAAATGCCGCTTGAAGAAGCCAGAAAGCTCGGCGCTCTGGCGCTGTTCGGCGAAAAATACGGGGATACGGTGCGCGTGGTGCAGATAGGCGAAGGCGACGGCAGGGTCTCTGCCGAGCTGTGCGGGGGCACTCACGTTGACAACACCTCAAAAATCGGGCTTTTTAAGATTCTTTCTGAAAGCTCGGTTGCCGCCGGAGTGCGCAGGATTGAAGCGGTTACGGGCGAAGGTGTGGCTGAGCTTTTAGACAAATACCACGGGCTGCTGCTGCAGACGGCGGATATTGTGAAAGCCGGAAATATCGAAGAACTGCCGCGCCGCGCGTCCAGCGTGTTGGGCGAGTTCAAAAACGCCCAGCGCGAGCTTGAAATGCTGCAGGACAGGCTCGCGGCGGGCAAGGTAGAGCAGTTGTTCAGCAATACGGCGGACATCGGCGGAGTGCGGGTGGCGACCGCGGTATGGCGCGGCGCGGATTCAAGCGAAATCCGCAGCATTCTCGACAAATGCAAGGACATGGCACCTGCCGATTTGGTGGCAGTGATTGCGGGAGTAAAAAAAGACGGCGGCTCGATTTCGTTCGGCTGCTTCTGCGGCCCCGACGCTGTCAAGCTGGGCGCCCATGCGGGGAATATAGTCCGCGAGACGGCTAAAATATGCGGCGGCAACGGCGGCGGCAGGCCGGATACGGCGATGGCGGGCGGCAGGGACGCTTCAAAGCTTGAGCAGGCAATGACCGCTGTTCCCGAAATAGTAAAAGGGTTTGTTTCAAAATAATTTTTGAGAGGGAGATTGAGAATGAGCGAATGCGTTTTCTGCAAAATCGTCAGCGGCGAAATCCCTTCCAACAAAATCTATGAAGACGAGAAAGTGATGGCGTTTTACGACATCGCGCCCAAAGCCCCTGTCCACTTTCTGATTATACCAAAACAGCATATATCGGGGGTGGACAGGATTGACGGCACAAACAGCAAAATCATCTCGGAGATTTTTGAAACAATAACAAAGGTTGCTGCCGATTTGGGGGTTGATTCCTACCGCGTTGTAACCAACAACGGCACGCAGGCGGGGCAGACGGTCTTCCATCTTCACTTCCATGTCCTCGGCGGCGGCCCGCTCGGCGACATGGCTTAAAGCGCCGGGCGCTTGAACGGGTAACGGTATGGCTTTTATTATTCTTGATTTGGAATGGAACGGAACTTACTCAAAGAAGACGCGGAAATACTTCAACGAGATAATCGAAATCGGTGCGGTCAAGGTCAGCCGGTCGCTTGAGCCGGTTGATACCTTTCATGCTGTTATCAGGCCGGTTGTAACCCGCAGGCTGTCGTCGGTGGTGCGGAGCCTGACCGGCATTGAAAAAGAGGAGCTTAAGGAAGGCCGGCCGTTCACGCAGGCGGTTTCGCAGCTTCGCAGATGGATTGCCGACCCTTCTGCAATCGTGATGACGTGGAGCACCACCGATTTGCTTGTCCTGCTTGAGAACTGCCGGTATTTCCTGAATCAGGATAGAATTCCTTTCATAAAAAACTATGCCGATTTGCAGGCGTATTTCCACTTTAAAATGGGCTTGTCCGGCTCGCAGCAGACCGGACTGGTCAAAGCCTGCGAAATGCTGGGGATAAGCGACAACCGGCAGGATAAGCACCGGGCGCTGGACGACAGCGTCCTGTCGGGGCAGGTTTTTGCGCGGATTTACGACAGCGAGGCTTTCAGCCGGTTTGTTTTCTGCGCCGATGAGGAGTTTTACCGGCGGCTGACATACAAGACCACCATAATCAGTGATTTGAAAAATGAGTATGTCAACCTCGCAAAACTTAAATTCAAATGCTGCGACTGCGGCAATCCTGTCGAAAGGGTCGGCGAGTGGTGTTTCCGCAGCCGGGCATTCTATGCCGATTATTACTGCGCGGAATGCGATAAAAAATACACCGCGCGGGTGCAGGTAAAGCTGAAGTACAGCGGCGCGGAAACCGCCAAAACGCTCATTCAAAAACCTGAACCGCCTCCCGAAGAACACGAAGTTTTGGAGGGCGGTCAGTAATATTTTTGTGCGGAGGGAGATTTTATGGCAAAGAAACGGTTGCCAAAAATACGGCTTTCAAAAATCACCATACTGGACGAATTTAAGAAATTCGCTATCCGCGGGAACGTGCTAGATTTGGCTATCGGTGTGATTATCGGCGGGGCATTTCAGAAAATCGTAACCTCGGTAATCAACGATTTAATTATGCCGATGATTGGCTGGATGACCGGCAGCGTGAATTTCAACGACCAGTTTATCGCGCTCAAAATCCCGCAAGGGGTGGACCCAAGCCGGATTACGTCGCTGGAAGTGGCAAAGCAGCTTGGGGTTACCACCTTCAATTACGGCGCGTTCATCACGACTTTAATCGATTTTCTGATAATGGCGTGGGTAATCTTTTTGATGGTTAAGCTCATAAACCGCCTTGGGGAAATCAGGAAAAAGCCGGAGGCTGAAAAACCCGCCGAGCCCACCACCAAAACCTGCGTGTACTGCCAGAGCGAGATTAACATCAAAGCCACCCGCTGTCCCCACTGCACTTCCGAGCTTTGAGGGATACATACTTTTTCAGTCTTCGCCATATAAATATAGCGAATATCCTTTGAAATGCTGGTGAAGATTGTGTATTGTATCATCAGAGGAAGATATATCCTAGCGGCGGTTTTTTGCTGCGCCGCGCTATTTGCCGCGACCTTGGGCTCGACCAGTTTCTTTAACGCCCGCTCGGTTGCCGCCGGCGCGTCAATCACCAATTGGGGGCTGAGCTTCAGGCAGCCGGGGCAGGTTCCGCAGGGGAACGCGTCGGCCGAGTATTTAAGGCAGTACGACGCCTATTATGTGGATACCAGAGGCGAAAAAACGATTTACCTGACTTTTGACGCGGGGTTTGAAAACGGCTGTACCCCGAAAATTCTGGACGTGCTGAAAAAGCACGACGTGAAAGCCGCTTTTTTCCTTGTGGGGAATTACCTGAACAGAAACCCTGAACTGGTCAGGCGGATGGTTGAAGAAGGGCACATAGTCGGCAACCACACCTACCATCACCCGGATATGTCGAAAATAAGCGGCATGGACGATTTCAAAAAAGAGCTGCAGTCCCTTGAGGAGCTTTATGAGCAGATAACCGGCGGAAAGATGCCAAAGTTTTACCGCCCGCCGCAGGGGAAGTTCAGCGAGAGCAACCTTAAAATGGCAAAGGAGCTTGGTTACAAAACCGTTTTCTGGAGCCTTGCATACGTGGACTGGTACGAGGACAACCAGCCCTCAAGGGAGGAAGCGCTTGGCAAGCTGGTGCCGCGCATCCATCCCGGCGCGGTCGTGCTTCTGCACAGCACTTCAAGGACCAATGCGGCAATCCTCGATGAGCTGTTGACAAAATGGAAGTCGGAAGGTTACCGGTTTGAGAGTATAGACAAACTGGCGTAATATTTGCCGCGGATGTCAAAATACCGTTTATTGAGGTTTTGTGTATGGTTTACGTTTACTGCCCTGCTTGCGGCCGCAGGCTTGCAAAAAGGGAGATAGGGGACGAGGGGGCAGTCCCGTACTGCGAAAAATGCGCAAGGCCATGGTTTGATGTTTCGCACCCGTGCGTTATTGCTCTGGTTGTGAACCAGTACGGGGAAATCGCGCTGGTGAAACAGGCCGGGATTTCAGAAAACCGGTTTGTATGCGTCGCCGGCTACGTCAAAGCCGGTGAAACCGCTGAGGAAGCTGTCTGCCGCGAAATCAGGGAGGAACTGGGGCTTTACGTAACCGGCATGGAATATGTCAACAGCTATTACTATGAAAAAGACGACAACCTTATGCTGGGGTTTATCTGCAGGGCGGAAAAGGGCGAATTCGTCATTTCGCCAGAGTTGATAACCGCGGAATGGTTTGGCGCGGACGAGGCTTTGCAGCAGCTTAAAGAAGCAAGGGTGGCAAAAATACTGCTGCTTGAATATATCGAAAGGTATCGCGCGGGGGCAAAACCGGGATGTTGAATATTCTGTATCAGGACGACGATATTATTTGCTGCATAAAGCCGGCGGGCATTCTCTCCCAGCAGGGCGGCGGGGAGAATATGGTCTCACTGCTGCAAAAGGCGGGGCTGCCTTATGTCGGAGTGGTGCACAGGCTTGACAGGAATGCCGGCGGGATAATGGTTTTTGCAAAAAACGAAGCCGCGGCCGCGGCGCTGTCTGAGAGTGTGCGTAACCGGGAAATCACAAAAGAGTACCTCGCTGTCGTCCACAACCGCCCGGCTGAAGAGTCGGGCGTATTCAGGGATTTGCTGTTTTTTGATTCCGTAAAGAATAAAACCTTTGTGGTGGACAGGATGAGGAAAGGCGTCAGGGAAGCATCGCTTGAATATCAGGCGCTGAAAACAAAAAGCACAGGGTACGGGGAAATCAGCCTTGTAAAAATCAGGCTGCACACCGGCAGGACACATCAAATCAGGGTACAGTTCGGCTCAAGGAAAATGCCGCTGGTCGGGGACCGAAAATACGGGAGCCGCTGCGGCTTTGCCGGCATGGCTCTGTGGTCGTACAGGCTGGTATTCCGGCATCCGGCAAAAAATGAGCAGATGGATATAAAACACCTTCCCCCCGACGTGTTTCCGTGGAGCGAGTTTGAAGCGTTATCCGAGTTATAGTAAAAAGAAAAAGGCAGGTGCGCCTGCCTTTTGTTTATTATATGCCGTGCTGTAAAAAGTGCTTGATTAAATCATATCCGGGATTGAACAGCCTGCCGGCTTTTGAGGCGTTATTTTCATTAAAGCCCGCGATACCGGACGCCGGACTGTCAAGACTTGAGTAAATCAGATACGGCACCGGCTCGCTTGTATGGGTGCGCAGGGCAAGCGGGGTAGGGTGGTCGGGGAGCACCATTATTTTAAAATCCCCCATTCTTTCAAGCCCCTCAAGCAGGGGCTTTATAACCCTGCTGTCGATGTCTTCAATCGCTTTGATTTTGTTGCCGGTTTCACCCCTGTGCCCGCACTCGTCGGGGGCTTCGATGTGTATAAACACGAAATCCTGCCCGTTTTGCAGTTCGCTGAGCGCCGCCGCTGTCTTTCCTTCGTAATTGGTGTCGATATAGCCGGTCGCGCCCCGGACCTCGCATACATTCATCCTTGCAATATGCCCGATTCCTTTTATCAGGTTGACCGCCGATATCACCGAGCCTTTAACCTCGTACCGCTGCTCAAACGGCTGCAGGGTCGGGCGTTTGCCCTGCCCCCAAAGCCAGACAGCGTTTGCGGGGTTCAGGCCGTCTTTAACCCGCCGCTCGTTTAACGGATGGCTGTTTAAAATTTCAAAACTTTGCCGCATGATATCGAGCAAAGGGGAGGCATTCGGGCGCTGCGGCAGGTATCCGGCGATGGGCTTGCCGATTATGTCGTGAGGGGGAGTGATTTCTCCCAAATCGGTTTTGCCGCCGTGCCAGACCATGCAGTGGCGGTATGACGTACCTGTGTAAAAATCGAATTCCGCCCCGCCGAAAGCCGACTGAATTTCCCTGATGAGGATATCCGCCTCGGCTGTGTTTATATCGCCGGCGCAGTAGTCAACCAGCTTTTTTTGAAAATAGTCCTGCTCCTGCGACAGGGTTACAAGATTGCAGCGGAACGCGACGTCGTCGTCCTTCAAATCAATCCCGATACTCGCGGCTTCAAGCGGCGCGCGGCCGGTATAGCATTCCAGAACGTCGTAGCCCAGCACCGTCAGGTTGGCGACATCGCTGCCCGGCGGCATACCGTCCGGCACGGTGCGGATTAAGCCGACCTCCCCGTTTGCCGCAAGCCAGTCCATTACAGGCTTTTTCGCGATTTCCATCGGTGTTTTTCCGCCGAGCATTCCGCCCGGCATGTCCGACATGCCATCACACAAAACGACAGCGAATTTCATAGGAATATTGCCCCGTTCCTTGCAAAAAATTAGATAGCATATATTATAGCACAAAAAACCAAAACCGCACCAGTTTATTTCCTCGGTTTTGCAATTTTTGCTTGCAGTTATTGAGATTGCGTGGTATAATACCAAAGTTGTAAAATACACACGCAGGGTTTATTGCAGTTGGTGCCGTCTGACAGCGGTTTTTGCAGTTATGTCCTGCGGAGGAAAAACCAAGGAGGAAATTTATGTCAGTAGTCTCAATGAAACAGCTGCTGGAGGCAGGCGTCCATTTCGGACATCAGACCCGGCGCTGGAACCCCAAAATGGCTCAGTACATTTTCACTGAGCGGAACGGAATTTACATCATCGACCTGCAAAAGACGGTGCGCAAGCTGGAAGAAGCGTATATGTTCATACGCGACATTTCCGCACAGGGCGAATCGGTCTTGTTTGTAGGCACCAAAAAACAGGCGCAGGAATCAATACGCGAAGAGGCCACTCGCTCCGGCGCGCACTATGTCAACACACGCTGGCTGGGCGGAATGCTGACCAACTTCAACACCATCCGCGGCCGTATTGCCCGGTTAAACCAGCTCAGACAGATGGAGGAAGAGGGGATTTTTGACCTTCTTCCGAAGAAGGAAGTCATAAAGCTGAACAACGAGATTGAAAGGCTCGAAAAGTTTTTGGGCGGCATTAAGGAAATGGAAAAGCTGCCGGGCGCGCTTTTCGTTGTGGACCCGCGCAAGGAAAAAATAGCGGTGGCCGAAGCCAGAAAGCTCGGCATACCGATTGTTGCAATTGTGGATACTAACTGCGACCCTGATGAAATCGACTATGTCATTCCGGGGAACGACGACGCAATCCGGGCAGTAAGGCTCATATCTTCCACTATCGCAAACGCGATTATCGAAGGCCGTCAGGGCGAGCAGCTTACCCCTGACGACCAAAGCGGGAAAGGCGAAGAACCCGACCAGACTGCCGAGCCGGCCGAAGGCGCAAAGACCGGCGAAGATGGCGAGATTACGGAAGGCGTTTTGGAAGATAATATTGCTGTAGAAAAAGAGGAAGATGAGGAATAGTTGTTTTTAAGTATAATTGGAAGGGATTGAGATTATGTCTTTTACAGCTAAGGATGTTCAGCTGCTGCGTGAGAGAACGGGCGTCGGCATGATGGACTGCAAAAAGGCGCTGGTCGAAGCCGACGGCGATATGGATAAAGCGATAAACATCTTAAGAGAAAAAGGGCTCGCGGCCGCCGCGAAAAAATCCGGCAGGCTGGCTGCCGAGGGTATGGTATATGCCTATGTGGACGCCGACAGGAAGGTAGGCTCCATGGTTGAGGTCAACTCCGAAACCGATTTTGTCGCGAAAAATCAGGAGTTTCAGGCATTTGTAAAAAAAGTCGCGCAAGTGGTTACCGAAAAGAACCCCTCCGATTTGGACGCGCTACTGAAAACCGAATTTGAAAACGGGCAGACGGTTATGGAAACCCTGCGCGAGAAAATCCTTGTTGTCGGCGAGAACCTGAGTATCCGCCGCTTTGTGAGGTTCGAGGGCGAGGTCGTATCATACGTGCACGGCGAGGGGCGTATCGGCGTTCTGGTCAGGCTTGAAGCCGCTGATGGCATTAATCCCGATGTGCTGAACGAGTGCGGCAAGGATATCGCAATGCAGATTGCAGCCCTCAATCCCCTGTATCTGGACAAGGACTCTGTCCCGCAGGGCGATATCGAGAAGGAAAAAGAAATCCTGATTGCGCAGATTAAGAACGACCCCAAAAACGCGAACAAACCCGAACAGATTATCGAAAAAATGGTCGAAGGGCGTCTGGGCAAGTTCTATGAGAACAACTGCCTGCTCAATCAGGCGTTCGTAAAGGACAACGGGATTACGGTCGGGCAGTATGTGGCGAAGATGTCCGAGAAAGCCGGCGGAGAGATTAAGGTTGCGGAGTTTGTCCGCTTTGAAAAAGGCGAAGGGCTCCAAAAACGCGAGGACAATTTCGCGGACGAAGTCGCAAGCATGATAAAATAATCGGCATAAACCACAGTGAATGATGAAACTGCATGAATGAGGCGGACTGCCCCTCATTTATGCGGTTTCTTTTTGCAGTTTACCCCGAATGTTGCGATACCGGGTTGATTTTATCGGCTTTGGGTGTTAGTCTAAAGGAAAGCGATTTTCGACTTCTGCTTTGAAAGGAATGATTTTCTGATATGAAAAGCATTATATCTGAAAAAGCTGGGGAATACCGCGAATTCTACCGCAACCACCTGTTTGAAAATGTTATCCCGTTTTGGATGGGCAGCGATTTGCTGGACAGGGAGTACGGCGGATATATCACCTCGGTGGACAGGGAAGGCAGGGGCTATAACAGCGACAAGTCCGTCTGGTTTCAGGGCAGGGGGCTTTGGACATTCTCCGCATTGTGCAACAATTACGGCGCCGCGGAGGAGTGGCTTTGGGCCGCACGGCTGGGCAAAACGTTTTTGGAAAAATACTGCGTAGACAGCGACGGCCGCCTGTTTTTTCAGGTTACGAGGGACGGCAAACCCCTGCGCAAACGCCGCTATATGTTTTCCGAGAGTTTTTATGTAATCGGGATGGCCGAATATTCGGTCGCGGCCAACGACCCGGACGCGCTGCGGAAGGCAGAAGAGTGTTTTGAGCTTATGCTTAAAATCTATCGAAATCCGGAACTGGACCCGTACAAAATCACGCCCAAATTCTATGAGCAGACACGCAGCGCAAGGGCGGCGGCAGTCCCGATGGTTATGGTGAGCAGCGCACAGGTGTTGAGAAGGTGCGACCCCGAAAAGGCCGGATACTATACGCAGATAGTAAGGGAAATGGCGGATGATATCCTTAAATACCATTACCGGCCCGATTTCAAATGCGTATTGGAAAACGTTCTTGCAGACGGCTCTGTGATAGACAACCCCGCCGGTCGTACCATTAACCCCGGACATGCCTGCGAGAATGCGTGGTTTTTGATGAACGAGGCGGCATATTCAAACGATAAAAAGCTTTTGGAAAAGGCTTTGAATATGCTCGACTGGTCGCTTGAAAAGGGCTGGGACAGTGAATACGGCGGCGTAATGTATTTTGTGGACTCGGCCGGCAAGCCCTGCGAGCAGCTTGAATGGGATATGAAGCTCTGGTGGGTCCACAATGAAATTCTGATAGCGACCCTGATGGCATACGGAATGACCGGGGATAAAAAATACTGGGATTGGTTTGAAAAAGTGCACCAGTACACTTTTTCGCACTTCCCGGATAACGAATACGGCGAATGGTACGGTTATCTGCACCGCGACGGGACGGTATCCCACACCCTGAAGGGCTCGATGTGGAAAGGGCCCTACCATCTCCCGCGCTGCCTGATACTCTGCGAGCGGCTGCTCGGAATGATTGAGGAAGGAAAGCCCGTAACGCCAATTCTTTGATTAACCGTCGACCGGCCGGCAATGACAATATAAAAAACCACAGAAAGACATGGTCTTTTCTGTGGTTTTTGGTGTTTGAGCAGATTTTTGCGCAAAGCTAGCATTTTGAAAATACAGAGAAAAGCACAATCAGCGGCTGTTGTCATTAAATGATTTCTTTGTTGTTTAGACATATCATATAACAACGGCCTTGTTGAAAGTGAAAGTTTTATATGATATGCTAAAAACGAAAAAGAGGGGCATGAAAATGGTTGGAAACAAGAATATAACTTATCCTGATCTTTTGCTTGTTGAAAACGGGACGGCTCGCGCCAGCATTGTTATAGCCCAAAAGCCGACAGAAAAAGCAAAAGCTGCGGCGTTGGATTTGCAAAACATCATAAAACGGATGTCCGGGGCAACACTGCCGATTATTTACGACAACCAGAACGTTGAGGGCGCGCTTATACTGGTCGGCTCTTCAAGGCTGACGACCGAGATGGGTATTTATCAGCCGCGCGGATACCCGGATAACGAACGGGTAATCCTTCGAAGGGTAGGCGACCGTTTGGTTTTGCTGGGCAATGACGACGGCATGTTTACCGGGACGCAGTTTGCGGTAACAATGTTATTGGAGAGTCTTGGCTGCGGCTGGTTCGGGATTGATGAATTATGGCATGTAATCCCGCGCAGAGACTGCATTTCAGTCGGGTACCTTAACATCGACATTGCGCCGAGGTTTGAGTCCCGCATAACGTGGGTTTACCATAAAAACCGCGATTTGGCGCTCCGGTGGTATCAGGGCGGCAGCTGCAAAGACATAGAACACGCCTACTGGATACTCTTCCCGCGCGAAAAGTATTTCGAAAAGCATCCCGAATGGTACTGCATGATTGACGGTGAACGAAACCCGTTCAAAGAATGGTGGCAGATGTGCTATTCAAACAGGGAAGTGCTTGAGCAGACCATCAAGAAAATCGGCGAGTTTTTCGACAAAAATCCTCGTTTTACCCAGGCGACTATCGCCGCGAATGACGGATTTTCAGACAGCTTTTGCCAGTGCGAAGAGTGCAGGAAGTTGGGTACCCCCAGCGAAACAATGGTTGCGTTTGCAAATCAGGTAGCACAGGGGTTGGAGGCCAGATACCCCGACAAGCAACTGATGTTTTTCGTGTATTTTCCCACATTCGATCCTCCTAGAAGGCCAATGCCGCTGCACAGGAATGTAGTACTGATGTTCTGCAAGGAATCCTGCATGTTTCATTCGGTCGACACTGGCCCTGACTGCGGGTATCATATCCGCTACGAATATGATTTTGGCCATGAGTTTTACGAGCTTCCGTGGCTCGAAAACGCAAAAAAATGGATTGAAATGACTTTGTGCAAAAATATCGCTGTTTGGGAATGGTACTGCCCTGCCGCCGCGAGCAGCGTCTGGAAAGACATTCCCTGGGTTCAGGGGGATGTTGCATACAGAAACCAGCTCTGTTTTGAGCGGCTCGGCGCAAGGTATGTTTACTATGACCAGGGTCCGGTTGACGGGTATAATGACACAGAGGCAAGCTATCCGTTGCGCTGGCCGCTCTGGTATGTTGCAGCAAAGGGGATGTGGGACGGAAAGCAGACAGCTTCTCAAATTCTGATGGACGCCTGTA
>Ga0208693_1000070_pt1 | contig 81996 bp, 66 predicted proteins | sample AD_UKC071_MetaG_FD_184438 | JGI IMG/M metagenome (GOLD analysis project Ga0208693, IMG submission 184438) | Active sludge microbial communities of municipal wastewater-treating anaerobic digesters from USA - AD_UKC071_MetaG (SPAdes) (version 2) | ecosystem: Engineered > Bioreactor > Anaerobic >... | reverse complement strand
CTTGGGAAGGTGTTTCTCTGGAAGAGTTCATATATGAGCTAGATGGTTTTCTTCGCTGGTATAATGAGGAGCGGATCAAAATATCTTTAGACGCTATGAGCCCGATAGAATATCGACGAAGTCTTGGCCTAGCCGCGTAGTCAAGTCCAAAAAAACGTCCGCACCCCCTGCTCTGGAATTTTTGATTGCCAAAAACAAGTGTGACAAGTCACCGTCCCCCTGTACCACCTGTCACCCCACCCGGTCTTGAAACTCGAGTTCAACTGTCTTGGTCAATAGGTCTGCGTACGTATATGATGCTTTTCTTACTGCGGCGCTTTTATCCAGTGCGATTATAAAGTGGTGGGGGTAGATTTCGGCGATCGTTCCTTTGTTGATGGTCTTCTTTTTCTTGCTGTGGTTTACTGTGAGTTTTACTGTACGTCCTCGCTGTTTGTCCATGAATAAACGGATTTGCTCAATAGTCAAAGGCCCATCCAACATCACTGCCGCCTCCTTAACTGTTGAGAAATGGTTCCAGCAAATGAACAAGCAAAACGATTGTCCCAGGCGCGAGCATTCATATAAACACTGATCAAAACAAAGCTGGAATCAAAGCTGTATGCCGAGGAAAATTGTGGGACGTAGTGGCTGGAAGATTGAGCACATCTTACGGGTTCATCTACGTGAGCAACAAGTGTGGCAGCTTGTGCGGGATTTGCATTGTCATCATCTCCCTTCAATTATTATGAAACGAAAAAGCGTGATCTACCCTGTCTACTTCTTGTAGATACACGCTTGGAGTACTCCTACGAGGTTAGCTGACGGGTTAGGACACCCAAGTTGCCCTTCTTGGCCGAGGCCAAGATTCACCCCGAAAGTTGGTTCCCCCGCTTCATAATAATTGAATTCGGAGATATCTGCTTGCCTATTTACTTACCTACAGTATAACAAATTATGAAGAAAAATGCAAATTAGTTTTTCCACGAATTTTGATCCTTGACTCAGCCCTATTAATCTGGTACTTTAAATATAACAACTTCAACCCGACAAAACTCAATATGACCTTTAATCCAATCCTGTGAGGTTGGGAAGGACGTCTGTGAGTGCAGAGCAACTGTACTGTTTTGCTGCAGCCATCTTAAGGCTTCTACCAACCTGGGTAGAAGCCTTTTTTTGCCTCAAGCGTCTAGGGTCTAGAAAGGGTCTAGAAATGGAGGGAATCGTTTGACTTCGTTAGTCAGCATCAAGCAGCTGAATGAGCCAACGATTGAATGGCTGCTCCGGCGAGCCCAGTACTTTGTCGATAATGAACCGCAAACCTACGTCAGAGGAACCGCTGTCAACCTCTTTTTTGAACCAAGCACCCGCACCGCCTTGTCATTTCAAATCGCCGCCCAGAGATTGGGACTCAAGATGTTGGACTTCACCATTGAGAACTCCAGTACATGCAAAGGAGAATCCTTGATCGACACCCTGCAGACTGTCAATGCCCTCGGTGTCCAGCTTGCCGTGGTGCGCCACGGGGATGACTGGCCTACACTGATTGCTGAAGAAAACTTGCGGCTAGCCTTGGTCAATGCCGGCTCCGGGCATTACGAGCATCCCACGCAGGCTCTGTTGGATGCGCTGACCATCAAGCAGCATTTCGGAGGCTTCTCCGGCCTCAAGGTCACGATCGTAGGAGACATCCGCCACAGCAGGGTAGCCAGGTCAAACAAGCTGCTGTTGGAGCTCATGGGAGCACAGGTGTCATTTTCAGGCCCGGAGATCTTTTACCCATATGACATCGCTGATTGCCGCTGGGTGGATTTCGACCAGGCAGTCGCCGAATCCGATGTGGTAATGATGCTGAGAGTCCAGCACGAACGGCATCAGGAACGCTTCGACGTTTCTGATTACAACGGGCGCTTCGGCCTCAACAGCTTTCGACTCAAGCAGATGAAAAAAGATGCCATCATTCTCCATCCCGGCCCAGTCAACCGCAGTGTGGAGGTCACCGGCGAAGTCCTACAAGATTCACGCTGCAAGATCCTGCAGCAAGTCGCCAACGGTGTGGCTGTGCGAATGGCGGTTTTAGAATGGTGTTTCCAGGAGGAACGCTGTGAACAACTGGTATCTGCATGACGGAGTAGTTTACCGCGGCCGCAGGCTGCGGCGGGAAGATCTGCTGGTGATCAACGGCACGGTCGCCGCCTTCGGGCATGAGGCGAAGGCGGGGTTTGAGGCCATGAAAAATGCAGATCCAGCGTCAGTGACTGCCTACAATGCCTCGGGCTGCGTGATCTCTCACGGGTTTCTGGATCTCCACGTACATCTGCGGGAACCTGGTTTCGAAAGAAAAGAAACGATCGCCACAGGCACCAAAGCGGCAGCCGCCGGAGGCTTCACGACAGTTTGCGCCATGCCGAACACCAATCCTTCTTTAGATTCTCTGGACCAGCTTTGGGATCTGAAAAAACGAATTCAAAAAGAAGCCCAGGTAAAGACCATCCCTATCGCGGCGGTGACGAAAAACCGAGCGGGACAAGTATTGACCGATTTTGCCGCATTCGTGGAGCACGGTGTGGTTCTCTTTTCCGACGACGGCGACCCCGTCCCGGATCCGTTGCTCAGAGAGGCAATGACTGAGCTGGCCGCTTTAGGTGGTTTGTTGGTCAACCACCTGGAAGAGAAAAGCTTGGTTAAGCCAGGATTCTTTGCCGAGGCCATCCCACCTCAGTCCGAATATCTGATGCTGGAGCGCGACCTGGCTGTGGTGGCGGAAACAGGATGCCGTTACCATGCGGCCCACTTAAGCTGTGCCGAGTCGGTGGCGCTGATCGCCGAAGCCAGAAATAATAGACTGCCGGTCACAGCTGAGGTCACACCGCACCATCTGACACTGACTATGGACGACATCTGCGAACCGCAGGGGCACTTCCAGATGAAGCCGCCGCTGCGCACCGATGCAGACCGCCGGGCCCTTATCGAAGGGCTGCGGCTGGGCGTCATTGATGCGGTGGCCACGGATCATGCGCCCCATGGCCGGGAGAAGGAACACGGCATGGGCTCTGATTCACCTTTTGGTGTGACCGGATTGGAAACCGCCTTTCCGGTCCTTTTTTCCGAATTGGTGCTTCCCGGCTTGCTGCCTCTGGAGCGGCTTTTGGACGCCCTAACGGCAAACCCCGGCAGAGTCATCGGCCAAAACCATGATCTCACGGTAGGCCAAGCCGCTGATCTGGTTGTGCTGGACCTTGACCGGGAGCGGGTAGTATGCCGGGAACAGTTTTTCAGCAAGGGAACCAACTCTCCTTATATCGGGCGAAGACTGAAAGGTTGGCCGGTTTTGACACTAGTGGACGGGGAGGAACGCTATAATGCCAATCATGCCAAATCTTAAGAGGGTGCTGATCCTTGGTTCGGGGCCCATCGCCATTGGCCAGGCCGCCGAGTTCGACTATGCCGGCACGCAGGCATGCCAAGCCCTGCGGGAAGAGGGAATAGAAGTAGTACTCCTGAACAGCAACCCGGCGACAATCATGACTGATCCCAGAATCGCAGGATGTGTTTATCTGGAACCGATGACTGTGGATGTTGTCGCCAAGATTATCAAGCGAGAGCAGCCGGATGGTGTCATCGTCACCATGGGCGGGCAGACAGCCTTGAATTTGGCTCTTGATCTGGATAGACAGGGAATCCTTGCCGCATACAGGCTTCCCATCCTTGGAACGAGCATCGCCGCCATTCAGCTTGCAGAAGACCGCAACCGCTTTCGCCAGCTGATGTATGAACTGCATCAACCCGTGCCGCCGAGCAGGATAGTCCGAGAAGCCTCGGAAGCAGAAGAATTTGTCGGCGAAGTGGGATTTCCAGTGGTGGTGCGTCCAGCCTACACCCTCGGCGGCACTGGTGGAGGAATGGTATCGACCATGGATGAACTGATGAAAAATGTCCGCTCGGGGTTGAGGCAAAGCCCTATCGGCCAGGTGTTGCTGGAACAGAGCATAGCGGGGCTGACGGAAGTGGAGTATGAAGTGGTCCGTGACGGGCAAGGCCATGCGGTTATTGTCTGTGACATGGAAAACATCGATCCAGTAGGCATCCACACCGGAGACAGCATGGTTGTGGCCCCGGCGCAGACTTTGCCCAGCGATCAAAAGCACCTGCTGGAAACAGCCGCGCTCACGATTGTCGACGCGCTGGGGGTCGAGGGCAGCTGCAACGTCCAGTTCGCGGTTAATCAGAGAACAGGACAGTATTATGTGATTGAGGTCAACCCCAGAGTGAGCCGTTCATCAGCCCTGGCATCTAAAGCCACAGGCTATCCCATCGCCCGGATAGCAGCAAAGATTGCTTTGGGCTACACGCTCCCGGAATTGGACGCCAACCGGCGGTCTGCATTGGATTATGTCGTTACCAAACTTCCGCGCTGGCCTTTCGACAAGTTCCCCCATGCCGACAGAAAGCTGGGGACGCAGATGCAGGCTACCGGCGAAGTGATGGGAATCGGGGCGACCCTGGCGGAATCGTGGCAAAAAGCGGCACGTTCCTTGGAATTGAAATGGGAGTCCCTATTTGACTTTCCCGCCGAGGCTTTGTCCGCTTCCGAACTTGAGCAGCGCCTGCGCAAAGCCGACGATCAGCGGCTGTACCTGCTGGTCGAAGCCCTGAAACGAGGCTGGTCCATTGAAACACTGGGGGAAATCACCAGCATTCATCCCTATTTCCTCTCTGTGCTCCAGGAATTGGTGGAATTCCACAAAGAACTCAGCCAGAAAACCGAACTTACCCTTGGCGACCTGCGCGAAGCCAAGCGGTTGGGCTTTAGCGACGCGGCCATTGGCCGGTGTTTCGGCCTTTCTTCGGCCGTCATCAGAGAACTACGGCATCAGCATGGAATCACTCCCCGATATGCCCAAATCGAGTGGGGAACGGAGCCCTATTATTATTCCACTTATCAACAGTGTCTCGGCGGCTTCGCTAATGCCCCCGCAAACGCCCACAAAGATGCCGGCGCGAATGTCCACGCAATGAGTTCCCGCCGGCAAGCCCCGGCGAAACCAGGAATCGTTGTGCTGGGTTCCGGGCCAATCCGGATCGGTCAAGGTATTGAATTCGACTATGCCACTGTCCATGCTGCATGGGCCATCAAAAACAGCGGGTACCAGGCGGTGATCATCAATAACAACCCTGAGACCGTTTCCACCGACAGCAGCACTTCGGACCGGCTGTATTTCGAACCGCTGACCCCCGAGGATGTCTACGAAGTGATCCACCATGAGCAGCCAGTCGGTGTGATGGCCCAGTTCGGCGGCCAGACCGCAATCAACTTGGCCGAGTTTCTGGCAGAAAACCAGATCCCTATCATCGGCACCCAGGCCGAAGCGATAAATAAGATGGAAGACCGGCGCCAGTTTGATCAGGCGCTGGAAGAGCTGCAAATGCTGAGGCCGCAGGGAGTTACCGCCGCCAGCCGCAGTGAAGCGCTGACATTGGCTAAGGAACTAGTCTATCCGGTGGTTGTCCGGCCGTCTTATGTCCTGGGTGGGCGAGGCATGGAAGTGATCCACGGCAGGGATGAAATGGAAGCCTACCTTGAGGAGTTTTCCGAACACCAGGGTTATCCGCTGCTGATCGACCGTTATCTGGCCGGGACTGAGCTGGAGGTGGATGCTGTCAGCGATGGCACGGACGTCTTTGTCCCCGGTATCATGGAACACATGGAAAGATCAGGTGTCCATTCCGGCGATTCGATAGCTGTGTTTCCAGCCCAGTCCCTCGGCGAGGGACTGGTGCGGCAGATCTTCGCATACACCAAAAGACTCGCCTGTCATTTCAATGTCAAAGGTTTGATCAACATCCAATTTGTCTATGCCGGCAATCAGCTCTATATCCTGGAAGTCAACCCCCGGGCATCCCGGACAGTGCCTTTTTTAAGCAAAGCGACCGGCATCCCCTTGGCCCAATTGGCTGCAGGCGCCGCTTTAGGGAAGTCCTTAAAAGAGCTGGGATACTCTGGGCTTTACCGCGACAACCAAGGGTTGATCTCTGTAAAGGTGCCGGTATTCTCCTTTGGCAAGCTTCACGGAGTGGAAACTGCCCTGGGTCCGGAAATGAAATCCACCGGCGAAGCCATGGGCAGGGACCGCAGCTTGGCCAAGGCTTTGTACAAAGGATTTGCCGCATCGTCGGTCCAGCTTCCGGCCAAAGGTAAAGTGTTGGTCACTGTTGCCGACAAGGACAAACAGGAGATCATTCCGATTGCCCGCAAGATGCATGAACTGGGCTTGGAAATCTATGCCACTTCCGGTACAGCCCGCGTGCTGCAGGAAAACGGGCTTCACTGCCAGATGGTGACAAAGCTGAACCAGTCGAACCAGATCCTGGATCTGATTGAACAGAACCAGGTGGACCTGGTGGTCAACACCTATACAGTTGGGAAGCAGCCGCAGCGCGATGGCTTTAGGATCCGGGTAGCTGCCAGCGAAAGCGGTGTGCCGTGTTTCACATCGCTGGACACTGTCACGGCCTACCTCAAGGTTGTCGAAGACCAGCAGCTCTGGCTGGAACCATTGTATTTTCAGGAGGCAAACTAATGAAGGTTACGGTTATGAATACGGCCCAAATCGCCCGGAAAACCTGGCAGCTGACATTTACCGGCAGTTTTCCGTACGGCGAGGTTCAACCGGGGCAGTTTGTGATGATCCGCATCGGTTCCGGTACGGAACATGTCCTGCGGCGCCCGATCAGTATTGCCGCCGTGAAAGAAGACCGCTTGACTATAGTCTTCCGGGTAGTGGGGAAAGGCACACAGTGGTTGAGTGAACGAAAACCTGGTGACGGACTGGATGTGTTGGGCCCGCTTGGGAAGGGATATCCCCTGCCCCATACTGGTGCGGGAGTATTGATCGTGGGCGGCGGTATCGGTGTACCGCCGCTGTATTTGCTGGCGGAGCGGGTAAGGCCTTTGGTTCAGCAGCTGGATTTGGCGCTCGGCTTCCAAACGGCAGCGGATTCCTTTTGGATCGATCAATTCGCCAGCCTCGGCAATCTGGTGCCGGCTGCTGATGATGGTTCCTTTGGGAAGAAAGGGACAGTGATCGATGCCATCAAGCTGCTGTCGGAGGGACGCTCCCCAAAGAGCCGGCCGTGGGACTATGTCTACGCCTGCGGGCCGCTTCCCATGCTGAAGGCGGTGAAACAGCATTTTGCAGGGCACAAGGTTCAGGGCTATGTTTCTTTGGAAGAGCGGATGGCCTGCGGTGTAGGGGCATGCTGCGGCTGCGTCTGCCAGACCGCTGATCGAACGGCGGCAAAACGCATCTGCGCCGATGGGCCTGTTTTCGACTGGAACGAGGTGGCACTATGAAAAAACCAGATTTAAGTGTTGAAATCGCCGGGCTGCGCTTGCGCAGTCCCGTGATGCCCGCTTCCGGCTGTTTTGGCTTCGGCCGGGAGTATGCTAACCATTATCCCCTGCGCCTTTTGGGAGCGGTGGTGACCAAGGCGGTGACCCTCAAACCGCGGCTTGGCAATCCCACACCGCGGGTGACGGAAACCAGCGCAGGGATGCTGAATGCCATCGGGCTTGCCAATCCCGGTGTCGAGCATGTTGTGGCCCATGAACTGCCCTGGCTCGCCAAGCAGGATGTCCCTGTGATTGTCAATGTGGCTGGGGAGACCAAGGATGAATATGTGGAAGTGGTGCGGATCATCTCTCAGTCCGGTTTGGCGGCAGCTGTAGAACTTAACGTTTCCTGCCCTAATGTCAAAGCCGGCGGCATCACATTTGGTACCGACGCGCGGATACTCCAGGACTTGGTCCAGACTGTGCGCAAAGTTTGTACCATCCCGCTTTTCGTAAAGCTTTCGCCCAACGTGACTGATATTCGCCAGCTTGCCCTGGCGGCTCAAGCGGGTGGAGCCAGCGGACTGACGCTGATTAACACCATGATCGGCATGCAGATTGATATTCAGCGGCGCCGGCCAGTGCTGGCCAACAAGACTGGAGGGCTGTCAGGCCCGGCGGTCAAACCGGTCGCGGTGCGGATGGTCTATGAGGTGGCGAAGGTGGTGGACATTCCTGTGATCGGGATGGGCGGCATCTGCTCTGGCGCGGATGCGGTGGAGTTTATCATGGCAGGAGCCAGTGCGGTGATGGTCGGGACAGCCAATTTCACCAACCCTAGGGCTTGTCCCGAGATTACCGCCGAAATTGAGCAGTTTATGATCGAGCAGGGCATTAACAGCATTGCTGAAATCCGGGGGTGTATTGCATGAAAACTGCGGATCGGGTTATTGTGGCCTTGGACTTTGCAGAGCGAGACAAGGTGGTAGCTCTTCTGGACAAGCTTCCGGAGCTGTCCTTCGTCAAGGTGGGGATGGAACTGTTCTACAGCGAGGGGCCGGGCTTAGTAACCATGTTGAAAGATCGGGGGCTGCAGGTCTTTGTCGACCTTAAAATCCACGATATTCCCAATACCGCGCATAAGGCGATCGAAGCATTGAGCAGGCTGGGGTGCGACATGCTCAATGTGCACTGCGCCGGCGGCCTGGAAATGATGCGTCGGGCCCGTGAAGCTCTGTCCGGGCAGACCAAGCTGATCGGTGTGACAATACTGACTTCGATCGATCAGCGAACCATGAACAGCCAACTAGGCATTCCAGGTACAATTGAGGCCTGCGTCCTCAATTACGCAGCCATGGCCAAGGCAGCCGGCCTCCATGGGGTGGTCTGTTCGCCCCACGAAGTGCAAGCGCTTAAAAGCCATCTAGGCAAAGATTTCCTGGCTGTGACCCCCGGCGTGCGGCCGGCAGGCAGCGCCGCCGGCGATCAAAGAAGGTCTATGACGCCTGCGGAGGCGATTACAGCCGGCAGTGACTATCTGGTGATCGGGCGCCCCATCACAGCAAACCCCGATCCCGGAGCTGCATTTGCCGAGATCCTAAGAGAAATCGAGGTGGTAATGTGACTGAACAAGAACTGCTGGAGAAGTTCAAGGAACTTGGGGTTCTCAAAACCGGCCATTTCCGTCTTACGTCCGGGCTGCACTCTGCACAATATATGCAGTGCGCGGCGGTTTTCGAGTATCCCAAAGCTGCGGAGGAAATTGTTAAACTGCTGATCCCAAAACTGCCGCAGGATATCGACACCGTGATGGCGCCGGCGATTGGGGGAATCAACCTGGGCTATGAAGTGGCCAGAATCCTTGGATGCCGCTTTGTCTTCGCCGAGCGGGAACAGGGGAAAATGGTCTTGCGCCGCGGTTTTGCCTTGACTCCGGGAGAAAGGGTGCTGGTCGTGGAAGACGTGGTCACAACCGGCGGATCGGTCAAGGAAGTGTTGGAGATTGCCAGAAGCTGCGGCTGCAGTGTTCAGGGTGTGGGCTGCATTGTCGACCGCAGCCAGGATGAACTTGACTTTCAAGCCCCGTTTGTCTCCCTTGTGCGTGTGGCGATCGAGACTTACCAACCGGATCAATGCCCCTTGTGCCTGGCTGGCCAACCGCTGACAAAGCCGGGGAGCAGAGACATCAATTGACTGAGGCCAAGATCCGACCTAAGCCTGATTCAGTATCTAGCCCAAGTCTATTGCCAGTGTCTTCCATTCAGGTATACTTAACTTAGAGTAAACTGCTGCCGCCGAATGGAGGTACATTTATGCAGATTGATGCGCGCAGATATGGCCTGTGGGATTTGGTTAAACTGCCGCTGCAGGCAGGGCCTGGAGCCGCCATCCTTACGGGGCTGAACAGCCTATTGTCAGGTATTGTCCCCACGCTTCACGTTGTGGTTACTGCCAGTTTCATAGATACAGCCATCGCTGTTTTGCAGGGCAGCGCGGAGCGCAGTGAAATCTACAGCCGCCTGTTTGCAGTGGTGGCTTTGATTGCTTACAGCTGGGTAAGCGGCTCCGCGGCTAAGCTGGCAAGCACCAAATTGGGACTTGCCCTGCAGGAGCATTATCATACGGCGATTACTGAAAAACGGGCACGGCTGCATTACCGCCACATCGAGGATCCTGAGTCCTGGGACTTGATCTCCCGCGTGACCAGTCGTCCCGAAGGGCAGTTGAGCGATGGCTACAACCTTTTGCTCTCCATGGCTGCCCTGATTTTCAGGGTCCTGGGCGTATTGGGCATTCTTATTTCCCAAGTGTGGTGGGCTGCGGTGGTAATTATTCTCCTTTCGGTTCCGCTTTTTGCGTTGGCCGTAAAAAGCGGCAAGGCCAGCTACGAGGCGAGCAAGGAGACAGAAAAGTACAGGCGCAAAAGCAGTTATCTCTCCAGTATCTTGACCAGCAGGGAAACTGTTGATGAACGCAGCCTTTTTGGTTACGGCGATCCGATCAACGAAATGTGGCACGAGCGGTATGAGACCGCTCGCAAGATTGAGCACCGAGTCAGAAGGAAGTGGTTCATCCGGACAAAAATCGGCAGCCTGATCACAGCCTTTCTATCTGTATTGATCGTTGTGGTGCTCCTCAATCCAGTTCTGGCCGGCGATTTGTCGATAGGTTTGTTCATGTCGCTTGTGGTTGCGACTTTCAGCCTGGTGCAGATGATGTCCTGGGGGCTGGGCAGCTATGTGGACCAATTGGCCAAATTCCGCGAATACCTCAAGGATCTCACCAAGTTCGCAATGCTGGAAGAGTCGGACTCTGCGCAAATGCTGCCGGCCGATCCGGCGCCTGAGTTCCAGTCTCTGGACTTCAAGAATGTGAGCTTCAAATACCCGGGAATGGAAAAGTACGTGCTGCGGAACTTGTCTTTGAGGATGGAGGCCGGCAAACATTATGCTTTTGTCGGGGTCAACGGCTCTGGCAAAACCACAATCACCAAGCTGATTGCCGGGCTTTATGACAACTATTCCGGTGAAATACTGCTGAACGGCAAAAACCTCCGGGAGTGGGATCCTGCGGAGCTGAAAGCGATGCTCAGCATCGTCAACCAGGATTTTGCCAAGTACTACATTACAGTCCGGGACAATATCGCCTTGGGCGATGTCAATCATATTGAAAGCGACAGCGATTGGCGCGTCAACCGAGCTATCGATCAGGTGGGGCTTGCCGCTGCCGTGGAAAAATTACCGCAGGGCATCCACACACCTCTTGGCAAAATCAAGGCGGACGGCCAGGACGTCTCCGGTGGTGAATGGCAGCGGATCGCCATGGCCAGAGCGATTGCCAACCCAGCGCCGCTGCGGATCCTGGATGAGCCCACAGCCGCCCTCGATCCTGTCAGCGAAAGTGAGTTATACCAAGAGTTCGAGCGGATCAGCCGCGGCAAGACCACGATCTTTATCAGCCACCGCCTTGGGTCCACCAAACTGGCGGATGAAATCTTTGTGATCGATGAGGGACGAGTGTTGGAACAGGGGACGCATCAAGAACTGATGGCCCTAAACGGGGAATATGCCCGGATGTATGAGAGCCAAAGGAGCTGGTACAATTGAAGGCGCGGCCGAAAACACAACCAAAGACAAGGATCAGTCTGACTGCGATTGTCTGGCGAATCTTCAAGATGGTTATCAAAGCGTGCCCCATCTACTTCACCGCCACCTGCCTGATCGGTGTCATCCACGGCCTCTCATGGGGTTTAAACACCTATGCCACCCAGTTCTTCTTTGACGCAGTGGCCACTGCCGTGACCAGCCAAACCGAGCTCACCATGGTTTACCTGGGCTTGCTGGCGCTTGGAGGCGTGACGGTCGGCAGCCAGGTGCTCAATGGAGTGCATAATTTCATGGCCGGTGCTTTATATGGCCTGGTTCCCGGGCATCTGGTGAAGCATATTCACCGCAAGGCCGCCCGAATCGAACCGATCTGCTATGAATCACCCGATCTGCTCGATGATATCAACAAAGCCGAAAAAGGAGCCGGCAGCAGCCTGGGTTTGCTGATTGTGGTGGTGGTCCTCTTGACTTTCTACTTGCCGTATTTCGTTTTCATGGGCTGGTACTTGTACCGCTTGAAGCCGATCCTGCTCCTGTCGCTGGTCTTTATCTTCATCCCTGTGTTCATCACTCAGCTGATCAGAGGGGCAGTCCATGCCCGGCTCGAGGATGAATCGGCGCCTTTGCGGCGGGAAGTGGATTATTACGAAAGGTGTATCTGTGATCGAGAGTACTTCAAGGAAACCAGGCTTTTGGGCGCTTACCGCTTTTTCAGGGATCTGTATCTCACTGCGTTGAAGGCGATGCAGCAGAAGAAGTGGAATGTGGAGCTGAAGACCAATCTAATGGAAATCGGCATGAGAATGCTAACACTGGCGGGGTACTTCGGAGTTCTGTACCTGTTGTTCACAGCCTTGATGAACGGTGAGATCAGTATCGGCAGTTTTGCCGCTGTCTTTGGGTCAATCGAGCTGATGTTCGGCATCATGGAGGAGATCGTTGCCAACCACATCGGCGGAATGACCAGAGATCTGGCCACTGTCCGCAATTTCATCCGCTTTTTGGACCTTCCGGAACGCTCCGGGGATACTGAACGGGTTTCATTTGACGGTGGGATAAAGTTTACCGATGTGAGTTTCGCATATCCCGGCAGCGAAACCAAAGCCTTGGATCATGTGAATCTCACTATCAGGCCTGGCGAAACCATCGCCATTGTTGGGCAAAATGGAGCGGGCAAGTCCACTTTGGTCAAGCTTCTCACTGGTTTGTACCTTCCGACTGAAGGCACAGTGGAGATCGGCGGTGTGGACAGCCGGAGAATAAGCCCTGAGTCGATCTACAAGGGGATCACTGGTGTTTTCCAGAAGTACCAGCGCTACAAACTGACTTTGCAGGAAAACGTCCAAATCAGTGATCTGCAAGCACAAGATGAAAACCACTTGGATGCCGCTGTGGCGAAAGCGGATCTTGAGCTTGACCAGGAAACCTTCCCCCAGGGGTATGAGACAATGCTATCCAGGGAGTTTGACGGAGTGGACCTTTCCGGCGGCCAATGGCAGCGGGTGGCCTTGGCGAGGGGATTTTACAGGGTGCACGATCTGATCGTACTTGATGAGCCTACCGCCGCCATCGATCCCCTTGAGGAAACGAGGATCTATCATAAGTTTGCCGAACTATCCAAGGAGAAAACAGCGATTATTGTCACTCACCGCTTGGGATCGGCTAAGATTGCCGACCGGATCGTGGTGATGGACCAAGGTAGGATAGTGGCTGTTGGCACTCACGAGCAGTTGATGCAGGAGCAGGGCAAATATGCCGAGATGTATCAGGCGCAAGCCCAGTGGTATGCAGGATGACGCGCTTGCGGACCACATGTAGGTTTTTTCATTGTTGGTGCAACCAAACGAAAACTCGCTGCCTCTAAATATTTGGATGCAGCATACCGTCGCCTGCGGCAAGAACCAGGAAGGGGAGGGTGGAGTGGAACAGGGCGGCCAAGAAGCACTGACAATTGACCGGATGGTAAACGAATATGCCGACCGGCTGCTGCGCGCGGCTTTCCTGATTCTTGGCGACTTTCACCTCGCGGAGGATGCGGTGCAGGAGGCACTGATCGATGCTGCCACTCACCTCGCTTCATTTCGCGGTGAATCCACGCTGTACACCTGGTTGTACCGAATACTTGTCCGGCGCTGCCGCAGGCAACAGCAGCGCAAGTTCTGGAACATGCTGGAGGTTGTTCCCGCAGATACGTTGGAGCGTTTGAGTTCGAAACGAAACGTTCCCGGTGATCAGATCGCCCTGGAAAAGTTGGAATTAACCGCCGCCGTGCACAAACTGCCGGCGAAATATCGGGAAATCGTAGCGCTGTACTACTATGAGGATTTGACCATAGCAGAAATTGCCGGCATTTTGGCCGCTTCCGAAGGAACGGTGAAGAACCGGCTGCACCGAGCGCGGCAGAAACTCGCCAAGTTGCTGCGGGAGGGGGAGAGCGATGAATTTCAAGCTAAAACTACGAGCTGAACTGGAGCACATTAGATTCACGGATTCCCGGAAAGCCATATTAAGGCGGCATTTGGCCCAAGCCGCGACAAAAAGAAGCTCTGTGACACTTTCTCAACGCCTGAGCGCCTTTTGGAACGGTTATACAGAAATCCCTGTTTCAGTTTTGGCTTGCGCTGCCTGCCTTATGGCGTTGAGCTTCGGCGCGGTCTGTACCCACGTGTTTGCCGTCGACGAAACCTCCGCCGCGCTTCTGATCTTGACCAGTGCCGAGGTGCTGGATGCTGCGATGGCCAAAGGAGTGGTGGTGCTGTGAAAGTACGTGTTAAAAACAAGCACCTGATCATTGCGGTTGTCGTCTTCCTTGCCTGCACCGGACTGGTATACGCATCCGGACCTTTCTATCTGTTCGACCGGGCGGAATGGGCAAGGAATCATCAGGACTACGTCACAGCCCTTGCGCACTATGATGCTCTGATCGCCAAATACCCGGATCATGAACTTGTACCAAAAGCATTGAGGCAGACATTTGAAATGCTTGCGGGAAGCCATGTTTACGTTCGCTACCGGCAGGGGCTCAGCTCCAAGACCGCAGACCAGCCGTCGTTCAATCGGGCCCTCAGTTCGGGCAGCATGATGCATGTGGAAGCAAAGGGCCTGAGCCTCGAAGATCGCTGCCGTATGCTCTGGGCTTATTATACGAACCCCGGATTTAAGGATTACTCGTGGTATGACGTGGACATGATTCTGGGGCAGCTGAGCGTCATCATGGAGGAACGGAGCTTTGCCGAAGCGGAAGAATTCTACTGGAACGGTATCAGGACAGGGCAGTGGCGGATTGTGGAAGAATGCGCCCGCAGGCTCGTCGATCTGTATCTGCGCTGGGGCATGTTCGAACATGCCGTGGGCGTGGTGGAATACATCGAGTCCACATCGGGCTTTGATTCGGACCTGGCCGAGCTTCTGGGCAATATTTACTTCGCCCTTGGCGACCTGAACAACGCGGAGGCCATGTATGCCCAGGCACACCGGCTGATGTGGCGCACGGATGTAGGGGAGCGGCTGAATTTCATCAGAGAGGCTAAAGGTAAAGAGCTCCATGTGGTGGAAGGGGTGGTGACCCGCAGCGGAGCACCTTTTCCGGGGGTGAAGGTCCTGGTATATCCCGGCCCCGAGCCGGTGGAGTATATGGGGAAAGAGGGGCTGCGAACCACCGACAAAGTGCTGTATACAACCACCACCGACCATGACGGCCGGTTTGTGCTGCGGCTGCCGGAAGGAGAATACGACATTGGGATCGAGCTGAACCGGGCGCAGATGGAAAGAGTCGACGGCATGCAGCTCCAGGTTAAGAACAGCGCATTCAACCTGGAAGCCGGCGCCCAGGTAGTTGAGCCCATCGAGTTTAGATTTGTCCAGCCGCCGCAGCTGATCCAACCGGTTTATGAGGCCGAGTATGCCGGCGGGCCGATCTACGTTGAGTGGACACCATATCCTGGCGCGGAGTCGTACAGCGTGATCGCCGTGTATTACTTTGACAAACTATCTTCCTTAGGTATTTCCCGGATCGGTGTGAGCCGCCATCTGGCCGATGTCAGCGAACCCGGCGTTTGGCTGGACAGCCTCACCAAACCACTGTTCTTCCTGGTACACTCGCCGGCGGGCATTCATCCGAAAGTCCTGCTGGGAATGCCCGACTTGGTTGTGCTTGTCGTGGAAGCCCGCACTGAGTCGGGACTGACCGTGCGTTCCGACGAAGTGCTGAATGTGTTTCACCGGTCGAGCGGGGTGATTCACCCCAAACAGCGGAAGCTGCGGCCTGAAGAAAAGCTGATCCTGGAGTACAAATATGAGGAAGCCTATGAGCTCCTGCAGCAAAGATTGGCCAAAAACCCCGACGATCTGGACGCCCTTTGGCTGCTGGCGCGCTTTTACTATTGCGGCACCAGGCCTTTGGATGAAAGCATGGGCGGCTACGCCCACCAAGATCTGAACAAGTGCCTGGAAACCCTGCAAAAAATTGCATCAATCGAGCCGGGCTCCGGAGTCGCCAAGGCCATCGCTATGGTGGAGGAACAGCTTGAGCGATCTGGGCATTGACGCCCGCAGCAAACAGAAATTCGAGAAGGACAGCTGACTTCAGCTGTCTTTTTCGATTGGGAGTCAAAATTCACTGACAGAAAAAAGAGGTATTCAACCAATTTTTAAGTGAAAATTACCATTAACGAAATGTTCCCGGGAAGCTGTGCCGCTCGCGGCGCAATGGCAGTTTGGAGGTCACATGATGGGCCAGGTGATCACTAAGAGCAGGGCACTGAAACTGCTGAAAAAGCTGAAAATCTTTGATCAGTGGGATGCAGCCAAATGGGCGTACCGCCAGGGATGGGAGATCGACAAACGCAATTTCATTTTTTGGACGGTCCTCAACATCCTCGGTGCTTTGATTCCTGTCTATTCGCTGAGGGTAATCAAAGAGATCATCGATTATATTACCGCCAACATCGCAGCCGGAAGCCTGTCGGACATCGCCTGGCGGATTGGGGCGCTGTGCGGCTTGTGGGTGCTGCAGAGCTCGTATCACATCATCCCGGAAATCATCAAGTATACCATGCAGACGCGCTATTCCATCGCCATGCAGCGCCGGTATGCCACTTTTGTGGGGACGATTCCCCTCTGTAAATTTGACAACAGCGAGTTCGCCGCCAAGATCTCCCACGTGGGCAGCACGTGCAATCGCCTTGCCTATGTCATGGGCGGTACCGCCAGCTTCATCGGCGCTTTCGCCGGGACTGTCGGTTTGTTTTGGCTGGCCTTCACCACTTCTTGGCTCCTTTTGCTGATCGCCGCCGTTTTCTTTGCTGTGGCGCTGGTCTTGACGGGCAAGAATTACAGGCAGCACTATGACTTCTGGGCGGTGGCCAAACTGGAGATACGCAAACAAGATTATTACGCCGGGTTGATTACCGGGAGGGAATCGGGGAAGGAAATCCGGGCCATGAAACTGAACGACTTTTTCCGCAACCGCTGGCGCACACTTACGGAAAAACTGTCTGAAATGCAGTTGGATTTGGATATGAAATCGGCCAAGGTGAACCACATTTTGGGCCTGATCCACCTTGGATTCAGCATCTTAATCCTTGGTTTCGGTGTATGGCTCCTGCGGCGCGGCGACATCATGCTGGGCGGCCTGGTGTTGATATGGCAGCTGCACGACCGGCTGTACAGCAGCATGCATTCACTGGTGCGCCATTATATGTATACCCTGAGTTATCTCCCGTTCATGGCGGAACAAAAGGAAGTCTTCGAGATGGTCTTCGACGAGACAGGCCTGCCTTCCCGGGAGCACAAGGAAATCATTCCACAAGACCCGGAAACCATCTTCCGCCTGGAAAACGTCACCTTCGGCTATAATCCGGACCAGCCGGTGCTGAAAAACATAAGCTTTACCGTGAAACGGGGAGAGACAGTCGCTCTGGTCGGGGACAACGGTGCCGGAAAAACCACTTTGATCAAACTTCTCCTGGGCCTGTACGCCCCAAACAAAGGCAAGGCCTTCTTCGAAGGCATGCCCTATGATGAATTGACTCAAGAATACTTGTACAGCAAGATGGGGGTGGTGTTTCAGGATTTCAAGCAGTACCACTTCACCATCCGGGAGAACATCGCCTTTGGCGACATCAAGCAGCTGCACAATGACGAAGCGTTGATGGAAGCGGCGAGGAAAGGGCAGGCGGACAAACTGATTCTGGCCCAGGAAAAGGGCCTTGACACCTTCCTTGGCCGCGAGTACGAAGAGGACGGCCTGGCGCTTTCTGGCGGCGAATGGCAGCGGATTGGGGTGTCCCGGGCCCATGTCAGCGACAAGGAAATCCTCATTCTGGACGAACCGGCGGCGAAACTCGATCCGGTCGCGGAAATGGAGCAGTTCATGGCTATCAAACACTCACTGCACGGACGTACGGCGGTCCTAGTGTCTCACCGTCTGGGTTTTGCCCGCCTGGCGGACAAAATCGTTGTCCTGAAGGATGGCGAAATGGTTGAACTGGGGACCCATGAGGAATTGATGAAAGCCAACAGGCACTATGCTGAAATGTTCAGGGCCCAGGCAGAATGGTATGAAGGGAGAGTGACAGGAAATGGCTTCTAATGGAAAACTAAAACGCAGCAAGGGTGTGGGGATCGTCGAGACACTTTTCACAACCGGGAAACTGCTCTTCGAAGCCTGTGGGCCGAAAGAGATAGGGCTTTTGACTGTCGGGCTGCTGGGTTATCTAATACCCGCGGGAATGATTTTCCTGCAAAAGGAGTTCTTCAACCATGCCGAGCAGTTGGTCATCGATCCTTCCTCGACTGTCATCAGGGACATTGCTGTCACTCTCGCTTTGTGGAGCGGCTTGATGCTGGCACAGTGGGTGGTCGGGATTATTGAGGGCCATGCCAGCCGCCTGGTGAACATCAGGATTAACAATTACATGATGAACCGGCTTTTGGGCAAGATCGGCTCAATCAGGTACGAATACATGGACACCCCCGAGGTTTTCAACAAACTGGAATGGGTTTCCAGGGAACTGCCCAGCAGGATCGCCCAAGTAGTCTACAGTTCCCTGGGCTTTGTCGGCAGCCTGCTGGCAGGTTCGTCCGTAGGCGCCCTGGGGTTCTCTGAAGATTGGCGCATCGCCCTGATTATTATAGCCGGCGGCATTCCCGCCTGCCTCTTTGTCCATCTGCAGAATGATGAGGAGTATTACCGCGCTCAGTGGGAGTCGCCCGAACTAAGGCAGCAGTGGCATGTCTTCCGTTTGTTCACCCGCCGGGACAGCATCCGGGAGATGCGGGTCGGCCAGTATTCGGACTACCTGATGGAAAAGTGGGCCGATTTGTCTTTACAGCTTCGCAACCACCGCTATAAATACATACGCAAATACTACTTATTCAACGTTTTGTCCAACATCTTCAACTATACCAGCATTGGGGTCGCCCTGTGGATTGTCTGTCTCCGGATTTTCGACCCAGTGTCGGGCACCGGTATCGGATCTTTCATGCTGGTTTATGGTGTGGCAATGTCCCTGCAGGGGGATATCATATCTCTATTCTCTGACATATCCGGGGTGGCGGCGACAGGCAAGTACCTCAAAGACTACTATGACCTGCTGCGGTATGACAGCGAGGAACTGGCCGGCGAGGATGATCCCCTGCCGGAGAATGGGGACATCACCTTCGAAAACGTCTGGTTCCATTATCCCAACACCGATCGGTATGTGCTGCAGGACATAAATGTCACGATTAAGCAGGGCGAGAAGGTGGCCATTGTCGGGGAAAACGGCTCGGGCAAGAGCACTTTTGTGGCGCTGCTTTGCGGCTTGTACCAACCGCAGCGGGGAAGGATCACCTTCGCTGGGAAAGAGCTTTCAGAAGTGCTGGGGCTGATGCGCCGCGCTACGTCGTTTGTGTTTCAGGATTTCGGCCGCTACCAGCTCACAGTCGCCGACAACATCCGCATCGGCAACACTTACCGGGAGCTGACGGAAGGGGAAATCATCACCGCCGCCAAACGGGCTGATGCTGATGGTTTCATCCAAGAGATGGAGCAGAAATATAATACCTTCCTGGGAAGCCTGGAACAAGGCCGCACGGACCTGTCCGGTGGGCAGTGGCAGAAGCTGGCCTTTGCCAGGTGCATCACCAGGCAGGAGGCTAAGGTGATGATCCTGGACGAGCAGACCGCTGCATTGGATCCGATCTCGGAAGCGAGGTTCTACCGTGAGTTCAGGGAATTGACCGGCGATCGGACGGCGATCATGATTTCCCACCGCCTGGGAGCCACTAAACTTGCCGATCGGATCCTGGTTTTCCACGAGGGGAGGATCGTGGAAGAGGGAACCCACGAAAAGCTGATGAGCAAAAACGGGCTCTATGCCCAGATGTATGAGGCTCAGGCTCAGTGGTATACGGCTTAGTACAGTTCCCGAACTAGCCTGAATATGATATACTAAGGAACGGAAAGCAAAGATAATGGCGGTTTGCACTCCTGTGATAATGGGTAGGTGAACGGAAGTGAGCAATGACAAACCCTTGCGCTGGGCCAGGTTGCTTGCGGATGTGATGACTTACGTGCGCCTGTTGGGCGGGTTTATGCTGCCGTTTCTTGCTTGGGAACACTCTGCCGACGCACTGGGAAGGTTGGTGAAAATCAATCTCCTGCTGTGGAGCACAGACGCCGTTGATGGGAAGTTTGCCCGCCTGTCCAATACGCCTTCATCGTGGATCGGCAAACGGGATATCTATGTGGATACGGTAATGACTATCGGGACCAGCCTCGCTCTCGTCCGGGCGGGGTTTTTTCCCAAAGCGGCTTTGGGAATCTGGTTCTGTCTTTGCCTGATTGTGTACCTGATTCGGCCGGTGGCCACAGTGATGCTGGCGTTTATGTGTCCGCTGCAGATCGCCCTGCCAGTGCTGGCTCTGGTCCACGGCTGCCCAGAGTTCAACCTCTACCTGCTGTGGCTGCTGATCATCGCCATGGTCAACCGAATCAGGCTCAAATTTGTCATCGAAAACTTCATCAATGGGCTTCCCGAAACCCAAAAACAGTGGGTCTTGTCTTGGCTGCCCCAGTGGCTGAAGCCCACACCGCAGCAAAGGGAGTATTTCCAAAAGACCCAAGCTTCCGATTCCGCTGTTGTTGACACCAACGGCCGCGGTATGTCCCTATGATAGCTCGCCGCCTGCCGCGGTGAAGTTCTCGCGCTGGAGGTCTGCCGATATTCGGAGACGGCGCAGTTCACAAAGTGGAAATAGAAATAGGAGGGGATAGAGACGGTGATTAATCCAAAGTTACCAGCAATTCTTTACGGCGGTGATTATAATCCCGATCAGTGGCCCGAAGAGATCTGGCGCGAGGATATGCGCTTGTTTAGGCTTGCAGGGATCAATGTGGTGGTTGTGCCTGTTTTCAGCTGGGCCAAGCTGCAGCCTGCGGAAGACCGTTATGACTTCGAGTGGCTGGATCGGGTTCTTGATCTTTTGGCGGAAAACGGGATCTATGCCTGCATTGCCACCTCGACGGCGGCCCAGCCGGCATGGATGTCGGTAAAATACCCTGAGATCCTTCCTGTTGATGTTCACGGCCGGAAGCGGACCCACGGCAAGCGGGTCAATTTCTGCCCCAACAGCAAAGTATACCGGGAGTTTGCGGCGCGCCTCGCCCGCAAGCTGGCCGAGAGGTATAAGGACCACCCGGCTTTATTGTACTGGCGGGTGGCCAATGAGTACGGCACCTACTGCTACTGCGACACCTGCGCCCAAGAGTTCCGCAAATGGGTGCAAAAGCGTTATGGGACTATCGAGGAAGTCAACCGCAGGTGGAATTTGAGTTTCTGGGGCCACACCATTCACAGCTGGGACGAGATTATGGTTCCTTCGGAGCTTAACGACGATAACAAGTGGTACCAGCCTGTAGCCCTGGATTACCTGCGTTTCATGACTGATTCCACAATCGAGTGTTTTGTCAATGAATACCAGGCTATCAAAGAAGTCACCCCAGACTTGATGGTGAGCACAAACATCTCCGGATACATCAAGAAACTGGATCAGTTCAAATTCGCCGAATATGTGGACATCGTCTCCTGGGACAACTACCCCCAGCCGCAGCACCGGATGAGCCTGGTCGCCTTCAAGCATGATCTGATGCGGGGGTTAAAAGGCGGCCGGCCGTATATTCTTGCGGAGCAGACCCCAAGTTCCCAAAACTGGCAGCCGTACAACCTACTCAAGCGTCCGGGCGTGATGCGCCTTTTGAGCTACCAGGCATTGGCTCGGGGAGCGGACACGGTGATGTTCTTCCAGATGCGGCAGTCCAAGGCTGGAGTGGAGAAGCTGCACGGCGCTGTCATTTCCCATGCCGGGCATGAGCGCACCCGTGTGTTTAGGGAATGTGCCCAGCTTGGAGCTGAGCTGAAGAATATCGGTGCGAGCTTCCTCGATTCCCGAGTCACAGCCAAGGTGGCTGTCATGTTCGACTGGGACAACTGGTGGGCGGTGGAACTGTCCAGCGGGCCCAGCCGTGATCTGCAGTACCTGGATCAGGTGGAGAAATACTACCATGCCCTCTGGAAACTGAATGTCCCGGTGGACATCGTCCGGCCCGACAGCGATTTGAGCAAATACGACCTGGTGCTTGCGCCGCTGCTCTACATGACCAAGCCGGGTACGGCGGAGAATATCGAGAACTACGTCCGCGAAGGGGGAACCTTTGTCACAACTTTCTTCAGCGGCATGGTCGACGAGAACGACCATATCATCTTGGGCGGATACCCGGGAGAGCTAAAAGATGTTCTGGGGATCTGGGTGGAGGAGATCGACGGCCTGCTGCCGGAGATGAAAAACGGTATGGTCATGAAAGGGCCGCTGGGAGAACTGAACGGTACATATGAATGCGGCCTGATCTGTGACCTGCTTCACCTGCGGGGTGCCGAAGCGCTGGCGGTGTACGCCGCGGACTTCTATGCAGGGCGTCCGTGCCTTACCCGCAATCAATTCGGTAAAGGTACCGCCTATTATGTTGCCTCCGATCCGGAGCAGCCTTTCATTGACGGGTTCGTCAAGTATCTGTGCGATCTGAAAGGAATTAAAGCGCCGCTTGAAGTCCCTCCAGGTGTTGAAGTCACCCAAAGGGAGAAAGAGAGCCGGCGGTTCACCTTCGTCCTTAACCACAACGAAACAGCGGTGGAGATTGACTTGGGTGAAAAGGCGTGTTTCGATCTGGTCACGCAGACAGAAAAGCGGGGGCGGGTGCGCCTGGCCGGCCGCGATGTGCTCATCCTCGAGGAACAGCAATCATCATGAGAAGGAGTGGACAGCATGGTTAAACTGGAACAGCATCGATTACCGGACACCCTGATTCTGGAGGAAAGGGCGGAAGCTGCTCTCAACGCGTTGATCGGCGTCGCCGACGAAGATTATGAATACATCCCCTTTTTCAACGGCAATTTCAAGGCCAGGCCGGCCTACATGACCCACGGCAACTGGGACTTCGGCTCCAGCCACGGCCGGCTTGTCGATGCCATAATCTTGGCCCGGGCTATGACCGGAAGTGATTACGGTTTTGAAATAGAACAGCATTACCGCCGCAATCTGTTAAGCTTTTTCCGCCCGGACGGGCTCAATTACCGGCGCAATACCTTCACCCAGGACATTATCACCGAGCACATGGCCGAGTTCAAGGAAAGCGCCAGCATGATCGACCAAAGATCAGTGCTGTTGGGGCTTACCACCTGGTATGTCGCCACCGGCGAAGAACGAGCCAAGCAGGCGGCGGACAAGCTTTGCGCCGCTCTCAAGCGCATTGCCCGCAAAGAGAGGGATTCCTGGTACTATCCTGCCAGTGAATGGACAGAAAAAGGCTGGCCTTCGTTCGATGCCGTCCACACCCGCCTGGCTCCGGACCCGGCGGCGATGTGGGGCCGGCAGATTGGGCCGCTGTACCGTTACCACCAGATCACCGGCAGCAAGGACGCATATGAACTGGCGGAGAACTTCGCCGCCAACATTATCTACCGCAGCGGCGTCTTCAACGCCGACGGGAGCTTCAACGGCGCCTTGGGCTACCGCAACGGTCATTTCCACACCAGAATGGGGACGCTGGCCTCCTTGGCGAGCTTCGGCTATCATACGCGGGATGCCGCCATCCTTGCCTTTGTCAAGAAAAGTTATGATTGGGCTCTGACCCAGTGCACCGCGTTTGGCTGGACGCCGGGAGACATGCACGACCAGCGTTTTGAGCATGAGACCTGCACGTTGGTGGATGCGATCCACACCGGGATCATCCTGGCCCAATCGGGTTATCCCGAGTACTGGGGCTGTGTGGAGCGCTTCCTGCGCAACCACTTGACCGAATCCCAGCTGATGGAGATCGACTGGATCGAAGAACTGGATCACAAGGAGCTGGATATTCCCAGGCAGAGGACCTATTATAAAGTGGCGCAGAGGCTGCGGGGGGCTTTCTCCGGGTATGCGGCACCCAACGATTTCGTCTACGACGGCGAGTGGGGCAGAGGGCACATTATGGATGTGCAGACCTGCTGTCTGGGAGCCGGGACAAGAGGACTTTATGTAGCCTGGAGCAGCATTGTCACCGAGGATGCCGGACGGATCCGGATCAATCTGCTGCTGAACCATACCAGCCGCTGGCTGACGTTGAAAAGCTACATGCCCCATGAAGGGCGGATTGAGCTCGAAGTCAAACAAGACCTGCCTGAGCTCTTGATTCGGATTCCTGAATGGGTGCCGTTCGGAGCAGTGCGGGTTTCGGTGGAGAAGAATGGCGAAACCGTCACCACAACTGGCAGGCAGCTGCCGTGGGTGAAGAAAGTGTTCATGAAACTTGGGGCAGCGGCCCAAGGCGCCAAAATCACCATCACTTTCCCGCTGCATGAGCGGAAGACCGTGGAAGTCGCCTCGGGCCTGGAATATGAGGTCAAATGGCGAGGCGATGATGTGATCCACATCGATCCCCCGGGGACCTATTATCCGCTGTACACCAACCGCAGGATTCAAACTCCCGCGGAACTGAAAGAGAAGACCTTGATCTGTGATCATGGGCCTTCATACATCTAGCGGGAGGGAACCGGCATGAATCATGCAGAGATCAAGCCGATGACTATGGATTGGGGGCCTCTACAGAGGCCGGCCCCAGATTGGTTCCGTGATGCCAAATTTGGGATGTTCTTCCACTGGGGCCCCTATACGGTGCCGGCTTATGAAAATGAATGGTATTCCCGGAATATGTACAACAAGGGGCTGTCCCAGAACAAATATCATGTGGAGAAATACGGCAAACTGAGCGAGTTCGGCTACAAGGATTTCCTTCCCCTGTTCACCGGCGACCGGTTTGACCCGGAGTCTTGGGCGGAGCTGATGAGGATCGCGGGAGCTAAATACGGCGGCATTGTCACTGAACATGCCGACAACTTTTCCTTGTGGGACAGCAAGATCAATCCGGTGAACGCAGTCAACTACGGCCCGAAGCGGGATGTTGTTGGTGAGCTGGAAAAGGCTATCAGAGCCAAAGGCCTGCGGTTCATCGCCACGTTCCACCACCAGTGGCTTTGGGGTTGGTTCATGTCCACCGATCCCAACGCCGATGTATATGATCCGGCCAATGAGAAGTTTTACGGCAAAGCGCTGCCTTTGGAAACTAACCGTTACATCCCCTGGCGGCTGCCCGATGATGAGTTCAACCAGATATGGATGCAGAAGGTGATCGAGGTCATCGACGCTTATGACCCGGATTTGATCTACTTCGACAGCCGGGCCAATATCATCGCTGAACGGTACAAGTATCAGTTGGTGGACCACTACTACCGCAGCGGCGGCCGCAGCGAGCGGATTATCACCTATAAGCAGGAAGACTTTCCCGAGGGCGTTGGTGTTCCGGATATCGAGTGCGGCCGGTTCTCCACAGTCCAGAGCTTCCCCTGGCAGACAGATGACCGTTTGGAGGCGAAACGCACCTGGTGTTATATCCAGGGTGCCCTGTACAAACCAGCTGCCAAGATTATCCACCAGCTGTGCGACGTGGTGAGCAAGAACGGCAACCTGCTGCTCAATGTCGGGCCTAAAGCGGACGGGACGTTCGCCGAGGAGGCAGTGGCTGAACTTAAGGAAGTCGGCAGTTGGCTGGCAGCGTTTGGCGAGGCGATTTACGGCACCAGGCCGTTCGTTGTTCACGGTGAAGGGGCAAGCGTCGCTGATCAGAACTTTGATGTTGCCCAAATCGAAGAGCAGACCCGCAAGGGCGTGTTCAGCGATCAGGGGGAGGTGGACTTTACCGCCAGCGACCTGCGCTTCACCACCAAGGGCAATGTGCTGTATGTGATCATCATGGGGAAACCGGAGCGGGAACTGATTAGGGTTGCTAGCCTGCGGCAGGGTGAGGGCTTGGGAACAAAAGAAATCGCCTCGATCGATATAATTGGAGGGGCGCAGAACTTGGATTGGCGGCAGGATCCACAACAACTGGAAATTGTACTCAAAGGCCGTCTGCCTTCGGAACACGCCAATGTGCTGAAAATCACCTACCGCAGTTGATCGGAACAAAAAAATCCGTTAGTGCCTTCACAGCACTAACGGATTTTTCTATCTCATTACTCGGGCATCGGCTCGCCAGCGTTCGGCTTAATCACGATCCAGCAAAGCCTTGTTTCCCATTTGGCGGCATCCAGAGGATTGAGGGTGAGCTTGCCGTCGGTGACCTCCACAGTCATGGACTTGATCATCCATTCGCGGTTGCGCAGCTTGACATTGTGCCAGAAAATGACGTTTTCAACTTTCAGGGAGTAATTCGAGGCCCAGGCGTCACCAATACAGATTTCCACATCATACAGACCGTTTTCAAGCTCGATTTCCCAAACCTTGCCGTTGCGCATATGGGTCATGGTCGCGCGGAGAACGTCCCAAGTATTTGCCTGCGGCGGATCTACACTGTCCCGATTGCGGCCCATGGTTTCAGCTTGTTCCCAACCGTAGACCAAACCGTTGTCCTTGGGGCCAAATGGTTCATGGTAATCTGCAAACCAGCCTTCGGGCACCGGAGTATCCTTATCCTGGAAATTGATCCTGATTTCTTGTGCCGAGGCAAGAACGCTGAAGGCCAGGCACAGGGCAAACGCCAGTATTACCACTCTGCTGATTTGTTTCATTTACTTTCCCTCCATGAGTAAGATTTCAGTTTGCTTAAACAGCTAAACATTAAGCTAAACAAAACAATTGGTTTCTTGTAAACAGCTTATCCCTTTTTCCTGCCATCCCCCCCTGCCCAAATAATCCATGACTAGGCGATAAGCGGATACAGAATCGAAGAGATTTGCCTGGAAGCAACTCTCACTTTAATTAACATTCCCCATTTAATATGAAAATCCTGCTAAAAATTTTCGGAGAATACACTTGTGGCATGGATTAATTAGGAAGCACCGGATCCGGTTGCGGTATTAGACAAGCTAAATGTTTAGCATGATGCTCATCTTCTTTCGGGGAGGAAGATACCAGCATTCACAGAATATACAAGTGAAAGGGCTGAGTACTGACAGGCAAGGAGGACATCAATGTTATACCACAGGAATAAGGCAAAGCAGCTGGATCCGGCACTCTTTCGCAAACCAACCAGTGAGTATCGGGGAGCACCTTTTTGGGCATGGAACACCAGACTGGATCCGCAGATGCTGCTGGAGCAGATTGATATCTTCAAAAAGATGGGTTTTGGCGGGTTTCACATCCATGCCCGGACTGGGTTGGAGACAGCCTATCTCAGTGATGAGTTCATGCACTGCGTCAAGCTCTGCAGCGAAAAAGCGATTCAGGAAGAGATGCTGTGCTGGCTCTACGATGAAGACCGCTATCCTTCGGGTGCGGCAGGGGGCATAGTTACAAAGGACCTGCGCTTTCGAGCCCGGCAGCTTTTGCTTTCCCGCAGCGACTATGATGACTTTGCCTCCAGCAAAGCCGAATTTGACGCCTTGATTGCCCAAGGCCACAAACCAAAAGGCTATTACCTGGCCTCCTATGAGGTCTTGCTCAGGGATGGATACCTCCAGTCGTACCACAGGGTGCAGCGGAATGCCAACCCCAGCGAGGGTGTGATCTGGCATGCTTACTGCCGCCTTGCCAAAGAAGAGCCCTGGTTCAACGGCCAAACCTATGTGGATGTGCTCAATAAAAAAGCTGTGGAAGAGTTCATCCGGGTGACTTACGAGCGCTATTACGAAGTTGTAGGTTCAGAGTTCGGCAGATCAATTCCGGCGATTTTCACTGATGAGCCACAGATCCGGGGCAAATCCTGCCTTCCCTATGCTGCAAGCACAAAAGACGCGACCATGGCGTTCACCGATGACCTGCCCGATACTTTCCGGGCTGTCTACGGTGCTGATCTCCTGGATGTTGTGCCGGAGCTGTTCTGGGATCTGCCTGACGGACAAGTCTCTCAAGCCCGGTACCGTTACCATGACCACGTCACCGAACGGTTTGCTGCCGCATTCTCAGACACCATTGGCGAGTGGTGTGCCAGCCACGGAATTGCCCTTACCGGCCACTTGATGTCCGAAGCAACCCTTTACTCCCAATCTTTGGCTCTGGGTGAGGCCATGCGCATCCTCCGTGGTTTTCAGCTGCCTGGGATCGACATTCTTTGCGACGCCAAAGAGTTTTCCACCGTCAAACAGGCGGCCAGCGTTGCCCACCAGTTCGGCAGGGAAGGTGTGCTGAGCGAGCTTTACGGTGTGACCCACTGGTATCAAGACTTCAAGGGGCACAAGCTGCAGGGGGACTGGCAGGCCGCGTTGGGTGTCACGGTGCGGGTGCCGCACCTGGCGTGGCTGTCCATGGCCGGTGAAGGCAAGCGGGACTGGCCGGCTTCGATACATTATCAGTCACCGTGGTATCGGGAGTACCCGTATGTTGAAGATCATTTTGCCAGGTTGAACACAGCCTTGACCAGAGGCAAGGTTGATATAAAGATCGGTGTGATTCATCCGGTCGAATCATTGTGGCTGGCCTGGGGGCCGAATGATCAGACTGGTGAGCTGCGGGAGCAGTACGATGAAAACTTCCGGGACTTAATTGCATGGCTTTTGTACGGGCTGCTGGATTTTGATTTCATCTCTGAAGCACTACTGCCAGATCTGTGCCCGTCAGGGTCGTATCCCCTGAAGGTGGGTGAAATGGAGTACACCACAGTGATTGTCCCCGACTGCAAAACCTTGAGGTCGACAACCCTGGCCAGGCTCGAGGCGTTCCGCCAAGCTGGCGGCCGGGTAATCTTTGTCGGCAGTGTCCCCACCCATGTGGACGCTGTGGCGTCGGATCGAGTGCAGACTCTGGCTGAAGCATGCGAAGTGATCCCTTTCAGCAGACATGCGGTGCTGCAAGCGCTGGAGCCTGAGCGGGTGGTGGAGGTCAGGGGGAAGAGCGGCAAGCTTGCCGTCAACCTCGTGCACCAGCTTCGGGAAGACAACGGCGGTAAATGGCTGTTTTTATGCCACGTCAACCGCAAGCGCAACCGAGTCGATGAGCCCGAGCGGTATGTGGTCAAAATCAAAGGGGAATGGAGCCCCGAAATCTGGGATACAATGACCGGTGCTGTTCAACCATGCCCTGCAGCACTAGAGAACGGCTGTACTCTAATTGTCAGAGATATGTTTGCCGAAGACAGCCTGCTCCTGTTCTTAAGGCCGGGGCGGCCCGCATGTGAGCCGGCTGCAGCCGAGCGCCGGTTTGAGCCTCTGGTTAAACTTACTGATCCTGTGGCTTTTACACTTTCCGAGCCAAATGTGCTGTTATTGGACCGTGCAGAATACGCATTTGATCAGGGGGATTTCCAGCCGGTTGAAGAACTTTTGCGGATCGACAACCAGTTCCGGAAAGTGTTGGGCTATCCGCCGCGGATGTACCGAGCTCAGCAGCCATGGGCTGATCCACAAGATGATATCCGGGATCACCTACTGCGGCTGCGCTTTCCTATCAAGTCCGAGATCCCAGTGGCCAATGCCAAGCTGGCAATGGAAGAGCCGGAAAGGGCTCGAATCTATGTCAACGGCCGGAGGGTTGAGGCAATTGTGGATGGATACTTCGTCGACAAAGCGATCAAGACAGTTACCATTCCCGATCTGCAATCCGGGGAAAACGAGATCTTGATCGATATTCCTTTCGGGCGCCGCACCAATGTGGAATGGTGTTATCTCTTGGGCAGCTTCGGCGTGCGGGTGAAAGGAGCCCATGTTGTTTTGGAGCGCCCACCGCAAATGCTTGCCTTCGGGGATTGGGTGCCCCAGGGGCTGCCGTTTTACGCTGGGAATGTGATTTACCACTGCCAGTTTGAACTTGACGCACCGATTGAGGGCGCAGTCTTGGAGGTCCCCCATTTTTCCGCGCCGGTACTGGCCGTGCACCTGAACGGTGAGCGCAAAGGGTTGATTGCGTACGCTCCCCACAGGCTTGACCTCGGCACCTTGGGCAAAGGCACCCATGAGCTGGAGATTACTGCCTACGGCAACCGCTACAATGCTTTCGGCACTCTGCACAACGCGAATGACGAGTACCAGTGGTACGGCCCCGACTCTTACCGGACCACAGGCAGCCAGTGGACTGATTCCTATTTGCTGCGGGCGATGGGGGTGCTGAGCGCTCCGGTGATCGGCCGTTATGTTCAGGCTTGACAGCCGCAAAGGGAGTGCTGTTTCATATGGCTTACTTCGACTTGTTGGCCCGTGAACACGCGGCAGGCAGAATCCCCAACAATGTCTTCAGCGACATTGGGATGGGGGATGTGCTTGCCAAATACCTGGGCGAAAAAGCCGCAAGCAACATCCTGGCTGTGATGCGGCAGCCTCTTGCGGCAGCGGGAATCAAACTGCGCCAGGAAGTGTTTCTTGATCTGGAGAAGCCGGAAGTCCTGGAGTATTTGTCTGCCCTGAAGCTGATGCTGCAGGATCTCGAGAATCGGTACAACACCTATCATTATCAAAGGCACCCATTTTATAAAGCCACTGCTTTTTTATCCCTTGCGGAACAGTACTTTGCTTTCGTCGAAACTGCCTGCAGCGGGCTGCCGGAAACCGTTACCGCAGGCTTGCTCCGGGATTTCAGCTCCAGTTTTGCCGCAGTCAAGGCTTCACTGGAGTATCTCCGGTTCAAGGCAGATGGGGAAAAGTTGAGACAAGCCCTGAGATCGATCGGCTCAGTGCATGTGGATATCCAAACACCTGACGGCGTTCCCGTATCAGCCACCTTATCCCGTGAGCAGCAGCCGCATTTGGCCGACCAACTTCTGGCAATCGCAGAGAAGTACAGCCCAGGCCGGAGGCTGCGCCGATCATCCGGGCACAGGGAGCTCAGCCTCAATTTCATCACTGGCTTGTCCCAGCTGTACCCAGAGCTGTTCCAGTCTCTGGAAGCTTTTCATGAGCAGTACCAGGGATTTATGGACAGCAGTTTCTTTGCCTACCGTAATCAGCTTGCTTTTTACCTCGACCTCAAAGCTTTCTACACAGCTTTGGCTGACAGCGGGATTCCTCTGTGCATGCCGAAGATATCCACTGCCAAACGGACGATTGTCCGGGACGCTTATGATATAACGCTGCTCTTAAAATCAACCTCAAGCATTGTACCTAATGATATTGAGCTTGATGCCGATCACGGGTTTTTCCTGCTTACAGGGGCTAACAGCGGGGGCAAAACTGCTTATCTGCGGGCTGTCGCTGTGTGCCACATTCTCTTCAGCACCGGCGGCTGGGTTCCAGCCGCAGATGGGCAGATTTATCCTTTCCGTCAGATCTTTGCCCAGTTCCCGGCCGATGAGAGCACGATCACTTCCGGCAGATTGGACGATGAGCAGCGGAAGATCGGAGATATCCTGGCCAACACCGACGAGCATACATTGGTTTTGCTCAATGAGACCTTTTCCAGCACTGGTGAGGAACTGTCACTGGAACTGTGCCGCGGTCTTGTGACAGAGCTGTGCGCAGCTGGCGCTTACGGAGTTTTTGTCACCCACCACCACAAGCTGGCCGAGCAGGTGCAGTCAGATGCAGGGGAGACGAGAATCGGCTTTTTGACAGCAGAGGTTCTGGACGACCCGGCTCGCACCCGTACATATAAAATCCGGCAGCAGCGGGCGGCAGCGCAGTCCTATGCCCGGACAATCTTGCAGAAATATGGATTGACCCGCTCCCAGCTGGCCAAGCGTTTGCTGGAGGTGAAATAATGCTCAGCCTTCTGCGGCGGATACCCGATTCGGGCCCCGAGGTGGAGTGCCTGAAAGATTTGGCTCTGGACCAAATCATGGCCATGACCTGCCTTACGGGTGATTTTTCCGCATATGTCCTTTCTGTTTTGCAGCAGCCCCTGCAGGACCCTGCCAACGTGATTTACCGACAGGAAATCTGCCGGGACTTCTTCAAGTATCCAGAGCTATTGCCGGAGCTGACCCAACTGTGCCGGGATTATGAGCTGTTGAAGAAGGAGTGGGATGAAGCCGCCGCCCGGCAGCGGTCGAAAACCAGTGCCATGCAGGCAATAAGCCAGAGCCTTGACTTCGTGCGGGACACAATCTCCGCTTTGGAAGTGAATGCCTTGTACTGCGGCAAAATCGCGGCCTTTCCTGAGGTGCTCCTGGCAGCCTTAAGCAAATACAGGCTGCAGTCACAGGGCCTGATCGAGCTTCAAGAAATCTGCCGGGAAAGGCTTGCGGATCCAGATTACCAGCGCCTGCGCCAGATCACGGCCGATCTGGCCGAGGTCGCGCCTATGATCGGTAAGGGCTGTGAAATCTGCGTAGACATCCAGGATTCACTGCATGCGGGAGAAGCCCATCTGGCTGGGGTCAAGTCAGGTAAACCGGAGCAGGTGCAGCGGCCGCAGCCGCTGCTGGGTGCTCTGTTCGGCCGCTCCGCCAAGCCGGTGGAGAAGGCACCAGAGGCAGGAATTGCTCTGGACGGCGTCTCCCAGCGCGAACTGGTCTCGCTGGTCAACGAAGCGCTGAAAGAGACCAACTCGCTTCTGGTGCATGTAACGCAAAGCATCTATGCTCCTTTTGCCAATCTTGCAGATGAACTGTGGTTTTACCGGTTTGCCCTGAAGCTTAAACAGGTTTATGAGAAGGAAAAAGTGCCTTATTGCTTTCCGACAGTCAAGCCGTCAGCAGATGATGTTTTCGCGTGCGAAGAACTGTATGATCTGCTGCTCCTAGTCCAGGATGCTGACCGGAAATATCCGCTGCGGAACATAGTCCCCAATGATGTTCAGCTGGAAGCTTCCACCTGCGGTATGCTCGTCCAGGGAGCCAACGGCACTGGCAAAACGACCTTTCTCCGCTCGGTCGGCATCGGACAGATCCTGGCACAGGCTGGCTTGCCCGTTCCAGCCCGCGCGGCGGTGATCAGTGTGCGCCGCCGGATTCTCACTCAGTTTTCTGGAGAAGACACGATCAATGGGGCAGACACGGCTGGCAGATTTGAAGGAGAAGTAAAAGAGGTTGCCGAGATTATCGCCCAGTTGGAGCCCTGCTCCTTGGTGCTGTTCAACGAGACTTTTCAGACAACTGCCTTTGATGAAGCAGCAGCAGCCATTTTCGACATCCTCGATGTCATTTCCGAGGTTAACATCAAGTGGGTGTTTGTCACGCACTTAACGCAGCTTTACGGGCTGCTTGCCGCTTCCGGGAGGAAGGTACAGTTTTTACAGACAAGCACCGACGACAAGCGGCGGTACCAGGTGGAACAGATCAAGACGGCAGGTGATTCTTGATGTATTTTGACGATACCCTGGGGATACAGGAGCGGACAGGGCAGGCGGTGGTTGCGCGGGAAGCGGTGAGAGGGATTGTGCTTAGAAACGGGCGGATCCTGATGGTTCAATCTGAGCGCGGCGATTATAAGCTCCCCGGCGGCGGTGTGGAACAAGGCGAAGGCCACCACCAGGCATTGGCCAGAGAGATTGCGGAAGAGACTGGCTATCAGTGCCTGCGGGTTGGAGACCTGATCGGCCGGGTGGTGGAAAGGCGCCCTGACAAGTATGATCCAAGCCTGCTGTTTGAGATGACCTCGTATTACTACCTGTGCGCGGTTGCCGGCGAGGCTGGGGAACAGCGCCTGGATGAGTATGAGCGGGACATGAGGTTCACACCGGCATGGATCAGCATTCCTGATGCTTTGGCTGTCAACCGGGCAGTTCTTGAAAACTTGGGACAGAAAGACTTGTGGACCCGCAGGGAGAACCATGTCCTCTTGGCTTTGCAGCGGCTTGTCGAATCAGGTGTTGATCTGAAAACATGACTGCGCCCCCTGATGTCGGAAGGGGCGCAGCCGTCTACGAGCCGGTGTCAAGCGACAGACCTGATCATGACAAATATGAACAGACAAAACATGACTGCGAGCGTCAATCTGACCTTGTTGGGCAGTTTTACCGGGTACAACATGCACATCAACCTCCTAACCACTTAATCATGCAGCGGTTGGTACAACCGCAGAACAGAAACAAAAAAACGTATGCCCCATCAATTGATGGCCAACATACGCTTGGAGCACTCCTACGAGGTTAGCTGCCGGGTTGGGGCACCCAAGTTGCCCTTCCTGCCGTGAGGCAAGATTCACCCCAAAATGATGGTTCCCCCGCTGAGCATATAGCAATTAGGAGATCTCGCACTTCTATTATCCCAGAGTTGGTATGAAGTGTCAAGCGGAATCGTCAGGGTGGCCGGGCAGTCGCCTAGCGCCTTCCTGCCCCTGGCCACACTCTGAAGTTCATATAAGGGTTCATGCCGTAGCCTGGATAGAACCGCCACAGAGTCCCGATGCCGGTCCTCGGGCGTTGGACACTTCCAGGTGGGAAATAGAACGGCCTACGATTGACGACTGGAGGTTGGATAATAATGGTTTGCCGATCGGGGCGGCGTTCGGGAGTTTGGTCTGGCATCTCTTCCCGCTCTTCCTGGCGGCCGCCTTTCAGCCGTTCCCTGAGGCCCTCTTTGAGCTGCTCAATCCGCTTTGCTGCTGCATTCTTCAGCGCATCCATTAGTTCTTCAGCCTCAATCCCCAGTTCCTCCGCCAAATCGTGCAAGAATGAGCTTGAACTCAGCGGAAGTTCCTGCGGGGCGATCACTGTCCAGCGCCTGGTTGGTTCCGCCCCACTGGCCGCCGCTCCCACCATCAAGCTCATCAGCAGAGTCAGCACACACATCTTCAATGCCAGTCTCATCGTGATTTCCCCCTTTTGTGTATTTATTGGTCCGCGGCTGGAATAATGCTTCGCCGCACGCCCGGGAAAAAATGTCCGTCACACATTCTGTGGCGACAAGGAAGGATGATTGTTCTAGAATCTTGAATAAAAACGTAACCATGGTTTAACCGATTGGGGGAATAGAACGGTGGCTGAGAAAACAGTCGCGACGGCTGGCATACTTGTTATTCTTTTCCTGGTGATGTGGAGTGGAGCCTTTGCTGCCGCAAGTGTGGGTACAGAGCTGATCAGCGCCGAATCCGACTATGTGTCCATTCGTTTGGCCGTACCCAGAATCAGAGGCCTGGACGACTGGCTGTTTGAGGAATACCTCAATGCGTCCTGGCGCCTGGATCAGCTTGAGTTTGCCCATGAGATCCATGAAGCGGCGCTGATGGCGAAATCAGGGCAGCTTGGCGACATTCCCGGCCATTTCTTCCCTTATGTGTGCTGGACAGACTTCGAGGTCAAATACAACCAAGATGGGATGCTGTCTTTGGTCATCTTGTTCTATGAATACACCGGCGGAGCCCATGGACACACCAGGCAGCAAGCGTTGAACTACGACTTTACAACCAAGCGGCAGTTGTCTTTGAATGATGCGGTGGGTCGTCAAGGCGCGGTGGAGATTATTCTTGATGAAATCAACCGCCAGATTGCCGCCGATCCCGAATGGTATTTCCCTGATGTGCTGCCCCTGAGCCACCTTAACGAGGAGGATTTTTACCTGACTGAAGCGGGGCTTGTGGTTTTCTATCAACTGTATGAGATCGCCCCGTACGCGGCGGGGATTCGAGAATTCGTCATTCCGTGGCAGTGTTTTGAAACAGCGGAGTTGGTTGAGCCGTGAAACCTTCGACGCGCTCGATGCTTGATTCCTACAATCCTGATGGACGTTCATTCATCAACCCCTACAACGCTGTGGTCCAACAGCCGCTGCTGATCCTCCCGCCGAGGCGGTGGATTTTCAAACGCTATCGCAGAGTTCTCGCCCTGCTGTTGTTCAGCGCGCTCTTCTCCGTCAATGTTTTTGTTTATCTCAGCATTCCAGTTTACATGATAGCGTTTTGGTTCTTGTATGAGCTGTCGGCGGTTTGGCGGGCGCACCGCTACTCCGTACTCGTCCTTTGGGGTTTGACCTTGGCGTTCCTGCTGCTTTTCTTGACCGCGGGAGGCATATTGAGGACTTGGCTTTGGCAGGCTTTAAGCACTTGGCTTTTCTAAACAGGAGCGGAGGTGGGAGCAGGTGAATAGAGTCAGTCTTTTATACCCGGCGGAGTATGCTGAAGAGCGTGACAAGGCCGGGGTCGACCGATCCTTTTACATGCAGCTTGGGTTGGAACGGCTAATCCGGATCCCGGTCAAGGGGACGCTGCCGTGGATTGACCAGCACGAGCAGTTCGCCCAGCTGTTCACTTCCAACACCGAGGTGATTCAATACCGTCTCGATGTGGTGGAGGATTTGCTTAAGAATCCAGGGTTGGTGGATGTCCTTATCCAGGCGCTGCCCCAGATCGAGACCATTGCGGCGCTGCGGGCGGACAAGAGCCGGGCTTCCGACGTCATATCATGCCTGTACAGTATAGCCGACATCGAGCTGTACACCAACTGTGTGGATTTGCTGCATAAAGCCCTGTCCGAGGCGGAAGTCAGTTCCCAGGGACTGAAGGCGCTGTTTGAGATTCTCGACGAGGTTCAGCACAGCGGCGAATACCAAAACCTGAAAGAAAGCTCCCGCCGGCTGATGGACAAGATGCGCGGCATCAAGAGTGTGACCATCGGTGTCAACCTCAACGCCCAGCTCCATGCTGTCGAAGCAGGAGTGGTATCGGTCAACTCCGAGTACTTCCGCTCGGGGGACATTATTGACCGAATCTTGCGTCTGGACCGCACCGACGACGGTTTCCGCTGCCTGACACCCCTGATCCCTTACGGCGCAAGCCGGGGTGATCACAAGGACACCGCTTTCAACTCGGCCATTCTCAATGCCTTGGACATTATTTTCAGTTCAGCCGTGCGGAACTGGCGCCCGCTGATCCGCCGGTACCTGGCGCAGAACACGGATTACCTGGTCAGCTTGGCTAAGGAAATCAGGCTGCTTTTGGGCGCTGTTGAGCTGGCAAGAAGGATGAGGGCTTTGGGGATGCCTATGTGCAAGCCTGAAGTGTGCCCAATGGAAGAGAAAGCCTTAAGCCTGAGATCCTTCTACAATCCCCATATAGCCGTGAGCCTCGGGGAAAGCAGGGCGGATGAGATGGTCTTCAACAACCTGGATTTCGACAGCGAAGGCATGATTTACGTCCTCACCGGAGCCAACAGGGGAGGAAAAACCGCAGTCACTTATGGGGTAGGGATCATCCAAGCCCTGTTTCAGCTGGGGTTTTACGTTCCTGCCCGCTCCGCGAGGCTCAGTCCGGTGGACAATATTTTCGTGCACTTTCCTTCCACCGGCGAGTCCATCGGCAAAGGGCGCCTTGGGGAAGAGTGCGACAACCTGAGGCAGATCGCAGCCCGCGTTTCCGAATACAGCATGGTGCTCATGGATGAGGCACTGTCCAGCACCAGCGCGGTGGAGGCGGTGTTCATCGCCAGTGAAGTGCTTTTGGGGCTCAGCTCCATTGGTGTCAGAGGCATCTTTTCCACCCATCTTCACGATCTTGCGCAGCGGGTGGATGAACTGAACCGGCATTCCGCCAATAAGGCGAAAATCGACAATCTCGTGGCAGAAGTCGAACCCGACACAACCAACCGGACGTTCAAAATCCTGCGGGCTAAACCCGACGGCCTAAGCTATGCCCGCAGTATCGCCGAGCAGTACGGGATTACCCTTGATCAGATCCTCCAAGCCCGGAGGCAGCAGCGGGCTGGTCGATAGAGCCAGCAAAGCCTCCCGACGGCCGGGAGGCTTTTTTCATGTCACGCTTTGTTGTTTTTCGTGTCGATCATCTCAAGTTCGTCATAGTACGGGACGCCGTCATGGTAGAAATCCCATACAGCCCGGTCGGTCAATGGATGGTAGAGCAGCGACTCGAACAATTCAGGTGTAATAGTGACGGCATGGGCACCGAGCAGGCATACCCTGTGCACCTGCTCCACATTTTTAAAGCTGGCCGCCAGTACTTTGGTGGGCATGCCATAGGCTTTGATGAAGGTCATGATGTCCGCCACCACCCCAATACCATCCGAGGAAATGTTGTCCAGGCGGTTGACGTACGGGGCCACGAAGTCGGCGCCGGCTTTGGCGGCGATCAAAGCCTGCTGTTGGGTAAAGATCGCCGTGGCTGTGACTTTCACACCTCGCTGCTTCAGCAGCTGCATCGCCTTGATGCCCTGGGGTGTGACCGGTATTTTGGCGTAATAATTTCCTTTGCACAGATCGCGGTATTCCATAGCCTCGGCCACAATATCTTCCGCCTTACTGCCGATAGGCTGCACATGAAGCATCGCGTCATCGCCGACGACTCGGCGGATGTCCACCAGCAAACGCCTCAGCGGCTTTTGTTCCTGAGCGATGATCGTGGGATTGGTAGTCACACCGTCGATGGGGTACAAATCGAACAATCTCTCGATTTCCTTTATGTTTGCCGTATCAAGCATATAAATCATCATCACAACCTCCTTCAGCCACTCGTGAACAGTATCACATATTTTTGTGGAAACAACAACGTTGTCCCGGTTACTTTTTAGTTAAATCTTAGGCACTAGGAAAACACCCCTCGATATTGTACAATAAATAGACCAGGGAGGTTGGCCGATGAATAACCGGTTTAAATTAGTAGCCCTCGATCTCGATGGAACGCTCCTCTCACCCCAGGGAGAACTGCAGCCGGAGGTGAGACAAGCCCTGGCTGCTGTTCAAGCCAAAGGAATCCACGTTACTTTGGCCACTGGGCGGCGCGCTTGCCGTACACTGCCGTGGGCCAGGGCCTTACATATTGCAGTGCCTGTTGTTGCCCACAATGGGGCTGTGGTAGTTGATCCCCTGTCGGGGCGGTTCTGCCTGCAGCAAGGAATCTCCTTGCCCGCGGCTAATGAATTAATCAGCGAACTCTGCAGGCTGGATCTGCCTCATTTGGTCTACCGCGGAGAGGATCGAGGGGAAATGGCGGTGCTCGCCGCCGCATTCGCCGGGCACCGGAGTGAGTTCCTGGCTTACATTGACGATCAGTTGGCGGTCGTGGAAAACATTGCTTTGGAGGCGGATCCGATCAAGATTGCTGTCCTGGCCAAAGCAGACAGAATGGAGAAACTGGTGGAGGCATGGCCCCGCCGCTACGGCGGCGCTGTCAGCATGGTCGTCTACCGGTCCGATGGATATGTCGGCGTTGATTTCATCCCACCCAACTGTTCCAAAGCTTCAGGTGTCGGTTTCGTGTTAAACATGCTCAAGCTCGGTTTTGACGATGTGCTGGCTGTAGGTGACGATTACAACGATCTGGACCTTATTGAGGCGGCAGGATTCGGTGTTGCCATGGAGCACGCCCCTGAAGCAGTGAAGCGGCATGCCGACTACATCGCGCCATTCGGAGGCCGGGATGGCTTGGCCTATGTTTTGCACCGGTTTTTGCTGCGAGAAACGGAGTGAAGCGTGTGTCAACATTATGCCTTGTCCCTCATCAACAAGTGGCGTATAAGTGGCGGCAGTCGGCGATCCACGCCCAAAGCGGCCTGCTGCCGTTTTCCATTAAGGAGCTGGTCTCCCAGCTGCTGAAAGAGGCGGGGATGCCGTACCGCGACAGTGTGTTCCTGGAACAAATCGCTCTTTGGGAAGCGGTGGAAGAAGCCGGCAGCAAGCTTGCACACTACAGCCCGATGGTGGAGTTTCCAGGGTTCATCGCCGATCTGCATGATCTGTTTTTCCGGTACGAGTCGGGCGATGTCATCCTTGAGCATCTTTCCCCGGATGAAGCGCGGGAGCTGAACCTGGTCTATGGCCTGTATCTGGAGAAGCTGTCGGCCAGCCATGTGCTCAGTCAAGCCCGGCAAGTCGAAAAGGCTGTGGAATACTGGCCGGAGTCCCGGCTCAACCAAGAAACGGATCGGGTAAAACTGTACTATCTCGGACAGTTGACCCGCCTGGAGCGGCGCCTGGTGGATGCCGTCTGCCGGGACAAACACGTCGAACACTGCCTGTTCAGCCCCCAGGACGCCTCTGTGACAGCGGTCGCGGCCTCTTCACCACAAGACGAAATTGAGCTGGTGGCCCGGGCTATCATCGATCTGCTTAACCAGGGTGTTGAACCCCAGGCAGTTGCCGTCGCGTCTCCAAATCTCGAAAGTTACCTGCCGCTGATAGCGCCCCTGTTCACTCAGTATGGGCTGCCGTGGCAGCCGCCGATGCCGAAGCTTGCAGACACACCTGTGGGGAAGGCGGTGGGTACATTAGTACGCCTGATGCAGCCGGCGTGGGCAAAAGTCGATTTGGAGCAGTTGACCGCTCCCGGCTGGGGCCTGCCTTTCGCCCTGTCCCAGGAGGAACACAAAGCACTGCGGATTGCGCCTCCTACACTCCGCAGCCCGGAGCAGTGGCGGAACCAATTGGACGGGCATCCGGGATGGCGGTGGATATTAGACATGCTGGATTCAATCCAAGCTGAACCTGGACTGAACCCTGTGCGGCATTACACAGAACGGCTGCGGCGGGTTTTGACGGAACTGCCCCTGACCAAGTGGCCGGCTGCCGATCATCATCAGTGGGCGGTTTTGGCCAAGGCCTACGACGGGCTGCAGAACATCCTTGCGGATTTGGCCTTCTGCAAGCGCTCCATCAATATCGCCCAGTTTGAGCAAATCCTGGCTGACGCCATGTCCGGCTATACCCTGCCCCAGCCCCGGAGCTTCCTGCAGCAGATCTTTGTCGGCGCTCCGGCTCAGGCGCTGGGCATGGGCTACCACACACTATTCTTGATCGGTATGGCCGAGGCGCATTTCCCGAGGCCGGCAAAAAGAGATTGGCTGAGCAAACAGCTGCTTCCTAACAGCGACCATGAACTGTACCACCAGCTGCTTCGGTCCGCGGCCTATGTGCAGCTGTCCTACGCGGAACAGGATCAAGGGGACCGGGTGCATATCGCCTCGCAGTTCTTCCCGGCGGAGTATGCCCAGGTTGCACCTTTCAATCGCCTTTCTGGGCCTGCCAAGCCTGTAGCCGTTGGCGACGGCATTCTCGACGAAGCGGGAATCACAGCGGACATCGCCGCCAGGCTCCAAGGCCGTCAGCTGTCCGTATCCAGGCTGAATCTGTACGCAAGCTGCCCGTTCCGCTTTCTATGCAGTGAGATCTACAATCTTGAGGCGGAGGACGTCTTGGTTGACGATATCACACCCCAGACGGAAGGGGCGCTGATCCATGAGACTTTGCGCCTCTATTGGCAGCAGAAGCAGAAGGTCCCTGTGGAAGAGATTCTCGCCGAACAGTATGGGGCAGCGGGTGAAAGGCTGACTAAACGGGTGGTTTCCATGGTCCTCGCTTTTGTGAGAAAAGACCGGGAACTGGTGGAAACCAGCGGATATTATCCCACTTATCTGGAGCATTTTTTCGAGGGCCTTGCCGTGCAGTCTCAAGGGAGGACAATCCGGCTCAGGGGTATCATCGACCGTATTGACGTGGACAAGGATGGCAACTATGTGATCTACGACTACAAGACCGGCGCCAATCCTAGTGTCAAGGATATCAGGCAGGCACACAACCTGCAGCTGCAGGTCTACCTTTTGGCAGCGAGCCGTATGTTACCTGGAAAAGCGCACGGGATTGCGTTTTATAACATCAAGGACGGAAGGCGTACCGGGATTTGGCTTGAATCCGCCCGTCAAAGGCTGCGGATCGGCAAAAGCGATGGTATCCTTAGTGATGCGGAATGGCCGCAGTTGATCGACGAATTCCACCAGTCGCTCAAGGCCTGCTTGGACCAAATATTGAACGGATATTTTCCGGCTGCACCGGTGAGGGAAGATATCTGCAGTTACTGCCCTTACCGGGCTATCTGTCGAAAGGAGTAGCCGCCGTGTCCCATACCCCTACTCTTGATCAGAAACTGGCAATCGAAACCATTGATCGGAATGTGGTTGTCGTGGCCGGCGCCGGGTCGGGAAAGACCAGGGTGCTGGTGGACCGCTACCTCTACCTGCTTAGGCAGGGTGTGAGCTTCAACCGGATCCTGGCCATCACTTTCACCCGGAAAGCGGCCATGGAAATGAAAGACCGCATCCGCAGCGGGATGGCGCAGATCCCCGGTTTACCGGCGGATCTGATCCGTAATTTCAACCAAGCCCAGATCTCCACTATCCACAGCTTTTGTCAGCGCCTGGTCGCGGATCATCCTGACAAAGCCTGTGTCGATCCCCGCTTCCGCACTGCGGAAGAGTGGGAAAGCCGGGGGCTGTTGGCGCAAGTGGTCCGGCAGCAGGTGGACTGGGCGCTCGCCAGGAAAGAGCCGGGAGTTGCGGCTGTCCGTGAAACATACCGGCAAACCCAGGCGCTGGTGGAAGACTTGATCGATGTTTATGAACGGGTTATCCAGAAAGGGATCCGCACTTTTACCGTCCCCGACCGCTCCAATCAGCTGCAGGCTGAAGTCGACGCCCACCGCCGGGAACTGAGGGCCCGGATTTCCCAATGGCTGCAGGCAGTGAGCCAGACTAAACTCACGGAAAGCAAGAAACCGGTTGCGGCCGAGATCGCAGCCCTGTTCCAGGAATACCAGGGCTCTGTGGAAGGCCGGCCCGATGTGGAACAGGAGATTCTTTCGGAACTTGCCCGCCTTTTTGGAGGCAATTGGAGCAAAGAACTTAAGGATGAAGTGCAGGGGCTGAAAGATTTGTGCCTTACCCTCAGGCAGGCGCTGATTGATTTGGACGCCAGTCAAATCGTTGTCGAATTGGGCGAGTTCTTAACCCGGGTGGATCAAGATTACCAAAACCGGAAAAGGAAAGCCGGCATCCTCGATTTCAACGATTTGGAATTGCTGGCGGTTAAACTCCTTTCCAGCGGAGATGTGGATTCGGCTTACAGGTTCCAGCACGTGATGGTGGATGAGGCTCAGGATATCAACCCCGTGCAGCAGCAGCTGATTGCGCTTTTGACACGGGATCCTGAAACCAGGCTGTTTATCGTCGGCGATCCCAAACAATCCATATATCGTTTCCGCGGCGCCCAGGTGGAGGTTTTCATCGATCTGCACAAAGAAATCGTAGATCACGGCGGCAGGCTGGTAATGTTGAAAGACAACTTTAGGTCCCGGCCTCAACTGATCGAATTCGGCAACCAGTTTTTCAGTGACCTGTTCGCCGACGAACCGATCAGCTTTACGCCGGCCATATCCACGAGAGAAGGCACCGGGGTGCCGGCAGTGGATCTGCTCTGCACGCCCAAAGGTGAAAGCTTAAGCCAGGGACGGGCTGCGGAAGCGCGGCAGATAGCCGCCTGCATCCGCCGGCTGGTGGACGAAGAAGGCTTTGCTTACAAAGACATTACACTTCTGTTCCGCACCATGAGCGCTGTGGGCATCTACGAGCAGGAGCTTCACAACTGTCAAATCCCGTTTGTGAATCTCTCGGGGCGCGGCTTTTACGAAAAGCAGGAAATCCAGGATGTTCTCATGTTCATCCAATGGCTGCAGGATTCGGAAAACGGGATTGCCGAGGCGGCTGTTCTCCGCTCTCCCTTCTTCAGCGTGTCCGATGCGGGGCTTTATTGGTACCGGGCACGAAAATACGATATGATCGACGCTGAAGATCGGGACAAGCTTGAGCTGGCTCGCAGGCTATATCCCCAGCTGCAGCAGGACCTGGCCCTTCTGCCCGCGCCGCGGTTTCTGGAAAAACTGCTGGATGCGACGGATTTTTGCCAGCGCACACTGGCTTTGCCGTTGGGGGCGCAGCGCTTGGCCAATATCAACAAGCTCAAAGAGACCAGCTGGCAGCTGTGGGCCAAGGGCTATGTGTCCATTGCGGAGCAGTTGGCATATATTGGCCAGTTCATCGAACAGCAGGGCCGGGAGGGCGAAGCTTCTCTGGAGCACGATCACAGCAATGTGGTGAAGCTGATGACCGTTCACGGGGCGAAAGGTTTGGAGTTTCCCGTGGTGATTCTCCCGGACTTGTGCGGATCGATTCACAGGGCTGAACGGGGCGGACTGCATTTTCACCCTGATTTTGGGCTAGCCCTAAGAGATACCACCGGGCATCAGCAGATCAAGGAAGCAGTGAGAAAGGAGACTGTCGCGGAAGCAAAACGGCTGTTGTACGTAGCGATCACCAGGGCCAGAGAAAGGTTGATTCTCTCGGGAATCGGGGAGGCGTCGGATTACGAACTGAAACCACCTCTGGATAATTTGCGCACATGGTGGGAATGGATTCTGCTGGGGTTGGGACGGGTTGATTCTAGTCTGATCCAGGTGGTAAGCGGACTCGAACTGCCCGAGCCTGCCCCGGTGGAAACTGCTGCCGCCGTTGAGATTGAGCCGGCGGACAAGCCTAGGCTTGCCGCTGCGCCGCGGTACGCCCCAGCCAGATTTTCCGCCACATCCTTGATGATCTACAGCCTATGCCCGAGGCGCTACTATTACCGTTACATCCTGCGGGTGCCAGAGCTGGTTTCCAGGCCGGGAACCGTTCATGCCTCAGGCATGGATCCACTCCAGCGGGGCAACATTGTCCACCGGGTCTGCGAGCATCTTGACAGCCCAGATAATCTTGACAAGCTTCTGGACTGGGCCATCGCCATGGAAGGCGTCTTCGTCAAGGGCACTGAAAGGCGGGAGTTGAAGGAAACAATTGAAAGATATCTGGAAAGTGAGTATTACCGGCAGAGCTTCAAATTCAGGGTTGACCGGGAAGTGGAGTTTGCCGTACCATTGGATCAGTTTGTGATAACTGGCACCGTTGATCAAGTGATCCACAGTGATCGGGGATTGGTAATAATTGATCTGAAAACCAATCAGATCAGCGCCGCTGAAATAGAAGAGACGGCGGCGGCTTACGGGTGGCAGCTGCGGATTTACGCCTGGGCTCTGCAGGCCATGACCGGCCGGCCGGTGGTTAACACAGGGTTGTACTTTTTGTTTCCCGATTTGATCTATTACGCTCCTGAGAGTCACTTGGACACCAAAGCCACGGAACAGTGGCTCCTGCAGGTTTGCCGGGAGATTCAGGCCGGAGAACAGGTTGGCGCCGACGCCTTCCCCATGAGCCTGGACTGTCGGTACTGTCCCTATGACTGCCGGCAAATCGAGCACAGCCAGGCCAGCCTTGCAGAAATCACTGCCGGAATGGGCAAACTAGAATTCAAGTAACAGCCGGACATGGAGGGATTGCTGTGGATTTTGTCCACTACAAGATAGCTGAAGGGGTCAATCTTTACCTGGGCGAAACGGAGAAGTTCACCACATTGACTGTGAAAGTGTTCATTCAAGACAGCCTGGCGCCGGAAACGGTCGCAGCCAACGCTTTGATCCCCTCGGTTTTGATCCAGGGGACCAAATCTTATCCCACAAGGACGGCTTTGGTGCAAAAAATGGAGAGCCTCTATGGGTGCGCATTCTGGACCGATGTAAGCAAAATCGGCGAAAGGCAGATTCTGGAATTCTATTTCGACGCTGTCTCACCCCGCTTGATCCCCAACGGAAAACAAGTACTCAAGGAAGGGCTGATGGCTTTTGGCGAGCTGATCACCGATCCCTTGGTAGAGGACGGTGCCTTTCGCCGGGACTATTTTCACAAGGAAAAGAGAAATCTGGCGAAAATGGTGGACGGCCTGATCAACGACAAACAGGCTTATGCTGTCTACCAAGCAGTCAAGGCTATGTGCAAAGGCGAGCCGTACAGTCTGTACAAGTACGGGGAGCGGGATCAGATCGAGCGGCTGGAGCCGGAGGAAGCCTTGAGGCATTATCAAGAACTGCTGCGGTCGAACCCTATCGATGTTTTTGCCGTCGGGCCCAACCTGGAGGATCTGCCAGAACTGATCGGGGCCTGGCCTTGGCAGCGGAAGAGCCTGAGAGAACTGCCGCCGGTTTCGGTAAAAGAGGAAGTCCAGGAGCAGGAAGTATTCGAAACGCAGGATGTGCAGCAGGCGATTCTTGTCATGGGCTACCGTACTGCCCAGCGTTATCTCTCGCCCGATTACTACGGGCTGCTGGTGGCCAACGGCATCCTGGGGGTGTTCCCCCATTCGAAACTTTTTGTCAATGTACGCGAGAAGGCAAGCCTGGCTTATTACGTCGATTCCAGCCTGGAAGGCAGCAAAGGCCTTTTGACCGTCACTGCCGGGATTGCGCCTCAGAGCTACGGCCAGGCGGTGGAAATTGTCCGCAGACAAGTGGCGGAACTGCAAGACGGGGTCATCACCGACGAAGAGCTGACCCGCACCAAAATAGGGTTGATCAGCGGGATCAAAAAGATGCTGGACAATCCAGCCGCGGTCATCGACCGCAACTTGATCGGCATCGTCCACCATGAGCTGCGTTCACCGCAGACCGTCTTGGAAAGTATTGCCGCTGTCACCAAGGAGCAGGTGCGAAAAGCCGCCCAAGGGCTGCGGCTGGACACGATCTACTGCCTTTCAGGGCCAAAGGGGGAAGCCTGATGCAGGTTATAGAGACAATCACCAATGAACCGCTGCACTTTACGCAAATGGCCAACGGTTTGCCCGTGTTGATCCTTCCCAAGCAGGGATTTCAGAAGAAATACGCAGTGTTCGCCGTCCACTACGGCTCCTTGGATTCCGAGTTTGAAGTGGCGGGTAAAGGAGTCGTCAAAGTTCCTGACGGCATCGCCCACTTTTTGGAGCACAAACTCTTTGAGGATGCGACTATACCGGTATTCGAACGGTTCGCCAAGTTCGGGGCCAGTGTCAATGCTTACACCAGCTACAATTTGACAGCGTACCTGTTTTCCATCATCGACTTTTTCCCCGAAGCCCTCCGGGAGCTTCTTCACTTTGTCCAGAATCCCTATCTGACTGAAGAAAACGTGGCTAAGGAACGGGGGATCATCGAGCAGGAACTGCGTATGTACGACGATCATCCCGACCGCCGCATTTATCGCAATCTGCTCAACGCCCTGTATCACAGGCATCCTATTCGCATCGATGTGGGGGGTACGTTCGAATCGATCGGGGAAATCACGGTGGACCTCCTCTGGGAATGCTATCGGCTGTTTTACCAACCAGCGAATATGGCCCTGGCGGTGGTCGGAGATGTCAATCCCGCCGAGGTCTTGGATATCGCAGCAAGACAGATGGAAGAGTGGCAGTACCAGGCGCAGGATATCAAACGGTTGCTCCCCGATGAACCAGACACGGTCAACAAGCCGTGGATCGAAGAAAGAATGAGCATTTCGCAGCCCCGCTGTTACCTTGGTTTCAAACATAACCAGCACCTCACCGGCAGGCGGCTGCTCAAACAGCAGTTGGCCATGAACATGATCTGGCACAGCTTGGGAGCGAGAAGCTCGCCGGTGTTTGCCGGCCTTTATGACAGCGGGCTGATCAACGACTCGTTCGAGGCAGGTTTTCACGGCACGCCGCAGTATGCCTTTTCCATGGCCGGCGGCGAGACAGACGATCCACAACAGCTGGACAAGGCACTGCGGGAAGCAATCGCCGATCTCCAAAAAAAGCTGCTCAACACCGAACAGGTGGAAAGAATCAAGCGCCACATCCTGGGCGGCTACCTGGCGGCGTTCAATTCCTTGGATTACTTGGCCAACAGCTTGATTTCCCATTTGTTTCATGGAACGAGCTATCTGGATGTGCCGGAAGTGCTGGAAAGCCTCACTGTCGATGAGGTCAATCAATACATCTGCGAAGCATTTGATCTGGATCGGAGCGCAGTATCGGTCTTATTACCGGAATAGTGGGTGGGGAAGCAATGGAGAAACCGAAGCCAGTGCTGCGGGAACTTCTGAAAAAGATGCGGGATCAGCTGGATCCAGAGCTTGTCAAAAAGTGGAATCACAGCCTGCACCAAAAACTCTGGCGGCTGCCCCAATACCGCAACGCCGAAGTAGTCATGCTCTATTTGTCATTTGGCAGCGAAGTGGATACCTGGCCGCTGTTGGAACAGGCTTGGACAGACGGAAAGAGGACATTGGCCCCGAAAGTGCGCCGCTACCCCAAAGAGCTGCTGGCGGTGGAAATTACAGCTAAAACCGACCTGGAACCGAGCTTTTGGGGGGTATACGAGCCTGTCAGCGACCAAGCTTTCGATCCTGCCGCGATCGATCTGGTGGTCGTCCCCGGTTTGGCATTCAACCACAAAGGATACCGGTTGGGTTACGGCGGCGGCTATTATGATCGGTTCCTGCCTCAAGTGAAAGGATTCAAGGTTGGGCTCTGTTACCCGCCGTTTTTGCAGGAAATCCCTGTGGAACCCTGGGATCAGGCAGTGGACTGCGTGCTGATCCCGTAACCGGGCAAAAGAGGATTATCTTGCCAAAATGCCGAAGCATAACTTAAATGGGCCGTGCGGCAAGCTGTTTCAGGGAGGAATGGCAGATGGACTTACTATGGCTCAACGAGCAAGTCGAAGTGTTGAACAAAGCACTGCAGCCACATCATCTTGTGTTCCCTGAGCTGTATCCGGTTGAGTGCCAGCCCGAAATCCCAACCGATCTGGCTGTGGTGATCGATCACACACTGCTCAGGCCTGAAGCCACCTATGAGCAGATTAAGAAGGAACTGGAACGGGCCGGAGGGTACAGATTCGCCTCTGTCTGCATTCATCCGCGGTACGTTTCTCTAGCTGCGGAAATGCTCTGCGGAACCGGTATCAAAGTCTGCACGGTCATCGGATTTCCCCTGGGAGCAAACACAACCCTGACCAAAGTCAACGAGGCGCGGGACGCAATCGCCGCCGGAGCCGAGGAATTGGACATGGTGCTGCCGATAGGGGCCCTAAAGAGCGAAGACTACCACAGTGTCTACGAAGACATCGCGTCTGTCAAGGCCGCCGCCGGCAGCCGGATTGTGAAAGTGATTCTGGAGACCCCGCTGCTGTCTGATGCTGAAATAGTCAAGGCGTCGCTTTTGGCAAAAGCCGCCGGGGCTGATTTTGTTAAGACAGCAACCGGCTTCGCGGGAGGAGGCGCTACCATCAGAGCGGTGGAATTGATGCGCCAGGCTGTAGGGAAAAGCTGCGGTGTCAAAGCTTCCGGCGGCATCCGGGATCGAAGCCAGGTTATAGCTTTTCTCAAGGCCGGTGCCGACAGGATCGGCACCAGTGCCGGCGTCGCCATTGCCGACATGAGTGCAGGTGAGGAGTAATGGAGTATAAAATCGGGATTGTTCTGGCCCTGATAGCGATAGTGTACGCCGGCTGCGCCGAAACCGGGCAGGCAGCCGTCGCGTCTTTTGTCGATTACCATACCGCCAGCGCCGATGTTACCTGGCGTTATATCAACACTTACAAGGAGCAGACTGTGACAGGCGTGTTCACCGTTTCCCTGCCTGACAGGTTCAGCCTGCGGACCAATGATCACTCGGTCAATTGGCAGAGGATCTACGGATATGGTGAATTGACAGCAGTAGTGGCCAGATCTGGGCAAGTGGAGTACAAGTATGAATCAGTCCAACCGTTCACAGTCTATCAGGCACTGTTTGGCGAGCTGATCGCAGCCGGCTCCAAGGCTGTCACCTATGTGAGCGACGAGGTGGTGGGCGGACGGCCGGTAGCCCGTTATCAGAGTGCCGAACTGACGACATATTGGTTCGACCGGGAAACGAATATCCCCCTGCGCATCACTGATGAGACTGGACGCAATATCTTGTCGCTGCGCCAGTACCAGGTTGACGCCGACCACAAGCAGGGAGTCGAGTTCTTCACGCTCGCCCTGCGGGAGGAGGCCTGGGAAGGCACCATCAGGATCGGCCGCAGCGGCGGGCATTGGTTCCCCTTGGAGCTAATAGTCAGCGATGCCCAATCAGAGATTGTGATCAGTTTCTCCAATTGGCGGGTTGATGAGCAGCCCCTGGCCTTGAAAGACTTGGAACAGCTGAAGCAGTCATTGGCCGAAGGGAAAGCCGCTGTGGAGCAGGGCGATCATCACCGGGCGATCTACTATTTCCGGCAGCTCTTGAATATTGATCCGTTCTACGTCCCGGCATACCGGGAACTCGCCCACAGTTACTTAAGCATCGGCAGCTATCTTGGCGCTGTGGAAAACTACCAGCAATGGCTGATGCTGGAGCCGGACAACCCCGTGGCCATGAACAACCTGGCTTACACATTCATGCTGGCCCAATCGAACCTTCCGCAGGCGATCAACCTGGCCTACCAGGCGGTGAGCCGAGAGCCTAGAGCCAGCTTTCTGGATACCCTCGGCTACGGCTATTATCTGGTCGGGGATTACGGCAAAGCGCTCCATTACCTGCTCCAGGCTGAAGCAAAAGCCGATGATCACGAGCTGCCTGAAGTGTTCGGCCACCTGATCCTGGTCTACGAAGCCTTGGATGACCAGGTTCAAGCTGGCCTCTATCGGGAAAGATTACTGGCATTGACAGTCGGGGAATGACTATGGAACATTACTTCACCGCCAAACCTCAGTCTCGGCGCGAAACGCTCCAGTTTACGGTGGAGCTTTTTCATCGAGAGTTCATATTCAAGACTGACGCCGGCGTGTTTTCCCGGACGGAAATTGATCCGGGGACACGGCTTTTGATTTCTGCGCTGCCTGTCAAACCCGGCGACCGGGTTCTCGACTTTGGCTGCGGTTATGGGCCGATCGGCATCGCCGCCGCGTATTTGGCGGGGCCCGAGGGCTTAGTGGACATGATCGACATCAATGAAAGAGCGGTGGAACTTGCCAGGGAGAACGCAGCGCTGAACGGGATGGACAATGTCCGTGTCTGGCAGAGCGACGGCTTCGCCGGTGTCGACGCCAGTTATGACTGGATAGTTACCAATCCGCCGATCCGAGCCGGTAAGAAAGTGATCTATCCCATGGTCGACGACGCATTTAGTCACCTCAACCCCGGAGGTGGGCTTATGCTGGTGATCCGGACAAAACAGGGAGCAAAAAGTATGGAGAAAAAGATGGAAGCTGTTTTTGGCAGTGTGGAAACTGTGAGAATCAAGCAAGGGTATCGAGTCCTGAAGAGCGTCAAATATTGATCTTTCTGTCTGGGAGCGGTGGAATTGTGGCCGAAGCTGGTGCTGAACCTGGCAAAACTAAAGCATAATACTGAAGTCATCGCCGGCATGGTTGGACAAGCCGGGGGAACGGTTTTTGGAGTGACCAAAGTAGTGGGAGGCGATCCCCGATGCGCCCGGGCCATGCTCGCTGGCGGCGCGTCCGGCATTGCCGATTCCCGGTTGGAAAACATACGCAGGCTGAGGGGGGCAGGTATAGATGCCCCCATATTATTGCTGCGTTCCCCTGCCTTGTCCGAGGTGGGGGAAGTAGTCCGTCTTGCGGATTTCAGCCTTGTGAGCGATCGGACCGTTCTTAAAGCTCTGGATCGAGAGGCGGCCTTGGCGGGTGTCGTTCATCGGATTATCATAATGACCGACCTGGGAGAAGGGAGAGAAGGAGTGGCGCCGCAGGATTTGCCGGATCTGGCGGCGTTTGCCCGCGGGTTAATAAATCTAAAGCTTGTGGGAATAGGGACGAATTTTGCCTGCCTGAACAAAGCCTGGCCTTCGGTGGCGAAACTCAAAGCTCTGGTTGGCCTTTATCAAAAGGTCGACGACGGCAGCATGGCCTATTTGTCCGGATCCAACAGCAGCAGCCTGCACCTGCTTCTCAACGGCCAGTGGCGTCCGCCGCTGTTGGCGATCAATCACTGGCGTGTCGGCGAAAGCATCTTTCTGGGTTGGGATTTGGTGACAAAATCACCGCTTCCCGGATGCTACCAGGATGTTTGCCGGCTGGAACTGGAAGTGATCGAGGTCAGGCGGGAGGTTGTCAGGATGCGGCCGGCTGCCAGGATTCTGCTTGCGGGCGGAACGGAAGAGATCGGCTGCGGCAGAGTAAGTCCCGTGGATCCAGCCATCAAGATCACCGGTGTCAGCAGCGATCACCTGGTGGCGTTTATTGAGGGCGAGCATACCATTGAAGTAGGCAGCTCACTCGCATTCAGCCTGGACTACCAGGCTCTGCTGGCTGCCGCTAATTCCACCTATGTGAAGGTGGAATACAAGGATCGGTTGTCTTAACTTGGAAACTATGATATCATATTACAAGCTCTAATGTACTATTATGACGGAGTGCGGAGGTAATGTCATGGAAACAGTGTGGCAGCGCCGGGTGGAAAGCGCGGTAAACAAATCTATTCGGTGCAGTGTTTTTGCAGGGTTTAACACCAACGTCGACGCAGTCGTACATTGCAGCGGCGAGAGTATTGCCAGGCTGATTCAGGATCCGGATGTGTCTTTGGACGCGGCCAATGCTCTCGATGTCAGCCAGATTGAAACCATCAAAGAGAAGAACGAGTTCGTCGCAGTCCTCAAAGACGCGCTCGGGAAAGGCAAATCATTCTACATTGTCCTGGAAAACCTGGATTTGCTGGAATGGTTGGACGAGATCTTCGCCAACCGCCAGGAACTCATGGGCGGCCAGGCCGGAATCATTGCCAACCAGATGGCTGCGCTTGAAGCCCAAACGATTGTCTACACTTCACTGCTGTCCAAGAAGCAGGCTTCGCTGTTTTTCCCGGAAGTGCTCTATCCAGTTTTCGATGAGGAAGTGCGGTTGATCCCGGTGCATCAGGCTTACAAACCGGACGATCAGCTGAAGATCAACTGGATTTTCGAGTATGCCAAAGGTATTGAGCTTGATTTCGGCGGTGAGAAGGTAGTCACACCCCGGGCCAACCGGGTTATTCTGGCGACCAGGCCGCCTGGAGTTGTGATGGGTTTCGCCGGCGAGCTTCATGATCACCTGCCGGAGCTGGGCGGCAATATCGATGTCGCTTTCCTGGCGGGGTATCATTACGCGCCCAGCGAAGAGCCAAGCCTGACAGAGTACCTGGATGAAATCACCAACAGCATTCGGATGTTGAAAGCCGGCAACCCCAATCTCCGGCTACATTACGAGTATGTGCCCATGGCTGACCAGGTGGCGGAAAAACGAGTCCTGGCCACAATCAGCAAAGGGTTCGATTCTTTTGGAATCAACGAGAACGAGATCCGGAGGGTGCTGACCGGGTTCGGATATACAGAGGAATGCAAGGATATTGTGGAGAATGAGCGGGCGTTTTCCCTTTACCGCGGAGCATTGAGGCTCATGGAGCAGCTGCATTTTTCCCGCTTTCACGTTCACAACCTCGGCTATTATGTCCTGGTTCTGAAGAAACCCTACCCGGTGGCGCCAGAGGTTGTCCGGGACTGCTGCCTGTTCGGTTCTTCGGTAAACGCCATCAAAGCCAAATACGGCGGTTATGTCACCAAGGCGCAGCTCGCCGAAGCGGCGTCGTTCGGCCTGTCCGACCTTGGGCTGCGACAGCTGCGGCTGTTCTATGAAGAAGCCAAGCAGCTGGGGTTGGACATCCCCGACAGTTTCTGCGAAGAAGGAATCTGGGATCACGGCGGCTGTTATGTGCTGGTCGTCCCGGCGCATGTGATCCCCAATCCGGTCAGTACGGTCGGCATGGGAGACACTATATCCTCATCATGCTATGCCAGTGAGTATGCCAGTGTCTTGGCGAGCCGCTGAGCGAGAACTAGTATATGCAGGGGCCTTGATTACGCAGCAAGGCCCTTTATTGTACTTGCCGGTGTAAAAGCGGAAAACAATGGAGGAAAATGCAGTCGATTCACGAACTTTTAATGTACAGAGCAAGTGAAGAGTGTTGACGGCTTGTGAGAACGATTGGGAGGGTGTGTAACGGAGTGCGCGTATTAATCCTGCATCAGGCCGAGCCAAAAATGACGGAATGGGCGAAAAACCTCCAAGGTGCACTGCAGAACCAAAAGTGCCAAGTGAACTTGATCGATACCAACAACAGTGGGGCGGCGCCAATCAGCACAGCACCCTATGATTTGGTTGTGGTGATGTCAACGTTCAGGGGCTGGTGGCGGCCGATAATTCCCATTGCCGTGGATGAGCTTCTGAAGCGGTGCACGAGGTTGGAAGGGAGAAGAAGCGCGGCCATCGTCGCCAACCGGTTCAATGCCGGCAGGGCTCTCCGTTTCCTGATGCACTTGATGGAAGCCCAGGGGATGATGGTTGAAGACTTTGCCACGGTCAGGACTGCCGCGGAAATCCCGAGGCTGGCAGAACGCCTTGCCCGGCTGGGGAGGCGCGATTGACAGACCGACTGACTGGAAACGGGCTGATCGTTATGATCAGCCCGTTTTGCTTTGGGTGATTGAAAAGCGGTAGCTGCCCGGCTGGAGGTGAAAGACGGTTTTGCCGTCCTTGATTTCCACGAATGTCACTCCCGGCGCCTGCTCTGCCGGCACACCACTTTCGATCACAGCCTCTTTTTGAGCGGCGGGAAGATAAATGGTCGCGGTGGTGTTCGGCGGCACGGTGGCATGGATGATCAACCCGTCGTTCGCATAATGCCAGCAGCTTTCGATTTTGCCGTAGACCGACTTGTACCAGCCTCGGGCGTAGGCCATCTGTCTGTCTGGATCAGGTGTTGGCTTGAGATAAAAATGCTTGAAGCCTGGATGTTCTTCATCGCGCTGAATGCCCAGGGAATGGGCGATCAGCCACTGACCGACCGCTCCGAAGGAATAGTGGTTGAATGAGTTCATGCCGTTGTGCCCGCCGAAGCCATTCTCCGCGGTGAAGCCGTCCAAGCGTTCCCAGATCGTGGTCGCGCCGTGGATCACCGGGTACAGCCACGATGGATAGTCTGTCTGCTGCAGCAGACGGTAAGCTTCCCCATCGGCGCCGGCATTTGACAAAGCGGTGCTGATCCAGGCTGTCCCGATAAACCCGGTCATAAGGCTGTAGGCTGGGCGCAGTATGCCTTGGTCATCCAGGTTTTGCCTGCTTACCGCTTCCACCAAGTACCGCTTGGCGTCGGATACAACCTCATCGGCGAATGCCCCAAGCGCCAGGGCTACAGCGTACGAGGTCTGGGTATCGATGAGCGTTTCGCCATCAGATCTGACAGTGCGGTGTTCTTGGTTGACGAAGCGGCTGTTGAAGAAGTTTTTACGTTCGTCGTACTTCGCCCGGAAGCGAGCTGCGTCTTTGACGTACCCCAAGATCCGGGCGGTTTCGGCCATGATTCGCAGATCATACACATGATAGGCTGTAACCAGAAAATGAGTCTCGTTCTTGCTGTTTTCCGGCCCCAGCCAGTCGCCCAGCAGGCAGTCGGTGATCAAGCCGTCGGGGCCGGTCACTGTGTCGAGGTAATCCATGTACGCCTTCATCGCTAGATAGTTCTCCTCCAGGAACCTGGGATCACCGTACTGCTGATAGAGTTCCCATGGAATGATAACGCCGGCGCTGCCCCACAGCAGCCCGCCAAAGCCTTCTCCGTACATCGGCGCTGTGTCGCCGAACCTGCCGCCGGCGGACTGGGTGTCCCGCATGTTCAGCATGTGCCTGGAGAGAAAGCCCGCTGCATCGGCTATATACACCGCTGTGCGGGAAAAGACGGAAATGTCGCCGCTCCAGCCCATCCGTTCATTCCGCTGCGGGCAGTCGGTTGGGATCGACAGGAAATTGCCCAGCGTTGACCAGACGATATTCTGCCACAAGCGGTTCACCAAAGGGCTAGATGTCCGGTAATCCGCTGTCAGGCCGGGAACCGAGCTGATCACCAGCCCTTGGACCGCATCAAGGGGGAGAGGCTGAGCAATGCCGGTGATCTCGATGTAGCGGTAACCGTGGAAGGTAAAGTGCGGCTGGATTGTCTCCAGACCGCCCTTGGCGATGTAGACATCGTGAGAATGGGCCGCCCGGTAATTTTCCATCATCACCATGCCCACGTTCGCCCCGGAATCCGGCAGATCTGGATAGAGCATCTCGCCGTAGCGGAGGGTGACCTTTGTCCCAGGGCTGATGTTTTTCAGAGTGATCCTGGGAATCCCCACCATGTTCTGCCCCATGTCATAGACAAAGACGCCCGGCCGCGGTTCGTGCATGCTCTCCGCGGTAAGCACTGTGAAGACTCGCGGGCTTGGCCCGATTTGTCCGACCAGTTTTAAATCCTTGTAAGTGAACGAAAAATCGCCGGAGTATTCGGTGGTGATTGTTCCCAGGAAGGCTGACTCTTCCAGCGGCACTTCCTGTGCCGGCTTCCATCGGGAAGCATCATAGCCGGGCGAAGCCCAACCGGCGACATCCGCCTCTTTGAGTGCGTTGTAGGTCTCTCCCTGGAAAAAGCTGGAGTAGATGATCGGCCCATCGTGGAAATACTGCCAGGTGCGGGGATCGGTAGTGACAACCTGCCGGCGCCCGTCTTGATAATCAATCACCAACTTGGCCAAAAGGGACTGGCGGTCGCCGAAGTAGTTCCAATTGCGGCTGTCATAGCTGATATACCCGCTCCACCAGCCTTCTCCCAGCATCACGCCGACCGCGTTTCCGGCACCGGCTTCGATCAAGGCGGTGACATCGTAGGTTTGATACATGTGCGTGCGGTCGTACTGAGTAAAGTCAGGGGTAAAGAACAGATCGCCCACCTGACTGCCGTTGATGTGCGCCCGGTAAACCCCCCGGGCGGTGATATAGAGCCGGGCTGTAGCGATTTCACCGGCAAGGGCGGTGAATTCAGTCCGAAGCATAGGCATGGCATTGCGGCTAGGATCAGCAGTGATGATCACACCATCGCTGCCGCCGTCCACCAGGTAACACCCATCGGCGATAGTCAGGCCGGCGGCGCCAAACGCATAATCTCTAAAGATACCACTGTACGGTGCCTGGTTCAGGTCCTCCCCGAACAGAACCGCATTGGGGCTGCGGTAGTTCTCAATGGTTAGATCCCTAAACAGCGCTTGCTGGCCGCGCTCAGCGGCAAAGCCGATGTCCGCCGCCATAGGAAAACAGATGAAATCATAGCCTGCGCGGCTCGGATCAACCATTGGGTTGACGATGAAGTCTGGGACGATGCAGTGCCGCTGCCCGCGGCTGTCGAGATAGATTGAGAGGACTCCAGTAAGGCAGTCGATTTCGATTTGATGCTCATCATACTGATTGGCTGCATTGATCAGTTCCAGCGGAACAGCGAACGAGGCCAGGGGGCGCCGGGGATCGTCGTCGGGGTGGTATCCAGCCCGGTAGAGGTTGAGCCGTGCCAGGCCTTCGCCTCCGGTGAGCCCGGATATGTCCAGTTCCAGCTGCAGGTAGCTTTGATTCTTACCGGCACAGAGATTGTGGATGTTCAGGCCGCTGTTCATCAGGCGGCAGTCATTTGCGCCGAAAACAACGCTTGCCTTGGTGCTTCCCGGAAGCAGTCTTTGCTTGTATTTCAGTCGGAAAACCGGAAACACCTGGGAGTGGAAAGGCAGATCCTTCTCAGTGCCGCCGATCCATTTGGCCCCTTCCCATGCCTCAATCGATGGATTCATCAGTCCTGTCTCAAACCAGGATGAGGCTGATGTCGCTGCCCCGGTTTGGTCCCATACGGTCACAGCCCAGGTATAGCGGGTAGCCGCTTCCAGCGGCAGCCCATCATAGCGAATCCCAACCGAAATCCCGCCGGCAGTTTTTCCGGAATCCCAGACTACCTCCTGCTTCGGGTTTAAAACTACAATTCGGTAGGCTGTCTGGCAGTAACCGCGGCTTTCGGGGGGAGCTTCCATCTGCCAGCCGAAACGAGGCTGGGCAGTATCGATCCCCAATGGCTGTTCCAGGTACTCTACAGTAAGGCGGGTAAGTCTGGCCTTTGAGTCCATGCGCAGTCACTCCTTTCAAAAAAAACACTGCCGCAAGGCGGTACGCTTCAGGCAGTGTGATCGATCAACCATTATACTGTGTGTCGGCGGTAAGCCGCCGGCAGGGATCGCTTGTGTCTGGACCGTTCATGCATCCTTTCAATGATTTCCCGGTCGGGATCGGGTATCCGCTGCCCGCTGAGGAAGGCATCGATCATGGCGTAAGTTGTGCCCATCTCGCCTTCGTCTGTTTGTCCTGCCCACAACCCGGCGGAAGGTTTCTTGACGATGATTTGCTCCGGAATCCCCAGAATCTTGGCCATGGCATAGACTTCACCCTTGGTGAATTCCACCAAAGGCAAGAGGTCACATGCGCCGTCGCCGTATTTGGTGAAGTAGCCGGTATAGTATTCCGCTTTGTTGTCAGTGCCGACGACAAGGTAATCAAGAGCGTTGGCGGCCGTATACAGCGCGCACATCCGCAGCCTGGCCCTTAGATTGGCGTCGGCGCTCCGCCGGTTGAGCCCGGATGAAGCATACTGCTGGTTGAGGGCGTCCCAGACCTTGGCCAGCATTTTGGCGTGTTCTTCGGTCAAATCCATCTCAGCATAGGCCAAGCCCAGCTTTTCCACCACCAGCCGAGCGTCGGCCGCATCCTGCGGATCCGAGCTGATGGGAAGAATCAGCCCCAGTGATCTGTCGGGAAATGCCCGCTTGATCAAGGCTGCGGCCACTGCCGAGTCAATCCCGCCGCTCACACCTACAACCAAACCGTTGGCATTGGCGGCATCCACCTGCTCCTGCAGCCAACCTGTGACCTTGTCAATCTCACGCTCCAGCATGTTCACACCTCCAGGTATTTATCGATTTCCCATTGGTGCACTTGACGGGTGTATTCATTCCAATCCTGCATTTTCGCCCTCAGGAAGAAGGTAAGGATATGATCGCCGAGGACGGATTTGATCACCTCGTCTTGCTTGAGGCATTCGATGGCCTCCTGCAGGGAGGCCGGCAGTGAGGCGATATCCAGCCGTTTCCGCTCTTCTTCACTCATTAGGTAGACGTTCTGGCTCAGGGACGGCGGTGGTTCAATGCTGTTGGTGATGCCGTCCAACCCGGCCTTGATGATCGCGGCGAAGGCAAGATACGGATTGCACGAGGGATCAGGCGAACGGAGCTCGATCCTGGTGTTGGCTTTACGGCTGGCAGGAACGCGCACCAGAGCCGAGCGGTTGTGGGCGGACCAGGAAATGTGCACCGGAGCTTCATAGCCGGTGATCAGCCGCTTGTAGGAATTGACCAAAGGATTGGTGATCGCCGTGTACCCGGGGGCATGGCGGAGCAGCCCGCCGATAAAGTACAAGGCTGTTTTGCTCAACTGGTACTGCTCGTTGGGATCGTAGAAGAGATTGCTGCCGTCGTGATCCACCAAGGATAGGTGGGTGTGCATGCCGGAACCGGCCGCATTGAAGATTGGTTTAGGCATAAAGCTCGCCACCAAGCCGTGGCGGCGGGCGATGGTTTTGGCGACGAATTTCGCAGTGGCGACACGATCAGCGCTGCACAGGGCATGATCATACTTGAAGCCGATTTCATGCTGCCCCGGAGCGTTTTCATGGTGGGAAGCCTCCACTTCGAACCCCATTTCCTCCAAGGTGACAACAATGTCCCGGCGCGCCATCTCGCCGCTGTCGACAGGCGCCATGTCGAAATAGCTGGCTTTGTCGGTGAAAGCGGGGGTTGCCCGCCCATATTCGTCCAATGGGAAGAGGAAAAATTCAAACTCTGGGCCGGCCATCACCGAATAACCCAGGCTTTCTGCTTCCTGAAGCACTTTTTTGAGAACATACCGGGGATCGCCCACAAAGGGCTGCCCGTTGGGATAGTAGACATCGCAGATCAGCCGGGCTTCGCGCATTTCCGGATCGCACCATGGGAACACGGCGAAGGTATCCAGGTCGGGGCGGAGATTCATGTCCGATTCTTCAACGCGTGCGTATCCTTCAATAGCCGAGCCGTCGAACATGATCTCGTTGTCAAGGGCCTTGGGAAGCTGTTTGATGGGGATGGCGACGTTTTTCACCACTCCCAGGATATCGGAAAACTGCAGCCGGATAAACTTGATTTTCAGTTCTTTCGCCAGGGCGAGAATGTCTGTCTTTGTCTTGGCCATCGGCGCTCGTTCCTCTTTAATGAAAATTGTAATCTTATGCAATAATACCACTAAGCTGAGGCTATTGTCAATCTAAGATAGAGGAATTGAATCTGCGGCGGCGAAAAAGATGGTAAGATATTCTTGGAGGTGTCCACCATGGCCTTTGACCAAAAACAGATGCGCATACCCGGGCCCACTCCCGTACCGCACGAGGTGGCGGCTGCCTCTGCCAGGCCGATGGTCAATCACCGCGGCCCGGTGTTTAAAAAAGTGATGATGGATGTACTAGAACGGCTGAAACCGATCTTCCAGACCCAGAACACAATCCTGGCCTTGACGGGCTCCGGTACCTCCGCAATGGAGGCCAGCGTCGCCAACTTGGTCAACCCCGATGATGAAGTTTTGGTTTTGGTGGGCGGCACTTTCGGCGAGCGGTGGGCGAAAATCTGCCGCGCTTATCAGGCTAAAGTGCATGTCCTGGATTACACTTGGGGAGAAGGTGCGGATCCGGCACAGATCGCCGACTTTCTCCGGCGCAATCCGCGGACGGTGGCGGTATTTGCCACGCACAACGAATCATCGACTGGTGTTCTCAATGACCTGGAAGGAATCGGGGCGGCAGTCAGGGAATCGGGAGCTCTTCTCGTCGTCGATGCCGTAAGTTCTCTCGGCGGAGTGGAACTGAAGACCGACGCATGGGGGATCGACGTGGTGTGCACAGCCTCCCAAAAGTGTTTGATGGCACCTCCGGGCTTGGCATTCCTCAGCCTTTCCCAACGGGCGGAGCAGCGCGTTTTCGAGGTTTCCAGCCCCCGTTTCTATTTTGATCTCCGGGTTTATCTTGAATGGTTGAAAAAGCACGAGCCGCCGTTTACGCCAAACATTTCCTGCTTTTTCGCGTTGGAAAAGAGCTTGAGCTTGATTGAGTCCGAGGGGTTGGGCAGCGTTTTCGCCCGGCACCTGCTCCTGCGGGACATGGTCCGCGCCGGGCTGCAGGCGCTTGACCTTCCCCTATTGGTCGAGGATAAATGGGCATCCCCGACCGTTACTGCTGTAAAACCGGGCTTCTCTGACATCGGCCGGTTCTTGGCCGCTCTCAGGGAAACCGGAGTGGAACTGGCCGGCGGCCAAGGCCGGCTGGCGGGGCAGATTTTCCGCATCGGCCATATGGGCAGCGCCGCGCCTGTGGATATGCTGGCCACTTTGGCAGCGATCGAGGCGCAGCTTGGTGGCGGCGGCAAAGCGGTCAGTGCGGCAGAACAAGTGTGGAACAGAGCCCGGCAGGGCAAGCATGTGGGAGGGCAAGGCAGTGAAGGCCATTTTATTTGATCTGGACGGCACTTTGTTGGACTCGAGTTTCGACACACTGATCCAAGAGTATTTTCAGGGCATATCGGCGTTTTTTTCCGAATGGCTGCCGCCGGAACAGTTTGTCAAGCATCTTATGGCCTCGACCCATGTGATGCTGGCAGACAATGATCCCAACCGCACCAACATCCAAGTCTTCGCCGACGATTTTTTCCCGCGGACTAACCTCGATCCTGGCTTGATCAATCTCTTTGACCGTTATTACCAGGAAGAGTTTCCCAAATTGAAGTGTCTGGCAAAGGCCAACCCACTGGCGAAAGAAATAGTGGAACTGGCATTTGCCAATAATACCAAAGTAGTGATCGCCACCAATCCAGTGTTCCCTCTTGCGCCGATAGCGGAGCGGCTGCGCTGGGCAGGTGTTCTTGATTACGCCTATAGTTTGATCACCCACGGTGACATTATGCATTACTGCAAGCCGAACCCCAATTACTTCCTGGAGATCAGCGAACTTATTGGTGTCGCTCCAGAGGACTGCCTGATGATCGGAGACGATCCCGAGTTCGACAGCCCGGCGGCAGCGGTGGGGATGGATCTGTTCCTGCTTGAGGAGGGCAGGTCGCTGGCGGACGCTATGGAGTACATCTCGGCGAAAAGGAGATAAAACACGGTGAGTTTCACGGTGCTGGACGCCATAGACATCCTGATTGTGGCTTTTGTGATCTTCAAGCTGCTTAATGCCATTCGCCATACCAGGGCAGTGACTCTAATCAAAGGTTTGGCCGTTGTCGTGCTTGCAGGGGCTGCCGCCCAGGCATTCGGCTTGAAGACCGTCAATTGGCTGCTTGATCAAGCCACCACCACAGTTTTTGTGGCCCTGCCCATCGTGTTTTATCCGGAGCTGAGGCGGGCATTGGAGCAGCTGGGCCAGGGGACCTTGTTCGCCAAAGCGGTTTCCACTGACAAAGCCGATGCCGACATGGTCATCAACGCAGTGGTTCAAGCCGCTTTTAAACTGAGCTCCCGGAAAGTGGGCGCTTTGATCGCCATCGAAAGAGAGCTCGGTCTTATGGAGTACGCCGATACCGGCGTCCACCTCGACGCAGTACTCTCGGAACAGCTTTTGGCAAACATTTTCGAGCCCAACTCACCGCTCCATGACGGTGCGGTGATCATCCGCAAGAAAAGGATCCAGGCAGCGTCATGCCTCTTGCCCCTGACGGAAACAAGGCTTGAGTCCCAACTTGGCACTAGGCACCGGGCCGCGGTCGGTTTGACAGAGCAGACCGACGCGGTGGTTGTCGTTGTTTCGGAAGAAACAGGCGCTGTTTCCCTGGCGGTGGGGGGCCGTTTGAGCCGCTATCTCACCGAGAGCAGGCTGCGGGAGCAGCTGCAGGCGTATCTTTACAGGCATGAGCATGCCCTCGGTTCCAGGGGGATGTGGAGATGAGGAAGATTGGATGGAGCAGGCTGGCGGGCCATTGGTTTATGCGGCTCAGGGCGTGGTTTAAGGATGAAAACCTTTATTTCCGGTTTTTCGCACTTTTCTTGGCAGTCATCTTGTGGTTTTTCGCCGGCGGCCACAGCCGCCTGATTCCAGCAGAACCGGCTGCCGCCAAGCGCCAGCTGGCTGTGGTTGCAAGATTCGCCGGTGAACTCTCACCTGGGCTGGGGCTTAGATCCTTCGCTGTCGAACCTGAAACCCTTGATGCCAGCATTCCTCCGGAACTGGCCGGGACCGTGGAGGCTTTGGTCACCGAACCAATCTGGTTAACGGGACTGGCCGCTGGTGAATATGATCTGATGATCGGCGTAGTCAAACCTCCCAAGGTTGAGCTTGCCGTCCCTGCGGTGGTCCGGGTGAAGCTGGTTATTGCCTGGATCGGAGCGCCGTTTGTACAAGAACAGATGCCGTCACCTGTTCCGCCGGCACCGTTCCCCGAACCGGAGCCTGAACCTGAGCCGGCACCGGAACCGCAGCAGCCTGAGGAGCCTGCGCCCGGCGAACCGATTCTACCTGTCGAGCCCGAACCGGAGCCGCGGCAGCCCGAGGAGCCTGTGCCTGACGAACCGATTATACCTGTCGAGCCCGAACCGAATCACAGCAACCGCTGGATTCCTCCGCCGAAGATCCCGGATTCGCAGTAAAGCCGCGGGGTGAAACAGGAATAGAGTCAGATGAGGAGGTTTTGGAAAATGGCAAGATTATTTGGTACTGACGGAGTTCGCGGAGTGGCGAACAAGGAACTTACACCGGAACTGGCGCTTAAGCTGGGGAGAGCGGGGGCAGTTGTCCTGGCTGAAAAAGCGAAGCGGCGTCCGAAAGTCCTGATCGGCAAAGACACCCGCATCTCAGGCGACATGCTCGAAGCCGCGCTCATCGCCGGCACCACCTCGACTGGGGCGGACGTTTACCTTTTAGGAGTGCTGCCCACCCCGGCGGTGGCTTACTTGACCAAGCTGCTCAAGGCAGATGCCGGAATCATGATCTCCGCATCCCACAATCCTGTTGAGGACAACGGCATCAAGTTTTTCGCCGATACTGGATTCAAGCTTTCGGATCAGACCGAAGATCAAATCGAAGAGCTGATCAAGACCGGAGTGGGCTCGTGTCCGGTCGGTGCTGACCTGGGCAGGGTGTACCATCAGGAGAACGCTCTGGATTTATATATCGACTATCTATTAAGCACTGTTGATCTGAATCTGGAAGGGCTGCACATCGCAGTTGACTGTGCCAACGGCGCGGCGTCCATTGCCGCCCCGGCCGTACTGAAAAAGCTGGGCGCCCGGGTTTCGGTGATCAATAATCAGCCAAACGGGATCAATATCAACGTCAACTGTGGTTCGACCCACATTGAAGTGCTGCAGGAATATGTAAGGCAGGTCAAGGCCGACTTCGGCTTCAGCTATGATGGTGACGCCGATCGGGTCCTGGCCGTAGATGAACAGGGCAATATAGTGGACGGCGATCAGATCATGGCCGTCTGCGGGATGCATTTACTTACCCAAGGGCGTCTGCCTCACAGAAAGATAGCGGCCACTGTTTATTCCAACGGCGGGTTGAGCCAAGCCTTGGAACAGGCAGGCGGCGAAGTAGTCACCACCGCCGCCGGCGATCGGTATGTCCTGGAGGCTATGCTTGAGCACGGGCTGGCTCTCGGTGGCGAACAGTCGGGGCATATCATTTTCCTTGAACACGGCACCACCGGAGACGGAATTCTCACTACGCTTCAGCTTTTGTCGGTGGTGGGACAGTCAGGCAAAAAACTGTCAGAATTGGCACAAGTCATGCCTATCTATCCCCAACTGTTGAAAAATGTCAGGGTGACGTCGAAAGAGGGTTGGGATCAGAACCCGCGGATCTGCCAGGCCATCGACGATGCCAAGGCCCAGCTTGGGCCGAAAGGCCGGATTTTTGTCAGAGCCAGCGGCACAGAACCGAAAATCCGCGTGATGGGGGAACACCCCGACGCTGAGCTGCTTTCCCAAGCGGTTGACAAAGTAGTGGAGGCAATCCAGGCTGAATTGGGGGCTTGAGCCGGCTGGAGGAGGGCGTGAAGGGATTGCCTCCTCCGATCAAGAATGAGTAAAAAGTGAAAAAAACCGAGATTGCCCATTAGGCCGGATTGGCGGGCAGATGGAGTGAAGGTGGATGGCCGAGGTCATCAAAGGTTGCGGGGTGGACATCATCGAAATTGACCGCATCGCCCGGGCGATGCGGAAACCCAGGTTTATCCAGCGCGTGTTCACAGCTGAAGAACAGCGGCTCCTTAGTTCCCGGCCAGTACAATCATGGGCTGCGCGTTTTGCCGCCAAAGAGGCCGTGATGAAAGCTTTGGGCTGCGGCTGGCGGCACGGCGTGGGCTTTCAGGATATCGCGATCCTGCGGGATCAGAACGGGAAACCGTTAGTCGAGCTGAGGGGACAGGCTCAGGAGATCGCCCGCAGGCAAGGGGTGGCTGTAGTCCACCTCAGTCTGTCCCACAGCCGGAGTGTTGCCGTTGCTTATGCTGTCTGTGTAGGAAGGGGATGAGGCCAGTGGTGCTGGTGACAGCAAAGGAGATGCAGGCAATTGACAGGCGGGCCATTTCTGAACTGGGGATTCCCAGCCTGGTGCTGATGGAGAACGCGGGAGTGGCTGTGGTCAGAGAACTGGAACGTGAATTCGGCGACCTTGAGGGCAAAAGATGCCTGATTCTGGCCGGAAGGGGCAACAATGGCGGCGACGGACTGGTTATTGCCCGCCATCTCCTCAACCGCGACGCGAAGGTCAAGGTGTTTCTGGTTGCGGAAGAACGGGATCTGAGCCAGGACTGCAGGGTCAACCTGGAAATATTCAAGAAACTCCAGGGCGAAATCCATGTGATCAGCCCGCCGGTCCTGTCTAAGCTGAAAATCAACCTGGCTCTGAATGATCTGGTGATCGATGCCATGGTGGGTACAGGATTCTCCGGCCAGTTGAGGGGCGTCCTGCCGGAAGTGGTGGAAATGGTTAACGAGTGCCGCACGCCAGTTGTTTCTGTCGATATCCCCTCAGGTGTCGACCCCACAACCGGCGCAGTGCAGGGGCAGGCTGTGCGCGCGTCGCTCACAGTGGCCCTTGGGTTCATGAAAACCGGCCTGGTGCTGTACCCCGGCCGCGAGTACTGCGGTAAAACCTGTGTTGTGGACATCGGCCTTCCCAAGAACTTGGCCGGGGACATCAAACGCCGGCTGACAAGCGGACAGATCATGAGCGAGCTGCCTAAGCGCCCGGCTTGGGGCCATAAAGGAACTTTCGGGCACTGCCTGGTGGTGGCCGGCTCGAAACCGATGACGGGCGCCGCCTATCTTGCCAGCCAAGCTCTTTTGCGGGCTGGCGCGGGTTTGGTTACCCTCGCGGTCCCAGAATCGATCCGGCATCTGTTCCCGCCGGGCGAGGTGATTACAGTACCAGTGGCCGAAACAGGCGCCGGGTGTTTTGGGATTTCCAGCATCGAGCCGCTGCTTAAAATCATGGAGAGAAAAGATGTACTTGTGGTTGGGCCCGGGCTGGGTTCCAACCCTGAATTGGAAAATGTGATCAGGGCCTTGCTGGAGAGTTGGCAGGGGCCGTTGGTCTTGGATGCCGACGGGTTGAACCATATCGGCGATCGGTCCCGGCTGCAGTCCATACCGGAGAAGGTGCGTCGCAAATGGGTGTTCACACCTCATCCCGGCGAACTGTCGCGCCTTCTGAAGGTACCGGCGGCGGAAATCAATGCCAACCGCATGGACACAGCCTGGTCGGCCCATCAGGAGCTCGGTGTGAACCTTGTTCTTAAAGGAGCACCGACCATCATCGCCGGTGACAACCGAATGTATATAAACAGTACCGGCAATCCGGCCATGGGCACCGCCGGGATGGGCGATGTGCTCACCGGCATCATCGGTGGGCTGCTGGCCCAAGGCATGGATCCGTTCTTGGCCGCCGCCGCGGGAGTATACGCCCACGGCAGGGCAGGCGACCACTTGAGCTCTAGATACGGCAAGCGGGGGATCATCGCATCGGACATGCTCAAAGTGATTCCCCTGATGCTCAGCGCCGAGGAGGGAGAATATGCAGGCCAAGGACATTATGACCACTGAACTGATTGCGGTAGGCAAGGATGCTTCCCTGAAAGAAGTGGCGGATTTGATGGTTAAGCACGGAATCAGCGGCATCCCGGTGGTTGACGGGGACCGGCTGCTGGGCATTGTCACCGAAAGCGATTTGATGGTGCGGGCCAAGAAACTGCGCCTTCCCACCCTTTTGCCGCTGATCGGAGGTGTGATCTATCTGGAAGGGCCCGCCCGGTTGGAAGAAGAAATCCGAAAGATGACCGCGCTCAAAGCGGAAGAGATTATGACAACCAATGTGCATACAATCGGACCGGAAGAATCGCTGGAAGCCATCGCCACCCTGATGGTTGAGCGGAAGGTGAACCGTTTGCCAGTGGTGGAAGATGGGAGAATAATCGGCATGATTACCCGTTCCGATGTGGTCAGAGCAGTAGCGGCTGAATTGGAGTGATCAGTACAATGGAGAAGCCCTCAAGGCCTGTGTGGGCTGAAATAAGTCTGGGCAACGCAGCACACAACGCTGGGGAGTTCAAGCGTTTGATCGGCCCTGACTGTCAACTGATGGCCGTAATCAAAGCCAATGGCTACGGGCATGGTGATTTGCCAATGGCGCAGGCTGTTTTGGCCAGCGGTGCGTCATGGCTGGCTGTGGCTCTGCCTGAAGAAGGCGCGAAACTGCGCCGGGCAGGAATCGCCGCGCCGATTTTGGTGCTGGGCGCGGTATCTCCACCACAGCTTGAGCTTTGCGCCGCCAAGGATTTGGTGGTGACCGTTTTCCAGTGGGATATCGCCCAGGCTTTGTCCAATCTGTCACGCAGGCTGAATAAGACAGTTAAAGTACATGTGAAAGTCGATACTGGCATGACCAGGCTTGGCCTCATGCCAGAGGAGACAGTGGAGTTTGTCAAACGGCTGCGTGGGCTGCCCGGAATCGAAGTGCAGGGAATATATACCCATTTCGCCTGCGCGGATCAACCGCATGATTCCTACACCCAATGGCAGTGGCAGCGGTTTTCCTGGGTCTTGATGGAACTTGAAAAAGAGAAGATCCACATTCCCCTCAAGCACTGCGCCAATACTGCTGCTGCCGTACTCATGCCTGAGACCCGCCTGGATCTTGTCCGAGTGGGCATTGGCCTTTACGGGCTGCACCCCTGCTCCCACACAAAAGCGATCATGAATGATCTACGGCCGGTGATGAGCCTCCACACACAGGTAATGGCAGTGAAACAAGTGGCCAAAGGTACGGGTGTCAGTTACGGGAGAGCTTTTGTCACCTGGAAAGACACAGCCATCGCTGTTTTGCCGATCGGGTATGCCGACGGGCTCCTGCGGCGGCTGGGCGAGCGAGGCGAAGTCTTAATCAACGGACGCAGGTATCCTTTTGCCGGCAGGATCACCATGGACCACTGCATGGTTGACGTCGGCGGCGGGGTTGTGGAGATCGGGGATGTGGTGACCTTGATCGGCCGGCAGGGAGAGGAAACGATCACTGCTGATGACTGGGCGGAATGGATCGGGACGATCAATTACGAGATTCCCTGCATGATCAGTGAACGTGTGGAGCGGATCTACTGCAGGTGAGCCCGGGAGGAATCGGGTGTGATCGTCTGCTTGATGATCGGCTTTTCAAACAGCTGATTCAACTGCTCGCGGATTTTCTTGGCTTCGGCTTCATTTTGCAGATACTTGTCACTGAAGGGCAGGCGCACATAAACTCGGCTCTGGAATTGGTCTGGCTGTTGGATCATCAACGATTCCTCCTCGCTATCAGCATATTCGACATGCTTTCCGGCAGCAACAGGAACCGGAACCTAATTTCAGGAGGATTGAACGCTGTGGAGCATCCTGACATGCATGATGTGATTCAGCTCTACCAGATGCGGATCGGACTTTTATCCGCAAGTCAGAGGGATAAACTGTATCAAGCTTATGATCAAGGAATGTCCCCCTTTGTGATCGGCTGCGCCATTCTGCGCACCAGCCAGGAAAGGCGGCGGAAAAACATTAAGGGGCAGCATAAAAGGATTTCATTCAATTATCTGTGGGGCATCATCCAGGATTGGCTGGCCAAGGGTATTACCGATGAAGCGGCTTTTCGGGCTTATTGGCAGGCGGAGCAGCGGCAGAGAGCGGGGCAGAATGGAGGTAAAAATGCTGAGACTAAGATCAGGAGGCAAGTTTTCGGCCGCGATTACGAATATAGGAAGCGAGAACCGGCAGCGAAAGGTTTTTTCTCGTTCCTGGATGATTAGTCACGGCGTTCGGCGCTATTATGCATCGAGCCGTATGCCCATTTGCTCTGAGTGTCGACAAGCGGTCAACCGGATCTACCGGCTGCACCCGTTCGCGGTGCCCAAAAACCTGGGACGGGGATTGTGGCTGAATGCCGACTGCCAATGCAGGATTGCCGAACGCAGGGCTTTGCGTGAGCGGTTGGAACGGGTCGCTGTCAAACCCGCCCTCAACTTGCCCATGCCGCCGGCGCTGCGCAATCACAGCTTTGAAAATTTTGTCGTCAAAGATTTCAACCGCGAAGCATACACTGTCTGCCTCAAATTTGCCGCCAATTTTGCGAAGATCACCGACGGCAAAGGAGTGCTGATCTGCGGGAAAGCAGGGAGAGGCAAAACCCATTTAGCCTGCGCTGTCCTGAATTCCCTCAAAGACCGGCATACTATCGGGTTTGCCCATGTACCCACTCTTCTGGAGCTGCTGCGCCGGGGAGAAGGAGACATACAGCAGCTGATCGCTGTTGATTTGCTGGCACTGGACGATCTGGGCAGTGAGCGGGAAAGCGATTGGGCGCTGGAAAAACTGCTGGTGATTGTGGACGGCAGGCTGAATCAGTATAAACCGACGATCTACACAACCAATTTCAATATTGATGAGCTTGAACTGCGTTTGGGATCAAGGCTGGCGTCCAGAATACTCTACAACTCCCATGACACAGCTGTGCTGGGCCCGGACTGGCGGGAGATAAAGTACCGGGGCCACGGCGCCTTCGCATAGAAACAACAAAACGTCTATGCCGTTCGCCAGGCATAGACGTTTGTCATTTTCGGCAGGATGTTTTATAGAATCTTGCTTAAAAAGCTCTTGGTGCGGGGATGCTGAGGATCGCCGAAGATTTGGTCAGGCTTGTTTTCCTCGACCAACATGCCGTCGTCAAGAAAGATTACCCGATCGCTCACTTCACGGGCAAAGCCCATCTCATGGGTGACCACCACCATCGTCATGCCGTCGGCGGCAAGACTCTTCATCACATCCAGCACTTCGCCGATCATCTCCGGATCCAGAGCCGACGTTGGCTCGTCGAAAAGCATCACTTTCGGCCGCATGGCAAGCGCCCGGGCGATAGCCACCCGCTGCTGCTGGCCTCCCGAGAGTTGATCGGGAAAGGCGTTGGCCTTGTCGCTGAGGCCCACTCGTTCCAGCAGGGCGTAGGCCTGGCCTTTGGCTTCGTCAGGGTCAAGTTTGCGCACCAACCTTGGCGCCAGAGTGATGTTGTCTATAACCCTCATGTGAGGGAAGAGGTTGAAGCGCTGGAACACCATCCCCATTTCCCTGCGGACCACCTGCAGGTTGTGGTGGGTGATCAGGTTGCCCTCGAATCTGATCTCGCCGCTGGTGGGCAGCTCCAGGAAGTTGAGGCAGCGAAGAAACGTACTTTTGCCGCTTCCGGATGGCCCGATGATCACCACCACTTCGCCCTGTTCTATGTTGGTGGTGATTCCCTTAAGGACGTGCAGGTCCTTGAATTTTTTGTGCAGATCGGTCACTTCGATGATCGCCATTTCACTCACCTACCCTCAACCGGCGTTCCAGGATGCTCACGATCCGGGAGACGGCCACAGTCATGATTAAGTACATGATGGCTACGACAAACCAAACTTCAAAAGGCCTGAATGTCCGCCCGGCAACGATTTGGGCTTTACGGACCAGTTCTTCCAGGGCTATGGCCGACACCAGGGATGAGTCCTTCAAGAGAGCGATGAATTCGTTTCCCAAAGGCGGAATGATGCGTTTAAACGCCTGGGGCAGAATGATATGAATCATAGTGGCCGAACTGCTCAAGCCCAAAGACAAAGCTGCCTCTGTTTGCCCTTTTTCGATCGATTGAATCCCAGCCCGCACAATTTCGGCGACATAAGCGCCGCTGTTGATGCTCAGGGCGATCAAGGCGGCGATGTAAGGCGGGATAGCCGTCCCGATGAAGGGAGGCATACCGTAGTAAATGATAAAGATCTGGACCAAGAGCGGTGTCCCCCGGATAAAATCTATGTACCCTACTGCCAGGTAGCGCAGGGGAGTGCGGCTCAAGCGCATGATACCAAAGACAGTGCCCAGCACAACTCCAATGGAGACGGCTATGGTTGTCAGCTTTAGTGTGAGAATCGCGCCGTCCAGCAGCGTGGGGACTGAATCCCAGACCAGATTCCACTGAAAGTCCATCTTTGCCCTCCTTCAACGCATCAAAAAAGGTGCGCTGTTCGGGAAACGCACCTTTTTAGCGTTATTCTGACGGTTTATTACATTCCCGAAAACCATTTGTTGTATATTTTATCATAAGTGCCGTCTTCTTTCAACTGTTTCAAAGCGGCGTTGACCTTGGCCAAAAGCTCTGTGTCTTCCTTGCGGATAGCCAGCCCGAAGTAGTCGTCCTCCGATACTTTGCCCACATGCTTAAGAGGGGCGTTGGGGTTGGCGGCAAAGAAGGCGTCGGCTACCGGCATGTCGATTACGGCAGCGTCGATAATGCCGAGGACAATATTTTGCAGTGTTTCGGGAACAGTGTTGTAGCGGCTGACTTTCGCACCATCTATTTCGGATGCTGCAAAATCGCCTGTAGTGTTGATCTGGACCCCCACTTTCTTGCCAGCCAGATCATCAAGTGTTTTGATGTCATTGTTGTTTTTATGTACAACAATGGTCAATACCGAGGTAAAATAGGGATCGGAGAAATTGACTTGCTTGGCCCTCTCTTCGGTGATGGACATTCCGGAAGCGATCATGTCGATGTTCTTGTTCAGCAGGCTGGGGATCAAACCTTCCCAAGCCAGGTTGAGGAACTGGACTTCGTAGCCGATCGCTTCACCGATGGCCATGGCCAGATCCACGTCGAAACCGACAATCTTGTTGTTCTCATCGACGAACTCAAAAGGAACGAAAGCGCAGTCGGCGGCCACTTTCAAGACAGGTTTTTGGGCCAGGACCGGCGAAACTGTCCCTAGGAACACCACGAGCATCAGTCCGACTAAAGCAAGCTTTTTCATAATTTTCCACCTTTCGTTTCTTAATGTTGGTTTTAACATCAATTTGTCAAATACCGCATGAATATATATGCATTATAGCGGTAAATTGATACATTGATTATAGCAAGGGAACGGGATTTGGGCAATACCCAGTTTGTTAAATTAATGTAATGTTTGCGTTTGGTTATATTAGACAGGGTGATCAAACATGGAACTGTTCGCAGACTACCACACGCACACCAGGCACAGCCACGGCAAAGGCACCGTACTGGACAATGTGGCCAGAGCGGCCCAGATTGGATTGGAGGAGATCGCCATCACCGATCACGGCCCAAGGCACATGCTCGGCATCGGTATTAGAAGCCTGGCGGTCCTCGACAAGACACGCTCTGAGATAGAAGCAGCCGCGGCGGTATATCCCCATGTGAAGGTTAAACTGGGGGTTGAGGCCAATGTCACCAGCATCCGCGGCGACATCGATGTCGCGCCGGAATACATCGAAAAGCTTGACCTGCTGCTGGTCGGGCTCCACCTGATGGTAAAGCCGGAACAGTGGCTGGACGGCCTCAACCGGGCCGCGGCACATTTCCTGCGGGGCTTGACGCCGGGTTTGAAGCGCAAAGCGCGGCTTTTGAACACCGAGGCGCTTGTAAACGCGGTGAACCGCCACCCAATTCAGATAGTCACGCACCCAGGCCATCGGTTTGACATCGACACCAGAGCTTTGGCCAGAGCTTGTGCCGCCAGGGGCGCCGCTTTCGAGATCAACACCAGTCATCAACATATGACAGTCTCGTTGATTAAGACGGCGGCCAACGAAGGAGTGAAGTTTGCGATCAGCAGTGATGCCCATCAGCCCAGCCGGGTAGGTGACTTTGCATACGGCGTTTGGCTTGCGGGGCAGGCAGGGCTGACCCCTGAAATGATCGTGAACGCCAGGTGACAAGGGCGGTTTTAGAGGAAGATCGTTTGATGGAGGGGATTGCACATGAAGGGCAGATATCGGTGGTTGATTCCGGGAATGGGGGTCAAACGCTGGATTGCTTTGATGATCCTGGGCGTGCTGCTGTTTACCTTGGGCATAATAATATGGGATTACCGGGTGTCATCGCCGGCCGAAGCCAGACTGCTGCGGCTCTTGAACCAGTACGTAAGCAGCGTGCCCGCTGCCGCCGCAGTCTTGATTGTTGTCGGCGTCGGCCTCGGCTGCTTGGGTGTGCGCAATCTGATCCGCTCCATCATAGAAGTGGTCTCGCCGGATGAAGTCGACGACCTTGCGGAAGTTGTCTACCGCAGGCGGAGCCTGGGGCGGGGGCCGCGGATCGTGGTCATCGGCGGAGGCACAGGCCTAAGCACACTGCTGCGGGGCTTGAAAGACTACTCCAGCAACATTACAGCAGTAGTGACTGTGGCCGATGACGGAGGCAGTTCGGGCCGGATTCGGGAAGAATTGGGGATTCTTCCGCCCGGTGATATCCGCAACACCCTTGTGGCTTTGGCCGATACTGAGCCGTTGATGGAGCGTTTGTTCCAGTACCGGTTTTCCTGGGGAGAGGGCTTGACCGGCCACAGTTTTGGAAACCTGTTTATTGCGGCCATGACCGACATTACCGGGGATTTCGAAACGGCAATCAGGCAGTTCAGCAAAGTTTTGGCGGTGCGGGGCGTTGTCCTGCCGTCTACGCTGGCCAAAGTAAAACTTAAGGCTACCTACACCGACGGCTCGGAAGTGATCGGCGAAAGTAAGATTCCAGAGGCCGGAAAAAGAATCGCGAGCGTAAGTTTGGTGCCGAGGAACGCCGAAGCGCACCCAGAGGCCTTGGAAGCCATCGAAAACGCTGACATGATTGTGCTTGGGCCGGGAAGCTTGTACACCAGTGTGATTCCCAACCTTTTGGTGGGCAGAGTCTGCGAGGTCTTGGAAAGAAGCAAGGCTGTGAAAGTCTATGTCTGCAATGTCATGACCCAGCCCGGCGAAACAGACCAGATGTCGGCGGCTGATCATGTACGGGCTGTGCTGCAGCACGCCGGGCAGCGGAAGATCATTGATTATGTCTTGATCAACAATCAAAGCTTGACACCGGATCAAGCCCGCAAATACGGTAGTGAAGACTCGTATCCGGTCAAGGCTGATGTCAGCCAGGTCAAGAAGCATGGCGTGATCCCGATCGTCGCGCCGATGCTGGACCAAGGAGAGTTTGTGCGGCATGACTCGCAAGCCCTGGCCAAAGCCTTGATCAATCTTGTGATCGAGTCGAAATATTTGCGCTAAATCCCAATACCGCCTCATATGATTTCTTGGGGAGGCGGTGGGGTTGAAACGCTGGATCTCAGTCTTCGTGCTCATCGGTTTCGTGGGAGTGTTGGCGCCATTTCTGCGCCAGGTGGAACGGCGGCTCGTCGGTGTCGAGCCCGGTGTCCGCCTGGGCAACCGGAAGATGGAGTACTACTTCGAAGATGAGGTCAGGACGATCGTCCGGCAGCTCGCTAGAGAGATCGACCAGCCGGAAGTGAATGCCAGCATCCACAAGCAAACAGGGGCGGTCATACCAGAGCAAAACGGCATTCATGTCGACATTGAAGCGACGGTGGAGGCGGTGATCAACGCTCCGGCCAACGCCCAGTTGGAGCCGGTGCTGATTGAGACAGTGCCTTTGGTCCGGGCGGAACACCTGGAACCTCTCCAGGTTGTGATTGGGGACTTCAGCACATCGGTGATGGGCTCTCCCGGAAGAGTCTCGAACCTGCGGCTGGCCTTGGCCGCGATTAATAACACTTTGGTGCTTCCGGGGGAAGTGTTCTCTTTCAACGAGGTGGTAGGGGAACGGACACCGGAGAAAGGATATAAGCCGGCTCCAGTCATATACGGTGAAGCAGTGGCCGACGCGGTTGGCGGGGGAGTGTGCCAGGTTTCTACCACTCTGTACAATGCGGTAAGAAGGGCTGGATTGGAGGTTGTGGAGCGGCGGATGCATTCCATCGCCCCAAGCTACATCCGCCATGGGATGGATGCGACGGTTGCCTGGCCGCATACGGACTTTAAATTCCGCAACAACAGCGAATATCCTATTATAGTAAAGGGTGAAATTCAAGGCTGGCGCGTGCGCGTATGGATCGTTGGGAGGGAATAGGGTGGCATTCTCAGAGGACACCAAACGGGAACTGGCTCGAGTTATTCCAGAGGAACGCTGCTGCCGTGTCGCTGAGCTGAGCGCATACTACGACTTTGACGGATTTCTCTTTGGCGATGGCAAGTACCTGGATTTTTACCATTTCACGCCGTTGATCGCCCGGAAGATTCTCACCCTGGTCAAATCAGTGTTCCCTACGGCTCAGACCCACGTCCTGGCCCACAGGGCCAGGGCCCGGAAAAATCAAGTCTATACCGTCAGGGTGTCGGGGCCGGAAGAAGCCCGCATGATCCACGCAGCCTTCCGCAATCAGAGTTTCGCGGACGCAGAGCGGAGAATCCTGGCTTCCGTCTGCTGCCGGAGGGCTTATATCCGGGGCGCGTTTTTGGGCCGCGGATCGGTGACCAATCCGAAAAAAACCTACCATTTGGAGATTTTCACAGAAAAATACGAGGTTGCCGAGAAAGTCCTCCACAATATCAACGCTTTTGGACTTGAGGCCAGAATGACCACCCGCAAAGGTGATCTCCTGGTCTATCTAAAAGACGGGGATGACATCGTCACCCTCCTCAACCTGATGGGCGCCCATAATGCGCTGATGCACCTGGAGAATGTCCGCGTCGAAAAAGACATGCGCAACCGCATCAACCGCCTTGTCAACTGTGAGACAGCCAACGTGGAGAAAACGATTCAGGCGGCGGTGGAGCAGATCGATGCGGTGGAGAGGATCCGAAAACACATGAACTTGTCGGATTTGCCGCCGAAGTTGGCGGAGATCGCCGCCCTCAGGATAGAGAACCCGTACGCCACACTCAAAGAACTCGGTGAGATGGCGAATCCCCCCATCAGCAAATCCGGTGTCAATTACCGCCTGCAGCAGCTGATCAAGTTGAGCAAGAGCCTCGGATAATATTACCAATTCTTTACATCTGGCGGCAGGAAGCAGTTGGCGGATTCACGAATATACTAACTGTAGTATGAAACGTTTTCTTTGGGCCATGCGGGACAAAAACGATGTTGTCGGGACAAAAACGATCCCTCGGGGGAGTCTAACCTGTGAACCCAATCCTAATTTTACATCAAATAGCGCCGGAGATCACAGCCATCGTCGAACAGCGCTACGCTGTGCTCAGGGCAATCGGATACAAAGGACCTGTCGGGCGCAGAGCGCTAGCCCAGGAACTTCACTGCCCGGAACGGCTGATTAGGAACGAACTCGAACTCCTGTCGGAGTTGGGGTTTGTGGTCAAAAGCAGTTCCGGTGTTGCCTTGAGTGCTGCCGGTGAGCGGATCCTGCAGCAGCTTGCGGAGTACATCCACCAGATGCGGGGCTTAAGTGATCTGGAGCAGGAACTGGCATGCCGGTTGAACCTGAATGCGGCAATCGTCGTTCCCGGAAATTCGGACGAGGATCCTATCGTCAAACAGGATCTGGCCAAAGCGGCTGTCCGCTTTCTGCGCCGCTGTCTCAAAAACGGCGACACGCTGGCAGTCAGCGGAGGAACTACCCTGGCTGAGGTGGCGAAATGGGTAAGCCAAGACGGGCCCAGACGCAGTGTGACAGTAGTCCCGGCCCGAGGCGGGTTGGGCGAGGACGTGGAGCTGCAGGCCAACACCATAGCTGCCAAACTGGCCCAAGGCTTGGGGGGATCATACCGCCTGCTTCACGCACCCGACAATGTCGAGCCGCAGCTGGTGAACACCATTCTGCAGGAGCCAAGCATCCGGGAGGTGGTTTCACTATGCCGGCGGGCCAACGTGCTGCTGCACGGTATCGGCACTGCCGAGGAAATGGCCAAGCGCCGCGGCCTGGACGACGACCAGGTCATGCAGCTGATTGCCGGTGGCGCAGTGGGCGAGGCTTTCGGATACTACTTCAACACCCAGGGAGAAGTGGTGTACTCAACCGCCTCGGTCGGGATACGAATGGAGGATTTGGCTACAATACCATTGATCATCGGAGTCGGTGGAGGCAAAAGCAAAGCTTGGGCCCTGCTGTCAGTCATCCGGCTGGGGTATTGCGATGTCTGTATCACTGATGAAGGGGCAGCCCGGAGGGTGATCCAAATACTAAAAAGCAAGGAGGAAATGTAAATGGCAATCAGAGTAGGTATCAATGGTTTTGGCCGTATCGGCCGGTTGGTCTTCAGAGGAGGGATCGACAACCCCAATTTCGAATTTGTGGCCATCAACGACCTGACTGACGCTGCGACACTGGCCCATTTGCTGAAGTATGATTCGGTGCACGGCCAGTTCCAGGGCGAAGTGGGCGTCGACGGCGACAGTATTGTTGTCAACGGCAAGAAGATCAGGGTATTTGCTGAGAAGGATCCGAAGAATCTGCCCTGGGGAGAGCTGGGTGTCGAGTATGTCGTGGAAGCGACCGGCATTTTCCGGAACCGGGATCAGGCGCAGTGGCATATCGATGCCGGCGCGAAAAAGGTGATCATCACCGCCCCCGCCAAGAAAGAGGATATTACAATCGTCATGGGAGTCAACGAGGACAAGTATGATCCGGCTCAGCATCATGTGGTCTCCAACGCTTCCTGCACCACAAACTGCTTGGCGCCGGTGGCAAAGGTCCTGCATGAGGAGTTCGGCATAGTCAAGGGCCTGATGACCACAGTCCACTCCTATACCAACGATCAGAGGATTCTCGACCTGCCCCACAAGGATCTGCGCCGGGCTAGAGCCGCTGCGCTGAGCATCATCCCGACAACCACCGGCGCCGCTGCCGCTGTTGGCTTGGTGCTGCCGGAACTGAAGGGCAAACTTGACGGGTATGCACTGCGGGTTCCCACTCCCACCGTGTCGGTGGTCGACTTGGTGGCGGAACTTGCAAAACCCGCCACAGCAGAAGAGATCAATGCTGCCCTCAAGTCAGCCGCCGAAGGCAAGCTGAAGGGTATCCTCGGCTATGAAGAGACACCACTGGTGTCGATGGATTTCCGCGGCGATTCCCGCTCCTCGATTGTGGATGCTGAGCTCACCAGTGTGATCGAGGGCAACATGGCCAAAGTTGTGGCCTGGTACGACAATGAATGGGGCTACTCTTTGCGGGTTGTTGACCTGATTGCTTACATGGATTCTCGGAAGTAACGCGGTGAGGGGGGCTTTCCCCCCTCATTATTGAGTAAGGGGGTTGCGAAGATGAATAAGAAGATGATTCAGGACGTGGATGTCAAGGGTAAACGTGTTTTGATGCGGGTGGATTTCAACGTTCCCATGAATGAGCAGGGGGAAATCACTGACGATACGCGCATCAAAGCCGCCCTGCCCAGCATTCGGTACCTATTGGAGCATGGGGCGAAGCTGATCCTCATGTCCCATCTGGGGCGCCCCGACGGCAAGGTTGTGGAGTCGATGCGAATGAATCCAGTGGCCAAGCGTCTAGGCGAACTCCTGAACAAATCTGTGGCCAAGGTGGACGACTGCGTCGGCCCAGAAGTGGAAGCAGCCGCCGCAAAGCTGCAGGATGGCGAAGTGCTGCTGCTGGAGAATGTCCGCTTCCATGCTGAAGAGGAAAAGAATGATCAGGAGTTTGCCAAGAAGCTTGCGTCGTTGGGAGACATCTACGTCAACGACGCCTTTGGCACGGCACACCGCGCCCATGCTTCCACCGAGGGAGTGGCCCGGTATTTGCCGGCTGTGGCGGGCTTCTTGATGGAAAAGGAACTGCAGTTCCTCGGCAACGCGGTAAATGATCCGAAACGCCCGTTCGTCGCTATACTGGGCGGCGCCAAAGTCAAGGACAAGATCAAAGTGATTGAGTCACTGCTGAATAAAGTCGACACGCTGATTATCGGCGGCGGCATGGCCTACACTTTCCTTAAGGCCAAAGGTTTGGAAGTGGGCAATTCCCTTCTGGATGCTGAGCGCATCGATTTCTGCCGTAAGGTGATGGAGCAGGCCGAGGCTAAAGGTGTCAAGCTGCTTCTGCCCGTGGATGTTGTGGCCGCCAGGAATTATGCCGCCGATGCCGAACACAAAGTGGTTCCGGCGGATCAGATCCCGGCGGATTGGGAAGGTTTGGATATCGGCCCGAAGACAGTCGAGCTGTTCTCCGCGGCAATCAAGTCTGCTGCCACAGTGGTGTGGAACGGGCCGATGGGTGTCTTCGAATGGGAAGCCTTCGCCAATGGTACACGGCAGATTGCCCAAGCGCTTGCTGACAGCAGCGCTGTCACCATCATCGGCGGCGGTGATTCGGCTTCGGCAGTGGAGCAGTTCGGGCTGGCCGACCGGATGTCCCACGTCTCAACGGGAGGCGGCGCGTCCCTGGAATTCCTGGAAGGGAAAGAACTTCCCGGCGTGGCTGCCCTGAACGACAAATAGGAGGATGTAGGAGTGCGCAAACCGATTATTGCCGGTAACTGGAAAATGCACAAAACAGTCTCAGAATCCGTCGGACTTTGCGAGGCACTGGACCGGGCGGTGCAGGATGTGGACATAGAGGTAGTGGTATGCCCACCGTTTACAGCACTGTCGGCAGTATGCGCCCTGGCCATGCGCAAAGTCAAGATCGGCGCCCAAAATGTCAGCATCGCCGAAAGCGGGGCGTTCACCGGCGAGATTTCCCCGCTGATGCTGGTTGATGTCTGCTGCTCATACGTAATCATCGGCCATTCGGAGCGGCGGCAGCATTTTGGCGAGACAGACGCCATGGTGAATAAGAAGGTGCACCTGGCCCTGCAACATGGTCTTAGGCCGATTGTCTGTGTCGGTGAAAGTCTGATGCAGCGCCGGGCCGGAGAAACAGAAGCCGTGGTTGTCAGCCAGACCAAGGCGGCTCTGGCCGGTATTGCCCAGGAGCAGGTGCCGGATATTGTAATCGCCTACGAACCAATCTGGGCCATAGGTACCGGTGAGACAGCCAGCGCCGATGACGCCAATGAAGTGATCGGCACCATCAGAAAGACCATTGCTGAAATCTACGGCCAGGAAACCGCCGGCCGGATCCGCATTCAATATGGAGGCAGCGTGAAGCCTGACAACATCCGGGAATTGATGGCGCAACCTGAGATAGACGGAGCGTTGGTTGGCGGTGCCAGTCTGGATCTGAAGGGCTTTACCGCAATTGTCCGCTATCACGAACAGCAGCAGAGTTGATAGGAGGCTATTCCATGAAAAACAGACGACCTGTCGCTCTAATCATTCTCGATGGAATCGGCTTGAGCGGCTTTCCAGAGGGTGATGCCACCAAAATGGCCCGCACACCCACGATCGACTGGCTGTGGGCGAACTGCCCCCATGCCAGGCTTCAGGCCAGCGGAGAAGCTGTCGGCCTGATGGAAGGGCAGATGGGCGATTCCAATGTCGGCCACCTGAACCTGGGCGCCGGCAGAATTGTCTATCAGTATGTGGCCCTGATTTCCAAATCCATCAGGGAAGGGGATTTCTTTCAAAACGAGCAGCTGCTCCAAGCTGTCAATCATGCCAAAAAACACGGCACCAAGCTGCACCTGATGGGTTTGGTCTCGCCAGGGGGTGTGCACAGCCATTCCACTCATCTGTACGCGCTGCTGAAGATGGCCAAGGACCACGGGCTGGAAAAAGTCTATGTCCATGCCTTCCTTGACGGCCGGGATGTGCCGCCCTCCAGCGCCAAGGAATACTTGGAAGAACTGGAAGCGGAAATGGCAAATATCGGTGTCGGCCGAACCGCCACCATTTCCGGCCGCTATTACGCCATGGACCGGGACAACCGCTGGGATCGGGTGGAGAAAGCATACCTTGCCCTGACAGAAGGGAAAGGGCGCACCGCTGTATCGAGCGCAGACGCCATCACCTATGCTTATGAGCATGGGGAGACGGACGAGTTTGTGATCCCGACTGTGATTGTCGGTGAAGATCGACGGCCGGTAGCCACCATCGGCAGCGGCGACGCTGTGATCTTTTTCAACTTCCGGGCCGACCGGGCCAGAGAGCTGACTTGGGCCTTCACAAACGACGAGTTCGACGGTTTTGAGCGGCCTGGCGGCAAGCTGGATCTGTGCTTTGTGACTATGGCTCAATATGATGTCAAGGTGCAGGCGCCGTTTGCCTACCCGCCGCAGAACCTCGACAACACACTCGGGGAATACCTGTCCAAGCTGGGATATAGGCAGCTGCGCATCGCGGAAACAGAGAAGTACGCCCACGTGACGTACTTCTTCAACGGCGGGATTGAGAAGCCCTATCCGGGTGAAGACCGGAAACTGATCCCCTCGCCCAAGGTGGCGACATACGATCTTAAGCCGGAAATGAGCGCGCCGGAAGTCACCGCAGAGGTAGTGGAGCGGATCAATAGTGATCAATATGATCTGATTGTCCTCAACTACGCCAATGGCGACATGGTGGGCCATACCGGGGTGCTGGAGGCCGCTGTCAAGGCGGTGGAGGCAGTGGATACCGGATTGGGCAGGGTGCTGGCGGCTATCAAGGAGAAGAATGGGACCGCTATTGTCACCGCCGATCACGGCAATGCGGAGCAGATGGTCGATCCGGTCACCAAGGAGCCTTATACGGCTCACACTACCAATCTGGTCCCGATTTGGCTTTTCAACGCCGAACCCAATTACAAGCTGAAAGACGGAATCCTGGCAGACATCGCCCCTACTCTGCTGGAGCTGATGGGTATTGAGAAACCGGCGGAGATGACCGGGACTAGTCTGCTTGTCAAATAAACACTAGGATATAAAGGAGGAATATCCATGATTATTGATGATGTACGGGCGCGGGAAGTGCTCGATTCCCGGGGCAACCCCACCGTGGAAGTGGAAGTCAGTCTGGCGGACGGCAGTTATGGCCGGGCGATTGTTCCTTCCGGCGCATCCACAGGCCAATTTGAGGCGGTAGAACTGCGGGACGGCGATCAAGGGCGTTATCTGGGCAAAGGTGTGCAGAAAGCTGTCAATAACGTCAATGAAGTGATTGCCCCTGAGATCATCGGCATGGATGCCACCAGGCAGATAGAAATCGATGAACTCTTGATCAAGCTTGACGGCACACCGAACAAAGGCAAGCTGGGTGCCAACGCCATCCTCGGCGTGTCTCTGGCTGTGGCCCGGGCTGCGGCTGATTCAGTCGGGCTGCCGCTGTACCAATATATCGGCGGCACAAGCGCTCAGGAACTGCCGGTGCCGATGATGAACATTCTCAACGGCGGCGCTCATGCCGACAAC
>Ga0208693_1000066_pt1 | contig 83689 bp, 68 predicted proteins | sample AD_UKC071_MetaG_FD_184438 | JGI IMG/M metagenome (GOLD analysis project Ga0208693, IMG submission 184438) | Active sludge microbial communities of municipal wastewater-treating anaerobic digesters from USA - AD_UKC071_MetaG (SPAdes) (version 2) | ecosystem: Engineered > Bioreactor > Anaerobic >... | reverse complement strand
TGGTAAGACCCCTCAGAGAAGATGAGGTTGATAGGCCGAAGGTGTAAGGACAGCAATGTTCTTAGCTGATCGGTACTAATTGGTCGAGGGCTTAACCATCCTTCCACTATGCACTTTTGAAGGTTCTATTCAACCGACGCGGGGTGGAGCAATTGGCAGCTCGTCGGGCTCATAACCCGGAGGTTGTAGGTTCAAGTCCTACCCCCGCAACCAATCAAATAATCGAGTTTAATTTTCCGGTGACTATGTCGAAGCGGCCCCACCTGTTCCCATTCCGAACACAGAAGTGAAACGCTTCAGAGCCGATGGTACTGCAGTGGAGACGCTGTGGGAGAGTAGGTCGTCGCCGGAATTATTTTTCCCCTTAGGAGAACCTAAGGGGTTTTTTTGTGCTCATGTTAAGAGATCTTAAAAATGTTGGAACAAAGATATTTCCACGGTTTTCTGAGTTTCTCGATTCTTCGATGGTCTGCTTTTGTAAAGGAAAACTAGGACGAAAGTCCTAGAATTGATGCAGGTTAAAAAATGTTAATGACTAATAATGTAGTAAGCCCATTTCGATGTTAGAAAACGTCTGCAACGGGGAAAAAGGTACATATTAACTAGATGTAGACGCAAAGAACGGTAGACAGATTTGGAAGGGGGTATAGCATGAAGAAGGAATGCGTGGCAATGCTTCTTGCTGGTGGTCAGGGAACAAGACTGGGGGTGCTTACTCAGAAGCTGGCAAAACCGGCAGTTCCGTTTGGTGGTAAGTATAGGATAATCGACTTTACTTTAAGCAACTGTGCGAATTCAGGTGTTGATACAGTTGGCGTTTTGATTCAGTACAGGCCTTTAGAACTTCATTCGTACATCGGAATCGGAAGCGCGTGGGATTTGGACCGGGAAAGAGGCGGCGTTGTGGTCCTACCGCCCTTCGTTAAGGCTTCAGGCGGCGAATGGTACAAAGGCACCGCAAATGCAGTTTTCCAGAACTTGGAGTACCTGGAAAACTACAATCCAGACTACGTTCTTGTGCTTTCCGGAGACCATGTTTACAAAATGGACTACTCGAAGATGCTAGCCTACCACAAGGAAAAGGGTGCTGATGCGACTATCGCCGTTATCAGAGTGCCGCTTTCAGAAGCCAGCCGCTTTGGCATCATGAACACCGACGAGAACGATCGGATTGTCGAGTTTGAAGAAAAACCCCAAAAACCCAAAAATGACTTAGCTTCCATGGGTGTCTACATATTTAATTACTCCGTCCTCAAAAGATACTTAACGGAAGATGCTGGGGATCCCGAGTCTGCAAATGACTTTGGCAAAAACATAATTCCGAAGATGTTAAAAGGGCAGCAGAAGCTCTACGCCTATAGATTTACAGGTTACTGGAAGGACGTTGGCACGTTGGAAAGCCTATGGGAGGCAAACATGGACCTTTTGGGCGACAATCCCAAGTTTGACCTGTTCGACCGTTCGTGGCGCATCTATACAGTAAATCCCAATATGCCGCCTCAGTTTATCGCGGGCAGCGCCGAAGTGATCGATACTTTGGTTAACGAAGGTTGCGTCATATATGGCAAAGCAAAACGCAGCGTGATTTTCCCTGGGGTTTACATCGGACAGGGTGCTGAAGTGACAAACTCGGTGCTGATGCCCGGTGCGAGAGTCCTTGTAGGCGCAAAGATCAACAAGGCCATTGTGGGGGCCGGTGCGGTTATTGGCGAAAACGCAGAGGTTGGCATCTTCGATCCTTCCCAGAGCGTCGAGGATTTACCTCTTGTGGTCATTGGCGATGGAGAAGACGTCCCGCCAGGTACGGTGGTACGGGAAACGAGGAGGGATTAAAGTGAGTATGACGGCAAGCAACCTTATGGGTGCAATAATCCTGGCGGACAATCAAGTTAACCTCAAAGAGCTAACGTTGCGCAGGCAGCTTGCTGCAGTTCCATTCGGAGCAAGGTATCGCTTAATCGATTTCCCCTTGTCGAACCTGGTCAATGCAGGTGTGCGCAACGTAGGGGTGTTCGTTCAGGAGAAGTACCGCTCCCTGATGGACCACATCGGAATTGGCAAGGAATGGGATCTGAACAGGCAAAGAGACGGACTGTTCATCCTGCCTCCTGAAGCTTACAGCGATGGTGCAGTGCCCAATGCGCACTCAGGAGACCTTGCGCTTTTGCGGAGGCACATCGATTACTTTTTCCGCAGCAAGCAGGAGTATGTGGTGGTCTGTTGTGGATCGATTATAATGAACATAGATCTAACACAGATGCTTACAAAACACTTAAACACCGGTGCAGATATCACGCTTTTGTACCGGGTTGAGAAAGACCGTACCGACCACAGTCAAGCTGTGGAGGTGTTTACCGACGAAAACTCCAGAGTAACCTTTCTTAAGGTGAACCCGATCGTCAGCAGCTCTTCCAAGATCCTCCTCGATACCTATATCCTCAGGAGGGATCTTCTCATTGAGCTGGTGGACGCTGCGGTCTCTTCAGGAGGCAGCGACTTTGTTATGGATGTGTTAATCCGGAATCTCGGGGACCTCAAAGTCTACGGACACGAGTTTTCGGGGTATGCCAGAAAAATCTGTTCTCTGGAAACCTACTTTAATGCCAGCATGGAACTGTTAACTCCCGAGGTTTACTCGGAGCTGTTCTTTGCCAACGGCCCAATCTTTACAAAGGTCAAGAATGAACCCCCCGTTGTCTATCTAGATGGTGCGACTGCAAAAAACAGCTTGATCGCCAACGGGTGCAGAATAGAAGGTACCGTAGAAAACAGCATTCTTTTTCGCGGGGTGAAAGTTGAAAAAGGTGCCCACGTCAAGGACAGCATCATCATGCAGAAGTCTGTGGTAGGTAGGGGAGCGTTTTTGGAGAATGTTATCGTAGATAAAGACTCCCAGATTTCGTCACATAAACGCCTTGTAGGCGACAGAACCTATCCGCTGGTGATAGGGAAGGGGTCAGCATTGTAGCGCCGTGGCCAGATTGGTCATGGCCTTTTCTAAAAGAGGAGGGTGTAAGATGAAGGTTTTGTTTGCAGCCAGCGAGTGCGTACCGTTTTTCAAGTCGGGAGGTCTCGGAGATGTGGTCGGTTCGCTGCCTAAGGCTTTGAAGGACCTGGGTATAGATGTGAGGGTGGTCCTGCCCAAGTACCACACTCTGGAAGACCGGTTCCGCTATATGCTGAGGCAAAAAGCCGTTTTGAACGTGAAGGTCGGCTGGCGCAATCAGTACTGCGGCGTTGAAGAACTAGAACTGGACGGAGTACATTTTTACTTCATCGATAACGAGTACTACTTCAAGAGGGAGTCTTTGTACGGCTACCTCGATGATGCAGAAAGATTCATCTTCTTCTCAAGGGCGGTGCTTCAAGCACTACCCTACATGGACTTCAGACCGGACATCATTCATCTTAACGACTGGCAGACGGCAATCATCGCAACTCTTCTCAACGCCCACCACGAAAGAGACTTCTTCTACACTGGCATGAAGACCGTCTTGACCATTCACAACCTCCGGTATCAGGGGACCTTTCAAAAAGAAGTTCTTACGGACATGCTCGACTTGGGTTGGGAGTACTTCGACAACGATAAGCTCGAACACGACGGAGGCATCTCGCTCCTGAAGGGAGGCATCGTCTCCTCCGATGCTCTCACCACCGTTAGTCCCAGCTACGCTCAGGAGATCCAGGATCCTTTCTACGGTGAGGGGTTTGATGGGCTCCTGAGGGCTATGAGAAGCAAATTAACGGGAATAATAAACGGGATAGACTATACCGAGTGGAATCCAGCAGCCGATCCGCATATCTTTACAACCTACGACGGAAATACTTTGGATAAAAAGCTAGAGAACAAGCTGCGTCTGCAGGAAAGCTTGGGACTGAAAAAAGATCCAAGCATACCGGTAATTAGCATGGTTTCGCGGCTGGTCTCACAAAAAGGTCTGGATCTTGTAGCTCATGTCTTTGACGAGATACTCGAAAAAAACGTCCAGTTTGTCGTACTGGGCACCGGCGAAAGTAAATACGAAGACCGTTTCCTCGAAAAGGCAAGAAAGCGTCCCTTTCAGGTATCTGCCAACATTCGGTTCGACAACGTCCTGGCCCACCAGGTCTACGCAGGTTCCGATTACGTTCTCATGCCTTCGATGTTTGAACCCTGCGGACTTACGCAGCTCATTGCTCTCAGATACGGTACCGTCCCTATCGTCCGCATCACCGGGGGACTAAGGGACACAGTACAGGCATACGACGAAACGACAGGAAAGGGGAACGGATTCAACTTCCTGACATACAATGCCCACGACATGCTAGATGCCGTGGGCAGAGCTCTAGGTGTCTACAACAGGGAGCCCCACTGGACTCAGCTGCGCCAAAACGCCATCAGCGATGATCACAGCTGGGGCAGTTCTGCCAAAGCGTATAAGGAACTCTACGAATCCCTCATGAGTTAAATCTTTCGGAAAGGTGTCTTCAGGGTGAAAACTACAGCACTAAGCTATGACAGCGAGGAGTTCATCAAAAATTATACCTACAACGGCAGCCTGGGGGCTCTCTGGTCGCCTGAGAAGACCGAGTTCAGGCTCTGGGCTCCAACGGCTGTGAAGGTCCTTCTCAAGCTGGGAGACGGCGGTGTTTCTGCAGTTATTCCTATGGAAAAAGCTGAAGGAGGCACCTGGAAGAAAGAGGTTTTTGGCGATCTAGACGGCCAAAGATACAACTACATTGTCCGGCACCACGACGTGGAGTATGAGGTGGTCGACCCCTACGCCCGCGCGGTAACGGTAAACGGTCAGATGGGAGTTGTCGTGGATCTTTCCAAAACCAACCCAAAGGGGTGGAATGATACCCCAGATCCTGAGCTGCATTCGGCAGTTGATGCAATTGTCTACGAAGTTCACGTTCGGGACTTCTCCATTTCTCCCGATTCGGGAATTCAGAATAAAGGGCTGTACTTGGGCTTTACGGAGCTAGGTACAACGACCTCCGGTTCGGTCTATACCGGAGTAAGTCATCTGAAGGAGCTAGGGATCACCCACGTACAGCTTCTGCCTATCTACGACTTTGCCACGGTGGACGAGACACGTCCTTTCGATTCGTACAACTGGGGCTACGATCCTCTGAACTTCAACGCTCCAGAAGGTTCGTATGCCACAGATCCCAAAGATCCCATAGCTAGAATTAGAGAGCTGAAGCAGCTCATTCAATCGTTGCGCGAAAACGGAATTCGCGTGGTGATGGATGTGGTCTACAACCACACTTATTACACCGAAGAGTCTGCGTTTAATAAAATCGTACCTGGGTATTACTACCGCACAGACAGAGATGGGGTCTATTCAAACGGCTCGGGCTGCGGTAACGAACTGAAGACTGAGCGCAAGATGGTGAGGAAGTTCATCGTAGATTCCATGTGCTACTGGGCAGAGGAGTACAAGATCAAGGGCTTTAGAATCGACCTTATGGGCGTTTTCGACATCGAGACGGTGAACACTCTCAGAGAAAAGCTCCACAAGATCGACCCGTCCATCCTCATCTACGGTGAAGGCTGGAACGGCGGCCCGTCTCTTCTCGACGACAACCTGAGGGCGGTAAAGGGGAAAGCCCATGAGTTCCTCTGCATCGGAGTGTTTAACGATGACTTCCGCGATGCTATCAAAGGCAATGTCTTCCGTGCAGAAAACCGGGGGTTTATCTCCGGTGCCTACGGTATGGAGGAGAGCATTAAGTGCGGCATCACCGCGGCTGTAGATCACCCTGGTGTCGACTACAAAAGAGTGCTGTACTCTAGAGCGCCGTTTTGCGTGAACCCCTTTCAGTCCATCAACTATGCCGAAGCTCACGACAATCTAACCCTTTTCGATAAGCTGACCCGTTCCAATCCCGAAGACGACGAACCGCTGACCATCGCCAGGCAAAAGCTGGCAGGAGCAGTAATCCTACTTGCCCAGGGGATTCCTTTCCTTCACGCAGGACAGGAGTTCTGCAGGACCAAGTTTGGCGACTACAACAGCTATAGGTCGGGGGATTTCATCAACCAGATCGTGTGGGCAAACAAAGTGCGGTATTACGATGTCTTCCGCTACTATCAGGGGCTGATTGCGCTGAGAAAAGCTCATCGGGCTTTCAGGCTGCGCACTAGAGACGAAATCGTCCGGCATTTGGAGTTTATGCCTCCGCAGGGACCTCTGGTGGTGAAGTTCCTTCTTAAGGATCACGCAGGCGGAGATCCTTGGGAGAAGATTGTAGTGCTTTTGAACGGGGCAAGAACGGCGAAGCAGGTAGTTCTTCCCGGAGAAGACTGGGTGATCGTAGCTGATGCAAGAACTGCAGGCACTGCCAAGATCGGACAGGTTAAAGGCAGCGAAGTGCTTCTTCCAAGAATCTCCTGTCTGGTGCTTGTAGATCGCAAGAGTTTTGAGGAAGGCAAAAAAGAGTCTTGAGGTGAATCTGGTGAAACACATCTCCTGCGTCCATCCAAGTGAATACGATCGCTACCTGTTCTGCGAAGGCAGTCACTGCGAAAGCTACAGGTTTATGGGTGCACATCTTTGTGAGGAAAACGGCACGCCGGGAGTGCGCTTTACAGTATGGGCGCCCAATGCCAAAAGCGTGTCGGTAATTGGGGATTTCAACAGTTGGAATGAAAGCGCCCACCCCATGGAGCGTCTCGAAAAATCGGGACTTTGGCAGGCTTTCGTTAGAGGAGCTAAAGAAGGCGACCTTTACAAGTACGCCGTCTTCACCTCCGATGGACAAAAGCTGATCAAGGCCGATCCATATGCCTTCTACTCCGAACTCCGTCCGAAGACGGCGTCGGTTGTTTGGGATTTTAAAAAGTACATATGGAGCGACGGTGACTATCTAAGAAGGCGGAGCTCGCAAGCAGTCTACAAAGAACCGGTCAATATCTATGAAGTGCACCTTGGATCATGGAAGCAAAAGCCAGGGGGGGACTTTCTTTCCTACAGAGAGCTTGCTGATGAGCTTATCCCGTACGCCTACGACATGGGCTACACTCACATCGAGATTCTGCCTTTAGCAGAGCACCCCTTCGATGGATCCTGGGGGTATCAGGCTACCGGCTACTACTCTGCCACTAGTCGCTACGGAACTCCTGAGGACCTGATGTATTTTGTGGACAAAGCACACAGCTACGGTCTTGGTATCATCCTGGACTGGGTTCCTGGACACTTCTGCAAGGACGAGCACGGCCTTAGGCTCTTTGATGGAACTCCGGCATTTGAATACGACGAGCCCTGGCGCAGTGAGAACCTGGGCTGGGGAACAGCCAACTTCGACCTAGGGAAGGGCGAAGTGCGGAGCTTCCTCATCTCCAACGCCGTTTTTTGGTTTGACATCTTCCACATCGACGGTCTAAGAGTCGATGCTGTTGCCAATATGCTTTACCTGGACTTCGGTAGAGAACCGGGGTCCTGGAAACCGAACATCTACGGAGGAAGGGAGAACCTCGAAGCTATCGAGTTTCTTAGAAAGCTCAATGAAGCAGTGTTCGGAAGATTCCCCGGGGTCTTAATGATCGCCGAGGAGTCCAGTGCTTGGCCGATGGTGACAAAACCGACCTACGTCGGCGGACTGGGGTTCAACTACAAGTGGAACATGGGCTGGATGAACGACATGCTCAAGTACATGGCACTAGATCCGGTCTATAAAAAGTACCACCACAACCTGGTAACCTTTTCCATGGTCTACGCCTTCTCCGAGAACTTCATCCTTCCACTCTCCCACGATGAAGTGGTCCACGGCAAAAAATCCCTCCTGGACAAAATGCCCGGCGACTACTGGCAGAAGTTTGCCAGTCTCCGTGCCTTTTACGGCTTCATGATGGCTCACCCTGGAAAGAAGCTTCTGTTTATGGGTGGGGAGTTCGGCCAGTTTATCGAATGGCGCTATTATGAAGGGTTGGACTGGCATCTCCTCAGCTACCCGATCCACGATGCCCTGAAAAGGTATGTTAGGGACATCAACCACTTCTACAAAAACGAAAAGGCTTTCCACCAGGAAGAACACCACTGGGAAGGCTTTGAATGGATAGACTGCAACGATAATGCCAGGTCGGTTGTGAGTTTCATTCGCTACGCTACAAAGCGACGGGAGTCTGTAGTAGTTGTGAGCAACTTCACACCTGTTGTGAGGTGCGATTACGTTTTAGGCGTGCCTAGAGCAGGGGAGTATCTAGAAGTGTTAAACAGCGATAGCGAGATCTACAACGGTTCAGGGCTGAAAAACGGGCCCCTACAAGCAAGGGCAGAACCCTGGCAGAATCAACCGTACAGCATAACGCTAAATGTGCCGCCACTTGCGACGGTGTATCTCAAGCTCAGGACAGAACCTGAGGGAGAGATCCCCGCTGGGAATTAGTCTAGGAGGTGCCCTATGAGGATTACCAAAGAGGAGTTTCGTGCCGCTTTAGAAGATAAACTGGAAAGAATGTTTGGGAGTACCTTGAAAAACGCTTCCAAGAGTAGACTCTACAAAGCCACCGCCATGGTGATCAGAGATCTTATCATGGAACAGTGGGTCTACTCCAGAGAGGTGCATCATGCCAATCCCGAAAAGGAAGTATTCTACCTTTCCATGGAGTTTTTGATGGGAAGGGCATTGGGCAATAACTTGATTAACCTGGAGATATTGGACGTAGTGGAAGAGACGATAAGGGAACTGGGATACGATCTCGAGGAGATCAGGGAAGTAGAGTACGATGCCGGCCTTGGAAATGGCGGTCTCGGTCGCCTTGCTGCCTGTTTTCTCGACTCCCTTTCCACGGTAGGGCTTCCAGCTCACGGCTGCGGGATCAGGTATGAGTACGGTCTGTTCAAACAGAAGATCATCGATGGATACCAAGTGGAGCTACCAGATCCTTGGTTGGAAGATGGATACATCTGGGAGATTCCGGTACCGGAGGAGTCGGAAACCGTCAGGTTTGGCGGCTGGGTTGAAAGCAGAGTAGAAGAAGGTGGCAGGCTGATTTTCGACCACAAGGGCTATCAGGCGGTTAGGGCGGTGCCTTTCGACATGCCGGTTCTGGGCTACAAATCGCCCCTGGTAAACACGCTTAGGCTCTGGAGTGCAAGATCTACCAAGCATCTGGACATGAACCTTTTCGGCCAGGGTAGATACCTGGACGCTCTGGAAGAGAAGGAACTGGCAGAAGTTCTCTCCAAGGTCCTGTATCCTGAGGACAACCATATGGAAGGCAAAGCCTTAAGGTTGAAGCAGCAGTACTTCTTCGTTTCTGCAAGTATTCAGAGCATTATTCGAGATTTCAAAAAGCAGGGTAACAACATCCGAGACTTTGCCAAGAAGCGGGCAATTCACATTAACGACACTCACCCGGCACTGGCCATCCCCGAACTCATGCGGATCCTCATCGATGACGAGAGGATGAGCTGGGAGGAAGCTTGGGACATCACTACCAGGACTTTTGCTTATACCAACCACACCGTGATGGAAGAAGCCCTTGAGAAATGGCCTGTGGAGCTCTTTTCTTCGCTCCTGCCGAGGATTTGGGGTATCGTCAATGAGATCAACGAGCGCTTTACCAAAAAGCTCTGGGAGATCTACCCGGGAAACTGGGATCACATCGCCAAAATGGCTATTATTAAAGACGGACAGGTACACATGGCGAATTTATGCATCGTAGGGTCTCACTCGGTAAACGGCGTGGCCCAGCTGCATACCCAGATACTCAAAGACCAGGTATTCCGGGACTTTTACGCTATCTTCCCTGAGAAGTTCACGGGAATCACCAACGGTGTGACTTTTAGGCGCTTTCTTTTGAAGGCAAACCCCGCTCTTGCGGATCTGATCTCTGAAAAGATTGGCTGGGACTGGGCTGTGGACTCCCAAAAACTCAAGGAGTTCGAAAGGTTTAGAGGTGACCTGGAAGTTCAGGAGAGGCTTCGGGGAGTTCGTTTGGAAAACAAAAAGCGCTTAGCAGACCATATCAAGGAGACCACGGGGATCTCGGTTTTACCCGAGTCCATCTTCGATGTTCACGTCAAAAGGCTCCACGAGTATAAGAGGCAGCTCTTAAACGCACTTCACATTCTCTACCTGTACAGGAAGATTTCGTCCGACGCAACCTTCTCCATGCATCCCAGGACGTTCATCTTTGCAGCCAAAGCAGCACCTGGTTACCGCATGGCAAAGCTTATCATCAAGTTGATCCACACCATCGGAGAAAAGGTGAATAGCGATCCAAAGGTCCGCGACATGATCAAGGTAGTGTTCCTGGAAAACTACAGAGTCTCGCTAGCGGAAAAGATCATCTGCGCTGCCGATGTCTCGGAGCAGATCTCTACAGCTGGAATGGAAGCCTCGGGAACAGGCAACATGAAGCTGATGCTAAACGGTGCCCTCACGCTGGGCACGCTGGACGGTGCCAACGTGGAGATTATGGAGGTAGTAGGTAGGGATAACATCTTCATCTTCGGCCTTACCGCTGAAGAGATCGAGATGATGCAGAGAACAGGAACCTACAATCCTCTAGAGATCTACAACAGCGACCTAGAGCTGAAGGAAGTCTTGGACAGCCTGGTGGGCGGCATTTTGGATCCGGAGCACCCGGAGATCTTTAGAGAGATCTACAACGGGCTTCTTCTTGGAGGTTATGGCCATCCCGACCCCTACTTTGTTCTGGCAGACTTCAGGGCGTATGCAAGTGCCCATGAAAGGGTCGATAGAACCTACAAGAATCCGGAGCTCTGGTGGGACAAAGCAATTGTTAATATTGCCAATGCAGGAATGTTCTCTAGCGACCGCACGGTGCTTGAGTACAACGACAAGATCTGGCACGTGCCAAAGGTGAAGTAAAATAAAGCGAAAAGAGGCCTTCGGACCTCTTTAGTTTTGCAGTTATTTTCCAAGCTCCCTTGGTTTTCAAAAGGATACGAGCTGTAAAAATCGAAGTTACTAAGGAAGTCAAGCCAAAATGCGTATTGGCATAATCTAGAAAGGGCGTACCACAGATGCTGAAGGGAAGAAGAACGTTGCTTTTAGTGGTTTTATTTCTGCTTACACTAATCACGCAAACGCTCAGCGCCGCTCCGTTCGAAAAAGCGCAGGAGATCTACCTCAAACCCGGCTTTGATCTTGTAGGGGAAAAGCTGGAGTACGCTACGTCCTTGCGGGGGCTGCCTGTGGGGAGACAGGTTGTGGAGTTTGAGTCCCGAACGACCTACATGGGGCGAGAAGTCTATGTGGTCTCGTTTAAGGGTTATCCCAATTTGGTACTTAAAGCCGTCAACTACTCCAACAATGAGGTTTTTTATCTTGATACAGAGACGTTCCTGCCTCTTTACACCTCACGGACCTACAGCGCAGGTTTTAGCTCTGGATTTATGGAGTCCTTTTTTCTCGCCGACTCCAGCGAGATCAAAGTCCAGGTCACCGAAAGCGAACCTCGGAGTTTTACCGCCAAGGTTGAAGACCCGTTTCACGGAGAAACCACCCTTGTGCTATTTGCCAGATTTGCAGACGTGTCCAAGTATCCGGTCATAGACGTTTTCAGCGGCGTGGGGACACAGTATCTGCAGCTTCTTCCTGGGAAAGACGAAAAGGTGACAGTTCCAGCGGGAACATTTGACACGGAGGTCGTTCTGATCTCGCCAGAAATCGGCAAAGTTTGGGTCTCGAAAGACAGATACCGTATCCCCGTAAAAATAGTCTTAGATACAAACGCAGGTCTTTTGGAGATGAATCTTATCTCAGAGACCAGATAGGAGGGGTAAATCGCTACATGAGTAAGACTACCAAATTTCTCCGAGAAAACTTCACCCTACCCAACTTGATTACGGTTTTTCGTTTGATCCTAGCACCTTTTGCCATTTACACGATGATAGCCTATCCCGATCGCTATTGGGTTGCTGGCATGATCTTGGTGGTAGCCGGACTTAGCGACGTATTGGACGGACACCTGGCACGCTCTAGCGGGCAAGTGTCAACGCTGGGAACGATGCTTGACCCTGTGGCAGACAAGATCCTTATGATGGGCGTTCTGCTTGTTTTGGCAGCCCGCAAAGAAGTCAACCCTCTGGCCATCGAGCTTTTGATCGTTAAAGAGCTGACTCTTTTGCTGGGAGGCCTGATGCTTTGGAAGAAGGTCAAGCGCGCCATTCCTGCAAGTTGGATCGGTAAGAGTGCAACGGTCCTTTTATACATCGGCGTGTTGAGCCTGTTGTTTGGCGTGAAAGCCATCAGCGGAGTGTTTATCTATCTAGGCGTGGGCTGCTCCGTCATCGCAGGGCTTCATTATCTTTATTTAGCGATTACAGGCTGAGGAGCCAAATGTTTTTACTCTGACCCTTACAGCAAAAAACCCCGAGAAGTCATACTAGGTAGTAAGGGGGTCATTTGAATTTGCGCATCATGACACTTGTGTGGGGCATACTACCAGCTCTGCTCTGGCTGCTCTATTTCTACCTGCAGGATCGTTTCCCAGAACCACCCAAGGTGGTTTTTCGGGTTTTTGTTTTTGGCGCTTTGGCGATCATTCCTGCAGTGATCATCGAAATGAGGTATGTTACAGAGCTGTGGCAGGGTGCACCCATTCTTTCAAGTATACTCGTCAACTACGGAGTCGTTGCCACTGCAGAAGAACTCTCGAAGCTTGCCAGTATGGTGATCAGCTTGGAGAAGGCGAAGGTCATCGACTCACCTGTCGACGGATTGGTTTACGGCGTGTCTGCAGGTCTGGGCTTTGCGACTCTTGAAAACATACTGTACATTAACAGCTTCGGGATGCAGGTGGCACCGGTTCGGGCCATCTTTTCCAACTTGGCGCACGCACTGTTTACCGGTGTGTTGGGCTATCACTACGCACGCTCGATACTTCTGGATAAAAAGAGCGAGATCTGGAAGGGCATCCTGTGGGCGGTGTTTCTCCACGGTAGCTACAACTTCATTTTGATTTCCGGCGTTGTTAGCCCTATATGGGCCATAGTTCTACTGGCCGTTGCCTTCTATAAAGTCAGCCAAGTTTTTCGCAGACAGAGACGAGTTAACTAGGTTCTCTTTCTACCCAGCACAAAATATGGTAAAATATAAGTCAGTTCGATACTATGAGGTGAAATTTACATGGCTGGTCATTCAAAATGGGCAAACATTAAACACAAAAAGGCCAAGCAGGATCAAGCTCGCGGTAAACTTTTTACCAGGCTTTCTAAGGACATAACTCTTGCTGCCAAGCAAGGCGGCGGAGATCCCGATACCAACTTCCGACTGCGTCTGGCTGTCAATGCGGCGAAAGCTGCCAACATGCCCAACGACACTATTGACAAGGCGATTAAGCGGGGAACCGGCGCTCTCGGCGGGCAGAACCTCGAAGAGGTAGTTTACGAAGGCTACGGTCCGGGAGGAGTGGCCATTTTGGTCAACGCCCTTACCGACAACCGCAACCGTACCGCCGGTGAGGTGCGCTTTATCTTTTCTAAAAACGGAGGCAACTTGGGCACAGACGGCTGCGTAGCCTGGATGTTCGATCGCCAGGGAGTTATTCTTGCGGAAAATCCCAACGGCATCTCTGAGGACGATATCCTCATGGCAGCTCTCGATGCTGGAGCTACTGACGTAGAGATCGACGAAGAAGTCGAGGTGCTCATGGAACCCGATAAGCTTGAGGCAGTGGAAAAAGCTTTAGCCGATATTGGGCTGAGCGTTACCGATGCAGAGGTGGTCATGCAACCCCAGAACACTGTGGATGTTGATGGCGATGACCAGGAGAAACTAGAAAAGCTTCTTGATGCTCTGGAAGATAACGACGACGTGCAGAGCGTCTTCCACAATGCTAACCTTTAGAATATGAGGGACGGAGAAAAACCACCCTAATTAACAGGGGTGGTTTTGTTTTGAAAAAGCGGATTTTTGCAGCTTTTGTTCTGCTTTTAATCGTCTTTGCCCTGAGCACTCCACTTGCAGAATACACCGAATGGAAAATCAAGGATATCAGTGGGTTTGTTGTGGTCTTTGACCCTTCAGGCGGTATCTACGAGATCACGGGCATCAGTGTATCCAGGCTTCCCCAAAAAGAACAGGAAGATCTGGCAATGGGAGTGAAAGTTAAGGACATTCTGGAACTTGAAAAGATTTTAGAGGGTTTAAGCCAATAACCCGAAGGTTGAGCAGGACATTGACAAGGGGCAGACGAATATATGTTCGTAGAAGGAAGCAGAGGGGTTATGTAATGAAGACCAATCGAAGCCGAGTGGTTCTCGGCATTGATCCCGGAACTGCACTGTGCGGATACGGGATAGTTGAGGAAAAGGGAGATGGATTCACTGCGCTGGACTATGGTTGTGTAGAGACGTCAAAAGAGGAGCCGATGCCAAGGAGATTGGACGGCATCTTTCGCGAACTTACGCAACTGGTAGAAATATACAGGCCGAGCGTAATGTGTGTAGAGAAGCTATTTTTTAACAAGAACGTGACAACGGCGATTTCTGTTGGACAGGCTAGGGGAGTTTGCCTGTTGGTTGCAGCGCAAAATGGTTTGGAGGTGTTTGAATACACCCCGAACGAAGTCAAGCTTTCGCTCACAACCAGCGGCAGGGCAAGCAAACAGCAGGTGGGCTTTATGGTGGCCTCTCTCCTTAATCTGAACGAGGTGCCAAAGCCCGACGATACGTCAGATGCGCTGGCCATAGCCCTGTGCCACTGTTTTCGCACCGGCAACATACACGACAGAATCTCTCGCCTGTAGGCGCAGCCCGGGAGGGAAGTAGATGATCGGTAGAGTAAGTGGAGTTTTGTTGGAGATCGAAGAAAACAAACTTCTCGTTGACGTCGGCGGTGTAGGCTTCAACGTCATGGTGGCAGATCGCCTGGCGACGAAACTACAGCTGGAGGTCGGTAAAAAGATTACCCTTTTGATTGAGACGGTCATACGAGAAGACGACATTGCCCTTTACGGTTTTCTCGATAGAGAAGAAAAGGAGTGCTTCAAGCTGATCTCATCGGTCAGCGGCATGGGACCCAAGCTTGCACTGAAGGTTCTTTCTGTCCTGTCTGTTCCCTCTTTTTACCAGGCGATCGTTTTAGGCGATCAAGCTGTGCTCACTCAGGTAAGCGGGGTGGGCAAGAAAACAGCCCAACGACTGATTTTGGAACTCAAAGACAAAGTCTCGTCGATCAGCACCGATTTTGGTCCGCAAGATGTTGCGGTTACGGACTTCGATGAAGTAAACGCAGCTCTGCAGGCTCTGGGCTTCGATCCCCAGGAGTACCTGGAGGTGGCAAATGACTTCCGCAACGCGGGCTACTCCAACAGCGACATTATTAAACTGACTTTGAAGGAACTTGGAAGAGGACGCGGGCTGTAAAGTTTGGAGGGTAGTCAATGCAAGACCGAGTGGTTTCTCCATACAAAAAAACAGAGGATGTCTTTGAAACGCTGAGACCTCAGCGGTTGAGCGAGTATACGGGACAGGAAAAGGTCAAGGAGAGTCTGGCCATTGCTATTGAAGCGGCAAAAGCCAGAGGAGATGTTCTTGACCACGTGCTCCTGTACGGCCCTCCAGGTCTTGGCAAAACAACGCTTGCAAGCATTATTGCCAATGAAATGGAAACGTCCATCAAGATCACAACAGGACCTGCCCTTGAGCGTCCCGGAGATCTTGCGGCGATTCTGACCAATCTTGAAGAGGGACAGATCCTTTTTATTGACGAGATTCATAGACTGAGTAGAGCCGTGGAGGAGATTCTTTACCCCGCCATGGAAGACTTTGCCCTGGATATCGTCATCGGCAAGGGGCCCGGTGCAAGGTCGGTACGCCTGTCGCTTCCTAGATTCACCCTTATCGGAGCCACAACTAGGGTAGGGCTGATCTCGTCACCGCTAAGGGACCGTTTTGGTTTAATTCACCGTCTGGAGTTCTATAATAATGATGAGCTTCTAAAGATCATCCTTCGCGCCAGCAAGGTCTTTGGTATTGAAACCAGCGTAGAAGGAGCCTTTGAGATCGCCAGACGCTCCAGGGGCACGCCCAGAATCGGCAATCGGCTCCTAAGAAGGGTCAGGGACTATGCCCAGGTGAAAAGCGACGGCGTAATTGACGTGGAAACAGCAGTCAGCGCCCTGGAGCTTTTGGAGGTCGACGACTTGGGCTTGGATGAACTAGATCGCAGGATCCTTAGGACTATCGTGGAGAAGTTCGATGGAGGTCCTGTGGGTATCGACACTCTCGCCGCTAGCCTCGGAGAAGAGCCTGGCAACATCGAGGACGTCTACGAACCGTATCTCCTTCAACTCGGTTTTATTAAGAGAACGCCCAGAGGTAGAGTTGCAACTTCCAGCACTTTCAGATACCTGGGCTTGCAAGAACCGGTGCGCCAGGAAAGCCTTTTTGGCGAAGAAGAGGTGGAGTAATTGTTCTGGTGTCAAGGTGTTGTATTGAAAACCAAGCCGATGAAAGAAGCCGATAGGATTGTGGTTTTGTATACCAAAGAAAAGGGTAAACTTGGTACTGTGGCTAAAGGCAGCAGACGCCCCCAAAACAGACTGGCATCTTTGGTCCAACCCTTTACCAAAGGTAAGTTTCTCCTTAATGGCTCTTCTGGTTTGAGAGATCTCAGTCAGGGTATGATTATAGAGAGCAATCAGGAACTGAGAGATGATCTTTTGAAAATGGCTGCTGCCAATTACTTTTTAGAGCTTATAGACAGCAGCGTAGAAACTGAAGATCCCGATCCCAAAGTCTATCAGACTCTCCTTTTGGGCCTGAAGCTTCTGAACCTGTCTTCAGATCTGGACCTTGCCCTCCGTTACTTGGAGTACAGGCTCCTTGGGGACTTGGGATGGAATCTGCAGCTTGAAAGCTGCACCGGCTGCGGGAAAGATCTGATGAAGGAGAGCGCCCTGAGGTTTTCACCTGTCCAGGGCGGTCTTACATGTGCAAACTGCCGCTTCGGAGACGAGGTCTCTCTCTCCGTAAAAGGCAGAGCGGTGCTCATAAGTTTCGACCGCCTTAAACCCAAAGCACTTATCAGGTTAAAGCTTGAAAGCGAAGACAAAAAGGAACTGGAAATGATCTTAAGGCATGCCTGGGACTCTAGAATCGAAACCAAGTTTAAAGCCTATCAGTTTTGGAAAGAGGTAAGTTCCCTAGAAAATTCCAATTCTGGGAAGGACTTCCGGGTTTGAAGGCGAATATTTGATGTTGGTTGTTTAAACAATAAGTTTTATTGTTTAAATGATAGATTCACCTAAACGTCTGCAAAGGCAGCGCCTCGCACCTTTTGTTTTTAGGTAAGGCGCTTTTTTGAAGAGCAGAATGTTAAACTTTTCACCTACACAGTTAATTCAGAGAGCATAAGCTCTTAAGGAGGTAAATGCATACATGACAAAGTACGTCTATTTCTTTGGCGATGGACGTTCCGAAGGCAAAGCAGACATGAAAAATCTGCTTGGCGGTAAAGGCGCAAACCTTGCCGAAATGAGCAACCTCGGAATTCCCGTACCACCTGGATTTACGATCACCACTGAGGTCTGTACACTCTACTACGCCAACAACAAGAATTGGCCAGAGGGTTTGAAAGAACAGATCGAAGAAGCTATCAGTAAAGTAGAAGCTGCAACCGGTAAGAAATTTGGCGACTCCAAAAACCCGCTGCTGTTCTCGGTGCGCTCCGGCGCTAGAGTTTCCATGCCGGGTATGATGGACACCGTTTTAAACCTCGGTTTGAACGACGAGACCGTTAAGGGTCTTGAAGGGGAGAACGCCCGCTTTATCTATGACAGCTACCGACGCTTCATTCAGATGTACGGCGACGTTGTTCGTGGCGTCGATCACGACCTGTTTGAAGAGGCCATCGAAAAGGCCAAGCAGAAAGCTGGCGCAAAAAACGACGCTGACCTGACAGCAGATCAGCTCAAAGAACTGGTTGAGGAGTACAAAGAGATCTACAAGAAGGGTACTGGTGAAGACTTCCCACAGGATCCCTGGACCCAGCTTGAAGGATCCATCAACGCCGTATTCAACTCCTGGAACAATGAACGCGCTATCAGATATCGCCAGCTGAACAATATTCCTGGTGACTGGGGTACTGCTGTTAACGTGCAGACCATGGTATTCGGCAACTTGAACGATAACTCCGGTACTGGTGTTGCCTTCACCCGCAACCCTGCAACTGGTGAAAACGTCTTCTATGGCGAGTACCTCATGAGAGCACAGGGTGAAGACGTTGTTGCTGGTATCCGCACACCTCACCCAATCGCTGACCTCAAAGAAGAAATGCCTGAAATCTATGCAGAGCTTGAGGCAATCTACCACAAGCTCGAACAGCACTATAAAGACATGCAGGATATTGAGTTTACGATTGAAAACGGTAAACTCTACATGCTGCAGACCAGAAGCGGCAAGAGAACCGCAGCTGCTGCCGTTCGCATTGCCGTAGAAATGGTTGAGGAAGGTCTGATCGACGAGAAGACCGCAATCCTCAGAGTTGCTCCAGAACAGCTCGATCAACTGCTTCACCCAATGATCGACCCGAACTTCAAAGGTAAGCCAATTACCAAGGGTCTCCCAGCATCTCCAGGTGCTGCAGTAGGTCGCGTTGTCTTCACCGCCCAAGAAGCTGAAGAGTGGGCAGAAAAAGGCGAGAAGGTCATTCTCGTTAGAGTCGAAACTTCACCAGAGGATATCGGCGGCATGGCATCTGCTCAAGGTATTCTCACTGCCAGAGGCGGCATGACCTCCCACGCAGCAGTTGTTGCTCGCGGTATGGGTAAGTGCTGCGTATCCGGTGCCGGAGATGTTAAGGTCGACTTCGCCAAGAAGCTCTTTAAAGTCGGCGACACAGTAGTCAAAGAAGGCGACTGGATCTCCTTGAACGGTACCACCGGTGAAGTCTTCCTGGGTCAGGCAGACCTTATCGAGCCTCAAGTAACCGGCAACTTTGCCACCTTGATGAGCTGGGCAGACAAGTACCGTCAGATGGGCGTAAGAACCAACGCCGATACTCCAGAAGATGCTCAAGTTGCTAGAGACTTCGGAGCAGAAGGTATTGGTCTGTGCCGTACAGAGCACATGTTCTTCAAAGGCGACAGAATCATCTCCATCCGCAAGATGATCCTTGCCGACACCGAAGAAGAGCGCCGCGCTGCTCTGGCCGAGCTTCTGCCATATCAGAAGGACGACTTTACAGAGCTGTTCAAGGTTATGAAGGGTCTACCTGTGACCATTCGTCTGTTGGACCCACCTCTCCACGAATTTGTGCCTCACACACAGGCTGAGCAAGAACAGATGGCCAAAGAAATGGGACGCACAATTGAGGATGTTAAAGCCAAAGTACAAAGCCTCGAAGAGTTCAACCCAATGCTCGGTCATCGCGGCTGCCGTCTGGCTGTAACTTATCCAGAGATCTACGAAATGCAGGCTAGAGCCATCATGGAAGCAGCTTGCGAATTGAATAAGGAAGGCTACAACATCGTTCCTGAGATCATGATTCCTCTCGTAGGCGAGGTAAAAGAGCTCAAGTACGTCAAAGATAAGGTCGAGAAAGTGGTCAAAGACACCATGGCAGATTACGGTGTGTCCTTCGACTACCATATCGGTACCATGATCGAGATTCCAAGAGCATGTCTCACAGCCGATGAGATCGCAAAAGAAGCAGACTTCTTCTCCTTCGGTACAAACGACCTTACTCAGATGACCTTCGGCTTCAGCCGCGACGACGCAGGCTCCTTCATCAAGGACTATATCGGCAAAGAGATTCTAACCACAGACGTATTCGCAACTCTGGATCAAACCGGTGTAGGCGCCTTGGTTGAGATGGCCGTTGAGAAAGGTAAGAGCACCAACCCAGGCATCAAGCTGGGTATCTGCGGTGAGCACGGCGGCGATCCAACGACTGTTGAGTTCTGCCACAAAGTTGGCCTCACCTATGTAAGCTGTTCGCCTTTCCGCGTACCAATTGCAAGACTAGCTGCTGCTCAAGCTGCTGTGAAGAATCCAAGGTAAGTAAACTAGATTCTGATGGGGCAGAGACAAACGTCTTTGCCCTTCTCTTTTTTGCCTTCGGCCGCCAAGAAGGAAGTTCCCACCACTCTGATGAACTGTAAAACTGAGGTGGTGAGAATTCAATGGATATTCGCAAAACTCTAGAGAAACGGGAAGAAGAGCTCCTTATGCCTCTAGCTGCACTGAGTAGCAGGAGCAAGGGGAGGGAAGTCTACGAAGAACCCTGCCCGTACAGAACCGAGTTTCAGAGAGATCGCGACCGCATAATCCATTCAAAAGCCTTCCGGAGGCTGAAAGACAAGACTCAGGTCTTTATTTCTCCTGAGGGCGATCATTATCGCACTCGTCTTACTCACACCTTAGAAGTCACTCAGATTGCCAGGACTGCGGCAAGAGCGCTGAACCTAAACGAAGACCTCACCGAAGCCATCGCTCTCGGGCACGATTTGGGGCATACACCCTTCGGACATACCGGTGAAGACGCCCTAAATGAGCTGGTGACTGGCGGTTTTAGGCACAACGAGCAGAGCCTTCGAGTTGTAGAGGTTCTAGAACGCCGAAGCTCCCGCTACAGTGGGCTGAACCTCACCTATGAGGTAAGAGATGGCATTCTGTGCCACACCGGCAGCAGGCAGCCAGCGACGCTGGAAGGTCAGATTGTTAGATTTGCAGACAAAATCGCCTACGTGAATCACGACGCAGAAGACGCAATTCGCGCGGGGATTCTTAAAGAAAGCGATCTGCCCAAAGAGGCTTTAGAGCTGGGCCATAACTCATCGGCAAGGATCAACACGCTGGTAAGAGGTCTTGTGGACTACAGCTACGGCAAGAGCCAGGTGTGTCTACCTCCCGAACTTGAGGACAAGCTCATGAAGTTCCGCCAGTTTTTGTTCGACCACGTCTATATTGGCTCTTCAGCAAAGACGGAGGAGAACAAGGCCAAGACCCTACTCAAGATGCTCTTTAGGTATTACATGACAAACCCAGAAGAGATCTTGAAAAAGACCGAGATCGAAGACGAAATGTCTCTGGAGAGGGCAGTTGCAGACTATATCGCCGGGATGACCGACCGGTTTGCAGTTCACGAGTTTTCCAGGCTCTTTGTTCCCGAACCGTGGAATAGTATGTAGGCTTGAAGTTCTTGGGAAGGAATAATTTGAAAACTAGAGAAAATGAAGGATATATGAGGTGATCTCGATGGATAGGGAGACTGCGACTCAAGAGATCAAAGCCAGACTGGATCTTGCAGAGGTCGTTGGCCGTTACGTCTCTTTGGAGCGCGCGGGGCAAAACTATAAAGGACTCTGCCCTTTTCATCAAGAGAAAACACCGTCATTTACCGTAAACCCCGGCAAGCAGTTTTACTACTGCTTCGGCTGTCATGCCACTGGTGACGTTTTCAGCTTCGTCATGCATATGGAAGGCTGGGACTTCAACCAAGCTTTAGACAACTTGGCGAAAGAAGTTGGCATAACTTTAGCAGGAAAACGGGAGGAAAACCCGAATAATAACCTCCTGGCTGTTATGGAGGCGGTCTGTCAGTACTATCAGTCTAACCTCAAAGGGTCTCCAGCAGAAAAATACCTGCAAAAGCGAGGTGTGACTCTGGAGAGCATCAAGAGGTTTCGCCTTGGCTACGCACCTCCAGGATGGGAAAACTTGCAAGCGGCAGGTATAAAAGCCACAGAGAAGGAATTATTGGAATGTGGTTTAATACAGAAAAGGCGAAAGGGCGAAGGGTTTTACGATCGCTTTCGCAACCGAGTTATCTTTCCCATCTTTAACACTCAGGGCAAAGTCGTGGCGTTTGGTGCGAGGGCCCTTGGAGAAGACAAGCCCAAGTATTTGAACTCGCCTGAAGGGGCACTCTTTCAGAAGAAGGAGGTGCTCTACGGCTGGCACTTGAGCAAAGATGCTATTCGCAATCTGAAGACCATAGTTTTGGTCGAAGGATACCTGGATCTGATCAGCTGCTATGAAGCTGGCGTGGAAAACGCCGTAGCATCAATGGGTACAGCTCTCACCGAGGAGCAGATCAGGATTTTTGCCAGACAGGTAGATCGAGTGGTTCTGGCATACGACGCCGATGCAGCAGGGAAGATGGCAAACAGAAGAAGTGTGGCAATGCTCCTCAAAAACGATCTCCAGGTAATGGAAGCAGAATTTCCGCAAGGGTTCGATCCCGATGATCTGTACAGGAAATTCGGCGCTGACGCCCTAAAAAACGCCATCTCTTCTGCAAAAGACTACTTAGCGAAAGTGCTGGATGCCGGGGCCAAAAGCGATTTGAGTCAAGTAGGGGCTAAGACCAAGTTCTTAGGAGAAATCAGCCCTTTCATTACAGCGATTCCCTCGCGGGCTCTGCAGGAGGAGTACCTCCAAAAGGTGGCTCAGATTACCGGTCTCAGCCAAGCTGCAGTTGAAGCAGAAATACTTGGTGAGGCTGGTCAAAAGTATGAAAGGTCCAGACCGAGGTATACTAATACAGTGGCTAAAACCAAGTCCTATGACCTCGCGGAAGAAGCTTACAATGAGGCAGAACTGGACTTTGTGGCCATGATCTTCGGAGATCCGTCCTACATTGCAGAAGCCGATAAGTACGACTTTGCACTGGACTGGCTCGATAACCGCAACCTCAGGACCATACTAGGTGGGATTATTTCGCCGCAAAAGGAACCTGAGGGGTCTGTGGACTCCAGCCAGATCGAAACCATCAGACAGCTGGCTGAGAGGCTGGAGAAAATCGATGAACCGAGATTTTTCGATTGTTTAAGAAAGCTTGCGAAAAGGCATATATATAGACAGATAGAGGAACTCGCCAGGCAAATGGCGAACTTCAAAGAACCTGATTTTTATTTTGATGCCATAAAGGAGTACCGCAGCCTTTTAATCAAAGCTAAGAAACTACAGTAAACACAGAAAATCCTTGAGAGGGGGGAGTCAAATGGCCAAAAGAACCAGCAATTCGAAAATCCTAGATCAAATTGAGGTACGCGCCATGGAGAAACTCAAAGCACTAATTGATAAGGGTAAGCAGAAAGGCGCTCTTTCGTACAAAGACATTATGGACCAGTTGGAGTCGGTAGAGATGACCGAAGAGCAGATCGACGAAGTATACGAACTGTTTGGTAATCTAGGCATCGACATTGTCGATTCCGATACCGAGTCCGGCATAGACGAGGGCGAGGGCGTCGATGAAGAAGACTTCGAAGCAAACATTCTCGAAGGCATCTCCCTAGACGATCCCGTGCGCATGTATCTCAAAGAGATAGGACGGGTACCCCTCCTTACACCCGAAGAAGAAGTGGAACTAGCTAAACGCATTGAACGAGGCGATGAAGAAGCCAGGAGACGTCTTACAGAAGCTAACCTTAGACTCGTAGTTTCAATTGCCAAAAGATACGTCGGCCGCGGCATGCTCTTTTTGGATCTTATTCAAGAAGGTAACCTTGGTTTGATCAAAGCCGTTGAGAAGTTCGATTACTCCAAAGGGTTTAAGTTCAGCACTTATGCCACTTGGTGGATCAGGCAGGCTATTACCAGAGCAATTGCAGATCAGGCCAGAACCATTCGCATTCCCGTGCATATGGTAGAGACCATTAACAAGCTGGTAAGAGTGCAGAGACAGCTCCTTCAGGAGCTAGGTCGAGATCCGACTCCAGAGGAGATCGGTGAAGAGATGGGAATACCTTCAGAGAAGGTAAGCGAGATCCTGAGAATTGCTCAGGAACCGGTGTCCCTTGCGACGCCGATCGGGGAAGAAGAAGACAGCCACCTGGGAGATTTCATTCCAGATGAAGATGCGCCTGCACCAGCGGAAGTAGCATCGGCCCAGCTGCTCAGAGAACAGTTGGAAGAAGTCCTAACTTCGCTTACCCCGAGAGAACAAAAGGTGCTAAAACTGCGCTTTGGCCTGGATGATGGTAGGCAGAGGACTCTGGAAGAGGTTGGTAAGGAGTTCGGTGTAACCCGCGAGCGGATCAGGCAGATCGAAGCCAAAGCTTTGCGAAAACTGCGCCATCCTTCTAGGAGCAAAAAGCTAAAGGATTATCTGGATTAAGACTTGCAAATGCCTTTAGGCTGAGATATAATAAATGACGGTGGCTTGATGGTTACAATCCTCAGTAGCTCAATGGTAGAGCACTCGGCTGTTAACCGAGTGGTTGCAGGTTCGAGCCCTGCCTGGGGAGCCAATCTGGGCCCGTAGCTCAATGGTTAGAGCCCCCGGCTCATAACCGGTTGGTTGTAGGTTCGAGTCCTACCGGGCCCACCAAATAAGCCCTCATCGTCTAGTGGCCTAGGACATTGCCCTTTCACGGCAAAGGCACGGGTTCAAATCCCGTTGAGGGTACCAGATATTAACATTTTTGGTGTGGTTTTGCGCACCTTTTTTTTGCCCAAAAATAAAGGAAGAAGGTACTCGGTGACGGAGTACCTTCTTCCTTTTATAGCAAGACAACCAGTAAATTGGCGTATTTGACCACGATCGAATTTACGACAGGCCCGAGGATCTTACCTAAGGTTCCCGAGACTATCAGAAACAGCAGAACAAAAATGCCGTAACGCTCGAGAATTATGATGGCTCCGTCAGAGCCTTTAGGCAGCAGGCTATAAAGGAGTCTCGAACCGTCAAGCGGAGGGATCGGCAGCATATTCAGAAAAAAGAAAACCAGGTTGAGGTAAAACCCGGACCAAAGAAACTCTCCGACAAGAAATGCAGCAATGCTAGTCTGCAGCAGCATGGGATTTATCATCCGGAAGAAGATAAAAATCGCAACAGCAAACAGGGCTGCCAGGAACAGGTTGGTGAGGGGGCCGGAGACGGCCACTAGAGCCAGATCCCGTCTGGGTTTTTCGAAATAGGTCGAATCGGTTCTTACAGGTCTAGCCCAACCGAAACCGAGAAGCAGGAAGGAAAGGAAACCAAAGAGATTGATATGTTTCAGCGGGTTTGTGGTAAGCCTTCCCTGTTTCTTCGGTGTGGGATCTCCAAGCTTGTCTGCTGTGTAGGCGTGCGCGTACTCGTGAAACGACAAGGCCATAACCAAAATCGGCAGAGTGAGCAACATATACTGCCAATCCTGGAGCGAGAATAGTTCCATTGACAGTCTTCCTTTACCATTAGTTTACTTTTTAATTAGACTTTAAGAGGTAAATACCTTTTTAAAGCGAAAAAAGAGTTAGTTTCAAGTTGGGGGGAGTATTCTTGATTAACGTAACAGACTACACACTGGCAACACGTATCGAACTGGTCCAAGACGACCAGCCCATCAGCTGGCTCACATTAAACCATCTGAACATTCGCGTGTGGGGCAAGACGTTCACCTGTGGAGGAATTGGAGGCGTAGGGACCAAAGAAGAGTTCCGCAGGAAGGGCTACTCGCGAAGCGTTTTAGATAAGAGCGTTGAAGTAATGAAGGACAAAGGGTTCCACTTCTCGCTACTTTTCGGCATACCAAACTTCTACTACAGGTGGGGATTTGCCAGCTGTCTGCCGCAAAACCGCGTGGAAATTCCTACGTACCAGGCAGAAAGAGCGCCGCTTACCCATGAGGTGGAAGAAATGCGCCCAGAGGATTTCCATGCAATCGTGGAGATCTTCAACGACAACAACAAATGTAGAACCGGATCTGTGGTGCGAGATCCCGAACACTTCACCAAGTTCAGGCTGGGCAGCCACTTTGGCGTCCGGGCTCAGGGCTACGTTCTGAAAAAAGACGGCCAGATTGAGGGTTACTTGGTGTTGGATCAGCTAGATCGTAAGATCAACGCGGCTGAAATCGAAGGGCGGAACATTTCTGCTTACTACTCGGCAATGGCGTTTCTTGCCAAACTAGCTGTGGAAAAACGCACTGAGCAGATTTCAGCTAACCTGCCTGCTGATCACCAGTTCACTTTGATCGCCCGTAATTACGGCGCAACTGTCGCCGCTAACTATATCTACAACGCAGACGGCATGGGTAGGATCATCACTCAAGAGCCGGTTCTAAAGGCTCTTGAAGAAGACCTTTATAGAAACTGCGGATTGGACTCTGAAACCGTGAGTCTCGTCTTCAGTACCGACCTCGGCACCACCAAGCTCGGAGCAGGGAAAGAAGCAAAAGTCGAAATCGATCAGATGGCCTTGACCCAGCTGATTTTCGGCTACAGAGATCCGAAGAGTTTGATCCATGAAGGAAGATTGAAGTCCGATCTCTCGCCGGAGACGCTCACTGCCATGTTCCCGCTCCGTATAGCGCATCTCAGCGGCCCTGACAAGTTCTAAGAAGGGATGCGAGAGGTTTTGTGGTCCATTGATCCATTCGGTGATAAAGGGAGCCAGATAGGCGCTCCAGGCGCCTAGGAAGCCGTTATAATGGTGCATTTGAGCATACGGTACCCGTAAGAAAAGCGCTAGGTTTTACTGCCTAGCGCCTTTACTCTTTAAGGAACACGCTGAACGGAATGAACTTCAGTTTATCTTCGATGGCTTTCAATAGCACCGTTGGATCTTTGTGAGGTAACTTCCTTTCGCTTGCGTACTGGCTCGAAAAGAGTTTCTTCAGGTAAGTCAGCCGGTCGGACAGAATCTTATCGTACTGGTTCAATCTGAGGTTAATCGCTTCCAAAACCTCGAGGTTAACAGAAGGATCGAATCCGGTTCCCAGACTCAAGTCGGCCAAGGTGACGATCTTGCCGAATGCGTTGCCGTGGAGAGACTCAGGGAGCATTGGCATCAGTTCGAGGGCTTGACGCTTCCCTGCAACCTCAAATTCGAGAGTTAGCGGCAGAATTCCAGTTTCAATCTGCACAGTCACATTTCTGGTTACGTATCCCACAGAGACCTCTGAGATTCTGGAGTTGGGTTCGGCGACGTGCAGATGTCTGCTGAACTCTAAGGCCAGACCGCCAACTTCGGCTTTGCCGTTTTTGATAGTTGCAGAAAAACGCCCCAGATATGCTTCCAATCCGCTGCTGGATTTTTGAACTAGGATTTTGTACTTGCCAGGATAGATCATGGATTTAACATCAACAGAAAGGAGCTTAGCATCATTGATAGTACCGATATCTGCTTTAAGCAGGTTGAGGGGAGTAAGTGGGTTGAAAACAACTTCTAAATCCGAAAGGTGCAAAGGTGTTGTAGGATCAAGGCTGTGTCCCTCGTAGGTGATCTCGCTGACTTTGCCGGTTTCGCTGTACAACGAAATAATGAAGACAGGTGATGCGGCGACGTTTTCGGCAGTATAGGTCAGACTGTACATGCCGTTTGGCAACGCGTTTGTGGAGACCAGGGTGATGCTCTTGATGAACTTATCCTGGGACAGCAAGAAAAGGGTTTGTTGTCGGTGCCCGCAGAGAACGGGAACACCGTTGACATTGAAGTTCCGGACAAACTCCTCAAGATGCTGCTTGGTTGCTTCAAACTCGTCGCTAAGACGTTTCCTTTCAGCAGCATCGATCCCGCCGATAGTGGCCTTGAAATTCAAGCGCCTTAGCTTCCAGATCTCTTTCTGCACCAGGTACGTACACTTTTTTAGGATGTGGATCAAAGTGGCAACAGACTGCAGTTTTGACAGATCTTGATCCAGCTTGGATGTCCTAACACTTTCAGCGTAGATCTTCAAAGTGTGAGGATCTTTCCGGCTCATATGCGGGTAGTTCAAGGTGATGACTTGCAACTCGCGTTCTTCCATACTAAGCCCCCTTTCGTATAAAATCCACTAAATAAATCGGGAGCTCGTATAAGTTTGTTTACCTATGGTTAAACGCGAGAAACATGCTTTTACGCGTTCTTCCTGGGTTGTTTGGGCTTTTTCTACCTGTTTAGTTCCTCTCTGTACTTGTTCATCAGTCCTTTGAAGATGTCTTTGCTGGCAGGTGGGGTATAGGTGATGGCGTTTGCTCCTGCTGCGATGGTTTCTGCAATGGTTTCGTCTGTTGGGCCGCCGGTGGCAAAGATGGGAACATCAGGGAAACGTTCCCTAATCTTTCTCACTACATCCGGTGTGTTCTTTGCAGCGGATACGTTGAGAATGCTGGCACCGTGCCTGAGCCTTGCCTCAATGTCCTCATTTTCGGAGACGACGGTAATTACGATAGGTATGTCAATAGTTTCAGCGACTCTGGCCAAAACTTCATTTTTAATCGGTGCGTTCAAAACTACGCCCATAACGCCCTGGAACTCTGCGTGAAGGGCGAGGTTGACCACTCGGAGTCCTGCTGTGGTGCCGCCCCCAACCCCTACAAAAAGGGGAACGTCCGCAGCTATTCTCAGCGCTTCGGTGATCACCGGCTGCGGTGAAAAGGGATAGACTGCGATAACCGCATCGGCGTTAGTGTTGCGGATGACTGCCACATCTGTGGAAAACAGCAGGGACTTGATCAGCTTTCCGTTGATACGGACTCCGGAAGCTTCATTGATTATACTCGGTATAATGATCTGGTTTTTTCTTAACGATCCACTGAGTTCAGGTATCATAGCAAACCTCCCAAATTTCGTTTTGGTTAAAGGATAAACTGCATCAGAAGCTGAATAGATGAAAGAATACTAAATGCAGCGGAGGGTAGAAAAGATGAGTTTTGATGCACTAGTCAGCAATCTGCATATTAATAGCTATTTGGATGTGCTTAAGGCTCAGTCCATTTCACTGCTTGGCAAAGTGGTCATTGCTATTGTGGTTTTTGCTGCCGGGTGGCTGGTTATCCGCTACTTAAAGATGCTTTTCAATAGAGTCTTGCGCAGAGGCCGTGTCGATCAAGCCTTGGTAAAACTCATGTCTTCACTGCTCACCTTTGTGGGCTGGATCATCGTGATCTCGGCAGTTTTTAAGGTTTTAGGCTTTACTGAAGTGTCTCTGGCCTTCAGCGGTTCGCTGGCATTGATAGCAATGGGTTTGGCCAACTCGGCATCGTCCATTGTGGGCGATCTTTTCAGCGGTGTTACGCTGATTGCCGACGATGACTTCGAAATAGGCCAAAGGGTAACCGCTGCGGGAATCACCGGAACACTGGAAGCCATCGATATGCGTAAAACCAGAATACGCGACGACAACGGCAACCTGTATATCATACCCAACAGGAGCATAGACGGCGGTACCATCACCGTTGTGAAGCCGGCAGAGGAAAAAAGCAAGAGTGCTTCTTGACGGGCGGAGTTTGACCCCGTCTAACAGTATTCTATTTAAAGGTTTTTTTTCCTAGCACAGAATGGGAATAGAACCAGTGTTTGAAAACGAGGCGTAAAACAAAGCTCCGAGAGAGAATGCCGGACGCCTCTTGCCACACGCCATTTACGATTTGGAGAGATAGATGCTGATGAGAAAGATTGTAGGAGGGGTATCTGTGAGGAACATCCTTATCATAAGTCTGCTTGCTGCTCTAGCCGTTTCGCTTACCAGCTGCTACATTATGCGAGAAGAGGTCACCGGCGAGGTTCCCCCTGAGCCTTACTACGCCTGCTTCCCAGGGTCATACTACCGCAAAGCGGTGTCCAGCTTTGATCAATGGACCGGTATAGAAGGAATCATTGTCCTTCCTGAGCACGAGCCCGACATTAGAAGGTGGGGGAGCACAGGCCCCTTGGACAACTTTTCCATCTACATGGGTGGCAGAGCAGGAAACCAGGAAGTGGACGCCGGGCTCACTTGGGAGATCACCAGAGATGAGTTTGGCAATGTCAGGTACGAGTGGGACCAAAGGGCGTACAGACCGTTTTGGCGGGTTACCAGCTGGAACAACGCTCCTGCTCGCAAAGAGTTCTACTGGTATCCTGGCGATAGAGTGCTCATGAGGGTTGAAGTAGCAGGGGCAGGACTCCTCAGACTTACGATTCAGGATGCCGATCCCAACCCCGAGAGAGTCTTTACCACGGTCTTTGAAGCTTCCAACTTCGGCATCGGCATACCGACCCAGTTCAAGCGGGTCAATGCCATTGACCAGTCGGGTAACGAAGGCAAGCCCGTACAGCCCACAAAAGCAAAGGTCTGGGGTGCCGTTTGGGAAGAAGTTTACCTCCTGCGTGGTGACAAGAAGTATCCGATGGTTCCCAGCCGCTTTACCGATATGAGGTGTCCTGACGGAGAGTACTTCGTAGTCGTGACTTTGAACAGCCTTGGCGGCGAGTCCATTTCCATCTACGGAACGCCAGAGAAGTAATAGAGTAAAAAAGAACGAGAGGAAAAGCCCTCTCGTTTTATATTTTCAGGATATACTTTGCCACTTCCAGGTAGGTGATAAGACCCACGATATCCACCACTGTGGTGATCAGGGGACCTGCCATTACCGCAGGATCGATCTTTAAGCGGTCGGCTAGCATTGGTAGAACCGTTCCGGCAACGCTGGCAATTGCAATTACCACCGCCAGGCTGATTCCCACTGTAAGACCGATCAAGATGCTGCCAGTGGAGACATAAGCCCTAAAGCTGACGAGAACCCCTAAGATTCCGCCAAGAATGCTCGCTGCAACCAGCTCTCTGCCGATAGCTCGCCAGTAGTCTTTAGGCTCTAACTCACCTGTGGCAATTGCCCTAATAACCACAGTAGAGCTTTGGGTACCAGAGTTGCCACCGGTTCCGATCAGTAGGGGAATGAAAAACGACAGAGCTACAGCTACAGAGAGAGCGCTTTCGTAGGATTCCAGGATCGATGTGGAAAAGCTCTGGAAAACCAGCATCACCAGGAGCCAGCCGGCTCTTCTTTTGATGTTGTCCCAGATGGTAAGGTCCATAAGGTTTTTGTCGGTAGTGGTAACACCACCCATGAGGTGGATGTCTTCGGTATCTTCTTGGGTGATGACGTCGATGATGTCGTCGTGGGTAATGATTCCCACCAGGCGGCCTTCTAGGTCCACCACAGGTATGGCCAGAAAGTCGTATTCTGCCATAGTCGCCGCAACTTCCTCCTGGGGCGTGTCGGTGGTAACGGAGATAACAGGAGCTGTCATCAGGTCACCAACTTTATCCTCAGGGTCGCTCAGGAGGATCGTCCTCAAAGACACGACGCCGGTCAGCTTCCGGTCTCTACTCATGACGTAGCAGTAGTAGATGGTCTCTTTGGTGGGAGCGGCACTGCGAATAGCTTCCAAGGCCCGCTTCACCGTGAAGTCTTCGTGGAGCTCCAGGAAATCGGTGGTCATGATTCTGCCGGCAGAGTAGTCCTGGTAGCCCAAAAGCATGTTGGCGATCTTCCGTTCCTCATCGTTTAAGAGGGCTAGGTACTTGCGAACAACCGATGCGGGCAGCTCTTCAAAAAGCCTAGTTCTATCGTCAGGCGACATTTCGTTGAGGATCTTGATAACTTCCTCGCTTTTCAGGCTCGCAAGCAAAGTCTCCCGGAAGGAGGAGTCGAAGTTTTCGAAAACCTCAATCGCAAGGTCTTTGGGAAGGAGCCTGAAGACGATGCCCCCGTAGTGATTGGGCAGCTCTTCGATAATATCGCTGATGTCGCCGGGATGGCGACCTTCAAGGAGAGGTTTGATGTCAGAATACTGCTTGCTCTCCAAAATGTCTATGATTTGCTCGATCATATGCTTCACCCCTAAACCGTACGGCCGCCTTCAGTACTGCGAAAGAAGGTAACCGTACTGATTGGTATTTAGTTTTGATACACGACGGGTAGGGATCACTACTCATCAAGGTTACACTCCTTTCAAATTCTGACTCAGCCTGGTTCGGCAGTGAAAGCCTACTAGGTTAAGTTTAAAATCCATTTGGCAATGTAAAAATAGGTTACAAGACCTGTAATATCAACGATGGTGGTGATGAAAGGTCCGGACATTACAGCCGGATCGATGTTCAGCGCAACGGCAATGATGGGAAGCACTGTGCCTGTAACGCTGGCAAGGAGAACCACGGCGACCATACTCACACCTACTGCTAGAGAGATAGAAGGATCACCGCAGATGAAGTAGGAGAGAAACCCTCCAACTACACCAACCATCAAACCTAAAATCAAACTGGAAACCACTTCCTTGCCTACCACTTCAAGGCGGTCCTGCTCTTTGAGCTCTCCTGTAGCCAAAGCCCTGATGGTAATGGCAGCACTTTGGGTGCCGGCATTGCCTCCTGTGTCGATTAGGAGAGGTATGAAGAAGGATAGGGCTACGACAGAGGTAAGGACGTTCTCGTACATGGCCAGGATGCTCGTGGAAAAGCTGGCAAGGAAAATCAGGAGAACAAGCCAGCCCAACCTGCGCTTTACGCTGTCCCAAATCGTGAGCTCCCAGAAGCTGCGGTCGGTAGTGGTTACAGCACCCATAAGGTGGATATCTTCGGTGTCTTCTTCGGTAATGACGTCGATAATATCGTCGTGGGTGATGATTCCCACCAGCCGGTCTTCTGTGTCCACCACAGGTACAGCAGCAAGGTCGTAGTGGGCCATGACGGCAGCTACGTCTTCTTGAGGGGTATCGGTTCCCACGCAGATTACAGATGTGTTCATCAACTCACCGACGGTGTCGTCGGGATTGCTGGAAATCAGCGTCCTCAGTGAGATGACTCCGATGAGCTCGCGTTCTTTGCTGATGACGTAGCCGTAGTAGATAGCTTCTTTTTTCGGCGCTGTGGCTCTGATGGCTTCAATGGCCCGGCTGATAGTATAGTCTTCTCTCAGCTCCAGGAAATCCGTTGTCATTAACCTTCCTGCAGTATACTCCTCGTATCCCAGGAGGGCGTAGGCGATTTTCCTCTCGCTTTCTGTCAGCATTGCCAGATACTTGGTGACAACGCCTGCAGGGAGCTCTTCAAAGAGCCTGGTTCTGTCGTCTGGAGCCATTTCGTTCAGAATGCTGATAACCTCGTGGCTTTTTAGGTTTTGCAGGAGCTCTTCCTGAAAAGAGGTGTCGAAGTTCTCGAAGACGGACACAGCGAGGTCTTTGGGCAGCAACCTGAAGACCAATCCTTGAACGTGTTCCGGAAGATCGGCAATTATGGTACTGATGTCTTTGGGATGCATCTCGGTGAGCAAGTCCTTTACTTTGCCGAACTCCTTCTGTTCAACTAAGTCGTAGATAGTCTGGTTCATGGGCATCACCTCATTTGCTTTGGATGCCTCCTCGGTGAGCCGTACCAGAGGGAGGCAACCTTTTTAATGGCGAACACGGGTAAGAACCATCTGCTGTAGCGCTACTGTGACTATCCATAGGTTGAATCCCTCCCTTAACTGATGAATTAAGCATTTCTGCTTGACCTTCTTTATCATAACACAGATGCATCCAGTAGAGAAACGTCCAGGTGGCCAATTTTACCTTCACTGGATGCCCAAATTTCTGCCAAAGCACTTGTCAAAACCTTGTGATAATACAAAAAGCCCAGGTGAAACGCTGGCGTTTCTCCCTGGGCTTTGCTTTTTAATGTCGCTATTCGATTTTGCTGATGAACCTGGCAAACTCTTTAAGCTTTCTTTGGATCTCGTCGGTAGATTCCTTTGCCGCCTGCATGATAGCCTCTTTAGGATCTACGCCCTCAAGGTAGACTTTGTAGAAGGCAAAGTCAATGCAGCGGTCTGCCATGTAACCACCTACAACAGCGGTGGGCTGTCTACAGTTCAGAAGGGCCTGCTGGGCCACGTCTTTGTGTTTTTCCGGAAATGGCGCTTGATCCAAGAATCCCAAGGTCGCGCAGTAGATACGGACGCCTTCTGATTCATAGAGCGCTCGAGCGAAGTTTTCAGTAAAGGTGGGAGAGGAAAGGAACTTCATGAACTCCCAAGCCAGGTCTTTTTTCTTCGACGATTCTACTATGGACCAAGACAGGCCGTTGGAGTTAGAACTGCGGTCGATGACCCCTGTGGCATCAATGGTGCCGGGGATCTCTGCAACGGTCCACTTGCCGGCGATCTGAGGTGCGGCATTTTCCAAAGCGTAGTAGTACCATGCCTGCAATACGCCTAGGGGAGTGTTGCCGTCGGCAAATGTGGTGATGAAGGGATCCTCGATAAGCAGACCGTGGTCGGTGTACAGCGAGGTGAACTTCATCCAGGCATCTATCACTTCTGGGGCATCCAGGTTCGAAGCGGTACCATCAGGAGTGTAGATATCGGTTTTTCTCTGGTAGACGAAAGCCAGGAACCTGCTGGCGGTAATTGTAGCAGCATCTCCGGTGTGGGTGTAGAAGGTGCCAAGGCCACGGGCTTTAAGTTTGGTGATGGAGGTGGCAAACTCGTCCCAGGTGTTGGGGATCTCGAGGCCGAAGTCATTGAAGATGTCTGTTCTTACATAGGTCCAAGGCCAAGCGATCTCGCACGGAAGGGCAAAGGTTGCGCTTTTGTACTGCAACTGCTTGAGGTAGTTGGGGTACAGACCGCTTACCACCTCTTGGTAATCGGGGAACTGGGTCAGGTCCATTAAGGCGCCTCTAACGCCTAGATCTACCACCTGATTGGTGTACAGTTCCACAACGTCTGGGGCATCACCGCCGATGTAGGCAAGGAGAAGTTTGTTCACAATATCTGCGATGGGCACCGTCAGGATCTCCACTTCGATGCCGGTTTTCTGAACAAACTCTTCCTGCACCAGCTTGCGGAAGATGACGCCAAGGCTGCCGTCATACCAAGTCCACAGAGTGATCTTCTCTGCAAAAGCGGCAGCGCTTAGAACAAGCAGGATGCAAAGAGCAATCAAGAACCTTCTTTTTTGCATGTTCTAACCTCCACTTTCTGCGATCTTTTTAATCAGACGCCTATAGGCTCTGTATATGCCTTTTGGGCGTAAGGTAGATCAGTCCAGCTTTGCTTTGATTTGGCTAGCTAAGTGATGGAGAGGTAGACTGCTGCTTGATAGAGGTGTGAAGTAGAAGGTAAAGCTAAAGGGTTTATTGCGGACGAGATACTGTTCTGTGGGAGTCGGTCCGCAGCTTGCAGAGCCAAGTCCCAAAACCTCCTGGTCCAGATAAAGGTAGGTAGCATTGTCCTCATTTAAATCATAGGTATGCTTAGCGCAGGTGAGGTTTTCCAAGGAAAAGCGCCTGGCGCTGAAGTTGAATGGTTCGCTTCCAGCAACAAACAGTCCAGCACCTCTGGGGCTACCTGCAAAAAGAAATTCTACTTCCGACCTGTTGCCGTTTTCCTGGGGATAGATGTAGTTTGTGAACAGATCGGAGATCTCCTGGGTATAGAGGTCCAGCCTTGCCGAAGCGGAGCTATCCGGATAGCTTTCATGGGGTCCTTTGCCGTAATAGGTAAAGGTGGAAAGCTCTTTTGCCAGTTGAAGTTCGAGTCCGATTCTCGGCCAGATCTCCGGACCACCGCTGGGCTCTCCGTGCACCGACATCCGCAAAACGCCACCCTGCAGCTGGTAGGTTAGTTCAACATCGATGAACCACCTGAGAGATGGAGCTATAACCTTGCCATTGACCTGTATCAGGTGAGAGTGCGGGTCGAAGTGCACCGATCTGGGCTGGAGTTGCAATTGGTCTAGCTTGTGCTTTTGCCACGACTCCACAAAAGGCCTGTCGTTGTCTATAGGAGCTCTCCAAAGATTGATCTTCGGGCCTTTCTTAATTACATCGGTACCACAAAACGTCCAGCTTTCAAGAGTGCCGGTAATCTTGCTGAATATGATGCGGTTTCCGCCATCTGTAAAGACAATTTTCTCTGGATCTTCACAGGCTTTGACGGAGAACGGGACTTCGCTTGCGATCTTTTGGTGTTTCGTTCTTGCAGATTTAAGCTTTTCCTGGTGGAATGCTACCTCGTGTCCACAAGGAGCAAAGGATTCCGGCTCCCTCAGGATAAACGAGAAGTTCAAAGTACTCTCGGGCAGAGTCTCCCAATGGATCTTCTTAAACCCTGCGATGTCGATCCACGTCTTTTGCCGTGGCGCAATGCCCGTCAGTTCCTGGGAGCCGGAGAAAAGGGATCTGCCATAGCTTTTGACCTCCCAGGTAAGGAGGATGTGGTCCAGGGTAAGAAAATCGTAGCGGTTTTCGATGAGGATGCTTCCTGCCTCCAGGTTGACTTCCAGCACCTTCACGGGCTCGATGGCTTTTTTGTACTCAATGAGAGCAGGTGAACTGCTCCGGTCGGGGAAAACCAGACCATTGAGGCAGAAGTTCCCATCGTTGAGTTTATCGCCAAAGTCTCCACCGTAGGCATAGAACTCTTTGCCCTCTCTTTGCTGCAGAAGTCCCTGGTCTACAAAGTCCCAGAGAAATCCTCCCTGCAGCTTGGGATACTTATAGAAGGCATCCCAGTAGTCTTTGAGCCCTCCGGGGCTGTTTCCCATAGCATGGGCGTACTCGCATAAGATCACAGGATAGGGCTTTAGCCTTTCCGGATCGAAAACCATCGGACCGTGGTAAGCGGTCCTGCTTTCACCTAAGTTGATTACCTGTTCCAGAGAAACGTACATGGGGCAGATGATATCTGATGCCAGCATGGAGACGCTGTTGTCTCTTTCATAGTGGATAGGCCTTGTGGGGTCGAGCCGTCTTGCAGTTTCTGCCATAGCGACAATGTTCGGTCCGAACCCCGACTCGTTGCCCATAGACCAGATAATAACCGAAGGATGGTTTCTGTCTCGGTGAATGGTTCTTTCGATCCTATCCACAAAAGCCTTTTGGAAGCGAGGATCGCTGGCCAAAAGGTCCGCATCTCCTGCTAGTTCTACGCCGTGGCATTCAAGATCTGCTTCATCAACAACGTAGATGCCAAGTTCGTCGCAGAGTTCGTAGAACACAGGGTGATTGGGATAGTGAGCGGTTCGGACCGCATTGATGTTGTGCTTTTTCATAATCAGAAGGTCTCTCTTCTGGCCTTCGTAGGAGAGAGTTCTCCCTAGAACTGGGTGGAACTCGTGCCGGTTCACACCTTTGATCATGATCGGAGTGCCGTTTACAAGGAGGTTGCCGTCTTTGATCTCAACAGTGCGAAAACCGATCCTAAATGGGATGGCTTCCAAAACCTCGTCTCCGCTTTTTAAGGTTACAACCAGAGTGTAGAGGTTTGGCGTTTCGGCGGTCCACGGCAAAACTGCCATTTCGGTGCTGAAGGTAAATGTGCCGTCTGAAAGCGAAAGGTTATGTTCTATAAGTGCTTTCTCGGTGCAGTCGAAAAGCTCCAAGCTTACAGTGGGGTTGCAACCTTCTTCTAGTTTCCCCATAGAACCTGAAACCTGTAAAATGCCGGTTTTAAGGTCTGTGCCAAGAAGTGAGTCTATCCTTACATCCCACAGGTGGGAGCTGGGCCGGTAGATGAGGTATACGTCTCTGAAGATGCCGCTCAGCCTCCACATGTCTTGGTCTTCCATGTAGCTGCCTACGCTATAGCGGTACACCATAACGCTGATCAGGTTTTGCCCCAATCTGCAGAGACCTGTGATGTCGAACTCTGCAGGTAGACGGCTACCTACGCTGTACCCTGCAAAAACGCCGTTCACAAAGACGTGAAAGGCACTTTCCACGCCTTCAAAGCGCAGGTAGATCGAACCGCTCAGATCGGAGACGTCAAACTCCCTAGTATACCAACCTGTGGGGTTTTCCACCGGCGCAAAGGGCGGATCTACAGGGAAGGGATAGGCGATGTTGGTGTATATGGGAATGTCCTCAAAGCCGCTGAGCTGCCAGGATCCGGGCACTGAAATCTCCTCGAAGGAGTAGAGATCCGTTGGTTCGGAGTATTCATTGGGATCGGTAAAGGGAGGATAGGGGAGCAGCTTGAACTTCCAGGTTCCGTTTAAGCTCAGAACACTGGCTGCGTTTTTTAGCCCCAGCTGGGCAGCTAGAGGATCTTTGTAGGGCAGATAGTAGCTTCTCGAAGGCAGTCTGTGTATTCCGGTTATTTCTGGGTTATCTATATGTCTCACCGAAGCTTCCTCCTTGTATCAATGTTACAAATCCATTATTCCCCTGAGGAAACCAAACTCCTGCCCCGGGAAAAGGGCTTCCACTCTGAAACCGTGGGCATGAAAGGTATAAAAAAAAGAAGCAGGGAAACCTGCTTCAGACTTACTTGTCAGATGCCCGTACACCGCCTACGGCGTAGTGGTTGCGCTGCATTTCTTCGAGAATCACGGTGATGTGCTCGGGACCTGCTCCAGTTGTCTCTTGAATCGCTTGAGTTACCTTTTCTACCAGAGCTTTCTTCTGCTCGTCGGTGCGTCCTTCAAGCAGTTTGATGGTGCAAATTGGCATGGATAGTACCTCCTAACTTTAGATTTAGAATCCGTAACCGAGGAACAGCTTCCCTACTGCATGTAGGGTGCCACCTGAGTAGGAAAAGCTCAGTCTAGGTGCGAAAAAGATGCCATTGGGGTATACGTTATCCAGGCCAAGGACGATGTTGAACGAACTCTCAAAGTCCTTCGCCACCTCCAGCGCTGTGCCGCCTACAGAGACCATAGGCAGCGTGTAGGTCAGCTCCGGCTCTACGAACAGACCCTGTCCGGCGTCGATTCTGTATCCTACAACAAAAGCGGGAGTAAGGGTGAGGATATCGGGATCATAGGCCTTGTCTTGAAGCGACGCGGCGAGGTTTGTCTCGAAGTAGAGACCTGCAAGATTGCCCGATAGGTACTTGCGGTATTCCACTCCTGCCGACAGGTACTTCACGTTGACTGCCTCGCTGTAGCTCAGCGGAAACGCAACAACATGAGCATTTCTAACAGATATTTTGCTATAATATCCAGAGAAAGTGTTGTTGAAGAGGCCTAGAGGTTCTCCAGCTATGAGGTTGTACTCCGCTGCAGAAGTCGAAAAGGTTAAGGCAGTAAGGATAATGATTACCAAAGCGAGTCTGTTAAGCTTCATTGTAATTGGCTCCTTTCGTGTAGATGATATGCTTTGCAGCTTGCGCACTTGGTTTGAAGGAGACTACGAAATGATACCGGAAAGATTAAAAAGACTGGCAGAGCTTGTAGGCAGGATCGGTACCGGTGCCGATGTGGGGTGTGACCACGCTTACTTAAGCCACTACCTCCTGAAAAACGATTTGGCCCAGTACATGATCGCCACCGATATCAACATGAATCCGTTAAAGTATGCCAGAAGGACCCTCAGGCCTTTTCAGAGCCGCTCTCAGATCCGGCAGGGATACGGTCTCAGGCCTATTGATCCGGGAGAGGTTGATGCTATCTTCATTGGCGGTCTGGGTGCCGAGACCATTGTGGAAATACTAGAGGATGGAATGGAACGATTTCCAGGTACAACGTTTGCTCTTCAAGTTAACGGTGATCCTTCACCCCTTCGCGAATTTCTTTTGTCCAAGCCAATCTACAGAGAAGATATCATCAAGGAGAATCGGCATTATTATCAGATTATCATCGTTAAAGAAGGTTACAGTCATGGAGAGCAAATCTGGAATGGGACCGGTCCTATTTTACAGATAGGAACCCTTTACAAAACTGAGGTTGGCAAAAACTACCTGAAGAAGTGCCTTGCTGATATTGAAGAAGCCTTGCGGGGCATTGGTCCTGCAGACGTTCGTGGGCAGCATCTGAGGGAGAAGCACAACTTCTTTACGCAACTACTAAGTGCAGAGGAGTGATCGAGGTGAAGCTCAAAGACGTACTCAAACCGCTGAAGGATTTTGCTCCGGAAAGCACCGCGGAGCCTTGGGATAACGTTGGATTGCAGGTTGGAAGCCAATTAGACGAAGTGGAAAAGGTGCTCCTTACAGTAGACGTCACAGAAAGTACCGTTGATGAAGCGGTGGAGAAGGGCTGCCAGCTTATTGTCAGCCATCATCCTATGATTTTCAAACCTCTAAAGAGCCTAGAAGTAGCCGGTCTTGTGCCGAGAACCCTTGTTAAAGCCATCAAGAACAATATAGCTATCTACTGCGCCCACACGAACTTGGACCTTGCAGAAGGTGGGGTGAATCACGCGCTATCTGATGCTTTAGGCCTTTTGGGAGGTAGGGTGAAGGGCCTTGTGCCTTCAGGGTACAACGAGTTTGCCAAAGTGGTGGTCTACGTCTCCGAAGATGCGGTAGACCATGTGAAAGAAGCCCTTTGGAGAGGCGGTGCAGGACACATCGGCAACTACGACCACTGCCTCTACCAGATCGAAGGAACCGGCCAGTTCAGACCTCTAGAAGGAACCGATCCCTACCTGGGCACGCAAGGTGAAGACACGCAAATTTCCGAAATTAGGCTGGAAACAATAGTTTCCTTGAGGGACTATCCCAGTCTAATAGAGAAGGTAAAAGAAGCGCATCCATACGAGGAACCGGTAATTGACGTTTTCCCCCTGCACTTTCCGAAGAACACGCGCTACATGGGCATGATCTGCACTCTGGATAGGACCGTCGAACTAGAGGAGCTGCAGGCCCGTTGGGGTAAGAAAACACTGTTTGTTGGAGAGAAGAAGCCTATCAAGAAGGTTGCCGTTCTCGGCGGAAGCGGCGGCAGGGGAGTAGAATACGCCGTAAAGGGCAGGGTAGATCTCTTTGTCACAGGAGAGCTGGACTACCACGACCTTATCGCCCTGCAGGCAGAAGGAGTAGCAGCTTTGCTGCTTGGCCACGGCGCCAGCGAAGCGCCGGTTCTAGAAGCGTTACAGGAGATTCTCCCTGTAGACTCTATTATCTCCCAAAACCCGTACTTCGAGACTTTTTAGGTTTCGCTGCAGGGGGAAGACTAATCCCAGCTTGAGCAGCCATGTCGTTTTCTGCAGTAGACTTGCAGTTGGTCAAAGAATAAACAATGCTTTTCAGTCAAAGGAGGAAAAATATGAGTAGTTTACCGCTTCGCAAGGAAACCGATCCCAAGTATCACTGGCATCTGGAAGATATTTTTACGAGCCCCGACGAATGGGAGGAGACGTTCACCTATGTCTCGGAGCAGTTGCCCGAGATGGAAGCCCTTCAGGGGACTTTAGGCCAAAGCGCAGATGCTCTGTACGGTGCTCTGACCAAGCTCGACGAGGTGAGCCTCGCTTTCTACAAGGTCTACGCTTACGCTTCGATGAAAACCGATGAAGACACCACCGATTCCGAGTCTCAGGCCAGAAGCGACAGGGCAAAGAGCCTTTTAGTTCGTCTTCAGGCGGCGGTCGCTTTCGTTGAACCGGAACTTCTTGCAGTACCGGGGGAGACCATTAAGGGGTTCATGGAACAGAAGTCTGAGCTGAAGCTGTATCAGCAGTACTTCGACAACCTGTGGAGGCAGAAGGAACACGTGCTCAGTCCAGCAGAGGAGCAGATTCTAGCTCAAGCAGGCCAGGTAACTAGAGCACCCCACAGCATTTACACCATGCTTAATAACGCTGATCTCACTTTCCCCGAGATCATCGATGAAGACGGCAAAACTGTCCAGATCACCCACGGCAGGTTTATTCCGCTGATGCAGTCTAAAGACCGCAGGGTGAGAAAGGACGCTTTTGAAGGTCTCTATAGCACCTACGACAAGGTTAAGCACACCGCAACTGCGCTTCTTTCTGCACAGGTGAACTCCAATACCTTTAAGGCCAGAGTGCGCAAGTTCAAGTCCGCAAGAGAAGCTGCTCTTTCGGCAAACAACATTCCCGAGTCGGTATACGACAGTTTGATCGACGCCGTTCACCTGAAGCTTCCTGCTATGCACCGCTACGTCTCTCTCAGGAAGAAGATGCTCGGTCTCGATGAGATCCATATGTACGACGTCTACGTACCTATCGTTGACGATGTTGAGTTTAAGTTCACGTTTGAAGAGGCCAAAGAGATAGTTGCCGAAAGCCTTAAACCTCTTGGCGAAGACTACTGCAAGAACCTCATCGCCGGCATGGATGGCGGTTGGGTCGACGTTTACGAGAATAAGGGCAAGCGCTCCGGTGCCTACTCCAACAGCGTCTACGGCGTGCACCCCTACGTGCTGCTCAATCACCAAGACGACCTCAACTCGCTATTTACACTAGCTCACGAGATGGGCCATGCCATGCACAGCTACTACACCGATACAACTCAGCCTTTTGTCTACAGCGATTACAGCATCTTCGTGGCAGAGGTTGCCTCCACGGTGAACGAAGCGCTGCTTTTACACTACCTCCTAGAAAGAGTCAAGACCAAAAAAGAACGGATGTACCTCTTGAACCACTATCTTGAGGAGTTCAGGGGCACGGTCTTCAGACAGACCATGTTTGCCGAGTTCGAGAAGCTGATCCACGAACACGTAGAGTCAGGCCAGGCTCTGACTGTTGACTATCTGAGGAGCACCTATAAAGATCTCAACGTCAAGTACTTCGGACCGGAGATGGTTGTAGACGATGAGATCAGTCTGGAGTGGGCCCGCATTCCTCACTTCTACCTCAACTTCTATGTCTATCAATACGCTACCGGATACTCGTCTGCGGTAGCACTGGCAATGAACATTCTAAAAGAAGGCACGCCTGCAGTAGAAGGGTACCTGGACTTCCTCAAAGCAGGGTCCAGCAAGTACCCAGTGGATATCCTAGCTCACGCCGGCGTGGATATGAGCACTCCAAAGCCGATCGTAAAAGCGCTTGAAGTCTTCGAACAGACTTTAGACGAACTGGAGGATCTGGCGTTTTCAGAATAAGACTTTACGGGGGTTATTGCATGAAGAATGTTGCCTTAAAGAAAACAATAGTCATCTTTTTCGCCGTACTTCTCTTCGGTGTTATCTCCAGTGCAGCTGAGATGCAGGTGATGGAGATCCCCACAGCACACACTTTGAGAAGGAACGATGGTAACATCGTGGTCTGGAGCAATCTCTCGGGCTTTTCCGCCAGAGCTTACTTTTCCCCTGTGGAGAACCTCGACTTCTTCGTGACCCTCAAAGGCAGGCCGAACTACTTCCAGGTCTTCGGCGGAGCTAAGTGGCAGTTCTTGAAAGAAGGAGATAAGCTCGGAGCCCTGGCCATCGGCACCGATTCCATCTATGTGGTGATGTCCTATGGCCTTGCACCGGGAACGTACGGACACATCGGGGTCGGAGCTGGTGATGTGTCAACGGTATTTGCCGGTTTGGACTACGTTGTGAACCTGGGATCCGGAGCGCCTCCGGTAAAGGTTATGGTGGAATACAACAACGGACTCAATTTCGGCTTCAGCGCCGAAGTGGCGCCTGCACTCAGCGTAGGTCTGGCAATAAAGAACCTGGATAGGGTGAGTTTGGGTGCAACGGTGAGATTTGCGCTGTAGGTGAGTTTGACAGAAAACTCAATAAATGATACTGTTAAAGAGGCCTCAACAACCAACCTGGATGATCGCGCCGCCATGCGGTGAGGAAAGTCCGGGCTCCATAGGGCAGGGTGCTGGATAATATCCAGTGAGGGTGACCTCAAGGAAAGTGCCACAGAGAGCAAACCGCCTGCCATTGGCAGGTAAGGGTGAAAAGGTGCGGTAAGAGCGCACCAGCGTTTTGGGTGACCAAACGGCTTGGTAAACCCCACCTGGAGCAAGGCCAAATAGAAGGGAGATAAGATGGCCCGTCTTTCCCTTGGGTTAGGCCGCTAGAGCTAGTAGGCAACTGCTAGCCCAGATAGATGATCATCGCCCGCTTTAGCGGGTACAGAACCCGGCTTATAGGGTTGGTTGTGAGAAACATGTAAGCGACGCTACCTCTTGTGGCGTCGTTTGTATTTCCCCTTTCAATGCCAAATCTTGGGGTGATAAAATGCAAACCAAGTTAAAAGAAGCCCTGCACCAAAAAGGTTTTCGCGTAACCCCTCAGCGGCAGATTATCTTGGAACTGATGATGAATCTTGACGGAAGACACCTTACTGCTGATGAGGTTTACAGTCTGGCTAGAGAGCGTACAGACGACATTAGTCTTGCGACCATCTACAGAACCCTCGAGCTGTTCGTGGAAATGAACCTTCTGCGCCGCTTTGATTCAGGTGACGGGGTTTTTCGCTACGAGATTGACACCAGTCAATCGGAACACTATCACCACCACCTAATATGCTTGGAATGTGGCAAGATCATCGAATTCAACGACGATCTTTTAGATGAGCTGGAAAGCCGTATTGCGGAAAAAGGTTTTGAGATCGCCGACCACTGCCTGCGCTTTTTTGGCTACTGTCAGGACTGCAAGAAGAAAAAAAGATAAGTTCAGGTGAAGAAAGACACCCCACCGAGACGTAAAGTCTCTGTGGGGTTTTTCGCATTCAAAAGCAAGCAAGTTGTCTCAGTCCAAAAACAAGCAGCGCCTCGAGACGCTGCTTGTTTTACTCTATTCTACGTATCCGTGATGAACGGCTAATGAACACTTCTTGGCTGTCTTAATAATCTTCCGAAGAAGAGTATTCGATGAGGGTTCATCGAAAAAACAGTGTAAGAGATTCTTTGGCGTGTTCTTATACGTTTCCTTGGCTTTGAGCTAGCGCGATGGCTCCCATTACGCCAACGTCGCCTCCGAGCTTTGCAGGCACTATCTTGAGGTTTTCTACAAACGATGGAATAGCACGCTCTTTAACTTCTGCAATCAGCGGCTTGAAGAGGATATCTCCCATGTTTGAAACACCGCCGCCAATAACAACGCAGTCAGGATTAAGTGTATTGATAAGGCCGGCCAAAACAACGCCGATGTTTCTTGCTGCTGTTTCAACAACACTCAGTGCGTACTGATCGCCAGCGTGAGCTGCTTCAGAAACCTCGCGGGCGGTGATGTTGGTGTAGTGGTGCAGCAGGCTTTCAGGATGTTCGTGCAAGCGCTCCTTGGCGTTTCTGGCGATAGCAGGTCCAGATGCGATGGCTTCGATGCAGCCGTGGTTGCCGCAACCGCAGAGCGGACCGTTCTTATCGAGAGTGATATGGCCGATCTCGCCGGCTCCGAAGGTTGCGCCGTGGTAGATCTTGCCGTCAATGATGATCCCGCCGCCAATACCGGTGGAAATGGTCATGTAGAGCATGTGCTTTGAACCTACTCCGGCTCCGTAGCGGTTTTCGCCGAGTCCTGCTACGTTAGCGTCGTTATCGAAATAAGTGGGGATGTTGAAACGGTCTTCAATGATCTTCTTCAGAGGTACGTTGAACCACCTCAAGTTCGGCGATCTGATAACTATGCCATTGGGAATATCTAAAGCGCCAGGCGAGCACACTCCTATGGCTTTTACCTCAGTGGGCTTTACTCCGGCCTTTTGCATAACCTCGGCGATGGTGTCTCCCATGCGTTCGGTGATGATTTCCCAGCCGTCTTCTGCTTGAGTGGGGACCTTTACGCTCGCAAGAAGCTCATCCTTGCTGTTGACTATGCCTGTGGCGATTTTTGTTCCACCTAGGTCGAGTCCTATGAAGTATTTAGACATTCTACTGCCTCCTTGCATCTATGGGGGGGATGTGCATTATAAACGTTCGGGCTGTGATTTTGCGTGCCGCCAAAGAAGCTCTTTTGGCGCCCATCCACTGCCACAATGCTGTTCCGCACAATTATACTATGATTGGTCGCAGTTGACCACTGTTTAATAATACAATGAAAAAGGTTGTCTTCCTTTGAAGGAATCGAGAAAATTATACTGAAACTAATCTGGTAGACGTCAATTTAGGATTGGGGGGTGAAGTAATCGTCGGAGGGAGGATGATTACGGACATGAAAAAGATTTGGACTCTTTCATTACTTATCCTTCTCATTATACCAGTTTTTTCACAAGATGTATCGTACAACCAATACTACAACTTGTACAAGAACAGAGTCGTGAGAACAGAGTATGCTGAAAAGCTCGATGTCCATAGCTATGTAGGCGAGGAGCCCGATGCAGCTCCAGACGAGTATTTTCTTCAAGATAAGAAGCCGATTATCTTACCGAAAACCGGGGCTACTTGGAAGGTGAGTGTTCCCGAATCAGGGCTTTATACTTTTTTCTTTGAATACCTATTCTATCCAGCAAACGGAGAAACAGAAAAGCTCACTGTTGTGATCGACGGCCAGCTGCCGTTTGCTGAGGCGGAAAGCGTTCTGCCCCCAAGGTTTTTCCGCAACGGAGTTGCAGACCGCGAAAAACCCAACCGCAATTCGACTGTTGCGCCGCTTCCCGGGATTATCTGGCAAAAGCGCTACGCTGGAGATACCTCGGGGATGTCGGATTATCCTATGAAGTTCTACCTCACCGCAGGTGAGCACGAGATCACCCTGATCCCCCAGGGCGGACACTGGTACTTAAACAGTTTTGAAGTGGCAGCATATCAAGCTCCGCCAACACTTGAGGAGTACCGCAAGCTCTACCCCGTAGAGTTCACTGCGGCTATCGATACTGTCATCACTATCGATGGAGCATACTATACCTATCAGTACGGCGAACCTGACGCCATCATTTACATGGACCTTGAAGCAAACCCCACGAGAGACTACAACGCTCTCGGCAGGTGGCGCAACCCGGGCAATGGCGTCATATGGGAGTTTGAAGTAGAAGAAACCGGTTTTTACGAGATAGCGTTTCGCTACGCTCTTGGCAGTATACCTCTTGTGGAGATTCCCCTCGGCAACATGAGTCAGAAGGGCTTCGTTCACTCGGAGAGAATGCTGCTTGTAGACGGCAAAGTACCGTTCCAGGAAGCAGGGCTCATAGTATTCAACCCCACAGACGGCGGACGGAGTCGCTACACCAACTACTGGTACACCTACTCACCGACTTTCAACGTCAAGGGCAGCAGGCTGAACTTCGAGCTGTTTTTGGAGAAGGGAACTCACACTATAGAGCTGATCCCCACCCTGCAGATGCGACTGCCTATCATCAACCTCCTGCAGGAGATCTTCCAGAGAATCGAAAAGCTTGAAAGTGACTATAAGGAAGCTCTTGGCGAGGATCCCAATCCCAACTTGAGCTACCCCTTGAAGCAGGAGACCGTCGATGACATCAGAGCACTCCTTAGCGACGTACTGCTGGCGATAAGGAGAGTTGCAAACTTCTCCAGAAACTCCCGAGTAGAGTCTTCCCTGAATGATGTTCTCAACCGTCTGACCAATCTAGCGCTCCTTACTGCAATCGATACTGGAGATATGGTAGAGATCACCAGAACAAAGGAAAACCTCAGAAGAACAATAAATAATGCCTACTACACACCGCTCAATCTTGACGCCATTCTTCTGTATTCACCGAGAAACGAGAAGATCATCAGAAACGAAAGAAACGACTCTTTCTGGGGAATACTCTCCAACTACTTTAAGTACAGAGTGAAGATCTGATTTATGAAGCCTGGCCTTCTGGTCAGGCTTTTCCAACCGCATGCGCAAGTTTTACGGAAGTGGAGCGTGTGCGGAACCGTGAAAAAGGGTAACAAGAATCCTTGGAACCCAATGGGAAGTCAGAAGATGAAAGGAACTGTGGAGTTAATATGGCAACAACTATCACTGCAAACGAAGCCGGACAGCGGCTGGACCGGTACCTCAGAAAGAGGTTTTCCAGCCAAGCTCTAGGAGATATCTACAGGTTGATCCGTACAGGCCAGGTTAAAGTTAACGGAAGGAAAGCCAAAGCAGAGTACCGCTTGGAGGAGGGAGATGTACTTACCCTGCCAGACCTCAACGAGGAGCGGAAAGAGGCTTTCGTCAACGTGCCTTGTGATTTTGAGATCGTCTTCGAGGACGAGAATCTCCTAATCGTCAATAAGCCTGCAGGGCTCTTGGTTCACCCTGACAAAACCGAGATGAAAAGGACCCTGATCAATCAGGCTTTGGCTTATCTGTATAGAAAGGGCGAGTACGATCCCCAATCAAGCTCCACATTCACTCCGGCCCTCTGCCACAGACTGGACCGCAACACCAGCGGCTTGGTGGTAATTGCCAAAACCTATCCAGCTCTCCAAGATATGACTGAACTCATTCGCCAGAAGAAGGTGAAAAAGTTCTACCTGTGTCTGGTGGAAGGGAGACTATCCAAGCCCGGAATTGTAGAGCTGAAGCTGGAAAAAGACGAAAGCAAGAACCAGGTCAAAGTGGCCCGAAGTGGACTTGAAGCCACCACCCGCTACGTTCCTGTAGAGATTTTTGAAGGTTACACCCTTTTAGAAGCAGAGATTGTTACAGGAAGGACCCACCAGATCCGCGTTCACCTGTCCGGTATTGGTCACCCTTTAGTGGGCGATCTGAAGTACGGGAAGCGGGCGGCCAATGAGCAGTTCAGGAGAAAGTACGGTTTAACCAGGCAGTTTCTTCACGCCTACAAGCTAATTCTCCATTCAAAAGGTACTTCACTGGAGTATCTTGAAGGCAGGACCTTTTCCAGTGATCTTCCGGAAGACCTGCAGAAAGTGCTGATACTCCTGGAAGACTAGCGTTAGGATTGGGACGTATTGTGGATTTTAATGTTTATTTTCTTAAAATCTGGATATTAGAGAGGTAGTGTTTATTACACCGAGGAGGAGGATTTTAGAATGGAAAGAATTGGGGACTACCTATACACCTTTGACGGTGAGGGAAAAGAAAAGCATGTTCCGGTAATCAAGGCACCTGAAAAGGTCAAAGCCGGAGAGCCCTTTGAAGTAACTGTAATTGTTGGCGATGAGGTACCTCATCCTAACACCGTAGAGCACCACATTAAGTGGATCGCCCTTTTTGCCAAACCAGAAAAGGGCAACATCGTACACATCGCAACATTCGACATGGGTCCAACTTATGCTGCACCGAGAGCTACTTTCCCGGTGATGCTGAAGCAGAACTCAACGCTTTTTGCTGTGGAGTACTGCAACATCCACGGCCTTTGGGAAAGCAGCATGAAGATCACAGTAGAGTAACCCGCTTTAGCACTGGGGGTTTTACCTCCCGGTGCTTTTTTTTGAGCAATTATACGCGGAGGTAGGCGTTTCTCCTTTTGGCTAAAGAGCTAAGCGGACATTAGAGATTCGGCAGGACCTTTGGCGTTTTTCCAGAAAGTACAAAGAGAAATCTTGAAAAGAGCAAAGGAGGAGGGGAAGTTGCAGATGTCTTTGCTTAAGTTCGGTAGGAGAACTCTTTGGGTGCTTGCGGTGTTGGTTTTAGCAGGCTTCTTTGCCTCCGGTGAAGCGGTAGATCTTATGGCTCTTGACGAAGCTATATTCGGTGTGGATAGACCGCGCATCACCGGTACATTTTTTGACATCCAGCACCACTCAAGTACGGAAGCGATCTATTGGAATTACCAAGCTGCGGCTTTTACCGATGAGATGTGGGAGCAAAAGGTTGAGGAAATCGCCGATCTGGGTATGGAGTACATCGTGGTGATGTCCGTGGCCCTGCACTACCATGCTTTTTATCCATCTGAGATCCTGCCCATGTTCCCTCTAGCTGCAGAAGATCCCATCAAAGCGGTACTGGAAGCTGCACAGCGTAGGGGAGTTAAGGTCTTTTTGGGTGCAGGGTTTTTCGGAGACTGGACTAATCCTTGGGAATCATTTACCGATAGAACCGTTCGCGAAAGGACCAGGCTTTTTATAAAGGAGATGAGCGAAAGGTACGGCCACTACGAAAGCTTCTACGGCTTCTACTGGCCTAATGAGCTAGGTATCGACGGGTACTTCCCTCAGCAGTTTATTAACCACGTCAAAGAATGCAATGCTTGGGCGAAGGAGTACCTACCAAGAGCCAAAACTCTTATCGCGCCCTACGGAACTAACAAGGTAAAGGCCGACGACAGATACGTGGCCCAACTCAAAGAACTCGGAGTTGATATCATCGCCTATCAGGACGAAGTGGGCGTCATGAAGACCGACCCCGACCAGCTCTACGGCATCTTTAAAAAGCTGAAGGAAGCACACGACAAGACCGACGTAGCGTTGTGGGCAGATATGGAGATCTTCACTTTTTCATCGGGCAGCGCATATAGCGGAGCACTGCTTCCTGCAGATATCAACAGAATCAGGCTGCAGCTGAAGGAACTTGCACCGTTTGTGGAGGAGATCATCTGCTACCAGTACATCGGACTTATGGATAAACCCGGTTCGTTGGCACCTCTAGGTCCTGTAAGCGCTCAGCAGCTCTATGTAGACTATGTGAATTATTTGGAGGGATTGCCCACAATAAAGATGTAATTTGGGCAAGAAAGTTGTATAATTATAGGAAGAGCTGAAAAATGTGGTGGTGAGTTTCATGTTTAAACTGCTATTCTTACCGTTCCGCCTGCTGTTTGAGCTAATTCTGCTGCCGTTTAGACTGGTGTTTGCCATCTTTGGCGGTATCATGGCTTTTACCGCTTTGATTGTTGGTGCCGCAGTAGTCGTACCTATAGTCCTCGTTTTCGGGATCGTACCGCTGTTGGTACTTGCGCTACTCTTCGCTTTTGCAGGCCGAGCCGTATTCTAGCACTTCAAGGATGCCCTCGCTTCTAGAGGGCATTTGCTTTGAACGCAGGACTCTGCGGAGATACTGCGTCCCCAAACGTACACGACGAAACCAACCGACCTGGCTAAGCGTAGAACTAAAGGGGAGATTCCACTTGAGATTTGCCTACAGCGAAGTAGACTTGGAGAGCTTAGAGCTTTCAGAAAGGGAGCGAGGGATCTTTCGCGCAGTTGAACGGGGAAGGAAAAAAGGAGCGGATCTTGTGATTCTTCCCGCAATGGACGGCGCAGACCTCAGAGAGACATTAAGCAGTGAAAGCTTTCTCAAAGGCACGTGCGACTATCCGGACATGACAATTCTCTTTTTGGGAAAGGATCACCATGGAGGCATCCTCTACCTCGTTTCAGAAGGCAGAGTCCTGGAAAGTAAAAGCAGCAACGAAGGCAAGTTGGTCGTTGACCTTTCCAGATACTTTTCGCTCGAAAGACCAGCAGAACTTGCGATTGCACCAACGGCGCAAACCGAAGGTGAAGTGACCAACTCTTCCTTCAGGGTCTTCCTAGCTGCAGATGCAACAGGGCGCATCAGGCGCATTTACTCAAGAGGACGAACCGTTAACCTAGACGAACAGAGTGCCCTTGTGATATTCGATCTGGATTAGGGCCTCTACCGCAGTTTTGGTGCCAACTTGAAAGAAGCTGCATGTTGGCTGTTTGTGACAGATTTATGTACACGTATTTGGGGAAGTGAGGCGGGAATGATGAAGAAGACGTTGGTTATTGTCGGGCTGCTCGTTTTGGTTTCGACTTTGGCGCTCGCTGTTTTCAAGTACGAAATCCCGTGGCAAAAAGAGCACTTAACAGCAGATCCCAGCGGCAGGATCACTCTTTCCAAATCCTTTGTTTTCAAAGTCCTGCCCGAGTCCACGGAAAATGGAACGGAAATTTGGGTGGGCCTACCTACAGAGAACACGAAGGTGCAGAGTGCAAGCTACTTAAAAGACGGTCGGTTGATACCGCTCACGTTCAAGCAGAGGAGTTCCGGTGGAGAGTATCAGGTTATTTTTGACGAGATTCCCCCGATTTTGCCAGGTGAAAGCTTGGAGATCCACTTCACTGCTTCAATTCCCGACCTCATCTACTGGCTGAACAAAAAGGAACTGGACAAAAGTGCCGGGGAGCAGAGGGTTTCACTGTCCTACATTCCCGCTTGGTGGGAAGAAGCTGTAGTGGGCGATCTGACAGTGGAGTTCAGCTTCGGTCCAAGTCTGGAACTTGAAAGCGTACAGTATGCGAAAAAAGAGCCCACCTGGATAGATAGAACGCCTGAAGGCGTAGCGATCGGGTACAGGTACCAGAACGTTCCCAAAGATACCAAGCTCAACCATGCTCTGGTGCTGCCAAAAAGCTACTTTTCAGCGGGCTTTGAACCGCAAAAAGACTGGCTCAGCGCCGGGCAGATCACCCTTATTGTGGGTATAGTGGGAGCCTTTGTGGTTTTCCTGGGATTGCTCGCTGCAGCTTTGACAAAAGTCGAGCGCTACAGCACCCCAGCTGCCTACATCCAGGGCAAAGAAGCTTTTACCAGCTTTGATCCGGTGGAAACTGCGCTGTTTTTCAACGTCCCCGGAGACGTGTTGGTGAAGCTGATCATCATGGGGCTCATGGATAAAAATGTGATCAAGATGACTTCCTCCGGTGAACTCAAGAAAGAGACCACTTTGGAAAGCTTGTCCTGGTACGAGAAGCTGTTCCTGGAGTCGGTGGATGATGAGGTCAACATCCTTCCCGACAAGTGGGAGGAGTTCTGCAATAAAACGTTTGACCAGCTCAAGAAGATGCTCGGCGGCTACTGCGGAATGCAGACCAAAACGTACTACCAGAAAAAGCTCACAGAGCTCTACGATGATCCCAAGGCAGATCCAAGGTGGAAGGTTCTTAAAGACTACTTGGATAAAAAAATCCCTGAGAAAAAGCAGGAAGCCAGAGGCTATCAACCTGCGTACTTGGAACCGTACTTTCCCTTCTTCTACTTCAGCTTTATCAACTCGGACATGGAAGCAAAGCGGAGAGCGGCTTTCACCGGCGCTTTCATAGGCAAAAGCGGCACGGGACACGGAGGCGGAAGCAGCTGTGCCTGCGCCTGTGCGAGCAGTGGAGGGTGCACATAAAATGAAAGCCGCAAGAAGGATGCTCTTTGCAAAGGTAGATGGCAATAACTGGCACCTCCGCCGTGAAAACGGCGGAGGAGCGCTTATTATTAACGGAAGTAAAGTAATCAAGCTGAACCGTACGGCCTTTGATTACGTGTGGTCCTACCTCAGGTGGAAAAACCGGGACAATCTGGCTGCCCTTTTCGTTGCAGCAAAATACCGACTGAGATTCAACAAGGCCAAAAGCGACTGGCAGGATCTAAAGCGAAGTCTCTTTCTCGGTGCGGAAAACTGCTGCGAAGCATCAGGTCTTCGAGCAGAATCTGAGGAAAAGGAACCTGTTGCTCCCATCCGCGTTGACCTAGCCCTCACCTATCTCTGCAACAACGATTGCTTCCACTGCTATGCAGGAGGCAGCCGGAAAACCCAGGAGCTCACCACAAGCCAGTGGAAAACCGCACTGAACAAGCTCTGGGACTTTGGCGTTCCCCAAGTAGCCTTCACCGGAGGGGAATCGCTGTTGCGGCAGGATCTCCCGGTTTTGGTAGCTCATGCCAAAAAACTGGGGATGATCGTCGGGCTGATCACTAACGGCAGGCTCCTCACCAAAGACAAGGTCACAGAGCTCGAGAATGCCGGTTTGGACTTCGTCCAGATCACTATAGAGTCCCACGAGGAAGCTGTACACAACCGGATGGTGGGGAGAGATGCCTTTTCGGAGACCATTTCGGGGATCAAAAACTCCCTAGACTCTTCTCTGAAGGTGACCACCAACACCACCATGACTGTCTTGAATGCAAACACAGTTTTAGATACAGTAAAAATTTTGTTGGAAATGGGAGTAACACATATCGGACTTAATGGTCTTATTAGGGCACAGAGAGGCATCGGGAAAGAAGGATTGTCCCCGATGGAGCTAGAAAGTATCTTGGATCGTGCAAAAACCCTGTGTGCTGAGTTTGGCGCAGAACTAATCTGGTTTACGCCAACTTGCTACAAGGACTTCAATCCTCTGAAGGAGAGTCTGGGGACAAAACGCTGTTCTGCAGCGTCTACAGTCTTGGCCATTGAACCTGACGGTCGAGTTATCCCCTGCCAATCGTACTTTCAGGGCATCGGCAGTATCCTCTCTGATCCGCTGCACAAAATTTGGCAGCATCCACTAGCACAGTCTCTACGAAGGCGGGAGTGGTTGGATGACGACTGCAAAAACTGCAGCCACCTACCGGCCTGCGGAGGAAGCTGCCCGCTAGAAAGTGCAGCACAAACACTACAATCAAAAACGATGTAACGAGAATTTGGTTTTGGAGGGTCTGAGGCGATGAATAGAACTTATCTATTAATCCTACTTTTTACAGCCTTAATACTATCCACAACTGCATATGGCGACGGCTCAAACCCAACAGCCAGTGACGCGGCACAAACAATGCATCTACTGGATGAGGTTGTTGTCAAAGGTTCGGAAAATCTCCGAAGCATGAGAATTATGGAGATCGACACTCCAGTTTTCATCAGGGGAACCGACGATGACCAGGTGACGGTCAAGCTGTGGTCGGTAAAGACAGGCACAGCTGAGATGAACCTTCGCTATGAGATTGTCGGTGGCGAAGTGTGGCTGTCGCTCAGAAAGCCCGTCGGGGAATTAGGAGCAGCGAAAAATACCGCGCTTTTGGTCACTGACGATGCCTCTAGTAGTTTAGAAGAACTCCTTTTGGATTGGGACCTCGAAGATTTGGAAGTCGAGTTTGTAGCCGAAATCACCATGCCAAAATCCATGAATGTGGTTTTAGGCGATGCGGTGATGAGGGCTGCGATCACGGGAGTTGCCGGCGTCGATATGAAGGCCGGACAAGGAGACTTCACCCTTGCAGACATCACCGGTTTTGTGAGGGTGCGCAACAACGCGGGGAGTTTGAAACTGAAAAACATCACCGGCGACGTGTGGATCAGCGATAAAGGCGGTGCCATCTCCGTAGAAAACGTCACAGGTCTGGTTACCATCGACAGCGACTTCGATGTCGCTCTAAGGATTCAGGATGTAACCGGCGACGTCACAATAGCTTCTAAGCTAGGCGGTTCTGCAGAGGTGGCAAATGTCAGAGGCAACGTCTCGGTGTTTTCAAGAGAGCCCATAAAGACGGCTTGCATCGGAATAACCGGAAAACTCATCGTTCCCGAGAATTTTTAGATAAATATCCTGCCAAGTGGCAGGATATTGTTTTTGTGCGCTAAATATACATAAGTGAGAAAACCATTCAAAGAGGGGTGGAAGCGATAAAATGAAAAACAGATTTTGGTTCTGCACTGTGTTGGTTTTCGCACTACTCGCAGTAGCAATCAGCGCAGAAACTTTGCAGGCTGTAGTCCGCCTGCCTGACAACAACCCTGCTCCGTTTGCAACGGTAACAGTTGGGGACAAGGTTTTTGAAGCCGATGCAGAAGGCAGAGTAACCCTAGAGGTACCTGCAGACGTCAAGACCGTAAAGATCACCTGGTTGGAGCTGACCGCTGAACTCCCAGTTTCCGCCAACCTGAAGTTCAAAAACAGACTGCTCTACGGTCCTCCATACATTAAAGAAGATTTCGTCGTCACCGGTCCTGATGTGTGGGAGTTCACCGATGATCAGATTTCGGCACCGCTTGGTTCGGAGACCATGCTCTTTTACGAAGACGCTTTCGACAACATGGTTCTCAGAGCAAAGTACTCCATTACCAATCCGGAAAAAGCACAGTGGTACTACCTCAGGTTCTTCATCCGTCTGTATGATCCGGGCTTCTGGGGCTACAGCGTGAACATGTCCGTTGTGAACGATCCCTACTTCGTTCGCTACGACGGCAACTGGGATCAGTACGTAGCAGCAAATATGACATTTTTCGGACCAAAACCTGCGGAAGGCAAAGAGTATGAACTGGTTATGTTTGCCAAAGACGAGACCATCACCGTCTACCACCGCGATGTGGCAGGCAAGTATACCAAGGTTCATCAGTTTGTGGACAACTCTCCTGAAGCCTACTTTGACGGCGGTTTCGCCATCATGAAGAGCTACAGCGGTGCTACCATCAGAGAACTGGGCATCTTTGCCTACTAATCAACAACTGACTCTATGAGCTTACAAGCACAGTCCTGTCGGGGCTGTGCTTTTTTTAGAGAGAAGTTCAAAGAAAGGACGCTGCAGCGCTCCCGGACGCAGAAGAGAAGGGGATTACACCGGCTTTGTCTAAGTTTGTTAAATAAAGGATATGTAATATTATAAGAGAATAAGTACTTACAAAAATTCCTTAATCTTCCAGGGTGGTGAGTGAAGTGGCTGATGCATTCGGCAGGTTTAAGGTTCAGTACGTCTACCAAGAGCTGGACAGGACTTTCAAAAGAAACATACTTGATGCGCCGAGGGAAAACTCCGAACCTCTTACCGAAGAGGACCTTTATTGGCTGGACAAAGATGCTATCGGTCTTGGGGAAGCCAGGGAGTTTTTGCTTACGGCGTCCACCTGGATACGAAGGTTTGAAGGTGACTTTACGGTAGTTGCCGATGTAGAGGCTGCTCTTTCTGTAAAGCTCTTAGAAGCTCATCCCGAGGCTCCACAAACCGATCCGGTGCTTCTTGTTGATGTCAGGTGGTATTTTTTGCCGGACACCATTGAGGAACTCTATTCTCCACTGGGGTTGGTGATCTGCAGAGGAGAGTTACTCCGGGGCGTTTTCCCGAAACTTCTTGGAGAGGACCTCAGCCTGTCGGGGAAAAAGAAATTCGACAGGGAGAGGACCAGGAAGTTTCTCAGAGACGAATGGCACCTTCTCCGTCCCTTTACCACAGCGGAAAGTCCAGCGCTGAAGCCGCTTTTTGTGCCGCCTGAGATGTGCATTGTGCAGGAAAAACCCGAAGTTCGTGTGCAGATCGGAGGCTTTGACATAGAGATAGACAGCGTTCCTGAGGTCTTCGACCGCTACGAGCTCCTGTCAAGAGACGGGTCGGTGTTTTACGGAGAGCAGCTGTATGCTGCAGGAGTGCGGCCTTACCGCACCCATTACACCGGAGTAAAGCTTTCCGAGCTCAACTCCAGAGCCAAAAAGAAACCCGCAAGCGGTGTGTTTCCCATCGCCGATCCATATTCTTGGTACAGCAGCATACCTTTTAAACAGGGAGCAGGCCTCAGCGACGTGTTCCTGGCAGGAGACAGCGACTTCACCTTTCTCGCAGGTCAGATGCAGTTTCAGCCCACAACCCACGAAAACGCCCTGTTTGTAATCAAGCAGCTTAAGGAAGCCATCGTTCTCACCGGAGGAGAAGGATCCTTCGAGGACTACAGAAAGTGGCAGGAAAACTTCGTAGCCACGGAAGACACTGCAGGCAACTCATTCTACTGCCTGATCTTCATGCAGGAACTTCTGAACGATCTCTTTGATGCAGAGAAAAAAGACAAAGTACGGCTGTTTCTTTCGATGTGGCAGACTGTAAGCCGCAACGCAAGCAGAGAACTCAAGGGTAGGTTCATCGAAGCGGGAATAGACTGGTCTTTGATCGAGCAGGAGTTCGGCATCTACGGATATCTCTCCACTCTGAAAAACGGTTACATTCACAACGCCGTGCTCTGGCAAGCGCTCCTGCCGGAGAACCGCAACCACCTGGATCCGGACCTCTTGTTTGAACTGGCAAGTGAAAATGTGAAATCCGGCATTTTTGCAGAAAACCCCGAGTACAAGGATGTAGTAGCCAAGGTCTTCGGGTTGATCGACGATTATTACCGCAAGCAAACTGGGGCAACGTTTCTGGCTAGTTTCCATCCCGATCACTTCTTGGTTAAAGCTTATGCCCCATACAAAGACCAGATCTACTATGGATATGTAGGGAGGTTGATGCTTGCAGAGCTTACGCCCCTTGTTTTCCACAAACCGCTGGTGAACTTCGCCTCACTGGTGTTTTCGCGGATAAAATGGTACCTTAAAAGGGGGCAGGAGCACGACTCGAAACGCTTACCGCAACCTATTGAAGAGATCGTAGAGTCTGCGGTAGAGGAGTTTCTTGCAGGTTAAGCTGACTGCTGCAGGGTTTTTCCTGTTCAGCCAGATTATCGCATCTTTAACCAGAGCTTTTACCGGCTGGTTTTTACGGGTATCTTAAAAGGGGAGGTGTGCGCAGATGGATAAGCGCAAAGACGACGATCTGGAAAGACGCCTTCTCGAACTAGGTACACTTGAAGAACTAGAAGAGCTCGTAGACAGGATTCACCCTGAAGACAAAAAAGGAAAATCTCAACTGCGAAACAAAATATCCAAGCAGTATATAAAATACAAATACAGCAATTAGAAAATGCCGCCGAAAAGGCGGCATTTTACTGCTCTGTTAAGGAGAATCGGTGGATAATTACCGTTCTCCATTTACTCCTGGATTAGACCCTTGATAAACCGGGCATACTCTTTCTGCTTTCTTGCCAGCTCGTCATTGGAGATCTCAGCGGCCTTGAGAAGTTCCGCTTTCGGATCTGCACCGGTTAGGACAACGGCCCGTGCAGCGTTGGTGAGGTTCCTCCTGCTGACAACCAGTCCCAAAGCAAACAGCGGAGCTCTGGATTGCTCTGCTTGGATGTTGAGAATTCTGCGGTGAGATTCCGGCAGGAAAGTAACGGAGTTGTAAGCTTCCATGTTGGCGGGCTGGTAGATGATCTGCAGCTTGTTCCAGACCATATCGGCAAACTCCCTTTGGACCTCTGCACTGAGCCACCACTTAAGGAACTCGAAAGCTTCCTCTTTGTGCTTTGAGTTCTTGAACATTACGTACGGATTTCCACCGATGTAGGCCGCGTGGTTGATAGTGCCGTCTGGCTGCTTCTTTCCGGGAATCAGGCAGATATCCCATTTGCCTTTCAGCTGCGGTGCGCCTAAGGTAATATCCGAATAGCCCCAGCTGATGCCCACTATGAAGGGGTAATCCCCTCTGCTTATGGCTTCGATGAACGGCACGCTCTCAAGAGGTATTCCGTGAACGGTAAACAACTCCATAAACTCTGTAAATGCGGCGATGGCTTCAGGTGTGTCCCAAGTCGTTCTGGTGCGCTCTTCGTTCACTTCACGGATGCCGTGCTGCCACATGAAGATGTATGCACCAAACCAATCGGGAGTCAGGTACCAGGAACCCGAACCGATGTTCATGTCCCTAGCCTGCATCTTCGGCAGAAGCGCCCTGGCCTCGTCCCAAGTTGCAGGTACCTCCCAGCCGTTTTCTGCAAAGATATCAGTGCGGTAGTAGGTTAGGGTTTGGCCAAAACTAGAGTTCAGTCCAAAGCCGGTATTGTAATAGGTCAGGGACTCGTTGAGACCGGGAAAGGCCGTGGCAAAGAGCTTGTCGTACTCCTCTCCGAACATCTCCCGCATGTCTACCAGTCCGCCGCGAATGCCGAACTCAAGAGGCCACTCCGAGCCAATGACAGCAAGATCCGGGGTATCGTTGCTGGCCATAGCTAAGAGCACCTTGTTCCACTGGTCATCGCCTCCGGGGATGACGCTGAGGTTCACCGAGATCCCGGTCTTTGGCGTAAACCGCTCTTCAATAAAGCTCTTCATAATCGCCAGCTGTTCGTTGCTAGATGCCTGCCAGATCTCCAGGGTGACAGCACCGGCTAGGCTTGAAGTTATAAGCACTACCACGATGAGAACCAATAATTGCTTTTTTGACATACTCTCTTCCTCCCAAGCATTGATCTGCAAAATCAGTATAGCACAACTGCCAGTACCAAAAGCAGGAAAAACGCAGAAAAAAGAAGCGATTTGCAGCAGGGTAACTCTAGAAAAAAGGGAACTTTTGCAGTAAAGTTATGTGCCTTTTCAGGCAACTCGGCAGAAAACGGCTGCAAAAAACAGCAAGAACTGGGGGAGAGACAAAGGTGATACCAAGACCAGAACATCCAAGGCCAGATTTGCTGCGCAAAGACTGGCAGAACCTTAACGGCATTTGGGATTTTCGGTTTGACTTCGGCGAAAGCGGCTACGAGGAAGAAGCCCATTTGGGCAAGGGATTCGATAAGAAGATCAACGTTCCGTTTGCACCGGAGAGCACTCTGTCCGGTATCGGATATACCGGATTTATGAACAGCGTCTGGTACAAGCGAACCGTTACCGTGCCCGAGCAGTTTAGAGACTACAGGGTTATTCTGCACTTCGGTGCTGTGGACTACTTGGCCTCCGTCTACGTAAACGGAATGCTTGCCGGCGAACACAGAGGAGGCTATACGCCGTTTAAAATTGACATTACCGATCTTTTGCAGGATGGAGAGAACCTGCTTGTTGTCTGCGCTAAGGACAACAACCGTCTGGGCCTACAGCCCAGAGGGAAGCAGGCATCAAAGCTCTATTCATCGGGTTGCGACTACACCCGTACCACCGGCATCTGGCAGACTGTATACTTGGAGTACGTTAAAGGCGGTTTCATCGATGATCTCCACATCATCCCCGATGCTCTGAACTGTAGCGTAAAGGTTTCCGGAGTGATCAATAAAAAAACGCCAGTTTCAAGGAGCAGAGGCACCGTCTCTGCTCAAGTGAGCTTTGGCGGCGAGACCGTTGGCGAAGCAGCTTGTGAGGTTTCCTGGGGAAGGTTTGATCTTGCCATTCCCATTGGAAGAAAAGTCCTTTGGGATATGGGACAAGGAAATCTCTACGACCTGACCCTCCACTACAGAGATGATGGTAGATCCAGCGATACCGTTCAGACCTATTTCGGCCTCAGAGACATTGAAATTGGCGACGGAAGGGTTTTCCTAAACGGCAGGCCCATCTTCCAGAGGCTCGTCCTCGACCAGGGCTACTACAAAGATGGAATCTACACGGCACAAGATGAAGCGCTTCTCAGACGCGACATTGAGCTGTCCATGCAGCTGGGGTTCAACGGGGCTAGAATGCACCAGAAGGTCTTCGAACCCAGGTACCTCTACTACGCCGATAAGCTGGGATACCTCACTTGGGCCGAGTTTGGTAGTTGGGGTCTGAATCTGTCAGACACCGGTTGGAAGAATATCGTTCCTCAGTGGGCGGAAGCGGTAAAAAGGGACAGAAACCACCCGTCGATCATCACCTGGTGTCCATTGAACGAGACCTATGACGGTCAGGATAGGGAGCTCCTGGTGGCACTGTACCGCCTGACACACGACCTAGACGGAACCAGGCCAGTAATCGACACCAGCGGCTACATTCATGTTGTTACAGACATCTACGACACTCACGACTACGTACAAGATGTGGACGAGTACGTCGAACGCTACAGTAGGGATGAACTGCCGATCAACTTCCCGGGCCTCGAAAAATACGAAGGTCAGCCGTTTGTGGTCAGCGAGTACGGCGGCATGTGGTGGAGCGGCTCTGAGGTAGAGAGCTGGGGCTACGGCCAGCGGCCCAAATCTGTAGATGAGTTTATGGCAAGGTTCAAAGGTCTTACGGAAACCCTCCTGAACTGTGAAAAGGTTTGCGGTTTTTGCTATACTCAGCTCTACGATGTAGAGCAGGAGACAAACGGCCTGCTAGACTACGATAGAAACCCCAAGTTTTCCTTTGAGACCATTTCTGCAATCCTGACTCAAAAGGCCAAGATAGAAGAGTAAAAAAGAGATCTCCGCTTGGAGGTCTCTTTGTCGTGGACATATAAATGATTTTATACCAAAGCCCCAAGGAGGGCCATCACCAAACTGTCGATTGCCGATTTGATCTTTTCCAGCTTTTCCTCAGCTGAAAGTCTCCTGTCCAGGACAAAATCCAGGTACAGCCTGTCCGCCTTGACCTCGAAGTACTGGCAGATCATCTTGTCGAAGCTCTCCAAAAGGAAACTAGCGAAGGAGATGTCGATGTCCTGGCGGATAAAGCGGCGTTTTGCTGCACCTTGGGCAAACTCTGCGTAGAAACTTGCGGTCAACTTCCTGAACTCCTGGAGAAAGCCGTTCAGCTCTTCGTTTTCCACTTCCAGGGCGGTGTTCAGGAGCAGCTTACCTAAGGCGGGGTTTTGGAAGTCGAAAAGCCTGCTGAGAGTGAAAAGGTCAAAGAGGAAAGCCTTCAAAGTTGGTGGATTTTCTCGGAGGTTAAGTGCCATAAAGCGGAACTTCTCTCTTGCAGCATAGGTTACCAAGTACTGGTAGAGGTCCTTCTTGTTCTCGAAATACTGGTAGATGCTACCCTTGGCAATATCCGCACCAGCCACGATGCGGTTGAGAGAGGCTGCTCGATACTCATACTCTGCAAACTCTTTGAGCGCTACATCGACAAACCGTCTGCGTTTTTCCTCACTGAGGTTCAGAAACGTTGGTTTGGGCACAGAAGTCACCTCTCTGCAGATCTTTTACTTAAGTATACCAAATAATGGAACTCTTAGCATAGTAGTTTAGTTTGGGCAGCTTTTTCCAACGAGAAGTGAAAAAAGGAAATTGCCGACCAATACTGTAAAAAATAAGTAGAACTTATGGGAGGGGTGTAAAGTGAAGAGGATAGCTGTAATCATTTTGGTTATTTTGGTATTAAGCTTTATCGTTTCTGCGGAGAAAGTGGTTCTCTGGACGTGGTACGAAGGGGCCCTTGGTGCAATCCTCCGAGATCTGATTAACAACGATTTCACACCTACTACAGGGATCGAAGTGGAAGTCTTGACAGTGCCGATTCAGGATATTGTGACCAAGCTGATCATGGCCCACATCGGCGGCGACGCTCCTGATGTGGTGGAGCTCTACTCCAGCCAGGTTGTAGAGTTAGGAGTAAGAGGTGCTCTCCTAAACCTTAGGGAGTACCCCGACATCCAGAGCGTGATCGATCAGGTTTATCCCCAGTACCTCATCGGGCTTTCTTACAGAAGCGCATTGTTTGGCCTGCCAGGAGAAAACAACTGGCTCCTTACCTACTACAGAGAGGATCTTTTTAACGAGTTCGGTCTGGAAGCGCCTGTAACATGGGGTGATGTCAGAACCCTGTCCACGAAGCTCTTAGCCCGGGATCTGGGGATGTACTACAGCTTCGTAGGCGATGCCATCACCGTAAACACCAACCGGCTTTTGCCGTTTCTGTTCCAGAGGGGAACAGATCTCTATACTCCGGACGGCAGCGGTTCAAACCTCGACTCACCTGAGGCAATTGCAGCCTGGATCGACTACTGCAACCTGTATACCGAAGGGAAAATGCTTCTAGAAGACCCCATCGAAACCACTTTCGTGTCCGGCGACACACCACTTTTCTTCGGACAGAGCTACCGCTACTCACAGATTGAAAGGATCGCGCCGCATCTTATCGGCAAGTGGTCTATTAGAGAGCTTCCGGGAACAGTCAAAAGCACTGGAGAGATCGACAACACCAACTCCACAACCTCGCTGTGCTGGGCGATTCCCGCATCCACAAAGCAAAAGGACGCTGCGTTTGAGCTGCTTAAGTGGCTGACTTCCAGCGACTTTACCGGCAAGTTCATGCTCCTTGCCAACCAATCCTCGGAGAAGTGGCGCTTGTTTTTCGCCACCAAAGACACCTTGGATAACGCGCTCTTTCCCGAAGGGCATTTGGAGATTGTCCAGAGGGGACTTGTCAACAGCCGCGTACCTAGAGCTGTTATCGGAGGCTACGTTGCCGATCGCTACGTAGATTTTGCCTTTAACAAGGTTGTGGTGCAGGGTGCAGATCCAGAAGAGGCGATCAGAGAAGCTGCCTCCGAATCGACTAAGGAGATTCAAAAGAAGCTTAAGGAATTTGCCAGGTTCATTGAAAAACTCTAGACATTGGATTTCGATGGCTGCGCACCTGCCGCAGCCATTTGCATTTTTCGTTGAAGGAAGAAATGCCTGATGTGGGGAACTATCTTGAGGAATGAAAAGGGCTTCGTGCCTGTGGAAAGTGGCGATTTAATGAAAGTTGTGGTCTTTGGAGACAGCATCACTAAAGGAGTATTCGTAGAAGAGGAACAGGCATTTCCCAAACTGGTGGAAGCAAAAACCGGCTTAACTGTTATAGGTCGGGGTGTTCCCGGAAACACCACCGCCCAGGCTCTGATGCGGTTTGAGAGCGATGTTTTAGCTTTAGATCCCGATGCTGTGATTATCGAGTTCGGGATGAACGATCATTTCCTCGTCGCTGAAGATCAGCATAAAGTAGCGCCTAAAGAGTTTAGGGCTAATCTCCGCACTATGGTAGCCGGGGCGAAGGCTGCAGGGATAAGGCCGTTTTTAATGACCATCCACCCGGTTATCGAAGGCGATGATGCCCACTGCTATTACAGCAGACACAAGCAGGAGTTCTACCTGCCTTTTGGTGGGGCAAACAGCCTGATTGAACTCTACAACACGATCATCCGGGATTGTGCAGAGGAGACCTCTGCAGATCTGATCGATGTAGCGTCTTGCTTTGCAGAAGCACTCTGCAAGGGAGTGCTTTTGGAGGAGCTGCTTTTCAATTTGAAGAACTCGGATCTAAACGACGGTGTCCACCCGACGGCACTTGGACACGAGCTGTACGCACAAGCGGTTGTGGATGTGTTTAAGGCAGCGTCTTTGTATTAATCAAAACAGGGGGGAGAAGGGTGTACTATCGAAGAAGGAGAGAGACTTACCTGCCGTTCAACTTGGACCTGCAGGTGCACGTACTCTATGCTGCAGCAGCACTTTTTGGAAGTTTCCTTGTTATAACACTGGTCTTCGGCCTCCTTGCCCACGACTACTTAGGTTGGCCGTTTATAAGGAGTGCAGTCTTCGGTTTTCTCTGCATCTGGCTTGCTGCGTCTGTGCTGCTGGCCGTTTTCCGTAGAAGCCCCCTAGTACTGACTTCGGGGTTTTTGGCACTGGCGATTACAGCCTATTTAGGGCTGGCATACTTCCCCGAAGCGTTTTACGTGGAAGACATTCTTGCCACGCTCCCCATCCTGGTTTTGTGGACCTTGATGTACTACTTCTACGAGCTGTTCAGGAAAGGTGGATCTTGGAGATTTCTTCCCCTTGCACTTTCACTGTTGTCTTTAGCCGGACTGATCTTGTTTATCGTCTTTTTGATCCACCCAGTTGGAGAAGAGGGGGCCCTCACCATATCCATTTCGGACAGCATCGAGCGCAGGTACAGGGACCTGGTTGCCAAAGGTTCTCATGCCTTCGAGGTCTATGGGGTCGGCCGCGGGAGGAGGTTTCAAGGGAAACTTTTGGAGGTGCCCGATCTCCTTCCCCAAGGGCTAGAGGGTCTTTCCGATCCCGTCAAACCTGCAGGGAGCATCTACCTACCTCAAGAAGGAGACGTGCCGTATCCGGTGGTCTTCATCTCCCTGAACACCTACTCGTACAACTACAGGGACTTCACCTATCTTGCCGAACATCTTGCTGCTAAAGGGTTCTTAGTGGTGATCTCGCCCTTATACGTTAGAGAAGGCTTTTCGCGCTCAGAAGATGCCCGCTGGCAGCGGGGTCTCTTAATCTTGGACTACCTGCAGAAGTTGGCAGAAACTCCAATGCCCAAAACCGGCGAAGATGGCGAAGACGAGTTTAGTGGCACCCTGCCGATAGATCTCCAAAACGTAGTGCTGATTAGCTTTGGCGATGCGGCAGATGCTGCGGCCTCTGCTTGCTACATTCTCCAGGAAGGGATTTATCCGCCGAACAGAAACGTTTCTGTTCCTGAAGGCGTCTCTATAAAGGGGTTTCTTGCAATTGCCCCTTACAATCAGAACTTTGAGCTGAGACTGAGAAACGTAAACTACGTTGCAGTGGCAGGAGGAAATGATTCTTACGCGAACTTAAGTATGGATCCTCTTTACAACAATCTGGCTCTTGATGAAAAAACTAGCCATATTAAGTCCCATATTTATCTTCAAGATGCCAATCACAGCCACTTTATCAAAAGCGTTCCCGGAATGAACTTTCCAGGGTTCCTCCTTTTCAGAAGGGACGAAGTGCTGAAGCCTTCTGCACAAAAGGAGGCCCTAGTGGCAGTTGCGACGGCAGCTGTACGCTACTCTCTTGGGGAAACAAATCTCGGACCGTTTTTCACCAACGGTGATCTGCGTAAGATCTATCCCGACTTACGCTTCCAGGCTCGCACCCAGGTGGCAGGAGAGGTGCTGATCACCGATTTTGAGTCGGGCTTGGGACTCAACAGCTTCATCTCGAATGGCGCAGGACTCACTCTGGAAGGTTACAAGGACTATGCCATTGAAAAAACCGGAAGGAATCAAACTCTACGAGTTGAAGCGGAAGAAGAGACCTATCTACTCTTGGATCTTCCCGCTGCGTTCAGCAAGAACGCCAACTTGCACTCCCAGAGCACCTTCGCGTTCTCCCTGGCTGTGCAAGATGAAAACCTTGAGGATGTCTTCGTTGAAATTGAGAACCGCCGGGGACAAAGCCAGAGAATCAGCTTGAAAGATCTAAAAGATCTGCCGCGAAGCAGAGAAAGCAGACCGTATAAGCTGGAGTTAATGAACCAGCAGGTTGAAGACAAAGTCTATTTTGAGACCTTCAGCGTGCCGCTGTATCTGTTCTTTTCCGAAAGGGACTACTATCCATGGCAGGAGCTTACGAGGGTCAAACTCACCTTTGTGCCCAAAGAGGGCACAGCTGCAGTGTTTCTTGTGGACGATATTGTGTTTCGCAGTTTGTAAGGCAAAAGTTGTGAGCACCGGTGTTTCCGCCGGCTGAGGCTTCCAGTTGTAAGGGCGGGAAAGCTCCAGCGGAAAAGGAGTCTCTGTGAATTTTTCCCGCGGGCCAGCTGGAATGGTCGGAGATTTGGGGGTTAATGGGATTTCAACTCTAAATAATTGGCAAACTTTAGGGGGAGGGAATGTCAAAAAATGAGACTGAAAAAGGTTTTACTTGCAGGACTTGTGGTTTTAGTTTTATGCTCGGCTTTTACCTCTGCCGCAACCAAGATTACTGTGTGGATGACTTACGGCGGCACCATGGGCGAAGTGGTTGCCAGGTTAATTGAAGAAGACTTTACTCCTAAAACCGGTATCGAGGTGGAGTACGTTCCGATGCTGGCAACTCCAGATTTAATGACCAAGCTAATTCTGGAGATTCTCGGCGGTACTGCTCCTGATGTCTGCTCCCTTGAGGGCTGGCAGGTTATCGAGCTGGGAATGCGCGGCGCCCTTGAGACCATGAATCAGTTCTCCGATTACCAGCAGATAGTGGATAGATTTTTCCCTGGTTTTAGCGGCCAGTTTATCTACAACAACAAGGTCTATGCACTGCCGGGCGAATCCAGCTGGACGCAAACCTATGTGCGGACCGATATCTTCCAGGAGCTAGGTCTGGCTCCTGCAGCAACCTGGGATGAGATTCCTGCAATCATTACCAAACTGAAGGCCCGCGACATGGAGTTTTACTATTTCACCGGCGGTGGTCAGCCCCGTACTTTGATGAACTTCACTTTCCAAAGGGGACACGACATCTTCACTCCAGACGGTCTGGCTTCCAATCTGAACCATCCAGAAGTCATCAAGGCATTTACCACCTACACCGACCTCTACACCAAGTACGGTGTACCTCTCGAAATGCCCGACTACCAGACGTTTACAACTGGTGAAGTACCATACATGGTCCACCTCCACTATATTTACGGTTTGATCGACAATGCCGCACCCCACATCAAGGGCAAGTGGGAGCCTGTGCATACTCCCGGTACACTGCAGGCTGACGGTACGATCAACCACGCCGTGCCAACATCGTCATTTGGCTACGTAATTCCTAAGTACAATCAGAACCAGGCAAAGAAGGACGCTGCTTGGGAGTTCCTTAAATGGTATACCTCCGACGAGACCCTAGCGAAAATGCAGAAGGGCTTCTTCGAAGGACCGGACCGCTGGGTACTGGCGTTCGGTACTAGAGACAGCTTCCAGAGCGCACCGTTCTACGAAGAGCACCGCGAACTCATTAACGAGGTCGTTGCAGCAGGACGAAGCATGACCTCTATTCCCGGCGGCTATTCCACCTACCGCTATATCGACTTTGCCTACAACCAGGTGGTTCTGCAGGGTATTGATCCTAAGGAAGCAATGGAGCAGGCTGCAAAAGACTCCACCGCTGAACTGGAAAGAAAGAGGAAGGAGTTTGCCCGCTTCCTAGTAGATATGTAACAGTAAGCAAGGCTGCGTAACACTTGGTTATGCGGCCTTGCTTTCATTGCTCTTTGCAGCGGTACATAACCCGTCTCCAACCAGGAGACCTAATACAGTAAAGGGGGTTTTATCATGAAAAAAGTTTTAGCAGTTTGGGTGTTAATACTGCTTGTCGGTGTCGTCTGCTCAGCTGTAAAGATCGAGTTTTGGATGGTTGGCTGGAGCAACGAAATGGCCAATGTGGCCAAGTCCATTATCGACACCGAGTTCACGCCACAGACGGGGATCGAAGTAACCATCGTGCCCCTTGCTTGGGGCGACTACTATCAGAAGAGCCTTTTGGCTATAGCAAGCCGCGACACTCCCGACATCTTCAGTTTGGGGTCGGAGATCGCGGACTTCGCACTGAGGGGCGGCCTCATCGACCTTGCAGCTTTTAAGCCTGAGGAGTACGCCGAACTGGAAAAAGGGATTTTCACCTCGGTTATGGGACCATTCTCGTTTAAGACAGCACGCTTTGCACTTCCTATTGACGTCAGCGGCTACATTGCAGTCTACAGAACGGACCTTCTGGCAGATCTGGGAATGGGCATCCCTGAGACCTGGGATGACATAAGAAGTTGGCAGCCGAAGGTCCTGGCAAACGGCATGACCCTTGCCTACACCAACTTTGAAGATATGTGGGGTGCCTATACCCACATCACCCAGAACGGAGGCCAGTTCTTCGGTTCCGACGGTTTCTCCAGCGCTTTGGATCGGGAAGAGTCCGTTGAAGGGTTCGTCAATTACATCGAGCTGTTCACCGTCCACCAGCTTCCCAAAGTCCTTGTTGGTCCGGAGCCGTTTATCAGGGGAGAGCAGCTGAGCTATGCCGACGGCTTGTGGGTTTACGGTACGCTGAGCCAGTCTGCTCCGACCATTCAGGGTAAGTGGCAGGTAGGGCTGATCCCTGGAACCCGCAAAGACGGTAAGGTGAACCACGGCTCCTTTGCAGGGAGCACCCTTCTTGGCATCTCGGCGTTTTCCAACAAGAAGGAAGAAGCTTGGGAGTTTCTCAAGTGGTTCCTCTCGGCAGACGTTCTCCAGCGCATCGCCAACGGCATCATGGCCTCATCCAACGGGTGGATCTGGCTTCCGGCAAACAAAGAGGCTATGTCTAACGTGAATCTGCCGGTGGATGTCAGAGATATCTACTACAGGCAGATCGATGAGAGCTATCCGGTTCCCTACGCGGTAAATGCGTTGGTTCAGTACCGCTTCGTTACGCTGGCCATTCAAAAATGCGTCACCCAAGGAGCCGATCCTCGGGAAGAAATCCTGAAAGCCGCGGAGGACATGAACGAAGAGATGGCCAGACGCAAGAGAGAGTACAGCAGGTTCCTCGAGTCTCTACAGATCGGCGGTTAACATCTGTAGAAGAACACCCCCAGACAGAAGGAAAACCCAGAAAAACGCGGAACTAGTAATGTGACGCACTATTATATAACAGTCAGAGGGGTGTAGAAATGAAAAGAAGCAGTTACTTGTTGGTTTTGATGTTGGTTTGGGTCGTTGCAGCATTTAGCGCCAGTGCAGCTACACTGTCGGCACGAGTTGTTCTTCCCGACGGTAGCGGTGCTCCATTTGCCACGGTGACCATCGGCGACAAGGTCTTTACCGCATCAGAGACAGGTAAGGTGGAGATCACTTACGATGGCGAGAAGACCGCTTTAGTCAAGTGGTTAGAACTTGAAGAGGAGATCGCCATTGGTGCAACTATGAAGTTCTCCAACAGGCTCTACTACGGTGCTCCATACGATGCAAACGACTTCGTTACTTGGGGTCCTGACATCTGGGAGATCACCGAATCGGCAATGTACTGCCCAGGTGGACTGGGCAACGAAGCACAGATTTTCCTGGACGACTTCTACGACAACTTCGTGATGAGAGCGAAGTTTTCTGCTGAAGCAGAGAGCCAATGGTTCTACCTCCGCTTTATGATTAGAGGTGTTGAACCAGGCTTCAACGGCTACGGTGTAACCGTTGCCATGCATCCTGCCGACCAGTCTTCGTTCGCCCGCTTCAACGGTAGCTGGGACAACTACGATGTGATAACCGAGGATATCTTTATCGGTCCTGCTATGGATCCAGGCGTAGAGGATGAGATTGTAGTGTTTGCAAAAGACGAGCACATTGTGGTTTATCTCAGAAACGCAGGGCAGAAGGACTACATGAAGGTAGTGGACCACATCGACGATGATCCCGGAGCCTTCTTCGATGGCGGAGTCGGTATTCTCAACAGCTTCACCGTTGTGGAGATCACCGAGTTTTCCGTGTTCAGATACTAGGATAGAGAAAGGGAGAGCGCTATTGCTCTCCCTTTAATTTCTGAACTCCAAAATTTCGCCGCACGCTAGCCGACGTCCTGAGTTGCCGCTAGGCTGAGTGGTTCCATCGTCCGGGCTTTCGTGAATGATCACCGTTTTGCCGACAACATCCGCCGGTTTAAACCTGTTGGTGAAAAAGATCATGACTGCCGTTCCATCCATGCCGAAGAGGTTGGGTAGGTCCCCAGCATGATTGCCGTGAGGCTGACCATCGGGATTGTAGTGGGGTCCTGCGGACAAGAAAGGGTTGTTGACGTCGCCTACAACGCAGCAGGATCCTTCATGAATGTGGAACCCGAAAGGTCCGATAGGCGGCCGCGATGGCGATGCCGGGCTATAGGGGGGCAGACCTTTAATCTCTGCGGCAACGTAGGTGCCGCCTTCAGGAGCGGTCAGAAACCAAACGGTTCCGGTGATCTCCGGCCGCAGAGGACCACCTCTCACGTGGGCAAACGCTCTCGGTTTGATGTCTGAAAACAACTAAAGCATCTCCCTCGTTTTTTAATGCGCAGTACACATTATGCAACGGCAGGAGAAAAAGGTATAAGAGCTTGAGAAAAGCCTCGTGAGTCTATACGTCCATATACGCTTCGGAGCGGTTTGGAAACAGGACGTCTTTGTGTTTGTACAGCACGATTAGTGAAATGCACAGTACCGTAAGGCGCAGATACCAAGAGGTCACTGCAAAGTACGTGTGGACGTTAGCAGTGCAGAGGGTAATCAGAACGCTGCCTCCGGGAGAAACGCCTAAAAACCGGAGTGCACCGAGGACGCATGCCCAAAACAGAGGCATGTATTTGTCTAGAAGCGTCAGAAGCACACCAGCAGACACCGCCAGGCACTTTCCCCCATGGAAGTGTAAATACCACGACCATGCGTGGCCGCTCACACTGGACACCGCTGTAAAAAACAGCATCAGTTCCGACTGAGGCCAGAGTTTTTTAACGATAACTATGGGGAGGCTCCCTTTCAAGAAATCCAAAGTGAAACCGATGTATCCCGCCGGCTTGCTGGCGTAACGCCAAGCGTTGTAGGCACCCGGATTACCGTCGCCAAACTCCCTGATGTCCGTGTTGGTTAGAGCTTTGGCGACAAGAAAGCTGAAGGGAATCGAAGCCACAAAGTAGACCAAAGCCACGTAAACGATCTGGGAAAAACGCATAATCATTTCACCGGCCTCCATTTTCTCTTAGAGGTTTCACTACCTACATTAGTTAGCAGTAGGAAAATTCCTTGTCCGATTGTGGGTTTTTGTACAAAGGCATGTTCCTCTCTTAGTGTGGAGCTTGACCGGTATGTTTTACGGCTTTCGAAGGCCAAAGCAGAGCGAAAAATCGATACAGACCGCGTTTTCCGAGGAGGGGTTTTCTTTGCGCAGAGTTTCTTTAGTTTTTGTCGTGTTTGTTTTGCTGTGCACCATTACATACGGAAGCACTTCTCACCCCATCGTCAAGGGGACGTTTATCCAAGAGTGGTTAACGGTCCACTGGACCGATGAGATGTGGGATAGCGAACTGGAATACCTCAAGGAAGTGGGCATCGAGTTTCTGATCGTTGCTCCCACAGGTTTTGGGATCGGCGACGGGAACCTGCGGACCATCTACCCTAGCAAGAAGCCCAACTGGACCGACTACTACCCAGGAGTGGATCTCTTGGGAAACACCCTGAGAGCGGCCGAAAGGCACGGAATGCAGGTTGTTATTGGTCTGAATATGGACGACCGTTGGTGGCAGATTGGCGTCAAGGATCCTCAGTGGTTGGAGGGGCAGGTGGAGCTTGGCAACCAGCTTGCTGAGGAAATCTACAACCTATACTATGCAGACTATCGGGATACGATCTGTGGTTGGTACTTCGTTTTTGAGATCGACAACCTGATGGTGCAGCAGAAAAATGCAGTGGAGGTGCTGGCTAAAGCCTTCAACACCCATCTGGATTTTCTCACCGAACTGGATCCCGGCCTGTTCTTCATGTGGAGTCCCTACATGAACTCGGCACTGGCAACGGCGGAAAGCTACGGCAGATTCTGGACCGAGCTCTTCAGAGAAGTGCGCTTCAGAGAGGGAGACATCTTCGCTCCTATGGACTGCGTAGGAGGAGGGGGGACAACCTTGGAGAACGTTGCCCGCTGGTTTGCAGAGTTCCGCAAAGCGGTGGACACCAAGCCGGGGCTTTTGCTGTATTCCAATGCCGAAAACTTCGATCACACGGACTGGACTTCGGCAACTGTGGGGCGGTTCATTAGCCAGCTGCAGCTGGTAGATGAGTACGTTGACGGTTTCATTAACTTCGCCTATCCCCACTACTACAGCCCGAACATCATCGATCACGGTTTTCACAAGACCTACCTGACCTACGTCCAGACCGGCGAAGTGGAGTCCCAACCGCCAACTCCGCCGCGCTCCATCCAAGCTGTGGAGATGCCTGACGGATCTGTCTTTCTCATCTGGGAAGGTGGAGAGGACGACGTTGGCATCGCTGGATATCTGGTTTACAGAGACGGCAGGTTCGTGGGCAAGACCCAAACTCCCAGGAAAAACGCAGAAGGATATCTCAATGCTTTTGCCGAGAAGAACCTCAGGGAGGGACGAACCTACACCTACGTCCTCTACGCATACGACTTTGCCGGAAACCTGTCGGAGCCCAGCGAAGAGTTCGTCTTTACACGCTAGAGTTCATCTAGGGATACTGATCTTTTGACAGCCAGTGGATTTGGAAATGAGTAGATTGTAGGGTGTGGTTTTTGGAGTTCTGCGGGGAGTTATGAAACACTTCTAAATTTCTCTTGGAGCAACCAAATAAAAAAATTATAACCCTTCTGGAGGAGCCGCTTTTTGCTTCGCGAACGCTCTTGATAGAAACTCACAGTACCTAAAGGGGGAACAACTATGATCCGTAAGCTGTCTTTTTCGGTTCTGGTTTGTGTGCTCATGCTAGCCTTTAGTGTCGGTGTAATTGCTGAGAAGATTACCGTTTGGACCTGGTACGACGGAACTTTAGGCGCTTCATTCAAACAGCTTCTCCAGGAGGACTTTGTAGCCAAGACCGGTATAGAAGTAGAACTTTACACGGCACCTGTGGCAGACATAACAACTAAGCTCCTTTTGGCTGTTATTGGCGGAGACGCCCCCGATGTAGTTATGCTCTACTCCAACCAAGTGGTAGAGCTGGGCGTTCGCGGTGCTCTCCACAACATCGTAGGGATGCCCGAACTTGAGTCTACCTTTGAAATCATGCTTCCTGGTCTTATGAGACAGCTTTCCTACAAGAGTGCGGTTTTCGCCCTCCCAGGTGAAGTCAACTGGACATGGACTTACTACCGTACAGATATCCTGCAAGAAGTCGGTGCTGAAGTACCGAACACTTGGGACGAGATGAAGTCCCTGTCCACTAAGCTGAAAGCCAGAGACATGGATGTTTACTACGACTATCAAGGGGATGTTGCAGCCCGCTCAACTGGAAGACTTCTGCCGTTTGTCTTCCAGAGGGGAACCGACATCTACACCGAAGATGGTACGGCTTCCAACCTAACCGACCCAAGGGTAGTCGAAGGCTTCAAAGAACTGGTAAGCCTTTTCAAAGACTACAAATGGCCCCTTGAGAACCCCGGTAGTACTACGTTTGTGGACGGTGCAACGCCTATCCAGATCTATCAAAACTGGTACTACTCAGTTTATTTAAGATACCCACAGATAAGCGGGAAGTGGGATATTGCAGAGATTCCCGGCACCGTTCAAAGCGATGGCACCATCGATAGAACTAACACCGGTAAGATGCTGACCTGGTCGATCACCTCGTCTTCGAAAAATAAAGAAGCTGCTGCTAAGTTCTTAGCTTGGGCAGTTTCTCCGGAGTTCACGTCCAAGTTCTCGCAACTTGGTTACGACTCGCCGGAAAAATGGCGCCTCTTCTTCTCAACCAGAGACGGTCTGGACCGCTCCGGTTTCCCGGAAGAACATATGCCAATGGCTCAAGCAGCTCTGGAAAAAGTGAAGATGCAGAGGTCTGTTGTTGGAGGGTTAGTAGCCGACCGCTATATCGACTTCGCGTTTACCACCGTAGTGCTGCAAAACACAAGCCCTGAAGAAGCCCTCGAGACAGCAGCCAAGGACTCTACCGATGAGATACAAAGGAAGATTAAAGAGTTCAGCAGGTTCATTGCAAGTCTATAGGGTCGCGTTCCAAGGAGACTCTCCGTTAGGAGATTTTCCTTAACCGAAAAACAGAACTAACTATGCAATAAAAAAGACGGGGAGACTTCCCGTCTTTTTTGCAGGTGATAGCTTACTCTAAGCTACCGTAGATTGCCACATCACCGAGGATCATGCCGGTGGATTTCAATTTGCTTTTCACATTGATGGCTATGGGCACCGTCTTAAGCAGGTCGTGCCAGTGATCCCGGACTTGGTACCAGACCTTAGGGTGATATGCTCTGAGGAGCTTGCCGAAGCCAACCGGATCTGTACCCAGGTTCCTGATGGCACGAAGCGCTTTTTCCGCTTCATCCTTTACGTGTTGTGCTTGTTTTTCGGCAAGTTCCTTCCACTGGTCAGGGTGGGCCGGATTGAGGTTTGCCGTCTGCTCGGCAAGATTGCTGACAACTTCAATTGTCACCTCAAAGCCAATCTTGTCTCCGTCGACCTTGGTCTTGATTTTGGTCTTTGAAGATAGGATCTCCAGAGCGAGTTTTTCATCCTGAGGAGCTTTCAGGACGATGATGCCGCTTTTTATGCGGTCCATCAGCCAGAGGAGCCCTCTGGACTCGAGAGTATCGATGCTGCCAACATACTGTTCGCCGCGAAACAGAGCCGTACCCTTGATTTCCATGAACTCTTCGTCTTCCATTTTAGTGGTTCCAAAGAGAGCGCAGGCAAAGTCCCGTCCTTCATTACCCAGGCAGATCAGAGCTTGTGTCAGCATGGAGTGAACGCACTTGCTAAGACCCTTTTGGCTCTCGATCATAGCGTTGATGCCCTCTCCAGAAGGAACGTCCTGGGAGACTTTGGCTTTTAGAAGTTCTTCTGGGTCTTTTTCCGTGACGGCAATCCAGATGATAGGCCTAATCTCAAAGTCTCTTGACAGAAAGTCGATGAGGCAGGCAAGCCCCTTTTCCAATGCTCGCTCGCTGAAGATCATAGTCTGGAGGTATCCCCAGTAGAGTCGTTTGGGACTGTATGATAGGGCGTTTCTGATGGCATCAAACATAGTTGCACCTGAGGAATAGATGGTAGTTACCGGGTCGGTTCCGGTTTTTTCGGCGACGATCTCCGGTTTAATGATCTGGATGGTTAGATTATACTTAGTGCCGTCATAGTCGACACCTACAGCTGAGGCTAAGGCTAGTTCTTCAATCTCGTATGAACTCCAGCAGCCAGACGTAAAAGTAAGTATAAGGCAAAAGAGAGCGATCAACAGCTTTTTCAATGGTTCTCATCCTTAGTGTTCTGTTTTTGGTGGGTGAGGCGGAACTCAGCGCGTTTTCTGTCTTTGGCAAACTGCCGGGGACGGAACACCCTGTTCCAGATGGGAGTTCTAATGACGGTGTCGCCGAGCTGGTCGGGGATAACCGGCGACAGGGGAGAAAGGTAGGGGACGCCGAAGGAGTAGAGTGAGGTTAGGTAGAGTGTGGTGACGATCACCCCATAAGCGAGTCCGTAGAACCCCATAAAACCTACGAGCAGAAGGAAGACGTATCGAAGGAGAGTTGCCGACTCTGCCAGCGGAGTTACAACGAAGTTAGCGATAGCAGATAGGGAGATAGCGATAACCATGGGAGCCCCGACAATGCCTGCGTTCACCGCAGCTTCTCCCACAACCAGGGCACCTACAATGTTGACCGCACCTCCGGCAACCCCCGGAATCCGCAGAGAAGCTTCCCGCAGGATCTCGAAGAAGAATGCAAGAACCAGTGCTTCGACAATCGCCGAAAACGGTACGGCCATTCTGGCAGCGGCAATGGTCATGGCCAGCTTGTTGGGCAACAGCTCCTGGTGGAACGACGTGATCCCTACATAAAACGGGACGGTGAAGATGCTCACCAAAAACGAGAACAGCCGCAGCAACCTCACAAAACTCTGAAAGACCCAGGGGCTGGCGTAGTCCGAAGGTACCTGGAAGTTCTCGATAAAAAGGTGGGGGACGGTGAGAACAAAAGGCGTACCGTCGACGATAATGGCAACCCGTCCGCAGAGTATTTTGCTTGCAACCTTGTCCGGTCTTTCGCTGTAGGCCACAACGGGAAAGATGGAGTGGGGAGCATCAGAGATGAGCTCTGTGAGCATGCCGGAGGTGATCAGAGCGTCGATTTTAAACGAGTTCAGTCGCCTTTTGACCTCTGCCACGATCTCCGGCCGCACAATGTCTTTGAGGTAGGCGATGCAGATCTTAGTTTTGGTTTGGACGCCCACTGTAGTCATCTCCAACACCAAGTTGGGACTGGAGATGGTCTGCCTAAGGAGGGCGGTGTTGATTCTGACATCCTCAACAAACCCAGCTCGAGGGCCTTGGGTTGTTCGCTCGGAATCGGGTTCTTCGATGGCCCTGGTTTGCAGTTTGCGATGCCCGAGGATTAAGGCGTCTTCGCACCCGTCGATAAACAGAGCAGTGTCGCCTTGGAGGACGCACTCAACAATCTCATGCATCTTTTTTTCGGTCTTAACTTCAACCGAGAGGAGCAGGTGCTTTGCGATGGCCTCCACGTAGCTGAGTGGCGTATCTTCGATGTTTTTATATAACTCCTCTTGAACTAAGGGGCGAATCACTCTGATTCCGAGCGCTTCTTTGTCGACCATTCCTTCCACAAAAAAGAGGGCAGCACGGGTTTTACCCCCGGGACCTATGCGCAGCTCTCTAGTGGAGACGTCGGGACTCTCCCTAAACTGGCTTTTGATGTAGTTTAGCTTCTGGTCCAGGGACTTTGTGGGAGGCGGCAGTTTCGGAGCAGGGTCTTCTTGAGGAAAGAGCAGCAGTGAGTCCAGCTTGTTTTTTATCCAGCGCAGCACGGGATCACCTCCTGGCTTTAGTCGATCTGTTTTTTTTGGCAGGCCCTTGCTTCTCCTTGACAAAAAAGGAGCGAATCACGCCGATTACAGGCAGTACAAACCCCATGATAAAGAGAAAGTACCGGATGAAGTGCCTCTCTGCCCAAGATAGCAGGGCGATGTTCAGTGGGAGCCTACTGGTGATGAGAACCACTACGACAAATAGCGGCAGGATCAGCGTCCGGTGGGATCTCAGGTTAAACATTTGGGCGATGCATAGTACACTTGCGTAAAGAAACAGGGTAGTTGACACAAACCCGATGAAGTTGAGGGTTAGGGAGGTAATGATTTCGACGCGCATGACGTTTGCGCCGATGCTGATGTTCCGGGCAAAGGAAATGGCAGGAAAGAGCTGATTGGTAACACCGTCGCCAAAGATGCAGATGTTGCGCAAAGATGCAAAAAACACTATGCTAGATCCCAGCAGCACTCCCCGAAGAAGGCCTTTTTTTGCCTCTTTCGGGTTGTTAACCAGAGGGATAAACCACAGAAACAGCACCAGCTGACTGAAAGGCCAACCGATCACCGTAAACAGGGATTGCCAGAATTCTTGAGGGCGATCCGTTGCTAGGGGAAGAAGCAGCATAAAGTCCATGTCTTTTAAGGCTAGGACAGTGCTGAGGACGAATGACAGGATGCTGAAGACGATGATGAACACCGTTGTTCTGGCGATGGACTCAAGCCCCAAATAGAGTGCAATCATGACCACCACCGCCTGGCAGATGATGATCACAATCTTGGGGGTCTCGGGCATCCCAAGGTTGGTAAAAGCCAGAAAGTCGTTGAAGCTGACCATGGCAGACAGCATAAAGAGGACAAAGTGGCTGAGGATGACCGCTTTGCCCAGGAAATCTCCGAAGAGGATAACAGCGTAGTCGGTAGGGCTTATCCCAGGGAACTTGCCTGAGAGGGAGTTGTATATCCAGCAGAGAAATAGCGCGTAGAGACCTCCTGTCAGGGACACAACCCAGCCTAGATGTCCGGCGTAGCTTGCCGGATCTATCAACAGCACGTTACCCATCAGCTGTGCTCCCACCATAAAGGCCAGCTGTTCACCGCTGATTCTCTGTTTTTCCACTAGCAACTTGATTACACCACCTTTAAGGGTCCTTTTTATCTTTAACAACAAGTGGTGGTAGTATGTAAAAAGCGGGCTTTAGTGGAAAGAAAAAACCCCTAGTACCAAGAACTAGGGGACGAGGACTCCAGGATTTTACATAGAGGGAAATAAAACCTGAAGAAGAAAACTATAGTAGCTTAGAGGAGGTGGCAGCGTGGAAGGCAAAACTAGTTTTGCACTTATTTTAGGGGTAGCCATGCTCTTATCTGCTTTGGTTTTGGGCCTGTTTTTCTACAACGCACAAAAAGACCAAAGCACTGTTACGGTAGTCGGTCAAGCGGTTCAGGGTTTTGAAGCAGATACGGTCAAGTGGGTAATCACCATTGAGGAAGAAACCGGGCCTAATGATCTTGCACTGGGATACAGGCAGCTTGAAGAAGGCGTGCGCAATCTCAAAGAGCAGCTGAGTTCAAGAGGGATTGATGCTTCTGAAATCAGCCTGAAGACTCCTTACGTTTACAAGGATTACAACTACGACCTAGGTGTTGTCACAAGGCTCCGCTTTCAACAGACGGTGATCGTCGTCACTGACGAGCTGGATGTAGTGGAAGAGCTAGCTTTCAATCCGGTGCAGCTTCTAGAGGCAAATGTGAACATCATGAACTCCAACGTAGAGTTTTACTACTCAAAGATCGATGAGCTGAAGAAGGAACTGGTGTCTCTAGCGACTAGGAACGCTAAAGAGAGAGCGGAGAAGATGCTCGAGCAGACCGACGTGAAGCTGGGAAAACTCATTTCAGTGCGCTCCGGCGTGTTCCAGATTACGGAACCCTACTCAACGGAAGTCTCCAGTCTCGGTATCTACGATACGTCTACCAGGAAGAAGCAGATCAGTGTAACAGCCAGTGCCGTCTTTGCCATCAAGTAGGGTAGAGGTGCTTTTTGCTTCTTAAAACGGACACAAAAAAACTCGGGGTTTCCCGAGCACGCGGACAAAAAATGAACTAGAGGGCTGGCTGCCTTCTAGTTCATTTCACTTTCTGTGGTTTTGTGGTTTGTTAAGTAGTTTGTCGCGTTGTTTGAGGAGTTTTCGACGACATAGACCGGGATGTAGAGATCGTAGACATCGTTTCTGTGCTCATCGAGGACGATCTGGACCTCTTCTGCCTTGGTGTTTGGAGGAAGGCTTTCCGGATCTACAGAAAGGGTTGCGGTTCCTAAAGGGATGTGGTCGAAGATGAACCGACCTGATCCGTTTGTCAGGGTGTTCTTCGATCCGTTGAGGAGAACCTGCGCGAAATTGAGGGGAATATCGTCGCGGTCAAAGATACCGTTCTTGTTGAAATCGATAAAGACAAATCCGTCGACGCTGCCGTAAATCATTAGAGGCATATCAACAGATACGGAACTCATCTCGTCTACGACCAGAAGTCTGGGTTCAAAGACCGGGGTGTAGACGGCAGGAAGGGAGTAGAGGTCGAAGCTTAAGATGAACTCGCCGTGCTCGATGTTTTCGAAGACAAAGAAGCCGTCTTCATCTGAGGTGACGATTCTGTTATCCAGCTTTACGGAGATATCGGCTACTGTGGGCTCGCCGTCGTCGTAGAGTCCGTTGCCGTTTAAGTCTAAGAACACCCTGCCCGAAACAAACGCCCGAGGAGTCTCTTTGGTATAGGGCATGAAGGTAGGCTTTCCAGTCGTAAAGCTAATGGCGTGCGCAAAATCCAAACCGGCGTAAAAGGACAGAGTATCTGTAGGGATGTAGTAGCCGACATTGAAACGGGGTTTTATCGTCAAGCCGTTTTTCAGCTCTGTTGTTATTTCGCTGGTGGCTGAGATCCGAGAAGATCTGAGATTGGGTAGATTGCCTGCAAGGCTTAAAGTGGCTTTCAGTTCGGTCTTGCCTTCGCTATAGGATAAACCCAGATTCGACTCGAAGGTGTTTTTAGCATTCACCAAGTTCCGGTCGTTTATAAAGTTGAAAGATAGATGCGCTCCTGGCTGAAGCAGGTAGTCGTAGATGAACCTCAAGCTGTAGCTTTTGAGGTAGAAAAGACTGCTGCCTTCTCCAGCGCCGGAGCTGCTAGAAAGGGATACGGTGGCATACCCGGTGTGTTTACCTGAAGTTGCCTTGACGCTTCCGAGAATGGAGAGTCTCTGTTGTGCATTAAGGCCGTTTCTTATCTGGCTAACATAGTTAAACTTATGAGTCACAATACCCCAGCTTCCGAGCATTTCCGAACCTGAGGAGAGTGCTTCGATCTTCTGGTCTTGCCCTGTATGGGTACTGCCCTGGTAGAGATCTTCATTGGAGAAGACAAATGCACTGTTCAGCTGGGCGGTGTTGGTTCTTTCCTTGAGGCTCCAATCTACAGTAATCTTGCTGGAGCTTTTGTTTTCTAACAAGAAGTTCTGCCGGTCGTTGGCAACTTTCAGCAAGACCTGGGTGCTTGCGGGGTTTTCCAGGATCTTGCTTACAGCTACCTGGTGCTGTTTGTGCGAAACGGCGTCCTTTTCGTTATCTGCCAGAAGCAGCTCTATCGACCAATTGGTCAGAGGATAGTAGGTGAGGGCGAAGGTGGTGCCGCGTCCGGCTCTTTGCGGGAAGATAGACGAAACATCGCTGGCCACATCGTAGACCTTGAAAGACCCGATAACGCTGGCGTAATACAGCTTCAAATTCAATGATCCGCTTATCTTCTCTTCACGGTTCAGGAGCGAACCGTAGGCATTAGCGTTTAGGATCATATTCCCGTAGGGTTGCCCGTAGAGGCTGAGTCTGAAAGCATCTTCAGGATTTGCATTAGGTTTTTCCAGCCAGTGCCAGTCCAGAAAGAAGCTAGAACTCCCCGAACCTGCCAGAAGCGATACAGTATGGGTGCGATTTTGAAACAGCGCTCCTGTAACAGGACGGTAGAGACCGTGGGCGGTCTGGAGCATAAGGGTTCCCGGAAGAAAGATCCGGGGCTCACCTGCCACTTGGTAGTGCCGTTCTTCAAACTCTCCTGTGGGTTTGGTGATGACGATGCGGACGTAGTTCAGCTGATTAGCCCTCAGCGGTACACGGAGAAACTCGTAAGTTCCGCTTACGGTCTCGCTCATGCTGAGGCTTGCGACCAGTTGGTTGTTTACGTACAAGGTGACTGTCGAGCCTGGAATGACCTCACCGCTGAAATTTTTATAGGCAATGTTAGTGGTAGTGTTTCCTCTTGCGTACTGGAAGTAGAGCCCTCTAACAACTACTTTGCCCAGGGAGGCTTCCCAAACGGCCTCGTGGTCGCCTAAGACCAAGAGATGGTTCCCTGCTTCGTGCTTTGCCCTGATGAACTTCAGCTCCGAGGAGTGTTGAGCGTAGTTTATTAGATCCGTATCCACGATGGCGTGGATGCTGAATGGTCCGACTTTGCCGAAGACTTCCCAATCTGCACTCAAGGTGTGCTTTTTGGCAGGATATTCAAAGAGCGAGCTGAACTGGTAGCGAAACAAAGTGAGACCGTTTCTCACCTTGGACTTTGCCAAAATAAACTCTTCATCTGTTTTTGCAGCTTTCTGCTCGTCGGTCTGGGAGGATTTAAGCCAGTTAGGGAGTTCTTCCAACGTGACTACTACAGTTTGAAACAGAGGCTGCCACTCGATGGAAACGCCAGCTACATATTCAAACACTTGTGGAGCAACAAAAAAAACGTCCTCAAAGGTAGTTGGTTCGTATGTACTCCATTCAGGATGATCTAGGTAGAGGTTATCCTCTAGGGAAATCCGCACGGAACCTCTGTCCGAACTTACCGAGATGACGTTTTCCAAACTGCTGTATTCAAGATTTAACTCAAGATAGTTGGCCAGTTGAGTAAGGGGCAGTAGAATGTACTCTCCCTGGTCTAGAACCTCAAAAAAATGGTCTGCAAAGACCGGTCTTTCGCCGTCGTAAATGTACAGACTTACTACACTTGTCCACATCTCTTCGGCTGAGATCACTGCAGAAGCAAGGGATAAAATCAGTGCAACTGCAAGTGTGCGAAACAGTATTCTGCTCATCTTGCTTCTACAGTACCTCCTTCGATTAATTAACAGCTATTTCATAGGAAAAGGGAACGACATTCTGAGTGGTGGTGTTGGTGATTTTACCCACCACTTTGTAAAGGCCGGGAACGATGGCAGCCTTTACAGGAAGGCTGTATGTGTGCTTCTGTCCTGGCAGGATGACTATGTTGCTGAACGCATCGGAGTAGAGGAGCTGACCACCTAGATCGTAGATGTCGTAGGTGATGCTGGTGCGAAAATGGATGTCGCCGGTGTTTTCTGTAATGACATTAAGCACTAGATTACTGTCGCTCCAGATGTAGTCCAGACCATGGACAGTAAAAGATGGTTTGGCCCGTCTATTGGTGACGTACAAAGTTGCTCCAACTACCGTCTGAATCACCGTTTGGATCTGCCCGGTGTATGAAGTCTGTTCTGTGGAAAAAAAGATCACTGACCGCCTCTGAAGCGGAGGTTCGCTGGGCATATCGATGGTCACCCGGACGATTTGGGTCTGCCCTGGGAGCAGGGCAAACTGCCTAGGGTTGAACCTGAGATGCCCCTGAAGGGTTGAATCTAAAGAGCCGAGTCTTGCTTCGGCAAACTCTCCGCTTTCGCTTATATACCAGTCGTAAGCGCTTACAGAAATGGTAAGAGGCAATTGAGAGAAGTTTGTTACTCTAATTGCCTCTGTAATACGCTCTTCGTCATTCAAGAACAACTCAAAAACCGCTGGTTCTACTTGGATAGAGGCAGTAGCAGTCAGTATCGTAGTAAAAACAAGGAGCACAATCGCTAGCTTTTTCATTACTCCGCCTCCAGGTTATGTCGAGTTTACATTACGACTACTTTAAAGGTGACCTGTCCTTTATACGTACCGGCCAGATACTCCAGGCTGTAAGGAACGCGGAACCTGTGTGTGATCTCTTTTCGGCCAGGTGCGTCGTTGGTTAAAATCTCATGCTCGCCGTTGAGGCTTTTGGTATCGGACTTTGTTCCGTCTATTTCATACATGAACTCGATGGGGAGAGACGTTGCTTCAGGGTCACCTTGGTATGTTAAGCTGCTTCCGGTGATGTAGTAAGTATATTTGCAGTTGGCCACGATAGCAGCTGTTAGTGTATTGGAAGGGATATAAACATTTTCCTGATCAGGTTCAGCAGTCGCTGAAAGTAACTTCCAGCTGCCATCCATGTAACCTGTGGAATGACTGAAGTTCAAGCTGGGGCTTGAGGAATATTGGACTCCAGGAACTCCTAGTCCCGGATTGATCATCGCAGACCAATCGCCAAGGGTGAATCGGACAAAGGTCGGGATAGTTGCTGTGGCATCGATGGTAACGCCTACTGTCGCGGGCTCATCTGCAAAACCCAGGGAGCTACCCATTAGAAGCACAGAAATCAAGAGAAACGCTTTCAACATTCTTTTCATTAAAAAACCTCCTTGAATTTGTTTAGCGAAAACCAAAGGTTAGTATACTTTGTTGCAGGGCAACTTCATCTTTATACCACTTTGACTACCAAAACCTGCTATTTAAAAAACGCCAAAACCAACAACAGTTAAAAGGCACCCCCAAAAGGCCTCTTGGTTAGGTGTTAAAAAAGCGATTCGAGATGATTGTGCATAATATTTGAATAATAACCACCAGTTCGAAAGTAGTATGTACGGCAACCAGATAAGTATGAAATTAGTAATGGTTATAAATTCTACTAATCATTCTAGTACTAAAGTCCTAGGGCTGTCAAGGAATTTTTGATCAGTTTTGTGTAATTGTCAAAAATCATTCAAAAATCAATGCAAACGCAGAGCTGGGAAATTGTCAGGATTTTGACAATTTGGGATTTTTTGCAGGGATTTGGGCCACAAAAAAAGCCTGAGTATCACCTGAAGCGTTTGAAACTTTAAACGGAGACGATAACAGACTCTGGTGTGATCGGGAT